>JABAOF010044824.1_pt2 | contig 12322 bp, 3 predicted proteins | sample 7062171 | NCBI WGS metagenome assembly JABAOF01 (sample SAMN14538628, study PRJNA623070) | marine sediment metagenome | biome: marine biome [ENVO:00000428]; feature: marine pelagic biome [ENVO:01000023]; material: deep marine sediment [ENVO:00002113] | place: India: Gulf of Khambhat ... | reverse complement strand
GATTACTGAGAAACCTAATAGGACTATGTTTATGCCTAAAGCATACCAAAGAGAAAGGTTATAACCTGATATCTTCGATTCGAACATGCCTGTATAATATCTGTATGTAAGTACTAAGATTAGACAAAGGATTGCATATATCCAAATCCCAAATTTAATCTTCATTTCTTTTTCCTCTTCCTTCTATGGGTAATGAATATTGAAGCCAGTAGTAAGATCACTAGTAAAACTATCATGGCATTGATGTAAACGGGAAAAACTGCCTCTGCAACCTCTCCTATGGTTAAAGTAACCCTAACACCAATCTGTGCAGACGCTCCTAGAACACCACCCCCTGTTGGGCTTTGAGTAAATAGAATCTCACCAGTATATTGATCTTCGGGTAATTCTCTAGGTATTCTTATGACAGCTTTAACGTATTGATATGGCCTGGGTTCTCTCGAATGTGGCCCTGGTCCTGCTGGTAGATTAAATTCATTCGGTTCTAAAGTAATGAATTGTCCTATATTACCTGTTACACTACCTGTAATATGTATAGGTTGAGTATCAGAGTTGAGTAGCTGGATGTTTCTAGTCTCTAAGACTTCCTTTCCTTTTTCTATATTTACTTCGATATGAGTCGGTCCTACGCCTAATGCCTTTACAGAAGAGATTAAACAAATCTCCATTAGTAGCATACATACTATGATTTTACGCAGTTTGTCCTTCTTCAACGGCTTTCGCATTAACACTTCCATTATATACCCCACCTGGTTGAGCGTATGGTATTGAAATATTCCACCAATTTAATATATCAGTATCATTCTTTACATTTTGCCAGTTATCAAACGTATTTCCTTGTGTCGGAAACGATATAGTTAAATCTTTAATACTATCGGGCCAGTTATCTACTGATGATGCATTTGAATATGAGATATTACCAACACCTATAATATCATTATTCGGATTAACTAAATTTGTACCGTTCAGATAGAGGTCAATAAAAACATTGGTGTTCGCTGAGTTTGTTACGTTCGCAGGCCAACCACAGCCTCCATCTCCTGTACCACAAGTTGCATTTGACTTTGTATCAGGAGCCATACTTCCAAAGCTTATCGGTACAAGACTCCATGTAATTTCAATGAATTGTTTAACCTTTACTGTAATGTTGTAGGGCCCATACCACGTTCTGTTATCCCCTGTTGGTTCTGTTCCTGTATGATTGACGTAAATCCACATATCCCCGTTGTATGTGGCATTGTACTGACCTGCAGGAATAGATAAATAAAATTCAATGTCGGCATAATTGTGTGCATCAATATCACTATTATCACCGTCTTGATCTCCACATATGCTTTTCAAATCATTGGAAAGTGATATTAAAGATACGGGGGTTGTTTTCTGATTATCACAAGAACTGTTCACGCTTATAGACCCAACTGGAATTGTGTGTCCAGCACCGTCAGTTAAATCAGTGGCATTCATGTAAATATCCCATTCCATGTTGTTGTCCGCAGTTAAATTAACTCTAATATAGTCCACACCACCAGCATTTACTTTTTTATAAGTTGCCCCTGGTGCTTCACCAACATCCGAAGATGTAAAGTTAACTGGGTTAAAATATACGGTAATGTTTCCCAACTTACCATAAACTGTAACGTTGGCTGTCGTACCTGGTGTAGATGGTGTGGCAACACGCCCAGTAATGAAAAACCTAAACTCTGGTATCTCCCAAGAGACCATGAATCCAAAAATGATTATTAAAAAAATGATTAAAAATTTTTGACTGTAATCCAAATCTCAACGCCTCACTGGATTATTAATTAATATTTGTTATTTCTCGCTTAAGTTTGTTCTCCTTTGATGATTAAGTTACCACCATAAGGTTGTGGTTCGACAACAGGAACATTCAATTTGTAGTAGATATACTGGTAATCGCCGTGTTTTTTACTACTGTTTACTACAGTATGAGTAGTAGTCAGTTGAGAGAACAAACCTGAAGAGGTTTGATTCCAAGTAATGTTTCCTACTTGTATGTTAAGTGAAGGGATTGTTTTACCTATCAAATCTTCGCCTGTCTGTGATATGTTTACTGGGACATTGCCTAGAACGCTTATATTCAGAGGCCAACCTTGATATTGGAGTGCTTGTGTTTCAGTTCCAGGATTAACCGATGAAAAGTTCACTGGTGTGTTTTCCAGAACTATTTCTATGTTTTCAAGTATTGTAAGAGTTGTATTAGTAGTGTTAGCATATCCAAACGTATCGTAAGCTGTTACATTTATTATGACTGTCCCATTGGGCATCTCATAAGGTAAACTGTAGTTCCATACATGAGTGTAATTTTTCCCTTGGACAAGTGTTAGATTGGAATAAACTGTCGTACCGTTCGGCCAAGTGAAATTCGCTTCAACGTAATCTAAGTTATTATCTGAATCAGATACGTTGACGGTAATGTTTACCCAAACTCCAGTTGCTGTTTCTGTTATTGGGTTGTCATTATAGAAATTTCTAACAACCAAATTCCATATTTTCGGTGCTTGGTTTGAAGAGAGTGTTATAGTTGTGTTATCTTCAGCCACAGAAACATTGTAATAAAGTGTGGAGTTATCAGTTATGTTACATTTCGGGTAATAAGTTCCCTCTGCTACATCAGATGTATTCCAACTATAGATTGCGTAACCAGATGAGTCAGTTAAGTTAGCTCCAATTAGACTTGAAGCAGTATCAGTTTCATTGTAGAATTTTACAGGATAGTTTGGAATTGGATTGGACGTGTTAGCATCAAGGACAGTACAGTTTAGAGTTATTATATCGCCAATTACGTAATCACCATCGTCAGGAGATATCCATGATACATTAGACCAACCCCATGTAATCAAAGTAAATGGATCATCACAAGATGTTGCGTTCCAGTTATCATTGGTATCGTTAGCATAAACACACCATCTTATCTCGCATCCGACAGTATCATTTATCACATAAGTCTCATTACTCCAGTCTTCAGTTCCTCCTGTTGGGAAATTAGTTTCTGTTACATTCTGTAAAGAACCAGTACAGTTATCCAAGCTGAAGACATAACTGCTCAAATTAACATTATCGGTCCATCTTAAAGAAAATAAGGTAGATTTACCAACAATAGTGTTATTTGTTGAATTATCAAACCATTGGGGAGGTTCTGTATCTCCAGAAACATTCAAAGGCAATAACAAACTAGAAGAACTATAATTCTGTCCTTCACTTGCTCTTGTTACATAGTAATGATATCCTGTTCCTAAAGTGACAGTTTCATTGTTGAATCCTGCCTCTGTACAGTTGTTGCCATATCTGCAAAGAACTTCTTCTGGTGATAAGGCTCGTGGATAGATTTTTACTTCGTCAATTGTGCCGTTGAAGAATCTTGCCGTTTGATTTCGTGATGCTATAAACAATGGCTGATCATTGGTGCTTATGCTGCCTGATCCAGGGACACTGTCAGCTAATGTTCCATCGATGTATAGATTTCCATGTGTTCCGTTCCAAACCAGAACCGCATAATACCATTGGTCAATATCGATGGCGTTAATTGCAGTTGGATATATATTTCCACCAGTCAATCCCAAAGATCCTTGCAGATTTCCAGAATCACTCAAACTCAATATATATCTATTACCAAAAGAAGCAGTTCTCCAATCTACTATACTTTGTTGCTTACTCTCTTTTGGAAAAAACCAAACTTCAAGTGTTAGATAATTACCCACATTCAAGACAGGATTATAAGGAACTTCAACATAATCCCCCTCACCATCAAACTCTAAACAAGAACCGTATTTACAATCACTTCCTGATTTCCATTGAGGAACCCCATGTGTAGAGTTTTCTAATATCCCAGTATTGTTATTTCCACTGTCATCAAAAGTATAATTGCCTTCTCCTTCATCAAAATGCCATATTCCGACAACAGTTCCGTTCCTGAAGAAGTCGTAGTAAACATCTGAATCTCCTTGATTTTGTTCTGACAATGAAAAGTTAGTTTGGGTTGAGTACATCACTCTTGATTCATACAATTCTTTTATCTCATCTGCTGTTAAACTTCTGTTCCAGATTCGGATTTCATCGAGTGTAGTATTTTTCAAAAAACTACCACTCCCATCGTAACTTCCAATATAGAAATCTGCTGTATCTGTTGGCATAGTACCTCCAGGTGGTGATTCAGTTTCTTGATTATTCAATAGTCCATTAACGTAAATTTTCATGTTGTTCGTTCCACCATCTTTATCATAAGTCCAAGTAACATGATACCATTCTCCTACAATCCAATCGGTTTTTAATGTTCCCACAACATAAGGAGTATTAAATTTTCTGAATCCCCCATATATTTTGTTTCTGGTAGATGGGTTTGTGGAATTATCATAGTAGAATTCGGTTCTGTTATAGTTATCTATCACTCTGGATAAAATTCTTGGATATTGAGTGTCAAAGTCTAATGTATCGAACTTAATCCAAGCTTCTACTGTGATAGCGTCGGAAGGATTCAGACTTGCATCATTACCTGCATGGGTATCACTCCCATGAAATTCTAAAGCTTGTCCAAATTTTCCTGTAACCCATTCGTTACTTCCACCGCTAATAGTCCCATTATTTCCATAACCACTACTGTCCCTTAGTTTAGTTCCAATACCCTCATCAAACTTCCAATACCCTACAAGACCAGAAGTGTTAACTTCAGCTGTAGCATTACTCATTACTAAAACGGGTTTGGCCTTGTTAATACCATAAGTCCAAGTATCTGTTGTGTTCGTATTCCCAGAGGTGTCATTACAAGTGAAGTTATAGGAATAACTTCCAGCAGCCAAATCTGTTAAAGTGTAGTAATATTCACTGCTTTCATTGTTCATTTGATAATTGTTTTCATCAAACGTCAACCAAGCATTATACATTCCAATGTTATCGTTACATGTTACATTAAATTGGTAACTTTTTCCAGGATAATAAGTTGTTCCTGAAGATGGAGAAGTCTTATTATCAGACCATTGGGGTGGAGTAGTATCAACAGTCAATATTCTAGTTTCTGTTTGATTAGTGTTCCCAACCGTATCAATAGCATAGGCATAGTATTCGTATTGGCCATCTTCAAGATCAGTGAAGTTATGATAAAGTCTGTGTAAGCCTGAATTGTAGCTTGCGTTAATTTCTTCTGGGGATAATGCTCTGTTCCAGATGCGGACTTCATCCATAGTACCATTGAATCTATTCACTGTAATTGCACCGAAGTATAGGGGTCGGGAAGATGGATTTGCAGATTTAGTTTGAGAGAGTGGTCCTGTTTCTAATGTACCATTCACATAAATCATCCTATGAGTGCCATTCCATGTGAATGCTATATGATACCATCGTCCAACAGTAAAATTTTTAGTATTTGTATAGATTACGTCACATTGTCCGATTGAATCAGAAATGAAAGCTTTTATTGATCCATAGTCTGGGCCGGCTATATTGTGACGATTTATCAGAAAATCTATATCTGAACAACTAGTACAATCTGTACATAAATCCCCTTTCATCACCAAAGCATCAGAGCCATCAAATCCAGGACCAGGTTTAAACCATACCTCAATCGTTCCCTTTGATGTTACTGGTAAATCATGATCATCAACTTTTACTATATCTCCTCCTGAATCCCATCCTAAACCATCAAAATACAAACCTTTTCCAAACTTACCAGAAACAATTTTTGAATTTACGTCTTCTCCGCTTGTGTTAACATATCCATCATTATTGTAATCTGTGAAGTCTAAAGTGTAATTAGAAGCGTTGACAGATTCAAACTTCCAATATCCAACCAAGCTCCTGTTCCAATCTATGAAAGAAGATGTATTACTAGCATCTTCAATAGAGACATTGACATAGCTCCAATCTCTATTGATATATGAGTTGTTATCATCAGTTGGATCAATAAACTCTATTTGAGGTGAAACTGGGTCTTCTTGTACTTTTACCTCATGTTCTGATGATAAATAAATAGTGAAACTAGGTAACACTCCATTAGCATCTGTAGTTAAAGTATCGACCAACTCGGAATTGTTGTAAACGTAGTAAATTCTACTTTCTTTCAATCCACTAATATTATATCTTGCTGTTACTGCTGAACTAGCGGAATCATTCCATTTCATCAAGCTTTGATTCCAATCGATGAGTTTTCTTGTTATAAACCTACCAGTTGCTTTTAAAGATGTGTTGAGCCATACACCATTCTCAGTATCATTGTTATAGTTGAACCATAGGTCCTGTTCATAAAACTGTATTGTTCTTGAGTCGGTGAAGTTAATATCCCTGAAGTAGTTTGTATTACCGGCATTTTCACCTAGATAGATATCACGCGTGTTTTTAAAGATAGAACCACCAATGATTGCGTTGTTTTTGGGGTATATATTAAAGTAGACACCAAAAAGGTTAGATTTGGCAGTATTATTGTTCAAAGTGTTGTAGTCACTAAAACCACCTAAATGGAAACCAGATTCAGTATTGGAGTTTGCAGTGTTATTGTTCAGAGTGTTGTAGTCGGAAGAGGAAAAAACGATACCTATTCGATTAGAGTTTGCCGAGTTCTTGGTTAAAGTGTTATTGTCAGAGTTAGACAAGTATATACCAGATGAACCAGTATTGAAGTCTGCTGTGTTGTTCACGAGAATGTTACAGGAACTGGATGCCAAACCTATACCATGTTCGTCACAAGAGCTTAGTATGTTGCTGGTTAATGTGTTGTTTGTAGCTGAAGAAAGCTCTATACCGTAATAGAAATCAGTTATATTACAATTTTTTATGGTATTATTTTCATTACTTCCAGTCAGATATACACCATAAGTGAGAGAAGCATCATTTCCATCCAGATTATAACCCAAACAGTCAAGAGTAGTATTATGAACACCTGAAGTAAAATCTATAGCAGTTTGTCCTGCTATTTTCATGTCTTTAGCTAAACAATAATAAGTGTTATTTTGATCTATCGTTTTAGGTAGAGTTGAGATAAAAACATCACAATATTGTGGGAGAGTAGAATCAACAGTCAAATATCTCGTCTCAGTTTTATTGGTGTTCCCAATGGTATCGATTGCATAAGCATAGTATTCGTATTGTCCATCTTCAAGATCAGTGAAGTTATGATATAGTCTGTACAAGCCTGAATTATAGCTTGCGTTAATTTTTTCTTCTGATAAAGCCCTGTTGAATATTCTTATTTCATCAAGGGTGCCATTCCATGGATAGGAGGGAGTACTTATGTTCAAATTCTTATTAGTGGGTGTAATGAACTTACAACCTTCTGTATCTGTACCTACAGATGAATCATTTCTATAGAATTTTGCTTCTCCGGTGTTCCCATCGTATGTGACTGCAACAAAATACCAAACATCTTTATCCCATGACAATTTATTGCTGTACGGGTAACAACCATCTGTTTCATTCCAAACATCAAGGGTCATTCTTCCAGATTCAGAGATATAGAGAGTATAGCCTCCTGCACCAGACCCACCAGCTTTCTTTTTATTTAAAATAGTATGAATCCGGGAACTTTGGTTGTCAGCAAATTTGAGCCATAGTGATATAGTAATAGAAGAGACGTCTAAACTGTCTGAATCAGGCACTTGAATATGACTAGTACTATCTCCATCAAACTCTAAACCATAACCATACTTACCAGTAGTTATATTATCTGTTCCTAAACCTCCATTGAATGTTCCAAAGTTATTGTAAGTAGAATTATCAAATATTCCTGAAGAATTGTACCAGTCCATAGACCAATATCCAACCAAGCTCCTGTTCCAATCTATGAAAGAAGATGTTTGACGAATACCAGATACAGAAACATTAACATAAGTATAATTCTTATTTGTGTGAGTATCATTTTCTGGAGTTGGATCAATGAATTCTATTAAAGGATTAGTTTTAACAGTCAAATATCTTGTCTCTGTTTTATTAGCATTTCCAACCGCATCAATTGCATAAGCATAGTATTCATATTGGCCATCTTCAAGATCAGTGAAGTTATGATAAAGTCTATACAAGCCTTTGTTGTAAGAAGCATTTATTTCTTCTGGACTTAAAATTCTTTTGTAGATTCGAACTTCATCGAGAGAACCGTTAAAATTAAAATCAGAATCAGCGAAATTTCTATATCTTCCTAAAAGTAAGAAAGGATTTCCAGTAGAATTCAGATTCCCAGTAAATGCAGGACTGGCTTCCAGAGTTCCATTGACATATAGTAAAACATTGGTTGTGTTTACAATTCCAACAACGTGATACCAATTTCCATAAACTGCCTGGGTTATCCCATCTGCAAATGTATTTGCTCCTACACTATTTTTAACTCTAAAACTAAAGTTTCTATCGCCCTGACTCTCACCTAAAATATCTAACCAGTAGCCATCATAATTATCAATCAAATGTTGCCATCTGTAACCATAAGTATTATTCCCTATTGGTTTTACCCAAGCTTCTACAGTAATCTCATTTCCAGTAATATCTAGACCCGATGAAAGTGGTATAGAAACATAATTATCTACACCATCAAACTCCAATCCATAACCATACTTTCCAGTGGTTATATTATCTGGTCCTAAACCACCGTTGAATGTTCCGAAGTTATTGTAAGTAGAGTTGTCAAAGATTCCAGAAGAATTGTACCAATCCATAGCCCAATATCCTACTAAGCTATAGTTCCAGTCGATGAAAGAAGAGGTGTTGCTAGCATCTTGAATGGAAACATTGACATAGCTCCAATCCCTGTTTATGTAAGAGTTATTATCATCAGTTGGAGGAATGAATTCTATTTGAGGAGGGGTTATGTCTATTTCTGTTTCTTCTACTTTTACCTCATGTTCTGATGATAAATAAATAGTAAAACTAGGTAACACTCCATTAACATCTGTAGTTAAAGTATCAAACAACTCGGAATTATTGTAAATATAGTAAGTTCTAATTTCTTTCAATCCAGTAATATTATATCTTGCTGTTACTACCGGGCTAGCGGAATCATTCCACTGCATCAAGCTTTGATTCCAATTTATGAGCTTTCTTGTTATTGTTGTTTCAGCAGAAACATTAGTTTTCAACCATAGCTCTATGTCTGTTCTGTTATTGTAATTGAATGAGGAATTTGTATCTGCGAAATATATGGTTCTCGGTGCTGTCCAATTCATGTTTATGAAGTTGTTCGTCGTTCCAGCATCACTTAAATTATAGTCGTATTGGCCCGAGTTTATAACAGATGAATTAGCGAATGTATTGTGATGTGATCTTTCAATGACGGAGATGCCAACCTCACTGACCGAACTTATGTTATTGTAAGTATATTCATTATAAGAAGGAGGTNNCCAGTTATGCTATTCCTAGTTATAGTGTTGTTTTCCGCACCGTTACAAGTGTGTATATTGTGGTCGTTATTTATCAAAATGTTATCTGCGAGGATATTTCTCTGATCATAATTATTATAATTAACTATAAGGAGTCCAATATCACTACTATCCTTAACCGTATTGTTAGCTACTATACAGTTTGTTGTATCACGCATCTGAATTGCACGAATGTTATTGTCGAAAGTATTGCCAGTAATTATAGCACCAGCAGTGTATACCCTGAATTCAGCATCATACCAACTCATGTATGAATTCTTCATTTCAAACTCTACACCGGAACTGACAGTGAAGTCGAAAATATAGCTTGGGTCAACAGCTGTTATATTTGAGGCATCGTTTGTTGTAGTCTTCTGATTGTCATTGTCATAAATGAACATCTTTCCTCCATTCTCAACGTCTATACCATATTCCTCATCATAACTACAATTCATTTCCAGAGTTACGTTTCTGAAGGTGAGGTTCCCACCGTTTTGTACAATGACATTACCATTCATAATTATAGTTTCATTCACACAACTTCGTGTATCAGATATAACCCAATCCCCTGTATCAGGATAATTGCAACTAGCTGTTATCTTAACGTAAGCATCCTCAGTATCATTCGTTGGATTTGAACTGAAGTTGACATCTATAACATATACATCATTTACGTTGCCAGTAGCATTCACAGTCCAGTTGAGTTGACAGGATTGATCTTGGGACAGAGAGCCGCAGGATATAGGATTTCGTGCTATTCCACGAACGGCATGCATTACATTATAAGGTGAAGTAGCTCCCTCCCTCCATATCACTCCTATCCTACCATCTTGAGGATGCTCATAACTACTTATGCTAACTAAGTTCGTAAAGCTTGTTCCGAAAGGAAGAGTTTCATCACTCCAAGAATCGCCTCTTATTTTCATCAAAATTTGGGTACCATTGGTGTAGAAGATGTAAAGCTTGTGTGTGTTTTCATCCCAAGTAAGTGCTGAGTAATTACGATAGTCGTTTTTTGTAATTTGCTCAAGATTTCCCCAGCTTCCATCAGTTCTAATCTTTCCTTGTATGTGAAAGGTCGAATTTTCCCAAACAACATATAAATTGTATCCGTCATGGGCGATTGACCGCGTGAAACGTGAATTGTCAGTTATGGTCTCAGGTGTGTCATTCCATGCTGTGCCATTCCACATCTTCCCTTGTATATTGGTATCGGTCTCACCAATTCCTGGCTGTCTCCAGAAAGCATAAAGATGATTGTCTGGTAAATGAATAATTCCCTGGCGAATAGTACCAGAATCATCAGGACCATATAAGGTGTGATTTGTCCACGTTCCTCCTCCATCCTTGTTCTCAGCCTTGTTGGCGATGAGGTATCGGTCAAATGCTGGATCAATTCTCTCTTGTACCGCAACCCAAGGATATCCATCTGTGTCTCTTGTTACAGTAGGCGCAAGATATCTGTAATTGGTTTGTCCTGCTTGAACTGTTCTTTCCACATCCCAGGTTATGCTTCCATCGTTTTGAGGTGTTCCCTGTCTGTAGAATAGTCCAATAGCATCTGTGTGATTGGCATAAGCAATACTGACATTTGTGCCATCCCAATAAATCGAAACGTCATCACGACGGTTTCCCATACCGGCTTTAAAAATCGTGGTTCCACTCCATGTGGTTCCGTCTGCACTACTAAGGTAGACTATATCAGTTCCATTCGCGTGGAAAACCCAGTAACGGCCTACTGCATAGAATGTTTTCCTCTGCATACCATTAATCACGCTTTCGTTCGTTTCATCTACTGTAGCTGAAGAAATATCCTTCTCTTCCTCACGAGGAATATAAAATGGTGTTGCACCTTCTGTCGTGTTTATTGCAATGTCAGGATTAACAGAAGATTTATTATATCTAATTGTTCCTTTAACCGTTCCACAACTTCCTTCTTTACAAGTAACAGTCGCACTTGCATTGAAAGTGGTGTATTGATCAAATTCACAAGGTGAGCCAGTTTGACAATCAGTGTCATTTATCTGAGAGTCAATACTCCAATCAACTTCAAGATAAGGAGGATCGGCAATTATAACTTGCCACAAATCACTTTTTTCTCCCTCTAATTCAGACCAAAAATAATACTTTGTCGGTGGTATTGTTCTCTGAGGGCTTCTAATCATATACCATCTTGAGATAGAACCACTAACATTTCCAACATTCCATTCTATCTTATTGTAACTTGAGTTATATACTCTAACAATACCACCATTACTATCAACAACAACCCAATCATTCGGATAATAATCTGTCAAATTAGCATTTCCAACAGGATTGGAAATAATTGCGGAAATAGTCATATTGACATCAGTCAAAGGAGGTGCTTTATGTTTTCCACACCTATGACATTCCAAAACCCTATCAAACTCAACTTTTAATTCAACTGGGATCGTCGTAGTTGTAGTGATTGTGGTTGTAGTAGTCGTAGTTTCTAAGACAGTAGTTGATGTAGTCGTCGTTTCGTTTAATGGTATAGTTGTAGTGGTAGTTTCATTCAGAGTAGTTGATGTAGTTGCTTCAAGAGTTGTAGTGGTAGTTTCCATTTCGAACCAATTCCACGTATATTTAACAGAATCTAGTGTAATCATAACGCCATTACTCAATTCAAAGATCAATTCGTAAGAACTCTCGTTTAAGAAATCTGTTATCTCGCAAGTATCCACACAACTTTCAACGAAGTAAAAAACTTCTGGTTCAATTATGGTTTGATTGGTTGTTTCATTTATTATCTCTTCTGTCGTGTTTATGGTGGTTTCATTTGTGGTGATTTCACTGGTGTTGGTTTCATTCAGAGTAGTTGTGGATGAAGTAGTGGAAGTAGTCGTAGTTGTTGTACTCAATTCGAAAGTTTCATTCAGAATTAAATATTTTTTTCCAAAGTTTTCAACATATATTCTTGCGTGACCAGAAGCATTAGCAACTATAGATCCAGA
>JABAOF010025679.1_pt6 | contig 12323 bp, 7 predicted proteins | sample 7062171 | NCBI WGS metagenome assembly JABAOF01 (sample SAMN14538628, study PRJNA623070) | marine sediment metagenome | biome: marine biome [ENVO:00000428]; feature: marine pelagic biome [ENVO:01000023]; material: deep marine sediment [ENVO:00002113] | place: India: Gulf of Khambhat ... | reverse complement strand
CATCGAGCGCAGGTTCGGCCGTGTCCCCAAACTTGCTCCGCATCAAAGCCGTCTTTTCACAATAGATTTCGCACTTCACGTTGGCAAAGACCACGTCCGCACCGCCGCCGATGAAATCGCCCACATCCAGGCCGACCGCAAAACTCAGGTGGACAAAGAACCATTACCGCTCAAGGAGAACCCGTAGCTGCTCTCGTTTCTGGACGCTCAAAATCATAAATTTTTGAACTTTGACTTTGATGGTACAGTAGAAAAGAGGTACATTGTGACTATTGAACCACTATACTTTTAGGAGAAACATAAAATGTTCGAACAAAAGAAAGAAAAAGCTTTTTGGCTGCGCGTTGGCGCCTATACGATTATGTTCGCGTCAATAGTAATCTGGCCGGGATGCAAAAAACAGCCCGCAGAAAAATCCCAGACCGAACAAACCAATCCCGAATCCATGCCATCGGAGCCGCTCGCCCAGACTACCAGCGAATCTCCAACATTAGATATAACACCTTCCACCGCCCCGAAGGCCGGTCTCAATGACATCATTCAGGCCGCGAGAACCTGGGGCCCGGCTTTTACACCCTGGTATGGCAAGCCAGCGCCGGACTTCGCTTTAACTGACTTAGATGGCAAGGAACATAAGCTGAGCGATTATAAAGGCAAGAAGGTTCTGCTTGTTTTCTGGGCGACCTGGTGCCCGCCCTGCCGGAAGGAAATCCCGGATCTAATCCAACTACGGAAAACAGTCGGCAAGGACAAGTTGGCAATGCTGGCCATATCAAATGAGAAACCGGACCTGGTGAAAAGCTTTGTCACTCAGGCGAACATCAATTATACGGTCTTACTCGACCCAGGTACTTTGCCGGGCCCGTATAATACCATAAACGCCATCCCGAGCAGTTTCTTTATTGACCAAGAAGGAAAAATAAAGCTGGCTACTTCCGGCTTAGTGTCATTAAGCGAAATCAAGGACATACTGCTCGTCCCTTAGGGACAAGCTGAATAACTCAAAAACACCGGTCGGATACTGGTGGAAAAACCTGACAAGCCCCGCCCTTCGCAGATGGGACGGGATAAGATAACGCAATAGTTGTCTCGATAAATCCTGAGTGATACTAAAGGCTTTCTCAAGAAAGCGGGCGAAGGGATTCGAACCCTCGACGTCCAGCTTGGGAAGCTGACATTCTACCACTGAATTACGCCCGCATAATAGCTCGTATCTTCTTTTTTAATAAGTCTATACGATTTTGCCCCTCTTTGTCAATTCTTTTGTTTTCAGGTTTTTGTGCAAGTTTATCATCTATCGGCGTAGTCGTAGCAGCCTTGACATTCCGGTCGTACACTCAAGTAGTGTTTGTGAGCCACTTCAGGAGAGTGTCACATCCATTCTGCAATCACATGAGATGGAAATTTCTCGTACCGGTCATCTTCTCGGCTCCTGCGAAGAGTTTGGCACTTTTTCTTGTAAGGTTTAAGACCAGCACGTCTACGTATAACCTGAAAATCACGCCAACGGCTATTCACCTGTTGATGAGTGAATCGGCGCAAGAGCGGATTGGGTGGAGGTATGGAGAACGGAGAAACTCAATCTATTGCGAGACCCACAGTTGCCAATTGTTGTATACCACTTTACTTCTGATTGGCACTACAGTCAGCCCTTGAGCCGTCTTTCATTGAGAGGCTGATTCGCTTCTTGACAAAGTCTACATCGAGAACTGTAACTGTGACCTTCTGGTGTACCCTTACTATTTCTGCAGGGTCTTTAACATAATGGTCTGCTAACTGACTGATGTGCACGAGACCGTCTTGATGCACTCCGATATCTACGAACGCCCCAAAGTCAGTGACGTTAGTTACAATTCCGGGCAGTTTCATGCCGACGTCGATGTCCTCTATTTTCTTAACGCATTCTGAGAAGCTGAATATCTCAAATTGCTTACGGGGATCTCTGCCCGGCTTAGCTAATTCCTGCATAATGTCGTTTAGGGTAGGGATTCCGACAGTGCTGCTGACATAGTTCTGCAGACTTACTTTCATTCGAAGCGACTCATCCTTCATCAGATCAGCAACTGAGCAATCGACGTCTACAGCCATTGCATCCACAACATAATAACTTTCCGGGTGTACGGCGCTTGAATCGAGCGGATTAATGGCGCCCCGTATCCTTAGAAAACCCGCTGCTTGTTCAAAAGCCTTTGCTCCAAGACGAGGAACCTTCTTGAGATGCCGCCGCGATTTGAAAGGACCGTTTTCATTCCTGTAGTCAATTATATTCTGAGCTAATTGTGGTCCGAGCCCCGAAACGTATGTCAATAACCGCTTGCTGGCCGAGTTCACCTCAACCCCGACGCTGTTCACACAGCTGATGACGACATCATCGAGGCTTTGCTTTAGCAGCGACTGGTCCACATCGTGCTGGTACTGACCGACTCCAATCGACTTCGGATCGATCTTTACCAGTTCTGCAAGAGGGTCCATGAGCCTTCGCCCAATGGAGACTGCGCCACGGACCGTCACGTCCTCATCGGGAAATTCTTCGCGGGCCACCTCCGATGTCGAATACACCGAGGCGCCGCTTTCATTGACCATTATTACAGCAATGTCCTTAGAAAAGCTGATGTTCCTGATAAAAGCTTCGGTCTCACGGCTTGCAGTGCCGTTGCCAATAGCAATTACCTCAATATCAAACTGCTCACATAAGGAGGTCATTTTCAGCACATCCGGCGCTGTCGGTTTGTCGCTTCGATGAGGATAAATAACATCGAAATGCTTGAGCCGGCCCTGCCGGTCGAGGCAAACAACCTTGCATCCTGTACGAAATCCAGGGTCGATGGCCAGGACGTTTTTCCGGCCCAGGGGTGGGGCAAGCAACAATTGCCGCAGATTATCTGCGAATACTCTTATGGCCTGCTCGTCGGCCCGCTGTTTTGTTGCAGCGAGAATCTCTGTCTCCATCGACGGCGATAGAAGCCTTTTGTTGCTGTCAAAAACCGCTTCTTTGACCTGCGAGGAAGAGGCCGATTGTCTTTTAACAAACAACTCTTCAAGTATCTGCAGGGCTTGCTCTTCGGGTGCTATTACATGCAACCTTAGAAAGCCTTCCCTCGCACCTCTCCGCATGGCCAGAATCCTATGAGATGGTGCTGTAGCGACCGGTTCCTGCCAATCGAAGTAGTCCTCATATTTGTGTCCCTCTTCCTCCTTACCCTGGACAACCTTGGTCCGGAAAAAGCCTTTCCGAGAGAACAAGTCACGAATCCTGGCTCGTGCGGTCTGGTTTTCGTTGACCCACTCGGCAACGACATCTCTGGCACCGTACAAGGCGGCCTCGACAGATTCAACACCCTTACTTTCATCGATAAAAGCCTTCGCTTCAGTTGCGGGGTCAACAGCAGGGTTCTGGGCAAAAATTAACTCAGCCAGAGGTTCCAGCCCTTTCTCCCGGGCGATTGTTGCCCGCGTCCGCCGCTTTGGTCGATACGGCAAGTAGATATCTTCCAAAATGGCCATGGTCTCGGCCTGCATGATTTTAGTCTTGAGCTCCTCCGTAAGCTGTTCACGCTCATTGAGAGACTTGATTATGGATTCACGCCTGGCATCCAGCTCTCGTAACTGATTTAGCCTGTTACGGATGTCCGTGATAGCCATTTCGTCCAGACTACCTGTGACTTCTTTGCGATACCGGGCAATGAATGGTATCGTGGCTCCACCCTCAAACAATTCAGCCACCGCCCCCACCTGGCGTGGCCTGAGTGACAACTCTGAGGCAATTTTTGTTATATGTGTCTGGCTCAATTGTCGGTCTTTCAAATACAGCCACCACCGCAATTCAGTCGCACCGTCCGTGCACTTGCTGCGAATATATCCACAAAGGTACCCACTTTCAAGCACTGCGGATTTATTTCTGATGATTTTGTGTGCCTAAGCCAAAGCTGTTCTTAAATCTCAGACATCAGCCCGATATGGAGCCATCGTTATCAAGGTAAGGAGCTGGGCGTTTTGTGTTTTCTGAAGATATGAAGAAGGGGCATCCTTAAGTATGATTCGGTAAATGTTAATCGTCAGGGGTGATGGTTGGTGAGAGTCCGAAACAAACTTTGAATTCACCAGGCGGATTTGGTAATCTTGTAAAGCAGAAAGGATTAGCAGTGTAGTTAAACATGGCAATTTTGAATTCAGAAATTGAATCACAACTTACAAAAGAAGGCGCTTCTTTAGTAGGTTTTGCAGATATTAGCAGCCTGCCTACTGCCGTAAGGGGCTCAATGAAATTTGCAATTTCAATAGCGGCTGCGCTTGATGCTTCAATAATTAATGAGATATCAGACGGTCCAACTCAACGTTATTATGAGGAGTACAACAGGGCAAATAAATTCCTTGGGCGTTTATGTATAAGTACGGTTAACACTCTGAATAGGCGTGGAAACAAGGCTGTAGCTATCAAGCCGACTGTTGAAATAGGAGAATTGACCAAAAAAACCTTAACTACATCGCTTCCCCATAAAACTGTGGCTACCCGTGCAGGGTTGGGATGGATAGGAAAGTCGGCATTGTTGATAACAGAAAGATATGGAGCAGCCGTCCGCCTTGCGACGATACTTACCGACGCTCAATTCAGAACCGGAAATCCAATAGATAGTTCGCGTTGTGGTGATTGCATGAAATGTGTTGTCTGTTGTCCTGCAAAAGCAATTTCGGGCAAGAACTGGAAGATAGGATTTGAAAGAGAATTCATATACGATGCATTTGCTTGTTGTGCTACAGCGACAAGCCTATCAAGAAAAATAGAGATACGATTAACTATTTGCGGAATTTGTATTAATGTCTGCCCTTGGACACAGAAATATATATCGCGTGAGCTGACAAATATGAACAGACGGAGCGAGTAGAAACTTGCTACTGCTGAAACAGATGAATGATCCCTGAATTCCGTTAATTCTTCTCTTTTTTTCTCCTATACAGGGATAATTCTCAATCGAACCAATCTCACATATTTCACCAGGCATTCACTGTGACGATATGATTACAGCCGGGACCATCGAGGCGATTGTAAACAAGTCTGTATCGGGTTGGTAGCTACGCAGGATGGATTTCCATGGCGAACCTGTGCTAGCATTTGCAGCATCTGATGCGGAGCCTTATTCATTGGAATTGAAGCCGAAAGCGCGAATCGGATTTGTCTCAGTAATCATCCGAATCGCCTCATCGTCAACGCCGTTGTTCCTGAGCTTCGGGATGAAAGTCTCGATGAGGTAGGTATAAGGCATTTGCGTTCCGCCGTTTTGCTCTCCCGGCTGATACCAGCCAGCATCATGTGAAAGCAATATCTGCTCCCCATAACCGGCAGCGAGCAGCTCCTTGATAGCTGTTATGAACGTCGAGTCCTGCCCGGGATTCCAGCCTAAGGAATCGAACTCAATGAAGACCCCTCGTGCCGCTAATTGGCGGTGCAAACTGCGATTGCTTTCATTCTGGGCGTGTACCCAGATTAACCGGATTGCCGGGCTGATTGACTCTAAGATATCGGCTTGCCTCGTAGCATTACTTCCTATCGGCGTGTGACTGGCTATCGCCACGCCTGTCTCGCTTGCCGCGCGTCCAGCGGCCCGAAGGAACTTCTCCTCCAGCGCCGTCAAAGGGCCGCTGTCGGTTGCTATCTTGATGAAGCCAGCCTTGATGTCCGTGCCGTCTATCCCCTCGCGAATCTCGTTAATAAAGAGCGTCGTCAATTCATCCTCGCTCATATTCCGATGCTCCGCCGGGGCAAAATTCGCACGCCCATAGACGCCAGTCGGCACCACCACTGGTAATCCCGACGCCTCGGCCACCTGAGCAATAATGGATACATTCCTCCCCACGCCTATACTGCTGCACTCTATAAGAAGCCCAACTCCCTTCTGCCGCGCCTCCTCGAGTAACGGCCCCATAACACGCACGACATCCACCGCATCCGCCTGTCCATAAGTTCGCGATGTCGGCCCCCTCAAGTCGGTAAAGATATGTTCATGAGGAAGTATGATACCAAGTTCCTCGGCGGCCATCGGTCCATCGGTCGTCGCGAACCACCATGTATAATTTGACTTACTTGCTTCTGGTGCACCGCCAAAAGCACCCATATTGATAATTCCACCGTTCGGCTCAGGCTCATCACCAACTGAACTATTTGGGTCGCCGGCATCGATACAAGGGCTCGTAACATCATCCTGAACCCAGGTTTGGCTGTTCGGGTCCCACCGGCCTGCTTGCGATTTCAAATGAAAGTCGTCATTGTTGGGATCAGCGAAACACGGGTCGGCATCGATGTTGTCAGCGCCCCAATCAAGCGTGCTGGCGCCTTGAATATAAACACCAGCCTGTCCACCCGCTACGTTGCTGTAGGCCACGCTGAATTCCGTAGGAGCCTGCTCCAGAAAAATCTCGTTCCCCCTGCCCGCCGTGTTTGACCAGAATATGCTATTGGTGACTGTCGCAGAAGCCCCATTAAAGCAGCCCACTCCACCACCTTCTCCGGCGGAGTTGCCCCAAATGGTGCAATTGTTGATATTAGTGGAGGAGCCTTCGTACTCAATACCCAATCCACCGCCCCACCTTGCCCCGGTGTTCTGGGCGATGACGCAATTGGTCAAGGTCGCAGAGCTTGAGCTACATCCTATTCCAGCGCCGCCATCTTGTGCTGTGTTGCTTATTATTGTGCAGTTAGTCATGGTAATGGACGAGTTTGATCCGCCGTACACACCACCGCCTAAACTTAGCGACGAGTTCCCACTGATTATGCAGTCGGTCATGGTCATGGATGAGTTGATGTAGCAGAGCACCCCACCTCCAGCTAATATAGCTGAGTTTCCAGTTAAGGAGCAGTTGGTTAGAATAGGTGATGACCCGTAAGCGGCGGACACGCCGCCACCACCGCCATTATCTGCTCGGTTCTTCACTACTGCACAATTAATCAAACTCCCGGAGGAAGCATTGAAGTATATGCCTCCGCCTGCGTATGCATTAGCAGAGGACACCCAAGAGCTGATACCTCCGGTGATAGTGAATCCCTCAAGAATGGATGCGGTGGTCTCGCCGTTCTCGAAGACTACGACACTGCCACGATTATTATCAGCCGGCGTGCCCATCCGGATGGTGGTCTCATCCGGCCCGCCTTCGGACTTCACCGTAATAGCCTTGCCTCGAAATGTCACTGGCTCGGTGATAACGTACTCGCCGGGTGCAACCAGTACTGTATCACCATCCACAGCCGCATCAATCCCCGCCTGTATACTGGCGAAATCCGTCTGGCCGTCATCACCAACATAGATGGTTTTTCCCAAAGCAGCCATGCACAGCACCACCGGTAAGATTACCGACATTGTTAGATATGTCGTTCGGTTTGTCATCAGAGACATAGCCGTGTCCTCCTGATATGGTTTTATATGAATCCCAATGTACCAAATCATTGTCACCAAAGCAATAAGTATTTGATAATACTTATCTAATACCAAGTGTGATTAAACCTTGGCTTATATATTTGAGATGACAATCGGATTCAATGGCCGGTGTGAACTCTTGGGCAATATACGGATACAATATACCTGTACCTCAGTGGACGCAGTATAGTAACTCGGCTCCTTCCCAAGAGTTCCTTCCGATAGTAGTGCTGGACAAGCTGCTGGTTATCCCGATTTACTCATCACATGTCTTCTTCAATCACCGAGAAGCCAATCAGCCCGGCAATATCCTTGATCCGCTCTCGAAAATCGCCAAAAGTCGCACATCTGTGCACGCCATACTTGTCGGGATAGATGTAGCGCTGAATTTTGCTGGCATCAGACACTGACGCCACAATCTTGGTCCGTCACATCATGCTGTAAAAATGGTCTCCATATAGCGCAGACCGCGTGAGCATGGGTACCGTGGTTCCAGTATGCACCAGCACCTCTTTACTCAGGACATCGATTTGCCACATTGTCACCGGTTCATCGCCTGGATACAGAATCCAGGAAGCTGCTGAACCACCGGTCACCGAGCGCCCGCGAACTGGCCGTTCTCGATGATCCACCAGAAAGTACGGGACCCGCCTCTCGTCACCCCATGGGTTCCAAGGTCCCTCGCAGTGCTGAACTATGGAGGTGTTATTATATGTGTCCACTGAATAATCGCCCAGCATGCTGGGTCGTCCGTATGCATACTGCAACANNAATGTTCAAATGGGATTGGCACTTGGCAACGACGTTGTGCAGTTGGAATTCCGATGTCGCCAGGGCCGGCGTCACATAATCCTCGCGACGCGGATTTTCAATGAGTGACCGGATGTGGAACGCCATGGCCGCGGCGCCGTATTTTTCCATTAGGATCTTCATTGCCAGATAGACCTTGGCAGATCGGACGACTTCGGACTCGATGGTATTCATCATCTTCTTCGCATTGCGAATCCATCGCTGCGCGATGGCGTTGGCTTCGGGGCTCTGGTTGCGCCAGAGGTTCTGAACGTCCTCGTCCGCGGCGACCTCCTTCGTGCCGATTTTCGTTACCTTCACACCAAATGTCTCCTCGATCACGCCGAGTATCTTTTCGTTGTAGTCCAGCGGCATATTCTTTAGGACGTCGCCATATGTGACGTTGACGTATCGCGAATCGGTCACAGTGAGGATGCGCTCGTGCTTCATGCGTTTGAGCGCTTTGATCAACTTGACTTTTGCTACTAGGTCTTGAAACATCCGTTCAGAGACACCCGGGTCCGCACAGAACCGCCAAGGATCTAAGAATGCGTCGATGACTCGATTCATCTTGTACAAGGGATACGGAATGTTCATGAAGTCATTCACAACCATCACGTTGATGGTTGGCAACCCGCTTCTCAGCAACTCATAATCCCGGGGCCAGCCGCAGATGATGACGCCGTCATAGTGCAGTTTCTTCAGGTCCTTGACCTCATTCAGCACAGATTGCATTGTAGCACCTCGGGTGAGGTCCCTGACAACGAAATCCACGCCATCACATTCTTCCTGCAGCCGCCGCACAATGGCTTCATTCGTGATTGGCTCGAGGTCTGTGTCATCCCGAGACGGCGCGTTCCCGAAAAACACGGTGTAGATTATCGCATGCTCACCATTCTGCATTCCCTTACGTGTTAGTCCCTCAGCTAACGGCTCACCCGTCACATAGCTGCCCCTTCCGCCATAGCCGATCGGACCCATTACGTTACGCTCGCTTGCCTCCGGCTGACTTTGGCAGCCCAAGGTCGTTAACGTGCTAACGGCAGACACGCCCACCAAACCACCCGTCGTAGCAGTCGCGCTACGCAAAAACGCACGTCGGCTCAAACGCTTTCCTTTTATTGGCTTCATAAGTCGTCTCCCTTTGTCAAAGCAAAACTCGAGTCAAATAAATCAGGCCCTATCCCTACAAAAAAGTCGGCCCTTGTTTACCCACGCGGATTTACATACAATTGCCAATCCTCGCAAAACTACCTGGAATGATACCATGATCAAGAAGAGTCGGTCAAGATGGGCATTTGAAAAGTGCTATTTCTTCTATTTTGTGGCGACAAGGATTTTTTTATTTGACATTGAGCCATTCTTAGGTGAACGTTGCGTACGAGATGGGTGCGTTTTTCAGGTTTGGGTAAGGAAGCGTTGAAATCGAACGGCATATTGTGGTATCATTGGCGTCGTAGCATACAAAATTGCTATCTATGAAGTTAATTGGAAATGTCCGTTTAAAAAAACGCACTAAAGCGAGGCTTTCAGACTACACACATCGCAGAGGGCGTGCTGATGTGTGGAGATGTCGCAAAAAAAGAACAAAGCTGTAAAAATTCGGTAACATCGGCTCGTTAGGGTGTGGGCGTTGGCGATATTCCAGACTGACCTTTTATGATGGAGATATGAAATGGAGCGTAGTATCTTGTTTAACAAAGTTGGCCAAACGGCGGTTGTTTTCGTGGCGTTTGCATGTGTGGCGTTTGCATGTGTGGCGCTTGGTGCGAGTGAGAGTGTGAGGGGAGAGACGCGTAAGTTTACTGTGAAACTGCAAATAGATAAGCCGTATTGTGTGCTGAATTTCATGGAGACACTCAGGACGAGAGGGTATTACGGTCCGACGCTTTATGAGCATTACAAAAAGAGCAAATACAGTGAGGATGAGGAGCTGGCCAAACTGGTTCAGCAGTATTCGAAAGTTAGAATTGGGTATGGGTATCACTTCGATGGGTATCCCAAGTACAGGTACCTGGCCAAGGATAGAACAACGCGCGATGTGCTCGTTAGTCTAAGTGCGCGAACTGAGAGCCTCGAAGAATTTAAGCAGATGACCGTTGGGATTATACCGTTCGACGACCATCAGCGGCTGTTCAATATTCTTGAGGCAGTTGAGCCAATATATGATGAGCTGGTCTGGAATCCCTATTACGGCAAAGCACGAGCAAGACTGAAGGAGTTTAATGAATATGCAAAGAAGGTGAATTTGGGTGAGAGGCTTCGGCCCTTTGCGCATTTTCTGAACAGCAACTGGTCCACCGATATCCCCGTCATAGTATCGTTTTCAATAGTACCGGGGAAGAGGATTAGGCTTGTGCCGCCTCCTATTGGTAATGTGATACGGGCAGGGTTGCTGACCGAATCAGAGGATTACTTGTGGTATGTCGGCGTGATCGTGCACGAGTTTGCTCACAAGGCGTTTGCCGAGCAGCCATTGAAGATGCACCAGCAAATCGAGCAGTGGTTTACAGAATCAAAATCCCCCCATCGAGGCATGGTGAACTTGATGTTTAATGAGGTGCTGGGCGGGGCCATTGGGCATAAGGTGCGAGAGGATTTGTTGGGCGAGGCTCACGAGTTCACGTATGATCAGCCGGTCATAAGGGCTTTTGACGAAGCTATATATCCGCTGGTGGTATCGTATCTTGATAAAGGCAAGTCGGTCGACCGGGCCTTTGTGAACGAGTGCCTCGCAATATACGAGAAGACATTTCCAAATGCCCTTAACGAGTATCGCAGTTTGTTCCAGGCTTATTATCTACTAACAGACGTTAAGGGCGGCGAGGAACATAAGCTGCCCGGCGTGATACGCAAGAACATCGTCGGACCCATGATGTATGAGGTTGGCAGCGGGATCAGTGATGACAATATCAATGCGCTGATGGCATATGACTTTACGAAGGTGATAGTAATCACCAAAAATCACGACAGGACCATCGAGTATCTCAAGGGCAAAGTCAGGGTACTTAACGGTTTCGATGGTTTAGACGCTAAGACAGACTGGGTTCTATCATGTCATGATGCTGACCAGAATCCGTATGTAATAATCAACATACAGTCGCTGGAGGCGTTTGAAGAAGTGACAAAAAAACTGAAGGCATTGGAGATGATCGACCCGGAGAAGCCGATAGTTGTTATGGGGCAGTGACGCAGTATGGGACAATCAGCTTAGGACCAGCCCAACCAGCCCACCAGGCCCAGAGGTGGCGCACAAAACACCCCGAAATGGGGCTGTTTTCGTCACCTACCTGATTCTCGGCCAGTTGTAATAAATATTCGACAATATTAGTGTGACCTCAATTTCCAGAAAACACAGATAGGATGACCTGTTGGGCATATTTCATTTTGAAGAGTAGTAAGCTGCAATCTATCGAAGAATCTAAATGTGTGGAAGAACGAAAGGTGAAAGTGATGGCTTATTTTGGACACGGACCCGGCTTATGAGACGCTGATTATTCTGTTCATAATCTGATTTTGTATTTGTCATCGCCTCTGAAAGTTCGCCTGCTACGGCTGCACGATACATTTATTTGTGCTTGCGGGGCTTTGTCTGTTGGGATACTTATAGTAACAATCAGGCTTGCATCGCGAATATTCATCTTACTAACATCCAATTCTACAGCCTTTTCAAAGGTTTCTTTATTGTTATTCCGGATATTTCGCTTTGCCCACGCCAAGCCGCTCGTTATCAGGTTCCGTTTACACGCCTCAAGATAAGCCGTATCCGATTGAAACAACATAATGTTCGAGCCGCCCGTTAATACGTACATTTCGAGTCCTATTATGGCCATCGCCGTTATCACAAGTACCAGCGCAAAACCTTTTTTCCTTGGTTTTTTCATCGTTAAATCACCTGTACCCGCGTTTTCTGTGCGGGAAGCACAGGTGCGGGCAGAACCTTTCAAAAAGCACCTGCAAAATACAGATGTGAATTAGCCATTTTCTTCTCCCAATGTTCTCCTCGAATCTTATGCTCTATATGAGTCTTGACCTCCACTGCACCCAGCAACGCTGGGTTCCAATCAAAACCCGCCGTTGGCGGGCCGTCCCCGTCTTTTCGCCAGACTTGCCATTCCACTTTCGCAT
>JABAOF010022608.1_pt2 | contig 12330 bp, 7 predicted proteins | sample 7062171 | NCBI WGS metagenome assembly JABAOF01 (sample SAMN14538628, study PRJNA623070) | marine sediment metagenome | biome: marine biome [ENVO:00000428]; feature: marine pelagic biome [ENVO:01000023]; material: deep marine sediment [ENVO:00002113] | place: India: Gulf of Khambhat ... | reverse complement strand
ATCCCTTTGATACTGAAGGACAACATAATTAGTAGTCAAGCCTACCTTCAGCTTTTTCTCCTCTGCATCCAATTTTTTCTCGGCCAACTCTCGGGCAATTCTGTAGGCATGGACCCGCTTATAATCAGTTTGAACTCCCCGCACAGCATTTTTGATTTCAAGAAAAACCTGCTGTTCCTGATTTTTTAGCCTGAACATTGCCTGGTCCAGGCTAACCCTCGCTTGGGCATATTCTGCACGGGAGAGGACAGTATTAATGGGAATGCTGAGCGTTAGTCCTACATACCAGTTCTTGTATTTAAGTCTAAAGGCATCTCTTAGAGCATCAGAGGATCCTCCTGGAATAGTCTCAACCGGAGGGCCGAAGGGATCAAGTGGGTCATAGATGATTTGAGTTCCAGATAGGCCAGGACTCCAGTAAGATGCCCGGACACTCAAATCTGGCAGAAGCTGATTTCTGGCGTAGCTCACATCTATTTCTTTATTCTTCACATCGATCCTGTTCGCCCGAAGATCAGGCCTGTTCTCTAAAGCTGTAAGTAGAGCATCTTCAAGATTCACCTCCTTCTTGGCAAAGGCTGGTTTGTCAACAGGAATAATGTTTACTTCCACTCCCTTTTCTTCGGCAGCCAGGTTGATGATTGTCTTCAGAAGGTCCTCATTGTTCTTAACCATGGCTTCTGCTTGAAGTATATCTGCCTCACGGCTTGCTACTTCGCTCTGAGCACTCAGGATCTCTATGGGTGCCAAGGTTCCTACATCGACTTCTCTCTTGTTCTTAGCCAAAAGATCTTGGGCCAATCTCAAGGACTGCCTCTTCGCTTTAAGATTTTCGATGCTGTAGACAAAATTCCAGTAGGCACTTTCTACGTCGTAAATGGTGTCCATCAGAATTCCCTTAAGCTGATTTTCTGATATATCTCGGTTGTTTTTGGCGATGATTATTTCTCTGCGGCTGATTTTAAGACCAAAGTTTTTCAGCAAGGGCTGGGTAAAATTAAACCGGAGCGTGCTTGAGTAACGAGGATTAACAGACAGAAATTTCTGGTTGGAATCGTTTTTGTACGATTCGAGAGATATCGAAAATTCTCCTCCTGTTGGGATGCGCTGAAAAATGGAAGCTGAGTAATCGCTGTAATCGGCTGAGATCTTCTCTTCGCCTTCGATGAAGGATATGGACGGCGAATTTGTGTTCTGCATGCTGTAGCCAAAGGACAGGCTGGGCAGGAAGTTCTCCATTGCACGGGAGACAGAGATATCAGCCAGCTCAGGGTTCAAGACTTCGACTGCAACATTAAGGTTATTCTCCATCGCTTTCAGGATGCAGTCTTCAAGAGATAAGGCCTTCTCCTTTTTCTGAGCCCAGGCTCCTGCAGTAAGGAATAGAATTGAAAAAAAACAAATAATTTTTTTATGTTTTAACATCTTATACCTCCATAAGAGCTTTCAATTTTATTTTTATTGTATGAATGAACAGACAGCTGACGCCGTTTACTCGTTATCAACAATCCAGCCATCCAAAAGATTAATAATTCTTCGGCTGTAGGATGCGTTTTTTTCAGAATGTGTGACTTGAAGAATTGTAGTGCCACCCTCGTTCAATTCTTTGAACAAGTTCATAATCTCTTCGCCTTCTTTGGTGTTCAGATTGCCTGTGGGCTCATCTGCAAGAATGAGTTTTGGCTCGGTGATAACGGCTCTGGCAACTGCTACCTTCTGCTGCTGGCCTCCGGATAATTGATTTGGAAAAAGGTCCTTCTTGGCTACTATGTGAAACCTGTCGAGCATGTCACAAACTTTGCCCTTCCGCTCCGAGCCTTTCACTTTTTTGTACAAAAGCGGGGTTTCAAGATTTTCATAGACCGTTAAATCATCAATAAGATGATAGCTCTGGAAGACAAATCCAATGTAATTTTTATGGAGCTCTGTGAGCTGTTTTTCGTTCAATTTATGTACTTTCTTGTCAAAGAAATAATATTCACCGCTTGAAGGCGAATCTAACATGCCCAGGATGTAAAGCAAGGTTGACTTTCCGGCACCAGAGGGTCCCATGATGGTCACAAATTCCTTTTCCTCGACATCGAGGTTAATGTCCCGCAAAGCAAATGTCTTCAAAAATCCTGATGAGTAATATCTTGTTATGTCCCTCAGTTTTATCATTTCATTCCTCCTAGGACAGCCGTGATTCAAGTTCCTGTAAAAATAAGCGAAGAGCTAAGTTCTTGACTCCTCTTCTCATCTTTCCATCCCTTTTTACCATATCTGGCTCTTTTCGTCTCAAGTTATTCATATCTCAGGGCCTCAACTGGATTGGACATTGCAGTCTTAACTGCCTGGTAGCCAACAGTAATCAGCGCAATCAGAAAGGCCACTAAGGCGGCCAGGAAAAATATCCAGACTTCGATGCTGGTCCGGTAGGCAAAATTCTGAATCCAGCGACTCATGGCATAGTAAGCGACCGGCCAGGCAATCAAATTGGCAAGCACAACCCATTTCATGAATTCTTTGGTAAGAAGCAGCGTAATTCCTGACACCGAGGCTCCCAACACCTTTCTTATTCCTATCTCTTTAATCCGCATCTCCGCCATTTGTGCCGCCAGACCAAAAAGGCCCAGGCAAGAGATGAATATGGCAAGAAAGGTGGAATAGCCAAAAATACTACCTGTTTTCTGCTCACTCTTGTAGAGCTTGTCGAAGGTCTCGTCAAGAAAATTATATTCGAAAGGAAAACTAGGAGCGAATTTTTTATGGACGCTTTCAATAAAGCTTATTGTATCGGGCATGTCTGAAATTTCCGATTTGACCCTGATGCACAAGTAGTTGAATTTCTCAGGCTCTATGAACATAATTAGCGGTTCTATCACATCATGGAGGGGCTTAAAATGAAAATCTTTAACCACTCCTATGATCGTGCCCTCGCGCATACCCGCGTGTGTCGGGGCAGAAAAGCGTTTCCCCACAGGGGATTCTATACCCATGGATTTAACGGCTGCTTCATTGACGATATATGCTTCTGAAGCATCGGTTGCATGGTCTTTTGAAAAATTTCTTCCTTGGACAATAGTCATATTCAATGTTTCGATAAAGTCATGATCAACCAAGACTTCGTTCATGCGTGATTCTTTCTTAGGATCTTTCCCCTCCCAGTCATAGCCTATGTGGAGATAATAGATGAGGACGGGTACTTCAGATGTTGCCGCGACATGCGAAATCCTCGAATCCCGTAACAGCTCGCTTTTAAAGGCCTCATACTGCTGAACGGAGTTGCCTCTTAAGGGTATGGAGACAAGATGCTCTCTTTCATAACCCAGATTCACGTTTCGGATGAAATGGAGTTGTTTAAAAATAACAAGGGTGGAAATGATGAGAAAAACAGAGATGGAGAATTGGATAACCACCAGAGCTTTTCTGAATACTGTTTTTTTCTTCCCATCTTTTGCGGGGATTAAAGAACCAGTTAAGATATCGGCCGCCCTGAAAGAAGAAAGGAAGAGTGCAGGGTAACTTCCGGCAAGAAGCCCTGTAAAAAGCACTATCCCCAAAAATCCCAGGATTAAATTCCAGTTTCCATGGAGATTTAGGGACAGCTCCTTATCTGCAAGATTACTAAGCACCGGCAGCAAGAGAATGACAAAAACAACCGCAAAATACAAAACTATAAGAGAAATCAACACAGACTCTCCCATAAATTGTTTTATGAGGTCAACTCTTTGGGCGCCGGTGACCTTTCTCATACCAATCTCTTTTGCTCTTGTGGAGGATCTGGCTGTCGTCAGATTCATGAAGTTCAAGCAGGCAATCACAAGAATGAAAACTGCAACAATGGAGAAGACATAAACGTATCTGATATCACCGCCTCCATCCGCTGCATAGAGGTGAATGCTGGTCAATGGTTCCAGTCCAAGTTTTGGACCTGGTCCAACCTTGTGTTCCTGTAAGAGACCAGCGATCTTTGGCTCGAATCCTTCTAATAAGACGTCCTCCAGAAGCATAACATAGGTGTAGATCTGAAACCGTCCCCAATGGGTAGGCTCATGGTCATTTTCTTCGAAGATTTTGAACGGAGCCAAGAAATCGAACTTGAGGTGTGAGTTTCGAGGAACATCTTTGATGACTCCAGTAACTGTAAAAGCGAGTTCATCATTCAGCTTCAGGCTTTTTCCAACAGGATCCTCATCTCCAAAGAATTTATTCACCATTTCCTGGGTGATGACAATGGAGAAAGGAGCAGAAAGAGCTGTTTTGGGATCTCCCTTCACAAAAGGAAAAGAAAATATTTCAAAAAAAGATGGGTCCACATAGGCCCCGATTTCATCGAACTTTTTCTCCCCCCGTGTTACCAAGGCACTAAAATCACTTACTCTTGCCGAATCTATGACTTCCGGAAATTCTTGTTTGAGTGCAGGCCCAACGGGGATAGAGACAACTGGCCATACCACGCCGTATCTTTGATCGCTCATGTTAACTCTGTAGATATTTTCGGCATTCTCATGGAATTTATCGTAGCTCAATTCGTCCTGAACCCAGATAGCTATAAGCAAGCAGCAAGCCATGCCAATGGCCAGCCCGGTGATATTGATAAAGGAATGGCCTTTATGCCTTTTGATGTTCCTTAACGCGATCCTCAGGTAGTTCTTAAACACAGCTAACTTCTCTTATACTCTTTGGTACGGTCTTTCAAGTTTCTTTCGAAACATTATCGGGATGTTTCTTTCTGTCGGCATACCGATTTCTATCAACTGCCAGTCTTTATCATGTTCTTTTATCACCTTTTTTATGACCTCGGCCTTATTTTCAGCTTTGCCTTCATAGTCTTCCCAATCTATGATTTCAACTCTGTAATGCAGCGTTCGCTTTTTCCCATTGATTTTTACATCAATGTCGATGTTCTGTTCTGCCTCCAAAGTAGGTATTTGAAGAACTACTTCTCTCATCTTAACCTCCTTTATTTATCCTTTCATGATTTTCTCATGTTTCTTTAGTTTTCAATCCTATAACTTATGGATTTTAATTCATAACATATAATTACTCGTAGCGCAGTGTTTCTATCGGGTTAGCCGTAGCTGCCCTAATAGCCTGATAACTAACAGTGGCCAGAGCAATAACCAACGCCAACAAGGCAGACAGGATAAAAACCACGAGTCCAATGCTAGTCCGGTAGGCAAAATTCTGCAGCCATCTGTGGGCGACATAATAGCCAATCGGCCAGGCAAAGATGTTCGCAATCAATACCCATTTTATAAATTCCTTGGATAACAATATAACCATTCCTGAGACCGTGCCCCCCAGGACCTTGCGGATGCCAATTTCTTTTGTTCGCTGTTCCGCAGTGAATGCTGCCAACCCGAATAAACCGAGGCAGGCCACAAAAATGGCTAATGATGAAAAAATTCCGATTGTCCTACCCACATTTTCATCTGCTTTGTAAAGTTTATTAAAATCATCATCAAGAAAAGAATACTCAAACGGAAATATAGGAGAAAATTTACTCCATTTATCTCTCAAAAAAGCGAGCGTTTTAGGGATATTTTCTGTTCTGATTCTGGCTGAGATGGCGCGGAAGTTGCTGGGGCGAATCTGAAGGATCACGGGCTCTATCAGCTGGTGGAGTGATGTAACATTGAAATCTTTCACCACGCCTATAACCTGGCCCTTTTTGACTATGGCGTCTCTTTTTCGTAGATCCGAGGGCCAGATGATCTGTTTATTCAGCGGGCTCTCCCAGCCGAGTTTCTTAACAGCTGTTTCGTTCAGAATGAAGGCGCTGGTTTCGTCGGTTGAAAATTCCTTCGAAAAATTACGGCCTGCGGCAAGCTTGATTTCAAGTGTTTCTAGAAAATCATAATCGACAAAGTATGTGACCATCTTCTGGTGCTCATTTTCCGGCAGGTCTTCAGCACGGTAAGTGATGACATGAAATGGTCTTCCGGGTACGCTTGAAGAGGCTGTCACGCTAGTTATTGAAGGATTCTGCTTTAATTCGGTTTTTATGGACTCGTAGGCTTGTCTGGTGCCAGGATCATTTACAGGAATAACAACTACCTGTTCCTTGTTGAAGCCTAAGTTTCTGCTTCTCATATAACTGAGCTGATTCTGTATAATTATGGTGCCGCTTATCAGTATGATTGATATTGTAAACTGTGTGACAACCAGGAAACGCCGGAAAGAACCACTCTTCCCCGCCGTTCCCAATTTTCCTTTTAAAGTACGGACGGGAATGAATGCGGAAAGATAAAGCGATGGATAGAGTCCGGCTATGACTCCTACTGCAACAACAATTCCAAAAAAGCCAATAAAAATCCAAAAATTTCCGAAATAGTCTAGCGCAAGCTCTTTGCCTGTGAGAGAGTTAAACAGACCAAGAAAAACTTCAGCAAAGATTATCGCCAAAAATAGACCCAATGATGAAAGAATAACTGATTCCCCGAGGAACTGTTTAACAAGCTGCACCCGATGAGCTCCGAGGACCTTTCTCATCCCGACCTCTTTTGCACGTCTTGCAGACCGTGCAGTCGAAAGATTCATGAAATTGAAAGAGGCGATCAAAAGAATAAAGAATGCAATTGCTGAATAAATAAAAATATTTGACATATCGCTGTTGGCTTCAATCTCGAATTCCAGTTTCGAATGAAGATGGATGCTCTTTAACGGTTGGAGATGAAAGCTCCTCATTGAAGCGGCTTGTGCACCAAGAAATTGCGTTAAACCCGTATGGAACTTTCGCTCCAGCTCAGCCGGGTCTGCGCCCTCGTGGAGAAGAACATAAGTGTAGAACGCTAAATATCCTGGATGCGTTAAATATCTTTTACCGTGCAAATCTGCTAAGGTTTCCAGAGAAGCAAGGAAATCGAACCTGAAATGAGAATTGTGAGGGACATCCTGTATCACGGCAGTAACGTTGAAGGAGTGTTCATTATCCATGATAAGGCTCTTGCCGACGGGATCATCATCGCCAAAATATTTCTGAGCCGTCGATTCAGTAATGACGACTGAAAAAGGAGCTGCCAATGCAGTTTTCGCATCACCTTTTATAAAAGGAAAGGAGAAAACATCGAACGTTTCCGGGTCAGCATAGAAAAAACGTTCCTCGAAGAATTTTTTATTTCCGTTTTTTACAAGTACCCTACTTCCCCTGTTTATGCGAGTAACCTTTCGTACCTCCGGCATCGTGCTGCTGAATATTTTAGCAATGGGAGCTCCGATAGGAGCAAAACGGCTCGTTTCACCCAAAGACTTACTCTCAGCATAGAGCCGGTAGATATGATCTGCATTGGCATGATATCCGTCATACCCTAATTCATCCTGGACAAACAGGAGAATCAAAATACAGCAGGCCATCCCGATGGCTAATCCGATTATGTTGATGAATGAATATGTTCTATGCCTTAGAATATTCCTCAAAGCGACCTTTAAATAGTTCTTGAACATAGTTACCTCAAATTAAGACTGATAGAGACTTTTCCCAAAAGTACATCTACTTTTAGAATTTCTCATCTCCTTCCGCTCTATAAAATAAACAAATGAAAGAGCGTTCTTTCGGAGTAAATCTACGTTTTCTTTCATTTCAAAATGTTTTATTAATCTCCTCTCCCTTTACGGCAGAAAAACCGCTACAGCAAAAATAGGATGATTAAGACCAATAAAACTACTACGAAAATAAATGTTTTCATCATGATAACACCTCTTTTTTATTCATACCTCAAGGAATCCGCGGGATTGGTAACGGCAGCCTTTATGGATTGATAACTCACAGCAACTGTGGCAATGACTAGTGCAATCACACCAGAGAGGATAAATGACCATAAAGCGATATTTGTCGAGTAAGCATAACTTTGCAGCCATTTATACATGGCATAATAGGCGACAGGCCAGGCGATGATATTTGCTAAAAGCACCCATTTTGTAAACTCTCTTGAAAGAAGCAAAACAATATTTGACACCGAAGCCCCGAGTACTTTCCTGATACCGATTTCCTTGGTGCGCTGTTCCGCCATGAAAGAAGCCAATCCGAACAGGCCTAGACATGAAATAAATATGGCCAGGATAGAGAAATATCTTAAGATAGTCCCGATCCGCTGCTCGGACCTGTACAAATCATCTAGAGCTTCATCGAGAAAACGATAATTGAATGGATGGCCAGGAGCAAATTCTTTCCAAATATTTTCCATATATCCTATTGTCTCCGGCATATTTTCTGATTTGAGCCTGGCAAACAGGACTCCACACTGATTAGGGAGGCAAATGAGTATCAAAGGATCAATTTCTTGACGAAGTGACCTGAAATGATAATTTTTTACAACTCCTATGATCTTAAGATTATTATCACCTATTGATAATCGCTTTCCTATGGGAGATTCCATTCCCATAACCCTGACCGCCTCCTCGTTGACCATAATCGCTTCTGTGGCATCTGTTGGAAACTCCTTTGAATAGCTCCTGCCCTCGACAATCTCCATGCCGAATGTCTTAAAATAGTCTAAATCAACAAAAACTGCCCTCATCAAGGTTTCTTCATTGGGATCTTGACCTTCCCACCGCCACAGACTGTTAGAAAAGGTATATCCATATGTCGGTACGCTTGAACTGGCAGTTACTCCCAGAATATTTGGATTTTGCAGTAATTCATTTTTCACAGAATCAAACTTCGCCCGCACATCTCCCCGCATTCCCTTATAGATCATGTACTCCTTGTTATAACCCAGCTTCATATTTCGCATATAGTTGAGCTGGTTATAGACTACGATCGTGCATACTATTAGAAGAATTGTGAGGGCAAACTGGAAAACAACCAGGATTTTTCTGAATACCGAACCTTTTGAGCCGGATTGCAAAGACCCTTTCAGTATCTTCACCGGCTGAAAGGCTGAAAGAAAAAGAGCCGGATAGCTCCCGGATATAACCCCGGTAAGCAGCGTAATACCCAATAAACCCAGCAAAACCACAATATTTCCCGAAACACCCATTGACAATTCTTTTGCGGCCAGGTTGTTGAATGTTGGGAGCAAAAGCCAGACGATAGTCAATGCAACAAGCAGTGCGATAAACGCAAGCAAGATCGACTCGCCATAAAACTGTCTGACAATGTCGGTTTTATGTGCGCCAGCCACCTTTCTCATGCCGACTTCTTTAGCGCGGTTTCCAGACTTTGCAGTGGCCAGGTTCATAAAATTAATGCAGGCAATGAACAAAATGAAAAAAGCGATGATAGAGAAAATGGTCACATACGTGATATCGCCATGGGCGGAATCGAACTCGTAATTTGAATAAAGGTGAATCCGCGTTAGCGGCTGAAGATTCAGCTTGGCATCTTTTTCGAGGGTAGGCTTTTCATATAGATAACCGGATATCTTCTGGATTACTTCTTGAACAGGGACACCATTTTTTAACTGTACATAGGTGCGAAATTGACTGTTGCGCCAATTGTCAACAGTATAATTCAATTCCCTGCCGAATATGAAGGGGATTAGAAAATCGAACTGCAAATGGGAATTGCGAGGAACTTTTTTCAGAATGCCGGTTACTTGAAAATCCCACTGATTATCCGCCTTAATGGTTTTGCCGAGGGGGTCTTCTTCCCCAAAGTATTTCTCGGCCATCTCTTCTGTAATAACGATGGAGTGGGGATCAGAAAGTGCAGTTGCGGGATCGCCTTTTACAAGAGGGAAGGTAAACATTTCAAAGATGGAACCATCAGCCATTCTAAGTGCTTCGTCGAAGCTTTTGTCACCGTATGTAAGCCGAAACCCTCGCCCCGTTATGCGTGTGGCATTGATTATTTCGGGGAAGTCTGCTTTGAGCGAAGGACCAAGCGGGCCCTGCGTGATCGCCCAGGTAGTGTCGTGGTCAGCAAATTTGATATCCTGTATGACTCGATAAATATCACCGGCATTCTCATGGAAACGGTCATAGCTGAGCTCATCCTGAACCCACAACAGTATCAAGATACAGCAGGCCATGCCAATAGCCAGGCCGGCAATGTTAATAAAGGAGTATCCTTTTTGTCTTCTAATGTTTCTTAAAGCGATTTTTAGATAATTTTTTAGCATTTCAACACCTCGCTAAACTGTTTTTTAAGAAACCTTTTTCCTATTCATACCTCAACGAATCCACGGGATTAGCCAGGGCGGCTTTTAAAGTCTGGTAGCTTACCGTAAGCAGAGCAGTAACAAGTGCAAGAGCGCCCGATAGAATAAATATCGATATATTCAAATTGGTTCGGTAGGCAAAGTTTTCTAGCCACTTACTTATCGCAAAATAAGCAACTGGCCAGGCAATTACGTTGGCCACAAGTACCCATTTTGTGAAATCCGCCGACAACAATAGAATTATCCTGGATACCGGAGCGCCGAGAACTTTTCGGATGCCTATTTCTTTTGTCCTCTGTTCAGCCGTATAAGAAGCCAAGCCAAAAAGACCGAGGCAGGCTATAAAAATTGCTACAAAGGAAAAAAATGTGATGATCTGACTCAACCGCTCCTCCGAGTGGTACAGGGCATCGAAATTCTCATCCACAAAAAAGTATTCAAATCTTCTCTCTTTCTCGAAGCTATTCCAGGTCTTCTCGAAGTAGGACAAAGTTCGAGAAATATCATCCGTGTTCATCTTGATGGACAAGAAGGCATCCCCTCTGGGCCTAAGAAAAATGGCTAGTGGTCCGATGACTTCCTTGAGTGAGCAGTAATGGAAATCCTTTATAATTCCCACGATCGGGCGCATGACTTCGCGCGAATAACCGATTTTCTTTCCGAGGGTTCCCTCTCCCCATCCCAGCTTTGAGAGGGCGGTTTCATTTATCAGAAAAGCGCCATCACTATCTGCCCCAAAATCACTGGAGAAATCCCGCCCTTGCCGAAGTTCTATCTCATAGGTCTTGAGAAAGTCATAATCGGCAAAAATATAATCAAAGGTAAAAGACACCTTGTCCGGTTGTCCTTCGAGAAAGGTGGTGAGGACCGTATTTACTTTCCCCGGGACGCCGTTGGAATAAGAAGCCTCCAGAATGCCTGCGTTCTTTTTCAGCTCGTTCTTGAATGCCTCGAACTGCTTAGCTATGCCTTGCCCTCTGATGCGCACCGCAAGCACCTGCTCCTTTTTAAATCCAAGTTTTTGATTCTTCATGAAGTGCAACTGCTTCAACACTATAAAGGTGCTGATAACCAGAATGATGGAAATCGAAAATTGCCCAACGACGAGTGGGTTCCGTAGGATCGATTTTCGAGATCCCCTCTGGAATTTTTGTCTTATGATATCGATGGGCTGAAAGGAGGAGAGATAAAGTGCCGGATAGCTTCCTGCCGCTAATCCTGAGAATACCACGAGGCTGAACAAACCAAATAAGACAGGCACATTAAAAATAGATGTTACTGTGATTTCTTTTCCTGTGAGTTCGTTGAAAGCCGGGATCACGAGCCAGACTAAACTAAAAGACAAGATCAAGGACACGAATGCAAAACCTGTGGATTCTGTCAAAAACTGCACGACCAGCCTTTTTTTATACGCGCCCAGGACTTTTCTCAAACCAACTTCCTTTCCCCGGTTGGCGGAACGCGCTGTGGAAAGATTCATAAAATTGATGCAGGCGATCAGAAGAATGAAGACAGCGATGAGCGAGAAAACGTGGACATAGCGGATATCTCCATTCCCTTCGATCTCCCCCTCAAGGTTGGATTTCAGGTGGATATCGGTCAGCGGCTGGAGGTAGTAGAACATTTTCTGGCCGTACTTCTGGGCGTCAGCTCCGGCATGCTTTTCCACGACGGTCGCCAGTCTTTGCTCCACCATCTTGGCAGCGGCACTCTCCTCGAGCAGGATATACGACCACCCTGAAATTACGAACCAGTCCTTCAGATAATCGGTCCTTCGGCCTTGGATTGTGTTAATCGAAACCAGGTAGTTAAAATGGAAGTGGGAGTTCCGGGGAACGTTTTCAACCACTCCAGTAACTTTCAGGTCGCCGTCGGCGCTAAGATTAACGGTTTCGCCCAGGGCACTGGCCTTGCCGAATATCTTTACCGCCATGTCTCGGGTCAGGACAATAGAGCCTGGATTATCAAGGCATGTGACCGGGTTTCCTTCGATGAACTTATGGGAAAAGATTTTGAAAAAATCCTTATCCACGTAAAAAATATTCTGTTCATCATAGTTGTCTTCGTTGTGTTTGATAAGGCCAGTTCGTTTCCACAGCCTCGTGTAGGCGCTAATCCCGGGAATTTCGGCCGCAAAGGTTGGGGCCGCGACAAAGGGTGGGAGGGCGTAGTGGTCGTAGGCATCACCGATTTCCTCCGCATATGTAATCCGGTAGATGCGATCCGCATTTTCGTTATACCTGTC
>JABAOF010017599.1_pt1 | contig 12332 bp, 11 predicted proteins | sample 7062171 | NCBI WGS metagenome assembly JABAOF01 (sample SAMN14538628, study PRJNA623070) | marine sediment metagenome | biome: marine biome [ENVO:00000428]; feature: marine pelagic biome [ENVO:01000023]; material: deep marine sediment [ENVO:00002113] | place: India: Gulf of Khambhat ... | reverse complement strand
TTAAACTAGGGACCGGGTCGGGTCAAGCTAGCTTGGCTGCCGGGCCTTCACGAATTGCCGAGCCGCGCCAGCATCGGATACACTCCAGCCGGGAAGTCGTGCCATTTGGGATTTTGAACTGGGGAGTGGATTGCCATGCGATGCTGGACGACCGACGGTTCGGGGATATCAACCTTGAGGATGGATCAGCGTCCGGAACCTGCTGTGGGGGCCGGTGAGGTGAAAATAGATGTCCACGCCGTGTCGCTCAATTACCGTGATCTGCTGGTCGCCAGCGGGGCTTACGGGGGGGCACAGGATCCACCGATCGTCGTGGCATCGGACATGGCTGGCGTGGTGAGCGAGGTGGGGGTCGGCGTGACCGATTTTCGGGAAGGTGATCGGGTCCTGAATGCTCCGCTGCGTCAGTGGCCGGCCGGCCGGCTGAATCGCGGCTGGTCGAAAACGTTTGTCGGAGGCCAGGGCGTGGATGGCGTGCTGGCCGAGCAGGTCACGTATCCCGCCGCTTCCCTGGCAAAAGTGCCTGGGCATTTGGACCTGGAGGCAGGTTGTACGTTCCCGGTCGCCGGCCTGACCGCCTGGGCGGCCGTGGTGACGCACGGGCGCACCCGGCCTGGGGAGTGGGTGTTGGTGCATGGAACGGGGGGCGTCTCCTTGTTCACCGTGCAGCTGGCCAAAATGCTGGGGGCCCGCGTGATCGTCAGCAGCTCCTCGCCGGAGAAAGCGCGACGGGTTCGGCAGAAGCTGGCGGCCGATCAGACGATCGACTATCGGGACGAGGCCTGGCCCCAAGCCGTTCGGGAAATAACCGGGGGACGGGGTGTGGATGTGGTCGTGGAGACGGCCGGAGGTCCCACGCTCGCTCGATCCATTCAGTCGTGCGGCTACGGTGCGCGGGTGGGAGTGATTGGTGTGCTGGACGGACTGCAAGCCATGGTCAACGTGTTTCAGATCGTGATGCACCAGGTTCAACTACGGGGCATCTACATGGAATCGGCCGCTGAATTGAGCCAGCTGATGCGGGCCGTAGAAACGGCTCAGTTGCAGCCGGTGATCGATCGCGCGTTTGACTTCGCAGCCGTCCCCGAGGCCTACGCGTACCTCCAGGCGGGCCAGCACATGGGTAAGGTTGTCATCCGCTGTGGGGCGTGAGGGCCAATCGGAAGAGGGGCGCGAGGGGATTGGGCACGACCAAGACCCCTTTTTCCCGGACCCGTAGAAGGCGATTTGCGTTTGGATGCCGGTGCCGGGATCCCGGCCCGCCGGGACTTGTTCCCGCCTGTGCGGCGGTTGCCTGCCGCCGCTTGGCGGCTGGTTTTTTGCCGGATCGCGGTTCCTGGGGCTGGCGTCCCAGACCTTTTCCTGTCACCGCTTACCGTTGGCGACCGGACCGGTCATTGAATGAAGGCGATTGTGCCGAGGCGCGGGTTTCGCACAAGGCAGCTGCTCGCGCGACCGCCGGGTGTTTGCTTGGCCGCGTCAGGCGTCGCAATTTGAAGCGCAACGTATGCCCCCTACGCCTGGCGGGCCAACTGCTTCGTGTTGCTTGCCAGTCAAAGCCTTACCGTCGCTGGCGACGAAGTTTGTGGGAAAGCTGGGCCGGAGTGGCGCCCGGGCCGTTACTTCTTGATGCTGTGCAGGTCCGGGAGTTTGGTGTTCAGCGGTACGGACAGCACGCTGGGTTCCGACCCGCCGACGTCGGCTGTCGAATCGTGCAGGTCCTCGTCCACCAGGTCTCGGCTGATGGCGGAAAAGTCCATCTTTTGCAGGACCATGCCGTCGTTCTTCCACCATATCCACTTGCCGGACGGCTCGCCCATCGCGTATTTGCCGGCCAGCTTTTTTTGCCCGTTCTGGTGCCACCAGGTCCAGCTGCCGTGCTGTTGTCCCTGATCGTAAGCGCCTTCCACCGCTTTCTGTCCGTTGGGGTACCACCAGGACCAGGACAGTTCACCGGAGGGGCGATCGTGCTCATAAAAGCCGTGGACCTGCATCTGGCCATTGGGATACCAGGTCCGCCACTCGCCATGCTTTTCGTCTTCTCCCTCCTTGATCGTGCTGGCGAAGGAAACCGCCCACCAGTCGTCCTTGCCCTCCAGGACCTGTTTGGCCAGCAGGTATTCGCCTTCACTTTTTTTCTTGGCGTCGCGGTAATGGGTGACTTTGCGGATGATGGTGCGGCCTTTGTCGTAAACTTGATCCTTCACCAGGCGGCCATCCGGTGTCCACTGGCGGTAAATGCCGTGCATTTCGCCGTTTTTGTATTCGATTTCTTCCAGCTTGCGGCCGTTGCTGTAGGCTTTGGTGCAGGTCCCGTGCCGAACGCCGTTGGCGTAGCTGAATTCCAGAATTTTACGTTTCTTGCCATCGAAAATGGTCCAGGTGCCCTCGAGCAGCCCGCCTTGGAAATTGGCGTGCGAAGAAAAGGGGCCGACGAACTCTTTGAAAGGCTGTTGCTGGAAGATTTTGTTGCTTCGCGCCGCGTGCCAGGTATTCCAGGCGCCGGTCCGCTTTCCCATTTCATACTGTCCCTTGGACACCATGTTTCCGTTCTCGTCCCACATCCGCCAAATGCCATGGTTGACGTAATTGTCGTTGGCGTCGCGCACCACCTCGCGTTCGACTTTTACAGCCCGATTGGGATACCGTTCCCGGATGATTTCCACTTTGCCCTTCAGCACGGCCTCATTTTCCGTACCGGCGGCCTCCGACTCACCTTGAGGAACCAGGGCTTCGTCCTGCGATGCCGGTTGGAGGAGGTCGTCTTCGGCGTGGAGGACGGCGGCGTGGCAAACAGCCAGGGCGAGCATCGCCACCAGCGTGGGGGACAGGTATGTAGGCCAACGTGAGGACATGAGAGCCTCCTGGGATTGTAAAAGTCCCCTGACAGGGAGTTCGTGGACTGCAGATGGAAGAGGATCAATAAGCGGCTTCTATGGTCTGTATCGAAAAGTCCCATGATAAGCCTTTAGCCCTTCCTGGTGCTTGGGTTACTGAGATTGCATGCGGCCAGAGCGGGTAAAGTTTAACGATTGCTTAATGCGGGGCGGCGGGGTCCGCCGGGCCGGTTTGGCTGAGTCTTGCCCGAAAAGTATCGGGTTAGCCGGCAGAGTACGATTTTTTGGGCTGATGGGGGTGGTCCGCCGGCGATTACCGATTTGACATCCACAGGCTGCGTTTTCAAAATGAAGCCTGCCGCTGGGCCTTGATGTTTCTGCTAGCCTGAATCTGCCCTTCCCGCATGTCGACAGACTTCCAGCACGATAGCTCGCCTGTCACGGTCGAGTTGCCCGCCGTCCCTGCTCGCTTTGCCAGCAAGGTGGTTGTGATTACCGGTGCCAGCCCTTATGGCATCGGAGGTGCCATTGCAGTCCGCTTGGCACGTGAAGGAGCGGCCCTGTGGTTGATGTCCCGGGGGGACCCCGGTGAACTGATGGAAAAAATCGAGCCGTTTAAACATAAAGTGGTGTGGAGCGGCTGTGATGTGACCGACCAACGGGCGGTGGACCAGTCTCGGGATGCGTGCCTGGACGAGTTCGGACAGATCGACGTGCTGGTCAACAACGCCGGAATCGAAACAGCCAGCAGTTTTGAAGATCTGTCGGACGAAGAGTGGGACGAACTGGTGGATGTGAATCTGACCGGTGTCATGCGGACGACACGAGCCATGTTGCCGGCTCTGAAGGAACGTGGTGGCGTGGTGGTAAACGTATCGTCGTGCACGGCCATGGGGGGTACGCCCGGCCTGGTGGCCTACAGCGCGACGAAAGCCGGCTTGAATGGCATGACGCAATCCCTGGCCTTGGAGATGGCCGATCAAGGCGTACGTGTCGTGGGGGTCGCGCCGGCGTTGGTCCGTACGCCCATGGCGGCCAGGCATGTCCAGCGGTTGACGGCCGAAGCGTGGGAGAAGCTTCAGGATTGTCATCCTCTGGGAATCGGCGTTACGCAAGACGTGGCCGCCGCGGTGGCCTTTCTGGCTTCCAACGAGGCGCGTTGGATAAGCGGGATCACCCTGCCACTGGGCTGGATGCCCAGTTATCCGCTGCCGTTTTGGGCCAGCGAACCGCGGTGAATTAGCGGCTGACGCCCACAAAGAAGTGGAAGTTCTGGATATCGTCTCCGCGCGCGTGCACGATCGGTACGCCGATGCCGATTGCCAGCGGGACGGGTCCCAGGGCCGGGATGTTGACCCGCAGTTCGAAACCCGGAGTGACCCGGAAGTCGTTGATTTCCACACTTTCCTCGACGGTACCCGCGTCCAGGAAGAACGAGCCGTAGAGGTTGTCGTCGGCGGTCAGCGGAAAACGATATTCGGCACTGGTCAGCAACATGAATTCGCCGCCGACGATGACCCCGAGGTTCATGGGGGAGGCGCCACGGAATTCAAAACCGCGGAGCGTCGAAAAACCGCCCGCATAGAAGTTTTCGTAAATGGGGGTGTCGGAACCTGCCACGCCCAGCCGGCCTGCCAGGCCCAGGACATGTCGGCCTGAACCATCGGGTCGCTCGCGCATCACGAAGTAGCGGCGGTAATCACCTTCAAACTTGGGATAGGTGAAGGTGCCCAAGGCTTGTTCGTAGGAGAGCCGCAGCAGCTGCCCTTGGGAGGGCAGAAAAGCGTTGTCGCGGGTATCGTGAGCGACTTCCCAGCGGAGGCTGACCAGGTCGTTCTCACCCAGGACTTGCAGCAGTTCTGGTGGTGTCGGCGTCCGCGGGTTGGAAATATCAATCTGCTCGTACCGGGCCGAAACGGTTGTCGACAAGTCAGGACGGTAGGGGAAGATGTAGCCCAAATTCAGCCTGCCCCCAAAACGCCGCTCCTCCCAGTCCGTAAAATCACGCTCGTAATAGAACCCGCTGGCACCAAAGCTGACGTTGGTGCCCAGGAAATAGGGATCGGAAAAGCTGACCGAATAGCGCTGGACCTGGGTGCCGGGCAGAGCCTCCAGGCGGAACCGCTGGCCGGCGCCTCGGAAAGCGGTCCCGTTCAGCCAATCGTCCAATCCGGTGGGCCACCGCGCGATGTCGAAATTCTGTTCGTCGATGACCACGTTGCCCACCAGTCCCGCGTCTGAGTTGATACCCACTCCGAACATCAAGCGGCCCGTTTGCGCTTCCTGCAGGACCAGTTCCAAATCGGTTGGCCGTTCCGGCGGCAGGATCAAGGGGGAATTTGGTGTGAAGGGCGGTTGCGAGGAGGGGGCCACGATTCCGCCGTAGGGCATGGGGACTTGAGCGGGAGAGTTGGGGTTCACGCCCGTTCCCGGAGGCTGGAAAATCGGCCCGCTGCCGGCTGACGGCGGTTGTGGCTGGGCATACTGAACCGGCTGCACGGTGTACGAGCCGGAGGGCGTGTTGCGGTAGCGAGGGCCCACCAGGGGGTCGTCGGGCAGGGTGGCGACCGTTTGACCGCCGTAGGGTGTGGCATCCGCATTCTGTCCGCGGACAACCGGTGGCGAGCCAGAGCCCGCCCTATTCTGAGCCACCCAGGCCTTTCCGGGATCGTCGCCGCGCGGATAGGCGGTTGCGGGGAGGGGGGTGGAGGGGTGCGTCGCACGGGGCGGATGCCATGCGGTGGGGGGGAGGCCCCCGACGCGGGCTGGCGACCCCCAAGGGCTGCAGCCGCTCAACAGGAGGGCGGTAACCAGCATGGCGAACCGGCGACGAGCGGGCAGAAATGGGCCTACCATGGCACCCTCCCCGCCGGCCGTTTGGGTGGTTGAAGCCGATCTGCCCCGTCCGGGCTCTGGCCGCGAAACGTGCCCGGCCTGGCGCTGCCCTGAGCGACCGTCTCGTCCTGCTCGGGCTCGCGAAACACGATCTGAGGCCGGACGCCCTTCAGCGGATCGGTCAAAAACAGTCCGGAAGCTCGCAAGCGTCGTTCGCTGGCGCGAATTTCGCGGATGTCCACGATGTCCCCCGGTCGCACGGAGATACGGTCCAATGCAACAGAACGTTGCGTGTGGGGATTGTCGCCGGTGATCGTGACGTGAATGCGGCCCACCCGATAGCGATCGCCCTCCGAGATATCGTAGACAAGGTCAACTTCCGGCGTACTTTCCAGCGTACGGGGTGACGGTTTGATATCGGCCTTGATGAAGCCCACACTGCCATAAGCATCGCTTAACTGGCGCACATCTTTGTTCATTTGCGGAAGGTCGAAATATTGACCGGCCTGCAAGTTGATCAGGGACTGCAACTGGTCTTCGCCAAAGGTCTGGTTTCCACTGAACGTCACACTGCGGACCACGAACCGTGGTCCCTCGTCGACAACGAAAGTCAGTTCTGCCCAGCGGCCATCGTCATCGAATTTCAAGACGCGTCCCACACGGGCCACCATGTACCCCAGGCTACGATAATACGCCGTCAGACGGTGTACGTCCTCGTCGATCATGCGTCGATTCACATACCCTTTGGCCATGGGCGTGATGTATTTGATCTTGCTCGGTTTAGCCTGGATCTGTGTTTTCAGGCGTCCGCCGGAAACGATCGTATTGCCGACAAAGTCGACTTTCCAGATCCGCTGTTGGGGACCTTCGTGAATGCGAAATACCGCGCCGCGGTCATCACGGCGGAGTCCCTCGGCCACGATAATCTGTACTTTGTTGTAGCCCCGTTCCTCGTAAAACTTCGTCAGTTTCCTCTTGGCCGATTCGATGGCCGACGTATCGCGCGGGTCGCCCTCCTTGATCTCCACCTGCCGCCGCAGGGCCCGCGCACTGATCTGTTCGTTGCCCAGAAAATGCACGTACGCCAGCCGGGGGAACTCGAAGACCTCGTAAATGACCACCACGCTGCCAGGTTGCGGGCTGGGCTGCGTCTTGACTTTGACGTCAAAGAACTTGCGCGTCTTCGTCAGGCTCTTCACGTCACGCTGCACCGTCATCGGGTCAAAAGGCTGTCCGGCCCGCGTGTCAATCTGGGCCCGAATCTCCTGGTCGTCAACACTGTGGTTACCGGCAATCCGCACCTCCGCCACGACCTGGCCAGCCGGACGGGCGGCCGCCTGGGGCGACGTGGGCGCGGAGGGTGCGAAACTTGTCTGCGCGAAACTCGCCTGCGCGAAACTGGCTTCTACCAGACACAGCTGCAGACCTACCCAGAGGGCAGCCACCGGCACGCAGAGCCGGCCGGAGGGGGAACGGGTGGCGACAACTTTGGCGCTGAAAATCAAGTTTGTTTGTCCCTACAGCGCGAGCAAAAGCAAAAGATGAGCCTGGTGTTTTCCATCCGCGAATACCGACCGCGCGCGGCGTGAGCTACTCAGTCAGTACGCACCGATGGCGGCAATAGGTTGGGAAGAAATACAGGAAATGGCGCGCGGGGGGCAAGCCGAATTGAAAATGGCCCTTGCTAGCAGCCCACCGTCAGTCAGGCCCGCCCGCACGCGGCCGGCAGCTGCCGTCTTTCCGCGCCCCGCGGGGGAAACGAAGACCGGCGGCCGGGCTGCTGGCGCCGCCAGGAAGGCTAGCCCTTCCTCTACGCCCCATTTTAAGGTCGCCAAGCCAAGCGTTTCGGCAATTTCCTCGCTTGCCGCTCGGCCGGTTTCGACAATTCCTCCCGGCGGCCAACGTCTTGGCGACCTTTGCCCAGGCGGCCGGGGCGAAATCTCAGGCTGGACAAAGGGCTGGCAACCGCGGTTTAGAATTCGCGCTGGTCGGCGTAGGCTTCAAATTCTTCGTGCGCGTGGGTGGCGGCGTTTTTGAAGCGGGTAAACTGCTGGAACCAATGCAGCTTGACATCCCCCGTAGGCCCATTGCGCTGTTTGGCGATGATCACGTCGGCTTCGCCCAGGCAGCTGTGAGGGTTGGCGCCGCTGCGCATGCTCTCCCGCTCTTGCGGGCTGAGGTAATACTCTTCGCGGTGGATCATGATGACCACGTCCGCATCCTGTTCAATGGCCCCCGACTCGCGGAGGTGGCTCAACTTCGGCCGATTATCCCGGGTCATTTCGGCTTGGCGATTGAGTTGAGCGAGGCAGAGCACGGGGACGGCCAGTTCTCGTGCCATGGCTTTCAGGCGGCGAGCCATTTTGGCCACCTGTTCCTGGCGGGGGTCGGCCGGATTATCGGGTTGGATCAGCTGCAAGTAATCGATGACGACCAGGCCCAGCGAACCGTGTCGGCGTTTCAGGCGCCGCGCGGTGGCGATGATTTCCGTGACGGTTCGCGTGGGCGTATCGTCGATAAACAGCGGGCTCTTGCCCAACGTGGCCGAGACCTCGATCAGTTTTTTGTGATCGGCCCCCGACAGGAAGCCGCTGCGAAATTTTTCGCCATTGATCTCGCCCAGGCTGCACATCATGCGTTGCGCCAGTTCGAACCTGGACATTTCCAGGCTGACAAACAGGGTGGGCTGATTTTCTTCCACCGCCACGTGCTCGGCAATGTTCGCCGCGAAGGCCGTTTTGCCCATGCTGGGTCGAGCGGCGACGATGATCAGCTCTTCAGGGTGCAGGCCCCCGGTCAATTTGTCGACGTCCCGAAACCCGGTGCTCAATCCACTCGCTCCGCCATGTTCCATCCGAGCATCGATTTGTTCGAAGGCCTCCATCAGCACATCGTGAATATTGGCCAAATCGCCCGATTTTCCCCGCTGGTCGCGGATCCCAAAGATTTTTTCCTCGGCCTGGTTCAGCAGTTCCCGCGCAGGATGCTCTTGCTGGTAGGCCTCCTGGACGATCTCCGTGCTGGTGTAGATCAGGGAGCGGAGGATCGATTTTTCGTGGATGATCCGGGCGTAGTACGCGGCGTTGGCGGCGGTGGGTACGGAATGAGCGATTTCGGCCAGGGCCGCGGCCCCGCCGATTTCCTCGAAGTCACCGGTCGACTTCAGCCGATCGATCAGGAGGGTCAGATCGACCTTCTGGCCCTTTTCGTACAGCTCGGTGATGTGCTGGTACAGCGTCCGATGGGCCTGGTCGTAAAAATCCTCCGCCTGGAGGATCAGCGAGACTTCATCGCAAACTTCGGGCAGCAGGATCATGCTTCCCAACGTGTTGCGTTCGGCTTCCAGATTGCAGGGTGGCTGACGGTCCAGCAGCTGCCGCCCCCCCCCGCTGGCCGTTCGCTCGGTTCCCTGGGCCGTGGCCATGGTCCATCCCCTCCTTGTGGCCTGAACGTCTCGTATGATGAAAAATCGCTGAGCGGACCGTGATGTGTGCCGCTGCGCGGCGGCGTGTCGAAATTTTAATCTTCTTTTTTCTCGTCCGCCATGGAGGGCACGACCCAGACCTTCAGGTCCGCGTCGATTTCGGGGCCGAGGTGGACCTGGACGGTGTAGAGCCCTAATTCCTTGAGCGGTCCTTCCAGGCGGACCTGGTCAGTGGTGACGTTGATCTCGTTGGCTTTCAAGGCGGCCGAAATTTCCGCGGCCCCCACACTGCCGTAGAGGTGGCCTTCGTCGTTCGCATTGGCTTCGATCGTGACGCTCAAGTTGCCAATCGACGCCGCCAAGGCCCGTAAACCGCTCCGCCGCTTCTCTTCAATCGCTACCAGTTTGGCACGGTGCTTTTCCACCATCCGCTTGTGGTGATCGGTGGCCACCGTCGCCAGTCCCTGCGGCAGCAGGTAATTCGTGGCATAGCCAGGTTTGACCTCGACCACGTCCCCCTGGCTGCCCAGCTGATCCACCGATTGGATCAGCAGCAATTCGACTCCACCATGAGGTCCCCGCGGGATACCCCGCGCTCGAGCGACCCCCGCTCGCTTGCGTCTGGTCTGCTTTGTTTTTGGCATTTCCAGTAATCTTCCTGAAGGGTTACAGGTTGGACTTAGAACGGCAGATCCTCGTCAGACGGTTGGCCGGCGGCCACGTGCTGGGCCGGTGCGGTCGCTTCGGTTGTCGGACGTTCCGCCGGTTTGGCGGACCCTCCGCCNNTTCGTTGCGCAGACCCGCCCCCTTCCCCGCGCCCGCCGATAAACTGCATCCGCTCGCCGACGACACGCAATTTCGAATGTTTCTGGCCGTCCTTTTCCCAGCTGTCAAATTTCAGCCGGCCCTCGATGAACACGGGCGAACCCTTGCTCAGATACTCCGCGGCAATCTCGGCTTGACGAGCCCACATGGTGATGTCGATGAATTGCGTGTCCTCGATCCATTCACCCGTCTGATTGTTCTTGCGTCGGTCGTTGACGGCCAACCCAAAATCTGTGACCGCGGTTCCGTTGGGGATGTATCGCAGTTCCGGGTCCCGCGTCAGATTCCCCATCAAAATGACCCGATTAAAGCTTGCCATGATAACCTCCTTTGTAAATCGCACCCCAGCGGGGGCCTGCCAGCGGGTCTTTGCCCGGCCCGTCCAGCCTGCCGACCCCTTGGGTCGTCTCCCCTGTCTTTCCCGCCCGAAATCCCTGCCGCCTGCCTGCCCGCGCCGGCGGCACGTGGTCTACTGCACAGGCGTACCGTAGAGCAGGATATCACAATCCGGCCGGATCGGCAACTATGTGGATTACGCCGGCGTGGCGGCAGCGGACGAGGATTCGGTCGATTTTTCTGGCGATTCTTGGGGAGGGGTATCGGCCGGTTTCTCGCGAGCTTCCCTTTGGGTGGCGTGACGGACCAGTTGGTCGACGATGCGTGGGTCGACTTTGAGGAACAGTTGTCGCAGGATGTTGTCGTCCCGCTGGTATTCCTCGGTTACGGCCGCCAGCTGCCGGCCCTCCAGGCGGAAGTAGGTCAGCCAATAGACCCCCTTACGCTGTCCGTTGATCGGGTAGGCCAGCCGCCGTTCGTCCCACAAACGGCTGGCCAGGATCTGTCCGCCATGCTTTTTCAGCAGCTTGTCGATACGCCCGGCGGTCCCCGCCGCGTCCCGGCTGTACCGCGACGCGTCCAGGATGAACAAACCTTCGTAAACGTTGATTGCCAAAACAGGTGCTCCTTGGCTAAAGGGTGTCGTATTTTCGATTTTTCCAGGTAAACCACGCGGCTCCACCGCTGGACCACCCGCTGCTCAGTTGTACTGATTCATGCATGGGGCGATCCCGTCGCTGACCCACAGGTTGACGGCATCAGCCGCCTGGCAAACTGCTTGCTGGATTTCGGTCTGTTCTGCCTGATCAAAGCGGCTGAGCACGTAGTCGGCCGGGTCCCAGTTGTCGGGGGGCCGGCCGATGCCGATGCGGAGTCGAGCGAAATGGGGGTGTCCCAGGGCCCGGATCACGTCCGCCAAACCATTCTGTCCGCCCGCACTCCCCGATTTGCGAACCCGCAACTTGGCCAGCGGCAACTGAAAGTCGTCGCAAATGACCAACAGGTCCTCGTCTGCGATTTTATAAAAATTCTTGGCCGCCGCCACGCTGCTGCCACTGCGATTCATGAACGTGTGTGGAGCCAGCAGGAGGCTGCGGACGCCGGACAGTTCCGCCTCCATTACCTGACCCTGAAACTTTGACTTCGCCTCGCTGGTCCCATAACGTCGTTTCAATTCGTCCAGCACCATCCAGCCGATGTTGTGTCGCGTGTCTTCGTATTTGCGGCCCGGATTTCCCAGACCGACAATCAATTTCATCGGTCGCTGACTGTTTTTTTCGCTGAGCCATCTCCACCAGGACGCCAGGCATTCCAACGTGATCGATCCTTAGGAACCGGCCGACTCGGTTTCCTCTCCGGCCGGCTTGCGTCCAATCAACTCCGGCTCGACAGCTTCCGGCACGGCCTCCTCTTCCGCCTCCACGTGCGGTTCGACACACTGCACAAGGACCGTGTCCTGGCTGACCATCAGCCGCGCTCCTTCCGGTAAATCCAAAGCGGCCGCGGTCAGCGATTCGCCCAGTTGTAAATTGTTGATATTCAGCTGCAGCTTTTCCGGGATGCGCGCGGCCGGACACTCAATTTCGAGATCATGGACCGGGTTTTCGATCATGCCGCCTGCCTTCGTGCCGGGGGCGACCCCGCGCAGTTCGAGCGCAACATTGACCGTAACTTTTTCGTCGGCGGCGACGCGGGTCAAATCGACATGCAGGATGGCGTTTCCAAAAGGGTCCCACTGGATATCACGAATAAAAGCCTTTTCCTGCAGCGCGCCATCCAGTTCGACAATCCGGCTGCCGTGACGAACCGCCGCCCCAATCTGGCCTGCTTCCAGACTGAGACTCACGCAGGCCTCGCCATGACCATACAAAATCGCCGGGATGTAGCCGGCCGATCGCAAGCGTCGAGCATTCCGTTTGCCACGCGTCTGGCGTGTTTTGACTTCAAGCACTTCCGACATCGTCCGCCTGATCCTTTACACCTGATGATCCGTGGTAAACCCGCTATTGTCCCCGATTTGGCAGGGAATTCAAGACGAAGGGGTGGTTCTAGGGGCTAGGGGCTAGGGGCTAGGG
>JABAOF010000802.1_pt4 | contig 12333 bp, 12 predicted proteins | sample 7062171 | NCBI WGS metagenome assembly JABAOF01 (sample SAMN14538628, study PRJNA623070) | marine sediment metagenome | biome: marine biome [ENVO:00000428]; feature: marine pelagic biome [ENVO:01000023]; material: deep marine sediment [ENVO:00002113] | place: India: Gulf of Khambhat ... | reverse complement strand
ATTCGGGTGAAAACTACTCTTCTTTTAGTATTTGTATATTGATTATATCCTTTCTTCTCATCACGTTAGGTATCCAATCTCTTAATATATCTAAACAATCATCAATCGTGTCTTCTGCTTTATTCCATTCTTCTTTTTTCAAACCCTTCTTGTCTTTAGTTTGAATAATCACTCTATAAGGCAAATCCGTTCATCCCGCGCATGCGCACTATTATATGCACTCGTCGTCGGTTTCGCCGGTTCTGTTAATCTCGTCGCTTCCGTCGTATTCGTCGAGTCATCGCTGCGCACGCGCATTCGTACAAGTACATGTATTTAACTTTGCTTGGCAATATACGTGGGGAAGTGCTTGGTAAGATGCAGCAACGGGTGATTCGAAAGGCAATCGTGATAGATGGATCTGTACACGAGGTCTGGCAGGCTTGGACGACGACTGAAGGGGCAGTCACTTTCTTTGCCCCAAAGGCTAACATTGAACTTGCGAAAGGTGGGGCTTATGAGCTGTTCTTCGATTTGGACGCCGCGGAAGGTTCTCGAGGTGGTGAAGGTTTAAAGATTCTCAGCTTTCTGCCTGAGGAGATGCTCTCATTTGAATGGAACGCTCCACCTCTGTATCCTAATGTTCGTAAGCATCGTACATGGATTGTTGTGCAGTTCTTCCAGAATGAGCATGACAAAGTAAGGGTTAAGCTAACTCATCTAGGCTGGAAGCAAGGTAAAGAGTGGGTGAAAGCATTTCAGTATTTTGAACGTGCGTGGGATATTGTCTTAGGAAGACTGCAACATAGATTTGCCGTGGGACCCATCGATTGGAATAACCCATACTTGCCCCCTGAACGCGTGACTTATGAAGTACCATGAGTTACGTATATACGTACAGTTGGTCGAAGCTGGATTTGAAGGTTTAACAGAGATGGGCAACATCAAACTGGCGAAAGTAACATTCCTTTCTGCTGTTTCATCTTGTAGTTATGCGTACTGCCGGATTAGCTATCGCCACTTTATTCTTGGCAGTTCACGTCTTCTTAATTCAGCGTTGATTTCTCCGATATGTTGTCGGCAGTGCACCAATAGGTAAAGGGCACGTCCCATTATTGTCTTGCCGGTCCAAGCGAATGCTTTTTCTGGGGACAAAAAGTCTGCATCAGTGAATCCTTGCAGCCAGCGATCCACCTTTGTTATCATTTCTTCTAGATAGGCACGGATTTGGTCTTTGGTTGGGAGTTGTTTTGGAGAGGCCTTTCCCCAGTCAAAGTTGAAGCGATGGCCCCAGACATATCCTTTCGGCGTTGGGTTGGAGTAGAAATCAGCGCAGTCAAGCACGTGATAAACGATTCGAGCGGGGATCAGATGTTCGATGTCCCCTGCTCTCCAGTGATCATTAGGTATGTTGTTGACAGCGTCTTGGTACATGTCCCAGTTCCGCTTGAAAGCGTTAACCAATGAGTTTCTGATTGTCATAATCGTACAATGGGGATGAGTTGTTTATGTAGGCTTTGTCTGCGTGCTAGGAGTCACGCAGCCGCAATGCCTGTGCCAGCGGAGAGCTATGATTTTCGAAGCTCAACTAGCTGACAGCTCTTGTAAGCATCTAACTCATTCTTGACAAGTTGTCAAGAATTGTCACGTAGGACTTCTCAAGTGTGCGCAGTCCTCCTGTGGGTCCGCCTTCCTCAACGACAATATACTCGTTAGGCGCATGCGGTCTTCCGCCATGACCCAAACCACCTATAACAAAGGGCAAGTTTAGGGGTTCACGATTGAACGTGCAAAATGGAGCACTGCCTGCTAGGTGGGGCCAAATTTCTGGGTTGTAGCCAAACTCCTGGTAGGTTTTGATAACTGCTTGTGCAGCAGGCTCATTTACGCTTGTTTTTGCCCATCCGTAACCTTCTTCCAGTTCCACAATTTTGATCTCTGCAAATCCATGTTTGTTAAGGTGCGCTCGAATTTTTGGTATAACTTCCTCTACCTGCATGTCGGGAACAAGTCGCACGTCGACTTTTACTGTGATTTTATGTGGCAATACTGTCTTGGTTCCAGGCCCTGTGTATCCGCCCCAAATACCATTAATGTTCAAACTAGGCGAGTATAAATAATTCAACAAAGCCTCTCTCCCATGGGTGTCTTTGATGAACCTTTCGACCTTCATTAGGTCCTTCGCTGAGTCTTCGTCGAAGGTTTTCTCTAAGTTAGCCAGTAATGCGGCATCTTCTTTGTTCGGTGGCAAGGTGTTTTCGTAGAACCCATCAATTAAAACTTTGTTACCATCTCTGGTCGTCATAGTTGATAAGGCCTGTATCAGCCGCCACGCAGGACTGTCTACCCATGCTTTGTTGCTTCCATGGATGTCAAACGCGGTAGGTCCATACCCCCACGCTTTTCCCTCTAGCTCAAGTTCAAAGTAAACTATGCCCTTCACGCCGAGATAATTCACGACTTTCCCCTTTTGGTTCTGGTCAGCGTATGGAAAGAACACCGCGTCAGCTTTCTTCAACTCACTCTCATATTCCTTAACAAACTCGGGGAAGTGTCTGCTACCCAGCTCCTCTTCTCCCTCTGCCACAAGCATCAAATTGACTGGAATCTCCTCCTCAGCAGCTAAGATGGACTCACAAGCATTCAGGAAAGCACGTAGCTCGCCCTTCGTGTTGATTGCCCCTCGCGCCACAAGGCACCCCCCGAAGGGCGCCACATCAACAACCTTACCCTCAAGGGGTGGAACCTTCCATCCTGGGTCGTCAACTGGTTGAGTATCGTACATGAAATAGGCGATTATGGTTCTCTCAGCACCAGCATCGTAATGTCCATATACAACTGGAAACCCAGACGTCTCTACAAGCCTTGGATTCTTACACCCAAGGTCTCGAAAGTAGCTCCGAACAAGTTCGGCGCATTCTCGAACACCTCTGTTCTCTGCTGAAATTGAAGGTTGGCGAACAAGTTCTTGGAGCTTGCTGAGATGCTCATCATAATGTTGGTCAATATAATGGAAAATCTTCGCTCGTTTCAACATTTTCACCATAATTTTACATTCTTGCAGGAATTTACTAATAATCTCTTTCCCGTCATCACGAAACACACTCAGGGGAAAGATTCGCGTGCAATCATAAGTTCCCCCTCCTAATAAGGAGATGTCGTCTTCCTAAGCCCACTAGAATTTCGAAAATGACTGGCGTAAATTTTATGCAGCTGTGACGCCAAATTATGGATGTTATTACTGTAAAGTACCATAGAGGGAAAAGAACTGTGCATTTAGAAGAAATGAAGAAGACAATTGAGAATCTAGTCTTGCAGAAAGGCTTTTATAACAAGCCTGAAGATGTTCCTAAAAAACTCCTCTTCGCATTTATAGAATTGGGTGAGGCTAGCGATGCGTGGAAAAAGGGGGAAACTAGAGAGAAAATTGCAGAAGAACTGATAGATACAATTTTTTATATACTAGATGCTAGCAGGCTGGCATGTCCGGGAGTAGACTTGGATAAAATGTTCCTAGAGAAACTTAAGGCAAATCGAAGTCGACCCTACCAATATGGTGAAGGACATCGATTACAAAGTCGAGAGAACCCAGTCTAGTTGACATGCCCCCTCTTTTTAAGAGCACCCTCAGATTACTTCCAAAGGGCATTCCAGCTTTCCGTCACGATATTATTCTTTGGTAGCTTCACCATACAAATCAGCGTTGCTATTGCACCAAAGACTAACCCGATTATTACTCCGACGACGCCAGCAACGAAAAAACCCAAGATTCCGCAAAGGAATATGGTGTGCAGCAACCGGTGGCCCAAAATCTCAATGATAACAGCAACGCCCAGCAATAAGAGAAAGTTGATTGGCAGCTCTCGTAGCGCCATAGACAGCACAAAATCTTCGCGGCGAATATCTGGAGTAGGCATATAAGAGCGAGGAGAGAACGCGCCTCCAGCTGCGCCTCGACCTATACGTGGTACTTCACCCATAGGTAGATCATGAGGTCCAGGCCCTTGTCCAACATAGACGGTGGAGAAGTTTCCAGCGACATATCCTCGTCCAAATAACCAATTAGATGGAAAGAGAAGAGGATTGTAGCCAGCCTCGAAAACCATGCCAGCAACATCATAGCCCACTTGGTGATCAACGTTAGCAGTGAAAGTGGCTTCTTCAAGAGAGAGAATTTGATACCCCAAGCCCTCGAACAGGCTAAGAAAAACAAAAAAGAGAGTCATGGACAACGAAAAAATGAATTTCCTAGCAGCTCTTGATGCGCGTGAACGATTCTTCGAGGGCATTGTTCTTCTCACTAGAAACTGCTGCATTGATTAATATTAACAGTAGTGTAAAAGAAACCGACACACGGTCATGCGTTCGTACGCAAACAACATTAGCAGTGGTGGTATACAACATCTTGCACACACAAGACTGAGTGATCCCGCTATTGCTCATACACGCGCGTTAACCGCCAAGTTACCCATCATTTAAGCGGCTATGTCCTAAAACCTTGGTCTAGAATAACTCAGCGCACGCATTGGTTAAAGAGTTCTTCAAGACTGGAGATTTTATGTGATTCGAGCGCGCGCACGTCGCCCACCTTGCCATCTCGATCAATTATGTAAACTGGCAGACCCACTTTACAAGCCCCATTATAGTCGGCCTCCATCTCGTCGCCAATAAAAATGGCTTTGGAGTATGTCGCCTCTAGCTTCTCTAATGCATACATGAACATCTCGGGGTCAGGTTTCATTTTCTTCAAAGTGTTTATCGTGACCACGACATCAAAGAAGGTTTGGAGGTTTACTTTAGACAGGATCTGGTACACATCACTGTCCAAGCCATTTGAGATAATACCCATTTTCAAACCTTTCTTTTTTAGAGAGTAGAGTACTCTCTCCGCATCGGGATAGAGCATCACATCGCAGTAATCCCACCAGTGAGTGGCAATGTACTGGGCCAATAATCGAGGGTTAGCATTAATTTTAAGAATGCTTAAAATGCGTAAATTCCACTGAACCCAAAACTCGTCTAGCAACGTCGTTAAGTCCCGAAAGTTCAAACCCGCTTCTGCTTTTTTTCGAGCCACTGATATTTCTGTTATCGAACGCGTTATTCCACGATGTTTTAATATCTTCCGCAGCACCACCGGAATCTCTGTAGTCCTAACCAACGTGCCTCCTAAATCAAAAAGAACGGCCTCAACACATCGCTTACCGATCTTCATTAGCCTAGAAAAAATGATCAATCTAAACTTAAGTGTATTGCCAGCAGTTAACATCTTCAACGCGAGCTGCAACTTCGTATATACGTGTGCCAATAGTTTCATATACATGTTTAATAATTCTAGTGACAGGTGCAAGAAATGAATGGATTGAGTTTGAGCATCACTAAGGCAAGTCGGCTTCTTGTATATTTTGCTCTAATTCATGGACTACTCTTCTGCACAATAGCCCAAATTGAGGCTCAGACCACTGAGATACGTGTTGTAAATCCTGAGACAGGAAACACCAGTTTCTTGTTCTTCACCAATACAACGTTTAAGGACAGCCTTTTCAATGTCACTTTACGCGTATATGATGTGAATAACCTTGATTCCTTTCAAGTCTTTTTAACTTATGATTATGCGTTGCTGGAGCCCACTGAGAATGTGTGGATCCCTACAAATGATCCTGAATATGTTTTCGTTGGTAGGTCCTCCTTTCCCGTTTGGAGCTTCAACTATAATCATTCGTTATATGGGTGGTCTGTTGGTGTTTTCGACGTGATCATTTCTGGAACTCCGTTCAATGGAGATGGATTGCTTGCAATCATTGAATTTAGAATAATCCATGAACCCACGCAGGGGGAGGGGTCGGTTTCAGCTAGTTTTGGCTTTCATGAAGAGTCTGGTCTTTACGACCCAACTGTAACAGAGATTGCTTCTACGAAAATTGATGGTGACTATTTATATACATGGGTTCCTCCACCTCCAGACCCCTTCTTGGAAGCAAAGCCCCGTAAATACAAAACAACAACGCTTGAGACTTTCAACATCACAATATGGATAAACAACACCGCGCTTGAGCACAATCTCGCTAACGTCACGTTCACTCTCAGTTTCAACAACACGCTTCTCAGTGTTAGTCAAGTCAACGAGGGCTCATTCTTAAGCGGAGTTGGCATTACGACCTTTAGTTACATTATTGTAGGAAACAATTTAACGGTTACAAACGCGTTAGAATCTCCCTATGTAAGTTTCCCTGAAGGAGATGGGGAAATCGCCATTATAACATTTCAAGGCATCTACCAAGATGCAGAAAATCGATCTAGCCAACTAAGAATAAGGGACATCAATCTGCTAAATAGCACTATACATTCCATACCGATAATCCCAGAACTCACCAGACACGGGTCTTACGAGATTAAATATGCGGGTAGTCAAATCAGCATAAATGCTGACAAGACAGATGTGTTTATAGGCTCAAATCTCACAATCAGTGGAAGCATAATTCCCGTAAAGCAAGATGTGGATGTTGCAATCCAATATAATCGAGTTGGGGCCATTGACTGGAAAAATTTGTCAACGGTCAGAACAGACACCAACGGAGATTATTTTCTTATTTGGACCGCTAATGAAACTGGCCCTTTCAAGTTTCTCTCCAGCTGGCTTGGCGATCCTCTCAACAGAGGCAGCCAGAGCGAAGAAATAAGAATAGACGTTGAGCCTAAAGAATCAAGCACACTAACCCTAAACGTTAATCCGCAAATAATGATTCTTGGAGACGAAGTGACGATAAGTGGCGCGATTACACCAGCAAGGGTAGATGTCAGTGTGACCGTCAGATACAGGAAGACGGGTGAAACGGCGTGGACTACAGCTGACATCGTGACAACCGACTCTCAAGGTGGCTACAGCTTAACGTGGACCCCTACGGAGTTAGCCACCTTTCAGATCATGGCAAGCTGGCCTGGCGATGTAGAAACCACGGGTGCAGACAGTTCGATCGAAACACTCCAAGTTGTCGAGGAGTTGCCTGTGGATTACCTTCCATACATAGTCGCTGGAATAGTACTTGTAATAGTTGTCGCTGCGGCTCTATTCGTTTATTTCAAAAGGCGGTAAGCCAGACAAAGAGCTAGCTGATGCACGCGATCAGGACTTAGCCCATTTAGGAGCTCTCTTCTGCGCAAAAGCTTTGTGTCCTTCTTTTCCTTCGTCAGATTGCACAATTCTAATTAATTCTTCGACTGATTGCATTATTCGTTTAGCCGTAAATTGTTGGTACAAAAGCCTCTTTATTGCTCCGATTGAGGAAGGAGCAGCTCTCATAGTCTTTAATGCCATTTTCTCGGCTGCTGACTTCAGTTCCTGCGCTGAGACAACTCTGTTCACAAGTCCGACCGATTTGGCTTCTTGAACTGACAAGGGTTCACCTGTTAGCATCATCATGCTTATGTTAAGCTTCCCTATGATGTATGCTCCCACAATTGGGGCTATAGGCGGAATCGCGCCGATCAGAGCCTCCGGTACAGCGAATGAGGCATTTTCCGAGGCAATCACAATATCGCACAGCATTGCAATTTCGCATCCACCGCCATACGCAGGGCCGTTGATCGCTGCGATTATTGGTTTAGGAAGCTGAACAAATTTTGTTATGGTTGGAACAGCAACTTCAAGAAAGAATGCTCTTAATTCTTCAGGCGTTTTTAAGTTCGCCACTTCTTTTATGTCATCGCCTGCGCAAAAGGCTCTACCCGCACCTGTAATAAGCACCGCTCTTATTTCTTTGTCTTTTTCTGCCCTCTCAAGATTCTCATAGATTTCTAACCAAAGCTTTCTATTCAGCGCATTAAGGACACTTGGTCTGTTCAACGTAATCCAAGCTATTGAATTCTTCTTTTGATATGAGCTGCATTCAAGAGCCAACAAGACTCCTCCAACGTTGATTCAGTATGCGAACATAATTTATAGGCCTTTTTCAATTCATGGCGCGGAAGGGGCGAATGAACTTCTCCTTTTTTGATAAAGTCTGTACTTCCACAATTGCCCCAAGCTTTTCGCACATCGCTCAATTGATGAGTAAACTGGAATTCTCTCTCCTTCAAGCTGAGTAGCCCAAGAATCAACTGTGTCTTTGAATCCGATCAGTTGGCCTAAAATGGGCTTCTGAAGCGCTTGTGGATCTCCAACGTTTTCGAAAACTTCCTTAACGATGTTTTTTGCGTTGAAAAACGGAATGAGTCTTGGTACAGCTACAAATACAACTATGATACTATCAACATTCCGATCTTCTAATGCGGCTTTGAGGGCAATCTTTATGCTGTCTTCGGGCCCAACCCTCTCGAACAGGGGCTCGATGTCTACGGGATTGTTGACAGATGCCCAAGGTGGCATGTTGCAGCGTATTTGGTTTAGAGTCTCATTTGACAAAGCTGCGAGCTGCAAATTGTTCTTGTCACATTCGTCTGCTGTCATTACACCTCCAGCTCCAGTAACAGTGATTATTGCAACTCTGTTTCCTTTAGGCAAGGGCTGCAAAGCGAAAGCCTTTGTAACATCTAAGAGCTCATCAAGATCACCGCTTATGCGTATTACACCAGTCTGTTTGCACACAGCGTCAAAGATTCGATCTTCCACGCCAATTGAACCTGTGTGTGAAAGAGCCGCCTTCACGCCAGCTGGGCTTCTGCCGGACTTGAGGATAATTATAGGCTTCTTGCTGGCGACTTGTTTGAACACCTTTAAGAGTCTTCGGCCATTCTTCACGCCTTCCATGTAGATTGCAATAACCTTAGTCTCTGGATCGTTAGACAGGTATTCTAAAATTTCCGAGTCGTCTACATCACATTTGTTTCCGAGCCCCACAATCTTGCTTATCCCAAAAGAATGCCTTGAGACTATCCACCAGAACGCTGCTGCAGCGAACAAACCTGTTTGAGCGATAAAAGCTACATTTCCCTTCTTCAGTTTAGGAAGTGGAGCAAAAGAAGTGGTGAAGTTGTTGGCAGTGTTTAATATACCTGTAGTGTTGGGTCCAATGATTCGAATGTGGGCCTTCTGGGCAATCGCTATTACTTCTTTTTCAAGTTTTTGTCCTGTTGGGCCTGCTTCGCGGAAACCTGAAGAACATATTACTACACCTTTGACCCGCTTTTCAGCGCAATCTGTCATTACCTGAGGCACCTTAGAAGCGGGCACTATAATTATACTCAAGTCCACATTGTTCTCGATAGCGTCTACACGGGGATAGGCTTTCAAGCCTAGAACTTGCTCTGCATTCGGATTCACTGGATAAATTGCACCTTGGAATCCAAGATCGAGTAGATTTTTTAAAAGAAAATGACCAAACTTGAAGCGGCTACGTGATGCTCCAACAACAGCGACGCTTCTAGGCTCAAAAAAGCATTTGAGGTCGTTCATTTTCTCCAATTCTGAATCCAGCGTTCATCACCTCGCCTTCGCGCCGCTTTCGAGAGGATCAGTTGCAGTGAAGATTGGGCTTAAATGCTATTTTAGACCTCTCTTTCGATGATGGTTGCCACACCTTGTCCTCCGCCTACGCAAGCAGTAGCTAGCCCATATCGTCCATCATCGACTTCAAGAATTCTAGATAACGTTCCTACCAGCCTAGCGCCTGTGGCCCCGAGTGGATGGCCTATAGCTATAGCTCCGCCTTTGACGTTTACTTTTTCTGGAGCAATTCCAAGCTCTCTCATGTCCCACAGCGTTACTATGGCAAACGCTTCGTTTATCTCCCAGAAATCTATGTCCCCAACGGTTAGTCCAGCTTGCTTGAGAGCCATTCTACTTGCAGGAACTGGGCCTTTGCCCATCACGGCGGGGTGAACTCCTGCCCACCCCATTGACTTGATGGTTCCGAGCGGTTTCAATCCAAGCGATTTAGCCTTTTCTTCAGATGCTAACATGACGCAGGAAGCCCCCGCATTCAAAGGAGAGGAATTCCCCGCTGTTATTACTCCATCAGCTTTAAAAGCCGGTGGTAGACTTTGGATTTTCTCTAGTGTCGTGTCTGGTCGGACGCTTAAATCTTTTTCAATGGTTTCGTTGCTTCCATCTGGATAAGTTACGGTTATTGGCATTATTTCGTCGTCGAAAAACTTTTCTTGTTGAGCCTTTGCCGCTAGTTGGTGGCTTCGTAGAGACCATTCATCCATGTCTTCTTTTTTTGTCCCGTGTCTTTCCCTGCTTTCTTCGAAAAGCCTCTCTGCTGTGAAGCCCATTATGAAGCCAGTTTCCATTTCGTACTTGCTGTATTCTTCCTTTTCAATCAAATCCATTGGAGGGCTTATCCATGGATTTTCACCCATTGGAACATGGGTCAGATGTTCCATTCCGCACGCAATTACAAGGTCAGAATAGCCAGTCATGATTTCCATCGCGCCAAAATGAGTCGCACTCATGGACGAAGCGCATTGTCGGTCAACGAATACCGCAGGAACCTTGACTGGGAGCTTAGCTAGCATGGTGACCGACCGACCACCATAAGTCCATTGTTCCCAGACCCCAAAAGCACAGGCAACAAGAACTTCATTAATTTCCTTGGCGTCAACAGCTTGCCTTTCAACCACCTTCTCGATAAGCATTGCAGCAGCATGGTCCATTCGTAATGGGTTGAATTTATCCCTTTCAGGTTGGTTCGGCCTAGATCTGGAAAAGGGGGATCTTAAATAGTCGACTATCACAGCTTTTCTCAATTAAACCTCTTCCTTCTTCTTTGAAGTTGAGATGTAGGAATGAAGTGTGCTTCAGTATAACTCTTTCTCTTTCCGAAAAAATAAGTAAGCGCGTATGCCCATTTCAGTTCAGTATTGTTAAACATCAGAATGATACGCGGATGCGATACGGAAAAGCTTTAAATTTTCGACTATTTTATGTAACGGCAGAGGTGTATTTAACATGGGAAGAGTTTTAGAAGGATACCAAGAGCTTGCCAAAAGAGCCAACGAAGTGCCAGAAGCAAAAAACACTATGAGCGGGTGGAACAAAGTAATTCAATTCGTAATAGAAGGAGAAGACGACTTTTACCTAAAATTCGAGAATGGCGCTGCCGCATTCCATATTGGCCAACACGAAAAGCCTGACGTGACATTGAAGGGATCAGAAGAAATCTTCTACAAAATGCTAACTCGGGAACTGGATCAGACCAGAGCATACTTTGCTAAACAATATACAATAGAAGGCTCGATGGCTGACGCGATGAAATTCGGACGCATAGGTACTGCAGTAGCTAAGGCAACCTGACAAATCAACATAAAAAGTGCAGGCACTACAATTTGAGCGCCGGAAAACTTCACGAGCGCTCTATTCCTCTTCTTCTTCTCGAATGCTCAAACTCCCAAAAACTGCAATAATAAAGGCAAACACGAAATCTGCTAATAGCAATGCGAACGAGATTTGGTACAAGCCAAAAATTAGGGAGAACACCACAGACAATATAAGTGCAGCTACAAAAAGCACTAGAAAGCAAATCTCAACAAGTCTTGTCCGTCGAAATCCTCTCAAGTTTGCAGCCCTCTGTTGCGTTTCAAATAATAAAGGTCCTATAGATATAAACGTAACCGTAACCATCTAATTGCAACTTGTATAATATTATGTAAAAATGTTCCATAAACTTTTTTAACCCTTGGTTTCTATTCTTCTATGGAAAGGAGAAGAATATAAAAATGAAAAGACATGTCTTAGGAATAGCTTTCGCTTTACTTCTCATAGGAACACTAGCGATCACTCCGACTAGAGTAAAAGCGTTCGATGGACAAATAAAAATCGGCATAATAGGACCCGTTGGACTGCCACACTACTCCCCAGGAATGAAGGAAGCAGCAGAAATGGCTAGAGACGAAATTAACGGAGCAGGTGGTGTCAACATTGGTGGATTGCTCTATGAAATCGTGCTAGCCTTCGGAAACGACCATACTCTTCCTCCACCAGGAGGAAACCCTGCCCTGGCTGCCTCAGAGATGGAAAGACTTTGCGACCCACTTCAAGAAGGATGCGATTTCGTCATTGGAGGTTTCAGAACTGAAACTGTAGCCGCTATGATTGAAGTTGCTGCAGACTATGGAGTACCATACTTCATCAACGGAGCCTCCACAAGCGAACTGCTAGGCGACACGATAGGTGTTGACTATGCCAGATACAAGTACCTATTCAGAGTGAACCCGATTAACAGCACCATGCTTTTCTACACTATAGCTCTCGGACTTGCCTATTATCTTATCCCAGTCAAACTTTTGCCCCTCTATGGCCAAGATCTTGATAGTAATCCTTTGACCCCACCACAAGTTAGAGTTGCCGTAATCGCCGAGGATCTTACTTGGACCCTAGAGATGTATACTGCACTAACCCACCCGGCAATATACCCA
>JABAOF010000278.1_pt6 | contig 12342 bp, 9 predicted proteins | sample 7062171 | NCBI WGS metagenome assembly JABAOF01 (sample SAMN14538628, study PRJNA623070) | marine sediment metagenome | biome: marine biome [ENVO:00000428]; feature: marine pelagic biome [ENVO:01000023]; material: deep marine sediment [ENVO:00002113] | place: India: Gulf of Khambhat ... | reverse complement strand
TGTGGTTTTAGAATAAGACTTCTACCCCAGCGACCCAGTTTCTCTCTGGAGCGGGGAAGAAGTTGCGACTTGTTGGGAATCCTCCCAAGACGGCAAATTCGGAATACTCCTGGTTGGTCACATTGTTCACGCCGACAAAGGCCTTCAGAGATTTCCATTGATAGGCGAGTCTGGCATTGACTGTGTAATACTTGCTCAATTTCTCGAACAGATTGGCCTGGTCGCTGATTAGAAAGCTCGAACCAACAAAACTATAATCAGCCGAAAATACCAAGCCAGATACAATATTATAGATTCGGAGACCCGCATTGGCTTTATGCCTCGGCACTGCAGGTATGTCGTTGTTCTTGAATGGGTCTTTCTCAAATGTTGCCTTTTCGAATGTGTAGTTTCCAAAAACCGTCGCCTTGTCAAAAAGATTCGCCTTCGCTCCGATTTCTGCTCCCTGGTGCAGAGTTTCTGGGTGGTTTTCGTTGGTGAAGGTTGTCAAATTGAAGAAGATCTCGTCCATGATGTCAGCCCGAAAAAGAGTGATTTTTCCCTCAATGTGAGGCGTGAAAAAGTGCCTAATTCCAACCTCATAATGCCGGCCCCTCTGCGCTCTGACGTCTGAGTTGACACTAATGCTTCCGGTGGAGAAATCGAAGACGACGAGTTCATCAGTAAGAGGAAATCTTAGGCTCCGGTTTACCCGGAGAAAAAGTGAGGACTTTTCGTTGTACATTATGGTAAGGCCCGCGCTGTAAGCATTCTCTCGATCCCTGACCGTATCATCCAAAGGGGTAAGGCCGAAGATTAAGTCCTCCTGTTTCAGATCGTATCTGACTCGCTCGTGTCGTGCACCGAGCGACAGCAGGACATTCTCCAATACGGAAAACTCGTTATTGACATAGAATCCGTACGAGTGCTTCTCAATGTCGGAGAAACCCGACGGCGCCAAAGGGGTTCCAAATAGGAAATCTACGTTCAGGTCCGAAACGTAGATATCGATGCCTGATATGAGCGTGTTTGCATGATCCAACACCTGCCCATCCCAGACATGTCGGGGGGTAAAAGCGTAGGTCATCAATTCCCTGTCTGTCAGAGAGGTGAAACTGACGAAGAGGTCCTCGCTTGTTCGATCCCTGTAAGACAAATCAGAAACGATCCGTCCCCGTTCTTCAAGATCCCAGTCGGCTGTTAGCTGAAGGTAGTGATCGCTGCTTTTCCCTTCGTCAAGGGGGTTTTGGGCCGCTCTTCTGTCGATTTCCAGTTGGTTCTCTGATATTGAGCCGGGAAGGCCGAATTTGTCTCGGTGAGAAGACCCGCTCAGAGTGATTGTGAAGAGATCGGTGGGATCGTAAACGATTTTCCCCCCGATATCCCTCGTTCGGAATTCCCCGTTTTCCCTGTATCCATTGGAGGCATCATAGCTTCCATAGATAGAGGCGGCGAAGTTTTCATGGCCACCACTGACAGAGGCCTCCTCCCTGGTGCGTCCATAACTGCCCGCGCTGCTTTCAATCCTGACAGTCAACTCCTCCGCTGGGGTTTTTGTTATGATATTGATTACACCACCCACAGCATTATCACCGTATAGGACGGTTCCAGTTCCTCTTACGATTTCAATTCGTTTGACCTGATCTATCGGAATTTGGGTCCAATCGACACCGCTGAGGTCAATTTCGTTGACACGCCTTCCGTCGACCAGAACGAGCGTATTAGCAGGCGCTGTTTCGCCAAATCCGCGGAGGTCGACTTGTGCGCTTTTCCCAGTGCCGAGAAGGTCTCTCACAACAATGCCCTCCTGACTCCGGAGGAGATCGACGACGGTTTTGGCGTTTGAGTTCTCTATATCCTCTTCAGTGATGGCCGTCACGTTGGCTGGAATCCTCCGGATTTCCTCCTCTTCACGTGTGGGCGTGACGACGACCTCTGGAAGAATAGGCGCCCCGTCCTTTTCGTCGGCGAGAGCTGGGTGAGGTGCAACCCGCGCGGATAGAATCAACCCAGCCGCCCATAGATATATGAATAGTCTCTTCACGTTATTCCTCCTTACTTGGTGTGTTTTGCGATCCGCAACCGATTGATCGGTTGATTTAGTTCAAGGAAGGGATGAGTCAGAACGGCCGACATCATCGCCTCGTTCCGATGAACCCCTGCATCGAATCTCTCCAGGTTGTCAGAACGATTTGAGTCTATTATCAAACGCTTTCGCCCCGTCGTCCTATCTGCGACAAGGATAAGAGACATTCGGTTGAGGCTCTTGGCAGGAAAAGGAGATTGGCAAACAGGAGAGCAGCCTGGATACTGCTAGGACAAAAAAAGTCTGATCCCCTCTGGTGATCAGACTCATTCGACCTACGGACTCCATATTCCCACCCCTCGAGGAATTCTCATGGAGCAACGCCCGGGCAGGTTTTCTGGCTCGTGGATTGTCCTACTCGCCACGCCTTCCCGTTCCGTTCACGTGGAACAGTGGCATGTCTTGTGGCTTTCGTCCCCACTCACAGCGGCGGGTCCGCGACGGTTTCCAACCGTCTTCCCTGCACCCAGACATGTGCTTATGTGACCGATTGTATAACCGAGGGAGATATTTTTGTCAACTATTATTTTGGTCTTCTCTCTGTGATGGCCCGGGAGGTGCATCGATGGTGATCCTGATTGAACGTCGGGTGGGCTTCGGTTGGTTCAGTTATCCAGTTTTTTTGGAACAAAGACACTTGATCTGGCTTTTTTATCAGGTAGAAGGCCGAGGGAGACAGCCATATTGACCACCAGTTCGATTGCGGACCGGTCATACTCGTCAGAGACGATCTTATCAAGAGACTCGGGGTCTCTGAACAAAATTCTTTCCTTCTCTGACAGGAGGCCGAGATTGGTGCTCTCGGGTGCAATACGTTTAAGCCGCCCCACCAGGCGTGAGATCCTCGGATAGGCTGCGAGTCCTTTGAAGCTCTCGGGATATTTCCTGTCAATCAATCCCTCAATCTCGGCTTTGAGTTCTCTGTCTTCCCTGTTTAAGTCGATTCTTCCGAGATACTCTCTCGTTAGGTCTTCAATTGCCAAGGAGATCAGGTCCTCGGTAATGCGATCGATGGTGTTACAGTTTTCCCGGGGGTTATCAAAATCGACGGCATCGGGTTGAAGGCCCACGCGGCCCCTCAAGGCAAGTTTAAGTCCGTGAAACGCGTCCGCGAGGGTCGCGATCTGCCTCAAATTCATCTCGACAGTCGATCGGGTGTGATCAAAAGCCCGGCTGGTTGCCCTAATCGTCGCCTTTTTGTCCAACTTCGGACACACCCGGGTCAGTCTGACCGTCTTATTGATTACTTCTACGATCCACCACGGCGTCAGCGTCTCTTCGTCAACATAATCTGTGCAATCTTCAGGGCCCGTATCCAATAGCTCCGGTAAGAGAGAGTAGTCCGACCCACCTGAAGGTTCTCGAAAACGTTCCTTTAGCATAATCTCTTTTTCGGTCTTTTCGTCTGGTAGGTCCATGTAGACCGTCTCGAGCCGATCCATCAAAGGTCTGGGAACATCGTTCACATGAGAGAATCCCTGAGGATTCCCTGTGGCAACGACAAATATGTCTAGGGGCCACTCCCATTGATATTCCTCGAGCATGGCTTTCTTCTCCTCGAGAATAGGATGGAGAAGCACCTGGACTCGGGTCCGAATGGCGGGAAGTTCATCGATGAGGAGCACACCTCGATTTGCCCGAAAGACTCCCGTTCCGGTGAATACCGACGGGTCAGAGGGGCTTTTGCCCTGTGCGATAGCCTGTATGTCTTTCAATCCCAGAAGCTTTGCCTCGTTGGTATATTCATTTCCCTGAACGCGGGAGAAACGTTTGGTCCCGGGCAGCCATTCGATGCCAAACTCCTTTACAGGGTTCGCCGATGTCTGAGACCACGGCGATAGCAGATGTGGAGGCCATTTCGGATCGTCATTGTAAGGGCTTCCCTTGATCACCGGAATAGGCGGGAGGAGACCGGAAATGGCCTTCGCCATCCGAGTCTTTCCTGTTCCTTCTTCCGAGATGAGATAGAGATTGGCCCCAGAAAGGATGACCCGAATGACGTCGTCCTTGGTTTCTTGCCGCCCGTCAATGGCGGGGATGACATCCTTTCCCCTTCGGATTCTGCTGAGGACCGATTGTTTCAGTTGCGTCACAACCGATGTTGGTCTGTAGCTCTTGAGAAAATTCCTTTCCGACATGCCCTTGCTTTTGAGCGGATTCGCTCCCTTCATTTCAGTCCCTTTCTCGCACGATCGTCCGTAAGCCTATGAATCTGAGGACACGCACCGGTTCATGACTGACGGTGAAGAGGAAGTTAGATCGATCGCTTTGGATCAAGCCCATCGTATTGCAGATTCTTAACCTGTCGACAGCGGCCGTCAATGGCAGATTCCGTATACAGGGTTCTCTGGCTGCCTTATGATGCGTTTCCGGAATTCCTGGAGGAAAAACCATGTACTCGGATTCACCATCAATGAACGATGGTAGTCCCTCTCCATTCTTCCTTGAGCTCTCTGGGCGATGGCGTGGGGATATTGGCCGACGAGGAATTCTTCTTCAACAAAGTCTAGTCCTTTTGCCTTGCATGTGGCCTTAAATGAACGGAATTCATCCGGGCTGACAAAGGTCACTCTCCTATAGAATCGGAAAGAATCCAGGTGGCTCATCTGGAGGCCGAGCAGAAGAATGACAGCTTCTCTTAAATGGCCTCGGTTTCTCTCCCTATTGAGAAGGTGAATGACCCGATTTCTCGTGAATCCGTGTTTCTTGGCTAGCCCAAAAAAGGCCCCCATCCGAAAGGGGCGGAATGAGAGAAAGCCCCTGAGAATAGATACAGATGGCCTTTTTTTTACTATTTCAATAAGAGATAGCATTTCCTCGATTGCGGGAATAGCCTCGTCCCTGACTCTCCATTTTGTGCTCCCTGGCTTCTGCTCCAAGATTCCCCTGTCCCTCAGATAAGTGAGCGCCGAAATTGTCCTGTCCTCGCCGGCTCCGAGACCGTCAATTATCTCATCAAAGGAAAAAGGCCGATCCGGCCTCTCGGTCAGCATCTTGATCGTATCAACCAAACCTGATCTCACTGCGCTCCTCGTGTCTTAGCGCTCTTTCTAGCCTAACACGTTTCTGTGGCTCGTTCAATTGACCTGGTGATTCCGACGATCGGTTGAGGTCGTGGCCTGCCAGAGTTTCTCATCTTTTCTGACAATACGGGTCACATCAATCTGAGATTACCCGTCCTATCATTCCACCATGTTAATCGATGAGTTTCGTGAGACCCAGAAATGGGGAAATCCTGTGGATAAGTCGAATTCCTAGCGCCATAAGCCACGATTGACACAAGAGAACTATCACGTGACGGGTTTTCCGTTACATAATAAATTATTTAATTTCAAATACTTATCCTTACAAGTGTACGATTAGCCATTTGGAGGGAGAGGCATGACACAATTCTCTACTGTGTTTAAACAAATGTGGATAACCCATCGTAAATCGTAAAGTGATCTATCTGGATCATGCCGAGTGATCGTCTCCTTCTCTATTCTAACAAGAGGGGGATGAACTTATGATTGGCGACTGGGAATGGGAACCTGTCAATTTCATCGATGGTGATCCAACGGTAATCCACTGGACCGCTCAAAAGGACCCGGCCGGACTGATACCGGCAGCGGAAAACATCCATGATAATTCTGAAGTGCGTATACGCATGGGTGATTCTTGTGAGCTGTTCAAGGATTTCGACAGACAGATTTACTTCTTCTTTGATCTCTCTGGTGCAGGCCTCCTCAGATTTTTCGCCTTTTCTGACCTGTCCGCCGGGGAACTCCCATAACCCTCCTAGGAGGCCGTCTGGGTGTCGTCGTGTGATCAATACACGGTTTCTTCTGTATATGACTGCGGTGGCAATGTGAACCGTTGGAAGGGGTTTACGCCTCGTGGTGACGGGAATGATACCCTGTCGCCCCCTCTTTCGGGCCTGGCAGAGCAGGGACACCGGGCATTCAGAGCAGATCGGCTGCCGAGGGCGGCAGATCGTGGCCCCAAGCTCCATGATGGCTTGGTTGAACAGCCCCGGTTTGTCACGGTCCAAAAGCTCCTCAGCCCTTTCTTTTATCTCTTTTGTGGACAATGATGTATTGATAGGAGTTTCGATAAGAAAGAGTCGCGAGAATACCCTTTTGACGTTCCCATCGACGACAGGGTATGGTTTATTGAATGCGAAACTCTGCACTGCCGCGGCGATGTAATCCCCCACACCAGGTAGTCTTCGAAATTCTCCGTAATCTGCGGGAATCCTTCCACCCATCCCCTCCACGACGATTCTCGCCGCCTTGTGCAGATTCCTGGCTCGTGTATAGTAACCCATTTTCTCCCAGACCTTGAGAACGTCCTGCAAATCGGCAGCGGCGAGGCGCTCAATATCTGGAAATCTGTCAACAAATCGTCCATAATAAGATAGAATCTTCTTAACCTGTGTTTGCTGGAGCATAACCTCGGAAACCCAGAGACGATACGGGTCTTTTGTCTGACGCCACGGCAAATAACGCTGGTGGTCGTGGTACCACGCAAATAGGTGATCACGGAATCTGACGATCTCTTCCGATGTCATAGAAAATCTCTAGGCGAGGCGCTTGTTCCAAGTTTCTATTCTTGGAATGATTTATATATATGGTTAACCCCGGAGGGTTTTCAAGGGACCACCCCAGACCTATACTGGCGTCTCATGGTCATGCGGTAAAACACTCTCAACTCTTCGATTTTCCTGGGCAAGGTTTTGCTGCGGGTCAGAAACCGGGTGTGACACAGAAATCCCTCGCATGGTTAGGGTGTTCCAACAGAGACGAAAAGGAAAGTGGTCCTATTGGACCAAACCGATTAAGGCAGGAGGTTACGTGATGTTATGGAGAAGAAGTTTTCTCAAGACCCTCTTTGGGGCAGCCGTGGCTGGAGGCTTCTCGTTGTTTTCCCTAGGAAGATCTCGTCCTATGGCTATGGAAATGGAGGGTCACGGCTCCGGTCTGGAGCCTACCCCGGGCGGTTCTCCACATCACGCCTCTTCATCCCTCCCCGTGGCATGGGCAGACCCAAACGTTCCTATCTCGCCTCCACCAGCGCTTTCAGGGAGACAGATGGGGCAGGTTCACACGCTGAATGTGCCGCCACTCGGTTTCAAGAGGGAAGGGAACGTTAAGGTCTTTACCTTGATTGCTCAGCCGGTCAAGCGGGTCTTTACCGAGGGCCGTATGCCCGAGTGGCCGTTCATCGAAGCTTCTGCTCGGTTTACCGGTGGCATGCATCACGCGGTTCAGCCGAAAGAGGTCAAACTTTGGGGCTACAATGGATCGATGCCCGGGCCGACGATCGAGGCAGTAGAGGGAGACCGTGTCCGTGTCCTGTTGAAAAATGAACTTCCCGAGCCCACAAGCATTCATTGGCACGGGCTGGAGGTTCCCAACGACATGGATGGAGCGGGTGGCGCGACACAGCCTCCTGTGCCCCCGGGCGGCACCTTTGTTTACGAGTTTACCCTCCACCAAGTCGGCACCTACATGTACCACACCGGGTTCAACATGATGAAGCAGGACGGCATGGGCCTCGGCGGGTTATTTGTTATCCATCCGAAGAAGCCAAAGCACAGGATCGATAAAGACGTTGCCATCATGCTACAGGCATTTGCGTTGCTTCCCGGGAATGATCGGCCCAATCTCGTGACCATGGATTTCAACTGGTTTACGTTCAATGGAAAAGTGGCCCCAGACATTGAATTCATCACCGTCCATGAGGGAGAGCGTGTGCGAATTCGTTTCGGCAATTTGACCATGAGCAGTCATCCGATCCATGTCCACGGTCACACCTGGAATGTTGTGGGGACAGAGGGTGGTCCTATTCCGGAGTCAGCCCAATGGCCTGGAAACACAATCAATGTGCCACCCGGTACGACACGTGACGTAGAATTCATCGCCTCTAATCCGGGGGTCTGGCGCATGCACTGTCATAAACTTCACCATATTATTAACGCCCATGCCGATATTCCGATGGGGATCATGCCTCATGGGGGAATGTTCACCTTCCTCTACGTGATTCCAAAGAATGTGAAAGAAGTCTAGGTAAAGCCGTGAATAATGCGAAGGGGTATCCAATGACGTGGAAAAGAATTCTTGGTAAGACGGTTCTCACACTGTTCTTGCTTGGAGGCTGTGCAACTGTCCAGACCGAACGAGAATGGGAGAGAATCGCAGAGATCTCTCAAGAGCGAATCGGACAGAAACTCGTCTGGGAAAGGTCAGAACAAGAGAAGACATACATCCAGCAGGAGGTTAATCGTCTCTTGGCCGACGGCCTCTCCCGCGAGGAGGCGGTCCGAATCGCCTTGATGAACAATCGTGATCTTCAGAGCGAGTTCGAGAAGATTGGTATAGCAAAATCCGACCTGATCCAGGCAGGCCTTCTTACCAATCCCACCCTTGAAGGGCTTTTTCGATTTCCCTCCGGCGGTGGACGGACCAACATTGAGGCCGGGGGGTTCTTTGCTTTGTCCGATCTCTGGCAGATACCCCTTCGGAAGAAGGTGGCCGCCGCCGAATTGGAAGTCGCCATCATGAAAGTGGGGCAGGGGGTGGTGAACACTGCGGCAGAGGTTAAAAAAGCTTACGATACGGTCACCTATTTGAGCAGGATGACTGAAGAGACAGAAGAGATTCTCGAGAAATTCCGTGAAATCAGGGACGAGATCGCTGTGAGGCGAGATTTCGGGTTCATACAGGACTCGGATGTCTATCTAACCCAGGTCATGGTGTTGGAGGCCGAGTTGGAGCTGGCGAGTTCTGAGACCGATTTGGCGGTAGCGACGGCTCACCTTGATCGCACCCTCGGACTCGGTCCATCTCAATTCGTCTATACATTGGCTGAAACAGAACCGGAAGGTATCGGCGATCTTCCGGAGCTAGAGGCCGCCGTCCAACATGCCCTCACACACCGGTTTGACGTAAGAATCGCCCAATTTGAAATAAACCAAACCGAACGAGCGCTCGATCTGGAAAGGGCCCGATTTTTGAAACACGTGAATTTGGGTGTTTCCTATGAGAGAGACACCGACGGAACCAACGTTTTCGGTCCAGGCCTCGACATCCAGGTCCCCATTTTTGACCAGAACCAGGCCCGCATCTCAAGGACTCAACACAAGCTAAGGCAGACTCAGAAGAGACTTCAGGCTCTAGAAGGCCGAATCCGAGAGGAGGTGACTAAAGATATAGAACAAATACACCTCTTCCAGACCCGTGCCCGGCATTTTCGAGAGAAGATTCTCCCTCTCCGAGAAAGAATCCTTGAATACGCAAAGAAGTGGGTGAATGCGATGCAGTTGAACAGGCTGTATCTCTTAGAATCCCAGCGGAGTTTCTTAGAGAGTCGGCGGGAATATGTGAAGACCCACATTAAGCTTCGGAACGCTTTTGTTGATCTGGAACTGCACTTGGGGGGGAAGGTCCCCGGGTCTTAATTGAGACGCGGGGGCGCCACCTCACAAGAAGATAGCGAGAGTTGGCATAACCCGAATTTTTCGGACTGCCTGGACATCGTCGAAAACCAGGGAGATCTCAGAGGCATGCAGAGAAACCATGGGCGGCACATTTATAGCCTCCGGTAAACCCCAATGACCCTTCCGACAAGACGAAAATCTCGTGACGCTTCCTTTATTCGAAGGGTTTCCCACTTCGGATTGTCCGGCTTCAGGACAACATGACTGTTCTCTTTATAGAATCGCTTCACCGTTGCCTCGTCATCAAGCAAAGCGACCACCACGTCGCCCGTGTCAGCCGAGGCCTGAGACCGAACGAGCGCCAGGTCTCCCTCCAGGATAAAGGGTGCCATACTGTCACCCCTGACTCTGAGGAAAAAAACCTCCTCACCCCCTGCCCACTCTTTTGGAATGTTCATGATCGATTCGATGTTTTCCACGGCGAGCGTCGGTCCTCCTGCAGCAACGCGCCCTAAAAGGGGAACCTGGCGGGCATCGGGTTCGGCAGGCTTTTCCGTGAAATCCCGGACCTCAATTCCCCGGCTCTTGGCAGCGCTTCGCCTGACAAAACCTTTTCTTTCCAAGGCTCTCAGGTGATCAAAGGCGGCACGGGGATAGATGCCAAAATGTTCTCCGATCTCCCGAACCGAGGGTGGAAATCCTCTTTTCACGATGGACTGCTTGATAAAATCGAGAATCTCTTTTTGACGTTTAGTCAAAACCATAATGCTCTCTCCGACCGTATTATACTATACATGCGTTGACCCAAGCAACCCCCGTGAAACCTGAGGATATCTTAGACAAGTCGCAAGGCGTCCTTCTGGACGGAGACGAAGGGGGTGAATTCCGCTCGATTCTGGCCCGGGATAACCGAGGGGATGGTTGGAATCCCGTGGTATTTCATGGACGTGGTCGGGAGGGTCAGTCACGGGGAGACGATCTTCTGAGAGCATGAAATATCAACATTTTGTGGAATAAATGTGGATAAATACTATATATAGTAATTTTTTCTTGACATGGTCGGTCGATTGGGCTAGCTTTATTAAGGAAGCTATCATGGTGATGATGCTTCAATCCTAGGAGGGGGTAACGGATGAGTCAGGAGAAGATTCCCAAGGGCGAGTCCCGAGCAAGAGAATCTGAATCCGGTGGGAGAAGACCAGAACACGCACGTCGAGGGGTGACCATTCGCCGCCACTTAACGAAAAAGGGGATCTCTCCTTTTGACATGGTGGATTGGGAAAAGCGAGATGCAAGCATTATTAACGAGAGCGGAGAAAAGGTTTTTGAGCAGGACGATTTAGAGTTTCCTTCCTTTTGGTCTCAGATGGCCGTCAATGTCGTTGCCTCCAAGTATTTTCGAGGGATCCAGGGAAGCCCGCAGAGGGAGTCGAGCCTTCGCCAGCTAATCGGAAGAGTTACCGACACAATGACGAACTGGGGGAGGGCGCAGGGGTACTTTGTGTCTCCAGACGCTGGTGAAGCCTTCCACGATGAACTTGCCTACCTTATTCTCTATCAGATGGCCTCCTTCAACAGCCCTGTGTGGTTCAATTGCGGTATCGAGGAGAAACCGCAGTGTTCTGCATGTTTCATCAATTCCGTACAGGACTCCATGGCTTCTATCCTCGAACTGGCGAAAATCGAAGGCATGCTTTTCAAGCACGGATCCGGGACTGGCACAAACCTCTCCTCTCTCCGGTCTTCAAAGGAACATCTTTCGGGTGGGGGAACCGCATCGGGTCCTGTATCCTTCATGAAAGGCTACGATGCCTTTGCTGGTGTCATCAAATCGGGAGGTAAGACTCGAAGAGCTGCCAAGATGGTAATCCTCAATGTCGATCATCCCGATGTCATTGAGTTCATTAATAGCAAAAAAGATGAGGAAAAAAAGGTATGGGCTCTGATCGACGCAGGGTACGACGGTTCTTTCAATGGTGAGGCTTATGGATCGGTGTTCTTTCAGAACGCCAATCACAGTGTTCGGGTTCCTGACGAGTTTATGAAGGCCGTTTTGGATAATGGGACGTGGCAGGTTCGGGCCGTTACCACTGGAGAAGTGATGGAGACATATCAGGCCAGGGAGATACTCCGCCTGATTGCAGAGGGAACTCATGTCTCTGGCGATCCAGGGATGCAGTTTGACACGACGATAAATAGCTGGCACACCTGCCCTCATAGTGGACGGATCAATGCCTCGAACCCCTGCAGCGAGTATATGTTTCTCGATGACTCTGCCTGCAATCTGGCTTCCCTTAATCTCTTGAAGTTTCTGAACGACGAGGGCGAGTTTGATGTCTCCGCTTTTCGCCACGCTGTGGAGGTCATAATTCTCGCCCAGGAAATCATCGTGGATAATGCCGGGTATCCGACAGAGGCTATTGCCAAGAACAGCCACGATTATCGAGCTCTTGGCTTGGGATACGCCAACCTCGGTGCCCTGCTGATGGCCCGCGGTCTTCCGTATGATAGCGATTCGGGAAGGAATTACGCAGCGGCTATTACGGCACTCATGACCGGGCAGGCCTATCTGACGTCGGCGAAGATTGCCGAGGCAATGGGGCCCTTTGAGGGGTTCAAGTCGAATCGGAAATTAATGGATGAGGTTATTCGAAAGCATTACCGGGCGGTTTCCAAGATAAATTCGGCATATGTTCCCCTCGACCTGCTGGGCGCTGTTCACGAGGTATGGGAGAACTCGATCGAGGAGGGCGAGGCCCATGGTTTTCGAAATGGACAGGTAACGGTCTTGGCTCCCACGGGGACTATCGCCTTTATGATGGACTGTGACACGACCGGAATCGAGCCTGATATCTCGCTT
>JABAOF010034242.1_pt2 | contig 12351 bp, 12 predicted proteins | sample 7062171 | NCBI WGS metagenome assembly JABAOF01 (sample SAMN14538628, study PRJNA623070) | marine sediment metagenome | biome: marine biome [ENVO:00000428]; feature: marine pelagic biome [ENVO:01000023]; material: deep marine sediment [ENVO:00002113] | place: India: Gulf of Khambhat ... | reverse complement strand
TATGATTGGGCGAACAATAGGGGACATTCTACTTTCCTTGGAAAGCCAGAACGTCCCCTTCATGCTTCACGCTCTCACGGCAGCGGCAGGCCGGGAATTCCGACTTCGATTTTGGTTAGTCCCGGCCCGGGCCAGGGCACGCCGGGAACAAGGGCTCCCGTGAGCCCCGAGTTGGTAACGAAGAGATTCTCGCGCTCGCCGTTTCCTGTCCCGAAGGCCAGGCTGAACGGCGCATCAAGCGGCACCTGCGGGTACGCCGCCACGGTCTCCTGAGACCGACCGTCGGCATTGACGCGAACGATCGCGAGGCGGCTGGGCAACGCGATATACACGTTGCCGTGTACGTCCAGGGCGAGGCCATCGAGCATCAGCGGGAAATACGGCGACTGGTANNGCCGGAACTGCCATCCGGTAGCACCGCGACCCGCACGACCAGCGCCTTGTCCGTGTTGATGACGTAAAGATCGCCCCGATAGAATGCGATGCCATTGGCACCTACAGGAAACGGAAACAAGGTTGGAGCCAAACCGGTCAGGAGGTCGTCGCGGACCCACAGCTCCGCCGTTCCACCCTTCGGCACACGCCAGATGCCGCCCTGGGCAAAGGCGCCGCTGGAAGGGTCTATGGAGAACACCTCGGTGACGTACAGATTGCCCTGCTGGTCGAATGCCAAGCCGTCCGGGAAGACGATCTGGTCAGTGCCGGGCAACAGCGCGATATTCCCGCCCTGGTCCACCCGNNTGCCGGGGTGCGGGCCATGTAAACGTTGCCCTCCGCGTCCACCGCGAGGCCGCAGCCCCCGCCACCCGGGGGGCCGAAATCGGCGAGAATCGACTTGGTGGCGGAGGGCGAGAACTTCAAGACTTGGTCACTGAGATTCGGCAGGGGGCCAAACGGCGACTGCCGGATGCTGACATAGACGTTCCCGACCTTGTCCACAGCGACGCCCTCAGCGAACTCCATCTGATCGGCGTCGAACGGAATGAAGCTCGGAAATGTGCCGGCACTTTGCGCGCTGGCAGCCGCAGGGACAACAAGAATGCACAGAGCAAAGGTAATGAGTGCTGGATGTTTGTCAATGATCATGACAGGCTCCTTTCAGTTTGTGTGTGCGTAACGTTTTCAGCGTTACGCCGGAAGCAGAAGGATCAATCGTCCGAAGACTCCTGACACTGGACCCTTCGATCGGTCCGACTTGTGCGAATCCAAACCGGGTGAGCTCGCCCACTACGGGCACAGGACTTTTTTGCCGACGCGGCTCTTGGCATAGGAGACATCCGCGGCATTGATCACGCCGTCCAGGTTCAGGTCTGAGTTGGGATAACTGCTTGCGGGCTGACCGATGCGGCTCTTTATCTGCTTGACGTCGGCGTTGGTGACGCTACCGCTGCCATCGACATCAGCGACCAGGGAACGGATCATGCAATCGTTGTCCCCGTCGAGCGCCTCGGCGATGGCTCCCGCACCAACAGCAATGGCATAGCAGGCCTCGTCGGGCACGTCGTTCAGGCTGATTCGCATGGTGTCGGCGTCCAGCATGCTCACGGCGGGCGTGCAGGTCAGGGGCGGACCAACCTTGCGGCGGGAGGTCACCCAGTAAGTCACGGTAACCGCGGCCGGGTCATTCAGCGTGACTGGTGCATCGAAGTCCACGTCGATGCTCCGCAGGCCCATGCCCAGCGCGGCCGTCCCACGGCTCTCGACTGTCGGACCGGTCGAGCCGTTACCGGTTCGGGTCGGATCAAGGTCGATCGCCAACTCCCCCAGGCCGCTGTGACTGCGGACGCTTCGCCAAGCGGTTATGACACGCGTTTCGCAAGCGTCACCGATCCCGTCGGCGTTACTGTCGGCCTGATCAGGATTCCAGACGCTCGGGCAGTTGTCGGAGTCGTTAGGCACACCGTCGCCGTCGATATCCTCCCAAGCGACTCGAAGGATGACCAGGCCGTTGGAGTCAGCGACGTACACGTAGGCTTCCGAAACGGCAGCTCCGTGCGCAAACCCACTCGTGTTGTATCCACCCACCCGCACCGGTGCGGCCGGGTTCGAGATGTCAATCACTTCAAGGCCGAGCTCGCTGGCCGCCACGTACGCATAATCGCCCGAGATGGCAACGTCATAGGCATCCCCACTCGCGTACCCGCCCACGCGCACCGGCGCCGCCGGGTCCGAGATGTCGATCACCTGAAGCCCGGAAGAGCCCGCCAGGTACGCGTAGACCCCGGAGACGGCCACGGCATCATACGCATTCGTACTTATCCCACCCACGCGGAACGGCGCGGCCGGGTTGGAGATGTCGATGACCTCAAATTCAGCGTCCACAGACGCGTCCGGCCAGTGCACCACGTACGCGTAGCCGCCTGACACGGCCACGTCATAGGCATACACGCCGGCACACCAGCCCAGGCCGACCGGCGCCGCCGGGTTGGAGATATCGATGACCTGAAGACCGTTAAACCAGTCGGCCAGGTAGGCGTAGTCGCCCGAGACGGCCACGGCTTCCGGCGCCCAGTACCAGTCCATGGCCCACCCGCCTGTGCGGACCGGCGCCGCCGGATTCGAGACGTCAATCACGTCGAGGCCGCCCACGCACGTGTCGTAGTCACAGTAATACCAAGCCACATACGCGTACCCACCGGACACGGCCACGTCTTGGGCATACCCTTCCGGGCCGTAGACGCCCACAAGGACGGGCACCGCCGGGTCCGAGATATCGACCACCTGCAGGCCGCCAAAGCTCCCGACCACGTACGCGTAGCCGTCGGCCACCGCCACGCTCTGGGCGACAAGGTCTCCGCCGCCATCCCACTGGCCTATCAACTCAACCGGCACGTCCGCCCGCGCGGCCGCCGTCAGGGCGAAGATTCCCATGAAACGAACGAAACTTTGCCTGTTCATGTCTCATCTCCAAGCTTTGATCCGCGCTGCCATGGCGCGAACCCAATAACTGCAAGGCGACATCTGGCGGCAAGATTCACGCGCGAATTGGACGCTGAAGGGAGAGAGTCTTGCGTTCGCCCGCCGGCCGGTGCACCCCATGGCAAAGTGGGAAGCATGTGAGCATCAACGCGGAAAGGAGATACGGCTGCGTCGGTTGGGCGCGGGATCGGGTTGTCCTCAGCCGCGGAATAAGGTAATCGTATGGGAGTCCATCTCCGTTCGTTTTCAGGGGTAGCGGACGTGGCTGCCAGTGCTGACGAGCTTGTCCCCCGTGCCGTGAGCGGCGACCGCCAGGCCCTCACCAGTCTCCTGGAGGCGATCGCGCCGGAGATTCGCGCGGTCCTCAGCAGGGAGTTGGAGCCCGTCTGGCGATCGCAGATCGATATCGACGATCTGCTGCAGACTACGTATCTTGAGGCGTTTCTACGCATCCGGCNNAGATCGGGCGAAACAACCTGCGCGACGCGATCCGCGAGTTGACCCGGGCCAAGCGGCCGGACCCGCGGGCGCGGGTTCAGCGTAAGGACAGCGATTCGCATCAGGAACTGCTGGACCTGCTGAGCGCGACGTCCACGACGCCGGCCCGGCGTGCTGCCAGAGGCGAACTGGTCGACCTCTTGAAAGCGGCCATCCGAACACTACCGGACAGCTATCAGCGGGTCGTGGAGATGTTCGACCTTGAGGGGCAGCCGGTGCCGGAAATCGCATCCGCGTTGCAGCGCTCACCGGGGGCCGTGTACATGCTTCGCGCCCGAGCCCACGACCGCCTGCGCGAGATACTCGGGTTCAGCGGCGCCTGACTCTGGGGCCTGACGATGAGCCACTCAGGACGGTGGCTGCCGTACAAATGATCCATGCCTGAAGAGCCTTCCCCATCACCGATGCTCGCCGGGCGGACGGATCGCGAGCTGATCAAATCGGCCGGCCGGGAAGTGGATACCGCCGCGCTGACGGCCGGCTCCGCCCTGCACCTGCCGGCCGGCGCGTCCTTGCCCGATTGTCTCAAGGATGAGGTAGCCGTCACTTCCGACTCCATCCCCGGCTACTCCATCGTTCGGGAGATCCACCGCGGCGGGCAGGGCGTGGTCTATCAGGCCATTCAGAAGACCACCCGGCGCAAGGTCGCCATCAAGGTGATGCGCGAGGGCCCCTTCGCCGGCAAGCACGACAAGGCCCGCTTCGAGCGCGAGGTGCATGTGCTGGCCGCCTTGAAGCACCCGAACATCGTGGCCATCCACGAGAGCGGCACGGCGGCCGGCAGCTTCTACTTCGTGATGGACTACGTCTCCGGCCAGCCGCTGGATGTGTACATGGCCGCCGACCGGCGCAGCGTGCGGGAGACGCTAACTCTGTTCCAGAAGATCTGCGAGGCGGTCAACGCCGCGCACCTGCGCGGCGTGATCCACCGCGACCTCAAGCCCGGCAACATCCGCATCGACCCGGAGGGCCAGCCGCAGATCCTGGACTTCGGCCTGGCCAAGGTGGCTCCCGGCCAGATCGGCGACGAGAGCGTGGCGATGACCATGACCGGGCAGTTCATCGGCTCGCTGCCGTGGGCCTCGCCGGAGCAGGCCGAGGGCGTCCCGAGCAAGATCGACGTCCGCACGGACGTCTATTCGCTGGGCGTGATCCTCTATCACATGCTGACCGGCAAGTTCCCGTATGACATCGTGGGCAGTTTCCACGAGGTCCTGGATCGGGTCATGAAGGCCGCGCCGGTCCGGCCACGAACGCTGCGCCGGGAGATCGACGACGAGGTCGAGACCATCATGCTCAAGTGCCTGAGCAAGGATCGGGAACGGCGCTACCAGTCCGCCGGCGAGCTGGGGCGCGACATTCGCAGTTACCTGAACGGCGAGGCGATCGAGGCCAAGCGGGACAGCACCTGGTATGTGCTGAGGAAGAACTTCCGGCGATACCGGGCTCCAGTGGCCGTTGCGGCCGGGTTCGTCCTGATACTGATGGCCGGCCTCATCGTCTCGCTGACCCTCTGGCATCGGAGCAGCCGGGCGCTGGACGACACGCTGGCGGCCCGGAAGCTCGCCGACGCTCGCTCGGATGAAGCGACCGCTGCCCGCGTGCGCGCCGAGAGCGAGGCCGCCAAGGCGACCGCGATCAAGCGGTTCCTGCAGGAGATGCTATCATCGGCGAACCCCGAGAAGGCTCTCGGCCGGGAGATCACCGTCCGCGAGGTCATCGATGAGGCAGCTGGCAAGGTCCAAGCCGGCAGCCTGAAGGACCAGCCGGCGGTTGAGGCTGCGGTGCGCGCCACTCTGGCCTCCGCGTACGAGTCGCTGGGGCTCCATTCCGAAGCCGAACCCCACCGGCGTGCTGTTCTGAGCATTTATGAGCGAACGCTGGGAGACAAGCATCCCCACACCATTCAGGCCATGGGGGCTCTGGCGTGGCTCATGCCGGACCGCCGCGGTGAGTCCCTCTGTCGTAAGGCGCTCGAGCTGAGCCGAACGAATCTGGGTGAAGAGCACCATCTGACCGTCAGGCTCATGGAGGAACTCGCCAACACTCTGCCCTGGGGTTCTGAGGAGAAGGAGGCGATGCTCCGCCGGGCAATCGAGCTTCATACTCGAATATGCCCGCAAGGGAAGGACTCCCGCTGCCCCGCGATGTGGGGGTTCAAGCACGATCTGGCCAAATGCCTGGCGGAGAGGGGTCGGCTTTCAGAAGCCGAGCCCCTGGCGCGGGAGGTTCTTGCCGTTGAGCCGCCCTCGAAAACGCCCAGCCGCTCGGCCTGGATTCTGGTTGACATTCTTGTGGAACAGAAGAAGTTCCCCGAAGCGGAAGAGATCTGCCGGGCCTTGCTTCCGAAACAGGTGGCGGTGCTCGGCGAGAGCCACCCCATCACGCTGGGCAACCTTCACGAGCTGGTTGATGTTTTGGCCAAACAGGAGAAATGGAAGGACGCCCACGCGCTTTTGCAGGAGCGCCGCGATCGGATCAATCGTATCAAAGGCCCGCAGCACGCCGACACGTTCATGGCCGATTGCGAGCTGGCCAACTTGCTCGCTCGGCAGAAGAAAACGGCTGAGGCCGAGGAGCGATACCGCGAGCTGATCGACATCGCTGTCCGCGTATTCGGTAGGGAGCACTACTGCACAAACGCTGCGGTGGACGGGCTGACCGCCGTGTACGGCCAGGCCGGCCTGGACGAGAAGGCCTTCGAACTAAGGCGCGAGTACGCGCCAGGCAGAGAGTTCAGCCGGCTGGTGGAGGCACTCCGCACGCGCGGCAGCACGGCCGATCCCAAGGAATTGGCCCAGTTCCTTGTCCCGATGGCGACGCAGACAGACACCCCCACGCTTCGTTTCGCAGTCCGTGCCCTCCAGCACTACCGCTCCAAGGACTACGGCCGGATCGTGCTGGCCTCGCTGGATCGGCTAAGCCTGCATCAACAGCTCTGGATGGCCTCCCGATTTGCAGATAGCGCGCCGGACCGCCTGGAAACGCTCTTCCCGTTTTGCCGCGGGCTGGATGTGGAGGAGTTGATCCGTTCCCGTCATATCGGGAAGGACCTCGAGAGGGTGGGACGATTGCTGCTGCTCGCTGGCGACTTCGAGGGTGGCTGCAGGCTCCTGCGACGCTTGGCCGAGGACCCGGAATTCAAGAGCGTGAACGTGAACACCTTCGTCGGCTGGGCGGAGCTGCTCAACGGCCGACCGGTGGCGGCACGCGCCGCCTTCGAACTGGGGATCGCCAATGCCGGCAAATTCGACGAGCAATTGCGTGCCGCCCGGATCGCGGCGTGGTTTCTGGGGCGGATTACGGCTGAAGACCTGGTCACGACGGAGAACCCCGAACTGCCTTGGTGGTTTATCGGTGAGCGGCATCTCCTGGCAGGCAATCGCGAGCAGGCTGTGGAGGCGTATTGGCAGTGTATCGGAAGCCAGATGGACGTGCTTGAGGCTTGGCCGTCGAATGTGGCGCGCCTGCGGCTTCGGCAGTTGGAGGGTAAGGTCCCCGGGCTGCCGCAGCCGCTTCCTCCGGACGCCCGCCTGTGGGAGCACCCGGGAAGCGTTCCGGCGGCGGTTGCCACGACCGTCGCTTCAGGCCCAGCAGCGAAACTGCCGTTGGCAAAAGCAGCGAATCTGGGGCCGGCCGGCTCCGTGGGCAGCCGCCGGCCGGCTCCTGATGAGAAGTGCATCTTGCTCTTCGGGCACCGTGGCTGGATCGGCGGCCTGGCCTTCGCTCCCGCAGGGGACCGCCTCGCTTCGACAGGGGGGGACGCAACCGTGCGGCTCTGGGAGGTCGCTTCCGGGAGGGAGTTGGTCGCCCTCACTGGCCACCGGTATTCGGCGAACGAGGTCCTCTTCTTGCCCGATGGCCATCGCCTGGTGTCCTGCAGCGATGACAAGACGGTCAAGCTCTGGGAACTGCCTTCAGGGCAGGTGCTCCTGAGCCGGGTGGAACACACCGATTACATAGCCGCGCTGGCGATCAGTCCTGATGGGGGCAGGGTGGCCAGCGGGGACCGGCAAGGGATCATCAGAGTGTGGAGGTTTGACGCCCGGCAGGAAGTTGCGACCTTGAAGGGCCACAACAATGCCGTGTATTCCCTGGCCTTCTCGCCCGATGGTGCCCGGCTCGCAAGCGGCAGTCAGGACCACACCGTCAGAATCTGGGACCTGCCGGCAGGTGAACTCCGCGGCACGTGGACGCGAGCGTCGGCGCCGGATGAATCGGCCGTGCGATGCGTGGCCTTCAGCCCCGACGGGACGCTGGTGGCGGCGGCGTCTGATGACGGGGTGATCACGCTTTGGGATACGGCGAGCGGGCAGGTCGCGCAATCGCTGTTCACGGGTAGCGCGTGGGCGTGTTCGTGCGCGTTTTCGCCGGACGGGCGAGCGCTCGTCTCCGGCGGCGCCAATGGTGCCGTGGACCTGTGGAACCTCAGCAATGGGCGGCGCGTCAGGCTCAGAGGGCACCAAGGGGGTGTCTACTCCGTGGCCTTCTCTCCCGATGGCCGAACCATTGCGGCAGGGGGCTACGACGGGGTCATCCGCCTATGGCGGCCGGAAACACGTGCAGCCACCCAGCCAAACGAATGACTTGTGCCACGGCAGCCGGACGGCCAGGAGTGCATCATCTTTGGAACCAATCGGTCGCCAGGACGAGAAGTTCAAAGAAAGGTCGGCCTTCTTCCCGTGGTTCTACAGCGCCCAGCGGATGGAGATCGAGGGCAAGCGGGACGATGTCATCGCGGCATACCACAGCTCGGTTGAACTGGGCAAGCTCCCTTATGCGCACTACCTTCACAACTGGCTGGCCTACCGCCTTCACGTCCTCACCGGCGAGCCACTGGGCTCCGCAACCCCTGGCGCCACATCCCGGCCGACTGATCGACAATTCGACGCGGCATGCACGCACACGTGATGTGGCCTTGGTTGAGCTGAAGGATGGTCAGCATCAAATACGCATTGAATAATGTGAGACCGTTTTCGACGCTCGGGTGTCCTTCGGGATGTGGCTGCTGGCGCCTATTCATGATCCATGAACAATGTGGCGGGCGGTCGAACCAGGACCTGCATACAAGCCAAGCTGCGAAGTGAGGAGTCGAACAGGAATGGCGATACGGGCACCATTCTCATTACTGGGTTGGCGGGTGACCAGAACGTGGGCGAAGCGAGTGGGCTCGGGGAAGGCGGTCGCCGATAACGCAGCCATTGCCAGGCCAGTGATACCCAGCGGCCAAGACAAGACGGAAGCTGCCCCAGCCGGCAATCCAGACGAAACGGCTAACTCGCCAGCTTCGCCAGGCGCCGGGTGGTCCGCTCGGATAGTCTTTTCCTCCGTTTTTCTTTCAGCCGNNCCGATTGACCGCATTTTCAGAGCGTTTTCGACGCCGCTTCCGCCGAGAAGTCTATTTGTCCGGTCCGGGCATGTTCGCACCGATGTAGAGCGAGGCGCGGACAGCTGGTGGCGGCAGGGCGGCTTGTACATTGCTCCCGTGCACTGGGTGTATTGGCGGCGGGCAGTCTTCGGGCTGCTGGNNTCACGCCGACGGTGAGGCGTTCGGACCGTTGTTGACCGGAATAGTCGCAGACGAGCGCGTCCGTCTCGACCTCGCGTGAGCGCAGCCGATCTGGCCATCCAGTTGCGGCGCCTGCCGTCTGCACACCTCGGCTCAGAGCGAGGGATGTGAGCCGGTGTACTGGCTCTGGAACGTAGAGAAGTCGATCAGGTCAACACCGTCGGCGTCACGCAGCCTGACCAGCAGCCCCCGCTGGAATCGCCTGGAGGCCAGAGCTGCTCGTCTCGGCGCTGGTGCATAATAGGGCAGGATGCAAGGCGACAGTCGCCTGACCGTCATCGGCCCTCCTGGATGAGCCGGCGCATCTCGGCGGCGAATCGTTCGGCCTGCTCGATCTCCGAGCGGACCTTCGCGTCATCGAAGTGGACGATTTCGCCGTAGTCCGCTTGATGCCTGGCTGTGAACAGTCGGTCATACGTCTGCCCGAACTCTCGGTTCACCCGACCGGTCTTGATCAGGTCACGGTGTACCGCTTCCCGGACGCCGGCATGTTTCACGAACTTCCGCCCCTCATGCAGAAGCACCGCGCAGGCAGCATAGAAGCACGCGTAGTATGCGCGGTTCATCGCGAATCGCCCACGCCCTGCCTGTGCCTCGGATCGAGCTGATTCGAGCGACTCGTCAGCCGATTCGAGCCAGTAGGCGATCAGGGTTTCTTTCGCCTGCTCGCCTGTCATGCGACGACCCCGTCTCGCTCGATCTCGGCCCGGATCGGCAGGACTTGGTACACTCCTTCGTTCCACTCATCCATCGCTACCACGAGCGTACTCAACACCACGTCCATCCGCATTTGCAGGTCAAACAGCGCGTTGGTGATTTCATCCCGCTGCTGCCAATCCAGCTGGCACCGCGTCAGCACGAGAAGGTCGATATCCGACTCCGCCTCGTCATGCCCACGTGCTTTCGAGCCGAACAAGACCACCCGCTCGACAGGAAACTGCTGTCGCAAGAGAGCCGCCGCCGCCTGCACTGCCTGACGGTCCTTGCTGCTCAGGTTGATATCGTCCAGTCTCCGCATGATCCCGGCACGCCGGATAAAGCCACTCCCATTGGTCGTCGATGGTTCGCAGTATTATACAACGCTCCGCACTCTCTGCGTCACAACTGCCGATCCAGCCGCCGGTATTGGATCGCTTCGCTGATGTGGGCAGGTTGGATCCGCTGGGCTCCTTCGATGTCGGCGATGGTGCGGCTTGTACGAAGGACCTTGTCGTGTGCCCTGGCGGACAGGCCGAGCTCCGTCATGGCTTGTCTGAGCAGGGCTTCGGCCGCTTCGTCGAGCTTGCAGAACTTGCGGAGCTGGCGGGGAGTCATTCGCGAGTTCAGCATGGTGCTGCGCGGCCCGAAGCGGTCTGCCTGAGTCCGGCGGGCGCCAGCGACTTGGCCGCGCATGGTGGCTGAGTCGGTCCCGGCCCGCGTGCTGCGTAGCTCCTCGAAGGGCACGGCGGGCACTTCGACGTGAATGTCGATGCGGTCGAGCAACGGGCCGCTGATTCGTGAGAGGTACTTGTCGATCTGCGGCGTGGTGCATTTGCACGGCCTACGCGGGTGGGAGAAGTACCCGCAAGGGCAGGGGTTCATAGCGGCCAGGAGCATGAACTTGGCCGGAAACGTCACCGAGCTGTGAGCCCGGGCGATGGTGACTTGGCCGTCCTCGAGCGGCTGGCGCAGCGTTTCCAGGACAGCGCGCGAAAACTCGGGGAATTCGTCCAAGAAGAGCACCCCGTGGTTGGCGAGCGAGACCTCGCCGGCTTGTGGGACGGTCCCGCCGCCGACGAGCGCGGCAACACTGGCGGAGTGGTGCGGCATGCGCACGGGTCTGGTCGCCAGCAATGATCGAGCAGGCGGGAGTTGGCCCGCGGCCGAGTAAATCCGCGTTGTCTCAAGGGACTCGTGGATGGTCATGGGCAGCGAGATCGTCGGCAGACACTTCGCAGCGAGCGTCTTGCCGGCACCGGGCGGGCCGATCAGCAGCGTATTGTGTGCGCCGGCTGCGGCGATCGTGAGCGCGCGTTTGAGGTGCTCCTGGCCGCGGATGTCTGCGAAGTCCACGTCGTACGTGCCGGCCGCCTGGAAAGCCGCCTCCAGGTCGATTGCTGCCGGCTCGATTGGCAGTTGGTCGGTCAGGAACCCGACGGCTTCGGTTAACGAGGTGACGGGGATCACGTCAATTCGATCGACGACGGCAGCTTCGGCGGCGTTGTCTTGCGGCAATATGATGCCGGCGTAGCCGTACTCGCGCGCGAGCATCGCCATGGACAACGCCCCCTTGACGTGTCGGACTCGCCCGTCCAGCGCCAGCTCGCCTGCCATGAGCCAACGGTCGCACTTGTCGCTGTGCACTTGCCCGCTGGAGAAGATCAGCCCGATGGCGATGGGCAGATCCAAGGCCGGGCCTTCCTTGCGTACGTCGGCCGGCGCGAGGTTGATCACCGTCCGATAGCGCGCCGGCGGGTACCCGCAGTTCGTCATGGCCGTGCGGATGCGTTCCACGCTCTCCTTGACGGCTGTGTCCGGCAGACCGACGATCGTCGGTCCGGAAAAGCCGCGGCTGGCCACATCGACCTCCACCTCGCAGGGCACCGCCTCGATCCCCACCAGCGTCACGCTGTGCAATCGTGTCAACATGGTTCCGGTCCGCAACCGCCCGCCGTCGAAAGGACCTGACCGAACTCCTTGCGGCCGTAGGATAGAGACTGGACAGATGGGCGTCGAGGGGGCGGGGCGGCGAGTTCATCTGCTCGCCGGGGTGACTGGGCTCTGCGGGCGCGAACGGATAGGCAGTCGTGGGCCCGTAGCCATGGCCGTTCCGAGGGCTAGGGCGTGGTGGGGCCTCTGCTACGAATCAGCCGGCGCTGGGCAGACGCCTCGCAGGGCGCCACCCGACGCAACTGGACGCCCGGGCCGGGTTTACGCGGTGGCCCGGGGGGGACAAACTTGGCAGAATCGGACATGGTCGGACCTTGACAGGACAGGGGGTGCGGCGTTAGACTGCATCAGTGAGGTGGGGTTGTATCCGGAGTGAGGACAGTAACGTGTCCCGATAGGGAAAGGAGGTCAGTTCGGGAACGGGGGTAACTGCACACTTTCGGTACCCTTGAGGGGAAGAGATAAGTGTTTCGTTCCACCTGCCGGGCCGGCCAGGTCGGTAAACGGCGGTAGCGCCGAGGTTTGCTGACACGTAACAGGGACGGCGCCGGCAGACGGCAGTAAGCAGATCGGAAAACAGAGTCAAGATCGTATCGTGAAAGACCGGGGGCACACAATGGGAAAGGAGGTTGCCTTATGAGGCGCGTATTAGTGGTGGCAAGCTTGCTGCTCGCCACGCCTGCGTTCGGCGTCACTTACGTCGATGACGATTTCCT
>JABAOF010033019.1_pt1 | contig 12355 bp, 7 predicted proteins | sample 7062171 | NCBI WGS metagenome assembly JABAOF01 (sample SAMN14538628, study PRJNA623070) | marine sediment metagenome | biome: marine biome [ENVO:00000428]; feature: marine pelagic biome [ENVO:01000023]; material: deep marine sediment [ENVO:00002113] | place: India: Gulf of Khambhat ... | reverse complement strand
GACCACCCGCCCCCAAGACCCATCATCAGATATTCAAATATCGCCAAAGAGAAGTTTTGCCAGATTTTCGAGAATTCACCAGAGGCAGAGAGCAACAGATGCGAAACCGATGCGTTTTCATCTGATCGACCGTCTGGTCTTTTACCCGAAGGCCCGCTTCTGCTTGAGCGGGAGGGGACTTTTCCCATTTTGACCGTTACAGAAGGGCGATAGCTGCGGCCCTTATTATGAGAAAGGAGACAAAGATCACAATGAGAGTTGGCAAAAGAAAATATAGACCACCCGATTTCTGTCACCTCCTACGACTATCTTGCTCTTTTCGTGGCTGATTAGTAAGACCGACTTTTTGAGTACCTGATTAATGAGCTACTGGTGCCAATTCAAGCTCCCTTGCTACTGCGGCTCTCTTTTTCCTTCTTATCCATTTGTCTAACTCAATTACAATGACTATCGTTAAAGTTACCAATAGGATTTCAACCCATCCCATTACTGTAATTGGTTCGGTTCTAAAAATCCAACTAAGAGCGGGAACGTAAAGGACCGCCAGCTGGGCAAAGAATGCGGCTAACATGCTAAACAAGAGAAAAGGATTCTTTGTAAGACTCATTTTGAAAATGGATTGCGTTTCTGAACGGCAGTTTAGTGCTTGGTAAAATTGGAAAAAGACCATTGTGGTCAGGGCTGCTGTACGTGCCTTCTCAAGAGGCATGCCCGCCTCTAAGCGTGTTATAAACACAAATAATGTTCCTGCAGCCAGTACAGATCCCATTAATAGTGTTCTCTGAATCATAAGACTCGAAAGAATTCCCTCTTTGGGACTTCTTGGGGGTCTTTGTAAGATTCCTTTTTCACCCGGTTCGAAGGCAAGGGCAACGTCTTGAAGCCCGTTTGTTACGAGGTTGAGCCACAGTATCTGCACGGCTATATATGGTATGGGAAGTCCCATGGCGATTGTGGAAAGGATAGCGATCAGTTCCCCGAAACCGCACGACACGAGAAACAGCGTTACTTTTTTAACATTGTCGTAAACCACCCGTCCTCCCTCGACTGCTGAAAAAATGGTGGCGAAGTTGTCATCTGCGAGGACCATGTCTGATGCTTCTTTGGCTACATCAGTACCAGTCTTGCCCATGGCTATACCGATATGGGCAGCCTTTAGGGCAGGAGCATCATTAACACCATCACCTGTCACAGCTACCACCTCACCCTGCTTCAGCAGTTGCTGAGTTATCATCAATTTGTGGTGTGGTGAAACTCTGGCATATACGGGAACTTGACTAACCTCCCGGAATAGGTCTTCCTCGCTCATTGCTTCCAAGTTTTTGCCTGTGAGAACCTTGAGCTCATCGCCACCTATTCCAAGTCTTTTTGCTATCGCAACGGCGGTGATGGCATGGTCACCTGTTATCATGACGGTTCTAATGCCCGCCTTTCTGCACCCTTCAATGGCCGTAATAGCCTCGGGTCTGGGCGGGTCTATCATGCCCTGCAACCCAGCATAGATTATTCCTTCTTCAACGTCCTGGTGAGTAAGTTCTTCCTTATCGGGAGGGACTTCTTTAAAACCCATGGCCAGAACTCTCAGGCCCTCTTGTGCAAAAAAGGTAGAAGCATTTACAATCTGCTTACTTTTTAGTTCCCCTTCGATCAGACAGTCGGTGCACATATCAAGCACGTGCTCAGGCGAACCTTTGACAAAGATGAACTTTTTATCCTCGTGTTTATGGAGGGTTGCCATGTAACCCCGCTCGGATTCAAAAGGCAAAATCGCCAACTGAGGATGGTTTTGCCGTTCCCCCACGGGACTAAGCCCAGCCTTCATTGCAGAAACAATAAGAGCTCCTTCTGTGGGATCTCCGTCAACCTTATACAGCCCATTCTCCTCGTAAATATCCGACTCGTTACAGAGAAGACCTATCCGCAAAACCTGTTCGAGATTAATTCGCTCCTTTGCTTTAAGAGGCAATTTCTCGTGAGTTATCTCCCCCTTGGGTTCGTACCCGCTCCCTGTGACCTCATATGTGTGCTCTCCATCATATATCAACCTAACGGTCATCTCATTCTTAGTTAAAGTTCCTGTCTTGTCGGAGCAGATGATTGTTGTGCTTCCAAGAGTCTCTACAGCAGGTAGTTTTCTGATAATGGCATTTCCCCTCGCCATTCTGGCCACACCAACGGCCATGGCAATGGTTACTGCAACAGGAAGCCCTTCAGGAATTGCGGATACTGCTGTAGCGACAGCGATCATGAATATCTCGGATATCTTTTCTCCACGCCAAATACCTGTTCCGAAGACAACAGCTGAGAATCCTATGACAAAAATCCCGATAAGCTTGGCAAATCTCTCCAATCTGTCTTGGACGGGAGTCTTTGCCACCTCCACTTCTCTGACTTCTTCTGCAATCTGACCGAGGACCGTTCTGTTTCCCGTCTCCACAACGGCACCTCTGCCTCTTCCGCTGACGACAGTTGTTCCCATAAAAGCCATGTTCTTCTGGTCGCCAGGGGTTAGGTTATCTTCCTTTATAACCGATGTGACCTTTTCAACTGGAATTGACTCACCTGTAAGCGGCGCCTCTTCAATCTTCAATTCAGTGGTTCTGAATAGACGAAGATCAGCAGGCACCTTACCACCGGATGCAATTAACACAACATCACCAGGAACGAGCTCCTCACTGGTTATCTCTCTCTCCTTGCGATTTCTCAGAACTCTTGCCTTTGGCAGGATCATCTTCTTGAGTGCCCTCATACTTTCCTCTGCCCTGAACTCCTGGACGTATCCGATAAACGCATTAAGGATCACCACTCCCATAATGACACCAGTGTCTATGTATTCATGGAGAAAGAGCGTAACCAGACCAGCGATCACAAGGATATAGATCAGGGGACTTTTGAACTGATGAAGAAGAATCTTCAGCTTGCTTATCTTCTCTTCTCTAGCAAATATGTTTGGTCCATATTGGGCAAGACGTTCCTTAACCTGCTCGTCATTCAGACCTTCTTCAGAGATTCTGAGCTTTTCGAGTGTTTCTTTTACGTCCAGCTGATACCAACTCATTCTTTTCCTATCACTGAGTTTTCAAGGAATTGGTCATCCCATTGCATCTGGCTCGGTCTCGAAATTAAAGCTATCTTATCGCATCTTATCCCAAAACTGCTTACGGGCTTCCGCTTCCACCCTCATTTCCGAAAGACGCTGCCGGATATACTTTGCCCTCTCCGTGCACCTTTGAGATTCTTTCTCGTGACCCAACCGCTTATGTGCAGCGGCTAACCCATCCCACGCAGCTGCGAACATCAAATCCTTGTCGACACAATATTGAAACTGACCTATGGCCTCTGCCGGAAACCCCTTTTCCAGCAATTCGCTCCCCTCCTTGAAATGACTCGTACAACTGGCTATCTCCTCTTCCAGCAATAAACGGATAGCGTGCTCTGCTTTCACCGTGATGACTGAGCAGGGCGTTTCCCTAATGACCTTCTCTGCTACACTTCCTACCAAAATCCTCGCAAGACCGGTTCTGCCCACCGACCCCATGACCAGCAAATCAGCTTGCATTTGCCGGGCAATGCTCAGGATTTCCTGGGGCGGATTGCCCTCTCGAATCACCTTGTTCCAGTTGACGTCATGGAAGTCAGATTTCTGGAGAAAACGCTGGAATTCGGACTCGTTCCGTTTAACCCAGACCACCTGTTTCTTGGCGGCGGCTTTGCCTACGGTCGGATACACTCTCCAAATATCCTGAATTACTGTCATCACAGATAGCTCGGCCTGAAGATTCCGTGCCAGGTGGATAGCGTTGGTCAACGCACGGGCAGATGTCTCAGAAAAATCCACAGGACAGAGTATCTTCTTGATCCCTGGATGTGTGCCACGTTTCACCACCCACACCGGTTTGTTTGACCTTCGAATGAGCCTCTCGGCTGTTATTCCCAAGCTAAATTTCCCTTCTCTTTCCTTTTCACCGGAGCCAACCATGATAACGTTCACATCGTTAATACCCGCGTGTTGCATAATCTGGTCAAATGGAGTCCCAGATACCACTATAGGCTCGGCTACGTCAACTCCTTCTTTATTAATGGTAGTGTTGATTTCTTCAAATCGCTTTGTGACCGTTTCTTTCACCATCTCCATGGGCAGTGGAGAATCCTGAATTTCTGGAATCACGTGAATCGGGATTATTCGCGAGCGAAAAGCTTTTGCCACAAAAACAGCCATTTGCAGGGCATCATTAGAGGCCTGGCTGAAATCTGTGGCCAACAGGATTTTTTCGAGCAGTTTCATTTCTTCCTCCTTTACAGTTTTCTGAGCAAGGCAGTCAGAAAGCTTGAACCCGTGCCTTTCTTTTTGACAGCAATGAGCGGTATGTCTGCAGTGTGGATTAACCGTTCTACCACGCTCCCCAACAGCACTGCTTCGGCGGATCTTCCCCGGGTTCCGATTACTAGCAAGTCCGCTCCTTGTTTTTTGGCCAGTTTGCTGATGGCCCGGGATGGATCGGACTCCGGCAGAAAAATAGCGGTCGGTGAGATTCCCTTGAAGTCAAGTCTACTGATGAAATTCTGATAGTCCTTCTGCAGTTGTTTTTTCAGGATTGAAGCGAATTTCTTCGGAGTTATTCCGGTGCTGGCAAATCCGAGAGAAAAGCTATAGACGTGTGGACAAAGGATGTTTGTTATGCCAGCCGCAGAAGCAAAGGCAATTGCAGCATCCATTGCATCCGCGGAATTATCAGAGAAATCTACTGGAGCGACAATTTTGGTAATCTTAGCCTCAGTTCCTCCAGGGACGATCAACACCGAACAAGGCGCCTTCCGCGCGAGTTTTTCCGGGAGCTTTCCAATTTCCTTTCTTTGTTGTTTTCTTCCCACCAGTATCAAGTCGATCTCCTTACTTTGAGCCGAACGTAGCAACTCAGCAAGCGGAGATCCTTGCACCACTTCATACACCACCTCCGCATCAGAATCTCGATCAAAGTGCTGCTGGACCATCTCTTTCATCTTATTCTCTGCGAATTCATCTACTGGGTGTAGCAATTCCGGATATTCTTCAAGCAGCTCCTTCGGAATGTCCAAAGTTTCGGCGACGTGGATGAAGTAAATCTTCTCCGATTTCGCTAAACGACTTACCATGGACGCATAGCGGATGATAGTTTTATCTTCCTCACCAAGATTGAGCCCAACCAGAAGACGTCTGTATCGATACATGTTTAACTCCTTTATAACTCAAATTAGTCTCTTGTAGATTTTTTTCTATGCCTACGCGCCAAATGTGACCGTTATTTTAAGCTTTTTGCTATGCAAACCTTGTCCTGCCCCCAGTTATTGTACCACTTTTGAAGTTAGTCCTACGATAGCAATTGTCAAGTTATTTTCAGTTTTCATTGCTTCCGGTGCCGGTGAAAGATAGCCGATGGAGCTATGTGGCCGTTTCGAACTCTAAATCTTCAAAACCTTGTGTTAATTTGCTTTTAACAGAGGATTAACAGCATTTATGTGCTCTTGTGCAATCTTCATTTCTTGCCAATTCTCAGCTAAACTCTTTTCAGGTCTTCTCAATTAAAGCAAGTTCACCTTTTACTCTCCCAGACTATTGTATTACTCTGCTATCTGTTATAGTACCATTGGGAGGGATATGTCAGAATTAAGCCCTTCCTTCCGATAACGACGTCAGGCAACCTGCACTAACTCCTTTAATTTATAGATATTTCTGATCTCCGACAGAATCTGGTTCAAACTAAAATCCGTTGGGGACGCTTTTTTATATCAACGACTTGCGGGAATCCAGGAAAGAAATTCGATTTGCGCCCAATTTGTGCCCGAAAAATTCCACTCCTTTTTCGAAATCCAGATAGTGGAGTACATCAAGCATGGCGTGGCCTGCTTGACAAGACCTGATTTCTTGAGAGGAATTGTATATGGTAACGCCTGGGTGCCCCACGGCAATAGGAAATGCCTGCCAATAATTCTTGACAGGGTTGCATAAGTTATTATAGTGTATAATAATAACATGGTCGATTTTGGGAAAAATCGGATTATGATCAATTGATCCCGGGGTGTTACCGGTTGCCGAGTAAATGATGCATTTTTGGCACGGGTGAACCGCATGGTTCAGACCGCAGGGGTGCACCGTACGGTGCACCCGCAAGCGTGTTATACACTGCTTGAAGCGGTGTTTGGGATGTTATGAGGAACATATGATCAATGTCGGGCTGCTAATACAAAGAAAGAATAAATCATAAGTATGAAATACAGCGAAGTAAACAAAAGAGTACAGCTCCTATGAAACCATCGCTTGAAGAGTCAATTCCGCTCTGGCATACCCTTTCTTCCGAAGCAGTACTATCGCGCCTGAAATCCACACCCGCCGGGTTGACCGGGGCTGAGGCGGCCCGACGTCTGGCGGAACACGGTGCCAACGAACTGCAAGCCGTCCACCGCATCTCGCCGTGGACGCTTCTTTTTGAGCAGTTCAAGAATGTGCTGATCGTCATTCTTCTCGTTGCGACGGCGTTCTCCGCCTTCCTCGGGCATGGAATTGAAGCCATCGCCATCGCCGTCATTGTGCTATTTGCCGTTCTGTTGGGTTTTGGGCAGGAGAATCGTGCCGAACGCGCTATCGAGGCGCTACGCCAAATGGCAGCACCTATGGCGGTTACCCTCCGCGACGGACAGGAGGTCCAAATCCCGGCACGAGATCTGGTATTAGGCGATGTTATCCTGTTACGAACAGGTGACAAAATCCCCGCAGATGTCAGACTGATTGAAGCCATTAATCTGCAGATCGAAGAGGCCGCACTCACAGGCGAGTCTATTCCGGTAGAAAAACACGCCACATCTATTGCTGATGGTGAGTTGGGATTAGGCGACCGCAAGAATATGGCTTACGCCGGCACAACAGCCACCTATGGCCGGGGTCGCGCGGTTGTGGTCTCGACGGGCACGAACACCGAGTTCGGCAAGATTGCCCAGATGCTAAAAACGGTTGAGTCCGGCAAGACTCCATTGCAGGAGGATTTGAACAGAGTCGGTCATACACTGGCACGAGCCGCCTTGGTGGTGGTGGCAATCATTGTTGCCCTGGGACTGTTCCGGGGACAACCCTTCGTTGAGATGTTTATTTTCGGTATTGCGCTTGCGGTTGCCGTTGTCCCAGAAGCATTGCCGGCGGTGGTCACTATTTCACTCGCTATCGGCGTGCAGAAGATGGTCAAGCGCCATGCGCTTATTCGCCGTCTGCCGGTGGTCGAAACGCTCGGCAGCACTTCAGTTATCTGCTCCGACAAGACCGGTACCCTGACGAAAGACGAGATGATGGCCCGCAAAATCTTTGTCGCCGGGCAAATGCTGAACATCTCCGGGGCAGGCTATGAGCCACACGGTCAGTTCTCGCGCGATGGTATCACCGTTGAACCCTCCCATCCGATGAAACTGCTGCTACGGGCCGCCGCGCTTGCCTCTGACACCCATATCGGCCATAGCGAGTCGGATGACCGCTGGCACGTTAAAGGGGACCCGACGGAGGGCGCGTTGGTGGTAGTTGCCGCTAAAGCCGGATTGAACAAGGCCGACCTTGAGCTGCAATTTCCACGCGTGAACGAAATCCCGTTCACCTCCGAAACCAAACGCATGACCACGCTAAACGACGGGCCGGAAGGTGTGGCAGCCTATTCCAAAGGGGCACCGGAGATCATTCTTGACACATGTATCCGGCAGCTGACAGCAGAGGGGGAGGTGGCGCTTGAGAGTGCAAGTCGAGAAGCGATTCTGAAAACGGCCCGTCAGATGGCAAGTGAGGCGTTGCGCGTTCTGGCGGTGGCCTTCAAACCGTTAGCAACACTGGAAGACGCTGAACAGGAAATGACATTTCTGGGACTGGTGGGCATAATTGACCCGCCGCGTTCCGAGGCGATGGCTGCTATTCAAAAGTGCGAGCAGGCCGGGATTAAGCCGGTGATGATTACCGGTGACCACCGGTTGACCGCGCAAGCGGTGGCCCGCGAACTGGGTCTACTCAAGACGGGTCGCGTTGTCACTGGAGCGGAGATGGAGGCAATGAGCGAAACTGAGTTTGATCGCCAGGTGGAAAACATCGAGGTCTATGCCCGCGTTTCTCCGGCGCATAAGTTACGCGTAGTCACGGCCCTGCAAAAGAAAGACCACATCGTCGCCATGACCGGTGACGGGGTGAACGACGCGCCGGCACTCAAGAAGGCCGACATCGGCATCGCCATGGGCATCACCGGCACGGACGTGACCAAAGAGGCTGCCGACATGACACTGACCGACGATAATTTCGCTTCCATTGTGGCTGCGGTGGAAGAGGGACGGGGCGTTTTCGACAACATTAAGAAATACCTGATGTACTTGCTTTCATCCAACATTGGCGAAATCGGCTTGATGGCAGGCGCTACGGTACTTGCCCTGCCTCTGCCTTTGAGCGCCGTCCAAATCCTGTTCGTCAATCTGGCCACTGATGGCTTGCCCGCTTTGGCTTTGGCGGTAGACCCGCCCGAATCCGGCCTCATGCGTCGCAAGCCGCGTGAGCCACGCACCGGCATCTTCACCCGGCCGGTCGTTATCCTCATGGTAGTGGGTGGATTATGGTCAACGGCAGTCAACTTGGGGCTTTTCACCTGGGCGTTAAATTCTGGTCGCAGTCTCAAAGAAGCGATGGCGATGACTTTCGTTTCACTGGTGCTGATTCAGTTCTTTAAGGCGTACAACTTCCGTTCCGACCGCCGCCCGGTGCTGAATCAACCCTTTGCCAACAAATGGCTTAATCTGGCCATTGTGTGGCAACTATTGTTGTTGATCTTAATCATCTATGTGCCTTTCCTACAAGAGCCGTTTGGCACTCTCAACCTCCCACTGGACTATTGGGTGATCACCATCATTTTGGCCTTCACAGTTTCGCCGGTGCTGGAAATAGCCAAGTGGTTAGTAAGGCGCGGATGGTTTGGGAAAATGGGTTAACCACCACCGCTCATGCCGCGCCTGGCATTTAGGTCTGGGTTATTTTCCAGGCACGGGGCAGCCCAGGTGGGCAGAGTCTTTACTCTTCGCATTGTGAGAATGTTGATTCGGGATGACTCCTTTGAAGTGCGAACAATTACTCAAGATGATTTGGAAGCAGTCCTCGAGGTGTACCGGGCAGCCATTCGAGAGGAGACTGGACTAGAATGGTGAGACCGTCTCAAGCAAGATGTCGGATCTAGAATGGAGAGAGAGCCCTAGAGGTCAGACTCTGAAAGCTGGCTGTTTTGGAATAGTCCACTGGGAAAGCAGCAGTGACCATTCCCTCGCTTCAGTCGAAGAGAGCTGGCTTAACGAATACACTCCTCACACCTGGAGATACCTGTGAGGTGTTGAATAGGTCGGCCCCCCCTCTTTGGCCCCTTCACTCTTGGGGGGGCTATCCTCAGAATAAAGTCAGGCAATCCTTCCCAGCATGATCAGCACAGTCTGTGCGACAAGTACTTAGTCCCGCTTGCCATAAGACATTCTCCATCTCTGGCGGTTCTTGTGGTGCTGTTGACGAATGAGCGAATAGAAGAAGAACAGCATGAAGAATCGTACGAAAAAAACTCTCAAAGAGAGCCCCAGCTAATCCGCACCTTTGGCGATTCTGTTATACTCGGCAAAGACGTCAAACCGTCTGATTGGCGCTTTAGGTTCTATCATGGACATTTCTCCTTTTTGTTTTCTTTAGTATGCTGAAAGTAGAGGGAGTTCACACAAAAGTCAATACTCCCAGGCAGAAATCTGCTTACTTTTTGGTTTTTGGATTTCAGGTTGACTAACTTGAGGGAGTTGACTAAATTAATCCTGTCAACCAAAAGCAACTGAGAGTGAGCGTTCAGTAAATGAACGTTTGTGAAACGGTATTGAAAGGAGGGGTGTTATGAAAGTCGAGATCAGAAACTGGGTGGGTGTGGTGGTTTTGGTTTGTCTGGGATTTATCTTGGGGAGGGCAAGCGTTTTTTCTGATGTGAATGCAAATCCACAGAGCTTAGAGATAGGGAGATATCAACTTCTTGCCGGGACCTTTACAAACGAGTTCGGCGACGCCCCGGAAAGACTTTCAACTATATTTCGGATTGACACAGTAACCGGAAAAGTTGAGAGGTGGAGCTATCTGTTCCACTTGTTCGAAGGTGAATCCATAAAGAAATATGGCGGGGAATTATGGTTGGAGCAGAACTGGTACCAGTTAGAGAATATTGAAGTCCTCCCAGATAGCATAAAGACATCCAGGCAGAAGGATAAAAAGAGGTAAGATTCTCTCTATAAGAGACCCGGTTGGGACGAGATCGTTGATTGTGGCGCTTCTGAGAGGGTCGGATTTGGCAGAGGAAGGCGAAGGTCCGAGCTTGTGTATCTCGCATGGGAGGACATTGATCTCCACAACAAGCTAATCCATATCCAGTCAAAAGTAGAGGAGGGTTTTCATCCCAAAAGCCGTCGTGCCCGGTCGATCCCGATCAGCCCGGAGCTGGAGCAACTGCTTCTCGATCTGCCTCAGAAGGGGAGATACATCTTCGACAACGGCATGGGCAGACCGCAGTATTCTAAAGACTACTACACCAAGCAGTTTGCGAGAATCCTGGAGTCGGCAGGCGTGAGGAATGCCAATCTTCACACGCTCAGGCACACGTTTGCCAGCCACTTGGTGATGAACGGGGTCGATCTGAGGACCGTTCAGGAGCTATTAGGTCACTCAACCATCACGATGACGGAACAGTACTCCCATCTGTCGCCGGACCACAGAACAAGGGCTGTGAGCAAGCTTAACTTTTGTGGAAATAGCACAAAGTTGGCACAAAACGATGGGTTTCGAAGGTAAGTGATTGAATTTCAAGGGGATATTTTGGAGAACTTTGGACTCATAACCCGAAGGTCGCAGGTTCAAATCCTGCCCCCGCTATTTGATTTTACAGGCTTTCCGGCTTTCCCCCAAGAAGTTAGCATTTTTGGCAAGACCCACCAAAAGCCAAGGCGACCCAAGAAAACCGAGCCCAAGTTGGCACAGTCGATGAGGCACTCTGTCCGGGGTGCCTCACCTTTCCCCTCTGCGTAAGGGGCCGGTGGGTTAACCACGGGCGCTCCAAGAAACCGGGCAAAGGAATCCCCTGCGACCTGGGGTAGTCGCCTGCTATCTTTGGCCTATTGACACGATACGAGGGTATAAAGATTCTTCTGGGTCGGAGAGCAGGGGAACACCGACCCCCATGCGGCTCACGAGGAAAATCAATAGGCTCGGTCAGAATGTCATTAGCCCGACGCTCACGCACAAGGAAAACAGCCGAACCTCTGAGTTAGAGATTCGGCTGGGTCTCTGACAAGTGAATATTGGCTATTACGGACAGCACGGAGATGGACCACTTCTAAAGAAATAATTGATCAGGTAAACCACGTCGCTGGTATTGACCCCGCCTTGACAGTTAACGTCTCCGGCTTCATAAGGATCGGGGCTAGGCCCGTTTCGGAACAAGTAGTTTATCAGATAAACCACGTCCGACGGCTCAACCACACCATCTCCACTGGCATCACCGCTCCTGAGATAGGTCAGCACCATAAATGACAGGGTGTCAGCGTTGCAGTAGTCTTGGGCCACAACCGTTAATGCTTCCAGTGTTATGTCATACGGAGCAACGCCAATAACCGAATCGTTCTGAACCGAACACCAATAAGGATACTCCAAATAGGTGATCAGGTGAATCTCATCATCCGGGTCAACTATGGACGGATAGTAGGCCAATGTGTCATCGGAGCAAACTTCAAGGGTGTCTCCGGGCGACTCTATTGTTGGAGCCACATTTGAATGGTCAATGGTGAGCGTCACCTCCAGTGTATCAGCGGCGGTCCCGTCCGAGACCATGACCTTGAACGAGGTGTCGGCGTGATCACACTCCACGATACCGGAGAGAGTATCACCTGAAGCAGAGCACCAGGATGGAGTATCGAAGAAGCCTATTTCAAGCTCGGTTCCGTCGCAGTTTTCGTCCGTGGCTGTTGCGACGTAGACAAAGGGATCCGGGGACGGAGCTGCGGTATCAACCGCCGGGGAGGTTATCTCCGGTGGCACATTTGATCCAATAGGATTGCAGCAGTCATCCTCAGGGTGATAAGGGCAAACGTCACAACTGTCGCCCACACCATCCTCGTCGGTGTCTTCTTGGCCGGGATTATAGTAGGTTACACAGTTGTCGCACGAATCGCCTAAAGCGTCACCATCTGAATCCTCCTGGTCAGGGTTAAAAACAGTTGGGCAGTTGTCCAGATCGCAGGTGTTGGCCGGGAAGCCGGGATCGCCGTAACCGTCGCCGTCCGTATCAGTGCAAACGTCACAGCT
>JABAOF010042157.1_pt1 | contig 12364 bp, 12 predicted proteins | sample 7062171 | NCBI WGS metagenome assembly JABAOF01 (sample SAMN14538628, study PRJNA623070) | marine sediment metagenome | biome: marine biome [ENVO:00000428]; feature: marine pelagic biome [ENVO:01000023]; material: deep marine sediment [ENVO:00002113] | place: India: Gulf of Khambhat ... | reverse complement strand
GCTCGGGCGCGGGTTTTGTTTCAAAAATTTTAGGAGGTGGGGCGCGCTCGGCGTTTGTGGTAATATGTGAAACAAACTCACGCCGGAAGGCGTCATACGTAGTGGAACGTTCCGATGGCTCGAGCGAGCGAATTCGACGAGCACGACGTTGTACGCCGCTGCCGCGCCGGCGACGAGGACGCCTGGCGCGCGCTGGTGGAAAGATATCAGGATATGGTTTACTCGATCGCGCGGCGGGTCGCCGGGGCCGCCGCGGACGACGCCGCCCAGGAGACGTTTCTGCGCGTCTTCCGCAAGCTGCACACCTTCCGGGGGGACGCTGGCCGGGCCCGGGCGGGGGCGAAGTTCTCGAGCTGGCTCTACCGCGTCGCGTACAACTGCGCCTGCGACGTCGCCTCGGCGCGGCGCGCGGCCTCGGCTTTGCCGGAAGGGTACGACCCGCCGGACGACGGCCCCGGCCCGGAGGAGCTCGCGGCCGGCGCGGAACAAAAGCTCATAACGCGCGAGGCGCTGGCGTCGATACGGCCCGAATACCGGAACGTCCTCGAGCTGTATTACCTGACGGGGAAGTCGTACGAGCAGGTGGCCGAGGTTGCGGACCTCCCGCTCGGAACGGTTAAGTCCTATATTTACCGAGGAAAGAAAGAGGTCCTGGCGTCGCTGCGGCGGATGGGCGTCGCGGACGCGCTGGCCGGGGGAATGTGATATGGTCGATTGCGAGAAGTTTACGGAGATACTGGCCGCGGCCGACGAGGCGACGGACGCGGAACGGGCCGCCGCCCGCGAGCACGCCGGCGTTTGCGCGGAGTGTCGCCGCGTCGGCGCCGCGTTCGCGGGTTTCGAGGAGGCGATGCTCGAGGTGGAGGCGGCGCCGCCCGGTTTCGAGGGTCGCGTGATGGCGCGTCTCCCGTTAGGCCGTAGGGCGAGGGGAGCCCCGCCTCCCCTCGGACAGATAAATTGGACGCCGGCGTGGATCGCAAGCGGCGTAGCGTACGCCGTGGCCGCGCTGTTCGGAGGAGTCGTGTCGTACTTCGCCCTCACGGACCCGGCGGCGCTGGCGGCCGCGGTCGGCGCGCTGGCGGAAGCGCCGTCGGTGGACCCCTCTTCCTTCGGCGTCGTCGCCGGCGCCTCCGCCGCGGGTATGGCCGTGGCGGGTTATTTGGCCTACTATTATCTGGTACCGACGGAATAGGAATTACCCCTTCGTAAAACTGGAGCCCCGGCAATCGGGGCTTTTTTTGAAGCGCGAGCCGGCCCCTACGTTTTCCCTTGTCGTCGGCGTCCGCATTAATTAATATTTAGGCCATTAATAAGCGCTCGAGACGGCAACCGAGGCGGCGCAACGCGTTAGGCGCTTTCGGGTAAACCGGGCATCGGACCTGATTTACATAAAAAAAGCTAACGACCCGAAGAGGAGGTCGAGCCGTGATATCGAGGAAAGTAGACCTTAAAAAGCTTGACGTGTCCCGACGGGGCCACGCGAGCACGTACAGCACCAGATATTTCGAAGAGAGCGTGCCGCGGTACGAAATACCGGAGCGCGGTATGCCGGCAAATGCCGCGTATCAACTGGTCCACGACGAGTTGAACCTCGACGGCAACCCGGCGCTTAACCTCTCGAGCTTCGTAACCACGTGGATGGAGCCGGAAGCGGATAAGCTCATAACGGAGAACCTGGGCAAAAATTTCATCGACCACTTTCAATACCCCCAGGCCGAGGTGATCCAGAAGCGCGTGGTGAACATGCTCGCGCGCCTTTTCAACGCGCCGGAGGACGAGGCCGCGTTCGCCGGCGCGGCGACGGTCGGCTCGTCCGAGGCCATTATGCTCGGCCTGTTGGCGCATAAATGGACGTGGAAGGGGCGGCGTCAGGCGGAGGGCAAACCGTACGACAAACCGAACGTCGTCTTCGGCGCGGACGTTCACGTCTGCTGGGATAAGTTCGCCAAGTACTTCGACGTCGACGCGCGCGTAATTCCGATGGAGGCCGACCGCTTCACGATCTCCGCGGAGGCCGTGGCCGAGCGGGTAGACGAAAACACCATTTGCGTCGGCGCGGTCCTGGGAACGACCTTCACGGGCGAGGCCGACCCGGTCAAGGAAATAAGCGAGCTGCTCGAGGAGGTCAAGAAGAAGAAGGGGTGGGACATCCCCATCCACGTCGACGTCGCCAGCGCCGGTTTTATCACGCCGTTCGTGGAACCCGAATTGGAGTGGGATTTCCGGCTGCCGCGCGTCAGGTCCGTCAACGTCTCCGGCCACAAGTACGGCCTGGTCTACCCGGGCGTCGGGTGGCTGGTCTTCCGCGACGTCGCCGACTTGCCGGAGGAATTAATATTTTACGTAAACTACCTCGGCGACGAGATGCCCACCTATACGTTGAACTTCTCGCGGGGAAGCGCGATGATTCTGGCGCAATACTACAACCTGCTGAGGCTCGGGCGCGCGGGTTACACGAGGATCGCGAATAACCTCCTCGGGAACGCGCGGTACCTGGCGCAGCGGCTCGCCGATTCCGGGAAGTTCGACGTCCTCAACGCCGCCAACCGCCTTCCCATCGTCACGGTTGCGTTGAAGGGGGCGGCCGGTTACACCGTTTTCGACCTCTCGCACAAGCTCCGCGAGCGAGGTTGGATCCTTCCCGCGTACACGCTGCCGCCCAACGCGGAAGATATCGCCATCATGCGCGTCGTGGTGAAGGAGAACTTCAGCCGGGACATGGCGGACTTATTATTCGACGACATAATGAACGCGACCCAGGTTCTCGACGGGACCAAGGCCGAGCGCCTCGAGCCGCAACGTTCCGCCCGGCGCGGGCATTACGTCAACTGAACCTCCGTTAAATAACGGCGCGGGGGCCAACGGGGTAAAGGGATGAGCGGCAACACGACGGCCACGAGCCGACGCGTATTGACGGTATTCCAGCTCGCGATGATCAACGTCGCGATGGTCGCGAGTTTGCAGGGGCTGGCCACCATGGCCGAGTACACGGCCTGGCCGCGATATTCTTCTTCGTGGTCGGGGCGGCCGTGTTTCTCCTGCCCACGGCGTTCGTCGCCGCGGAGCTCGCGACGGGATGGCCTAAGCGGGGAGGCGTCTTTATTTGGGTAAAGGAGGCGCTCGGGCCGAGGTGGGGCTTCCTCGCCGTATGGTTGCAGTGGTTCCAGAACGTGGTGTGGTACCCGGCGGTTTTGTCTTTCGCCGCGGTCACCTTCGCGTTCGTCATAAACCCCGAGCTTGCCGAGAACAAGGTGTACGCGGTCGCCGTAATCCTCGCCGTATGCTGGGCCGCGACGGTGGTCAACTTCCCGGGGATGAGGGTGTCCGGCTGGATCAGCACCGTAGGCGTCATCGGCGGTACGCTCGGGCCGGCCGCCCTCATCGTCTTGTTCGCGTTGATTTGGCTCGCGGTGGGAGACCCGTCCCAGATTCATTTATCCGAGAAGGCGTTCTTTCCGGATTTCGGCAAGATGAGCGGGATTGTACTGGCCGCGAGCACGCGGGTGTACTTCGCCGGCATGGAGGTGTCCGCGGCCCACGCCCAGGAGGTTAAGGACCCCTAACGCAACTACCCCAAGGCCATCTTCGCCGCGGCCTCGATCGTCGTCACCCTTTTCGTGTTGGGTACTTTATCCGTCAGCATCGTCGTGCCGCGCGAGGAGGTCAATTTGGTCGCCGGCCTGATGCAGGCGTTCGAGGTTTTCTTAGATACCTTTCGCTTGGGGTGGCTCGTGCGGATAATTCCGCTGTTCATCGTATTCGGGTCCTTCGCCCATATCTGCACCTGGATCGTCGGCCCGAGCAAGGGCCTTTTGGCGGTCGCCCGCCACGGCTACCTGCCGCCCTTCCTCCAGCGCGTCAACCGCCACGGCGTGCAGACTCCCATCCTTCTGTTCCAGGCGTTGATCGTTTCGGTGCTGGCCCTCGTCTTTCTGTTTATGCCGACGGTGAGCAGCTCCTATTGGATACTGGCGGCTCTCACCGGGCAACTTTACCTCCTGATGTACGTCCTGCTTTTCGTCTCCGCCATGAGGCTGCGCTATTCGAGGCCGAAGGTCCCGCGCACATTTAAGGTCCCGGGCGGCAACCTGGGAATGTGGCTCGTGGCCGGCGTCGCGATATTGGCCGCCGCTTTTTCGATGGCCATCGCGTACGTGCCGCCGGCCCAGCTCGAGACCGGCAACGTCGTCTTCTACGAAGCCTTTCTCGTCGGCGGGATGCTGGCGGTTTGCGCGATTCCCTTGCTCATATATCAATTCCGTAGGCCGAGCTGGGTGACGGCGTCGCCCGTCGACGAGGGAGAATAAAGGCCGCGTTCGCCGCGCGGCGGCCGCGCCTCCGCCTTCCGGCTTCTTCGCCTCGATAGCCTGAGTTATTTAAAATAATATCACGAAATAAAAAGGCCGCCCGCGAGGGCGGCTTTCGCGCTTGGTATTTTACCCGGGCCGCGCGTACGGGCCTGCTTTCCGGCGCGGCTCGAGCGAGGGTTTTACAACCCCCGTTACAAGTACAACGCTCTTACCCTTCCCAGCGACGTCGGCTCCACGCCGGGTATAAAATGAATCGTTACGCGCATATAATGCACGTAGTCGCGCACGACGGGCCGGCCGCCGTTGTAGTTGAAGACGCACCGCGCCGTGCCCGCGCTCCAGTAGGTGTAGGCAAAACCGCCCGTGTCGCCGCGCCACTCGACCTCGACGATTAGGTTCGAATGGCCATCCCAATAGTATATCGGAAAGTCGAACCCGAACCAGTCGTTAGCCTTCGGGTTGAGGTATTGAGCGGATTTACCGTAAACCGTTACGGGTTTGAAACGGCCGTAGTTGTACTCGAAGTTCGCGGTTAACGCCGTGTAGCCTGTATGGCACAGCTTAATCGTGAAATTATTGAAATATCCCGCCGAAACGGACGCAGAGGCGAACCATTCCCACTTTGTTATTGTGATTACGGGATTGGCCTCGTAAGGATGGAGTTCGCTCGCTAAAACCAAATCCTGGCACCTTACGGCGTCTACGCCGGCATTACCCCGGAATGGATACGCGACGACCGACCCCTGTTTGCCGACCGTAACCAGCGACGCCATCGCGTACGACGCGAAGATCGCGGTCAGAGCGCATACGCTTCCTACTACCGCCTTCTGCACGTTACCTACCTCCTCGAATGATTTATCCCCGATATTACTTGTTTTAAATTCTGCCCTTATTATGTTCCGTTAAAAACTAAGACAGCGCGGAAACGCTCACGGGGCGCCCGGCGCCATATGTTCCATCGTTTCTCCCCTGTCAATTATATTATACTACGCCCGTCAAAAAATGCAAGGATAAAATTCTTGTTATATCTCGACCTTCACCGCGGCGACGTAGAGGGCCTTCCGGTCGCGGCGCTCGAGGAAGTTTTTCATCATCCACGCCGGGTCCGGCTTCACCTTCGCGTCGAAGACGACGTCGCCGTTGACGGCTATCACCAGCTTTTCGTCGAGGTTTACCATGTCGGGGTGAACGTAGACGGTGAAGGCGCCGAGGCGCGACGCGCGTACGTCGACGCGGTTGGCCGCGAAGCTCACGTCCGCTCGAGCCGACGGCTGCGCCCGCTTGAAGACGTAGTAATTCTCCGGCGGCGGGATGCGGCCCTCCAACGTGAGTTCGTCGGCGCCCCGCCGTACCCGAAGCGTGAACGCGTCGCCGCGCGCGATTGTTTCCTTCCACGCGTTGAGGTCGTCGACGTCGGTTACGACTTCGCCGTCGACGCCTATTATTACGTCGCCCACCTCGAGGCCCATTTTCTCGGCCGGCGAATCTTCGGTCACCGTACCGACCTTAACTCCCGGCCCCTCGAAGTCGGCGTGGATGAAGCCGATCGTGATGCGCTCATCCAACAGGACGGCGTTATAATCCGTATGCCAACCGGCGGCTTCGTCTCTAGTTATTTCGTCGATCTGGAACCAGCGGCATCGGCCGAACGCCGGCGTCGCGGCCTCCCATACGATATTGGCCGGGAACGGGTCGCGCGGGTGCCGCGCAAGGAAGCGCGCGATGAGCGGTATTTCCGCGTCCGCGTAGTCGAAGTCGTGCATTCCGGCGAGTTCGCGGTAAAAGATATCGCCGCCGGCCCGCCGCGCNNTCATTTTAGCGGCCGGATAGAGCTCGTCGCCGAAGGTGGTAACCGCGTATACGGGCGCGTTGTAGAAGTTGGGCGCGTACGTCTCGAGTTCGCCCACGAGGTTGCCCACGCTTATGTGGCCGTTTAGGGCTACGAAGGCCGCGTAGTCGGTAGGTTCGACCATGGCCCAACAGAACGCCGCGGACGCGCCGTCCGAGAAGCCGCCCATGTATACGCGGTCGTCGTCTACGTTGTACTCTTGCTTGACGGTCCGGACCAGGTTCCGGATGTTCGCCATGCCGACGTCGTCCCACCACGTCGCGTCCTTCTGGCCGAACGGGTAGAGGGCCAGCCAGCCGTATTCTTCCGCCGCCGCGGTCCATTCGGCTTCCCGGGCGTAACCGAGAGGGTCGTCCATAATCTCGGGTCTGGATATTAAGCCGTGTAGCATCAGTAGGAGCGGCGTCGGCGTCGCGGGCTCGTACGAGGTCGGCACGTACAGGACCCACGGCCTTTCGACGCCGTCGACGCAGGTCGTCTTCCTGAGTACGGACGTGCCGCCTTCCGCCGCGGGGAACGAAACGTTCTCGACGGCCGCGGCGACTTCCTCCCACGACATCCGCGCCGCTTCGGTTGCGGTCGGGAGCGCGCCCTCGGCCCCGGGCGTTAAGGCCGGCGCGAGGGTTAGTATCGGTATAAGTTTGACGAGTTTAATCATAAACGTCGGCCTCCTTCCGATATTTCCGTCCGCGAGTACTTTATCAATATTCCGGGCGGAAATAAACGGCTAAGTTAATATTCCCGGGCCGGCGATTTTCCCTTGCCCCGCGACGCGGCGTTGCATATGATAGGGGCAACGCCGCGGCAGTAGAATGGCCGGGCGCCGACGGGACGTCCTCGCCGCTCGCGAAATCGAAACCAGGAGGTGACGGCATGACGGGGAGTAACGCGAACTCGAGCCGGCGCGTGTTGACCGTGTTTACGCTCGCCATGATAAACGTGGCGATGATCGCGAGTTTGCGCGGCCTGCCGACGATGGCCGAGTACGGCTTGGCCTCGATCTTCTTTTTCGTCGTCGCAGCCCTCGTGTTTCTCATCCCGACGGCGCTCGTTTCCGCGGAGCTCGCTACCGGTTGGCCGAAGAGGGGCGGCGTCTACGTCTGGGTCAAGGAGGCTTTGGGGCCGAGGTGGGGCTTTCTCGCCATCTGGCTGCAGTGGTTGCAGAACGTAATATGGTACCCGACGGTGTTGTCTTTCGCCGCGGCCACGTTCGCTTTCGTCATAAACCCCGCGCTGGCCGACAACAAGGTCTACGCCCTCGCGGTAATCCTCGCGGTTTACTGGGGCGCTACGCTCGCCAACTTCGCCGGCATGAAGGCCTCGGGTTGGATTAGCACGGTCGGCGTCATCGGCGGGACCCTCGTGCCGGGAGCCTTGATTATTTTGTTGGCGTCAATCTGGCTCGCCGTCGGCGACCCGTCCCAAATTCACGTCACTGGCCGTGCGTTTTTTCCCGACCTAAGTAGGATGGACAACGTCGTGCTCGCCGCGGGCGCGTTGTTATTTTTCGCCGGGATGGAGGTTTCGGCCGCTCACGCCCGGGAGGTGAAGGACCCGCAACGCAACTACCCCAGAGCCATTTTTATGGCGACGGCAATCGTGCTCGCCGTCTTCGTACTGGGTACGCTGTCTATCGCGGTCGTCGTCCCGCGCGAAAAGATAAGTTTGGTCGCCGGCTTGATGCAAGCGTTCGCGGTTTTTTTGGATAAATTTAATTTGGCGTGGCTCGTCCCCGTAATCGCGTTGCTCATCGCTCTGGGCGTCTTCGGCCAGGTTAGCACGTGGATCGCCGGCCCGAGCAAGGGCCTGCTCGCCGTCGCCCGCCACGGCTACCTCCCGCCCTTCCTCCAACGCGTCAACCGCCGCGGCGTCCAAACCCACATCCTCGTCGTCCAGGCGTCGATCGTTACCGCGCTGTCCCTCGTCTTCCTGCGTATGCCTACCGTCAGCAGCTCCTATTGGATATTGACGGCGCTGACGGCGCAGCTCTACCTCGTGATGTACGTTCTTCTTTTTATATCCGCGCTCAGGTTGCGTTATTCCCAACCGGACGTTGCCCGCGCGTATCGCGTCCCGGGCGGCGACGTGGGGATTTGGCTCGTCGCCGGCGTCGCGGTCCTCGCCGCGGCCTTTACCATCGCCCTCGGCTACTTCCCGCCGCCTCAATTGCAGACCGGCAACGTATTCTTCTACGAGGCGTTCCTAATTTTGGGCATGGTGATCGTATGCGCGGTTCCGTTATTAATTTATCAATTCCGGCGGCCCGGGTGGGCCCCGCCGTCGCCGGAGGAGGAATCCGTCGAATAACTCTTTTCCGTTCCCCGGGCGTTGAACGGGTGAACGAAGGGAGCAACAGTTATGCCGAGGGTAGCCCATTTCGAGATTCCGGCAACCGAGCCGGAGCGCGCGGTCCAGTTTTACGAGAACGTCTTCGGCTGGAAGATTGAAAAGTGGGAGGGACCGATGGAGTACTGGCTGGTGACTACGGGCGAGGCGCCCGAGCCGGGCATCGACGGCGCGATTATGCGGCAAACGGGCGGCGACGTAACGACGAACGTCGTGGACGTGCCCGACGTCGACGAGTATGCGCGAAGAGTCGAGGCCGCGGGCGGCAAGGTCGTCGGCCCCAAAACGGCGGTCCCGGGCGTCGGTTGGTTCGTCCTCTGCGCCGATACCGAGGGGAACGTCTTCGGCATTATGCAGGAGGACCCGTCGGCGAAGTAAAGGCCGTCGCCCAAGTGTGGCCGGTTACTACGGCGATAAGACGGCGGCCGAAAAGTAGCGTAGACGGCGCGCCGTCGTGGTATAATGACGTCGCCAAGGAGGGCCGCAATGAGGTTGGGATTGGTAGTCGCGCTCGCGGCGCTGGCCGCGGCCGGCTGCGCCTCGAGCCAAATCACCATCAAGGACGCGAGTTACCGCACGCTCGCGTACGTCGACGACGACGGGACCGTGAAGGACAGCTCGTATCGGACGCTGGGGTACATCGGCGACGACGGGGCCGTCAAGGACTCGAGCTACCGGACACTCGGCTACTTCGACGGCGAGACGGCGAAGGATTCGTCGTACCGGACCCTCGGCTACTACGACGACGGGACGTTGAAGGATTCCGCCTACCGCACGATCGCGTACGTAGGGGACGGCGCCATTAAATTTTCGTCGTACCGGACCTTCGGCTACTACGAGGCCGACGGCGTCCCGTTCAAGAACGTCGACGCGTACGTCGTCGCCTGGGCCTTCTTCTTCAGCGACCTCCTCGCGACGGATTAGGGGGCGGCGTTATTTTGGATTAAGTAAAAGTAGGCGCCGACCTTCAGCTCGAGCCACCGGGATATATCGAAACCGGCCGCTTCAGCGGCCGGCCCGTAACCCGCGTAGCTTCTAACCGCCGGTTTCAACCGGCGACACGGCGGCCGGGTTTAAAGACCCGGCCCTACGATAACCACGTCCCGCGCCCCACCCGGGCGCCTTTTTTGTTATAATAAATCGAGATGAGCGTCGACGTCGTCGGCATACATCCCTACGGCGTGGACCTGGGCATCCCGGACCGCACGCCGCCCCTCGGCCTTTTGTGGATCGCCGCGGTCCTCGAGCGCGCCGGCTTCAGCGTCGCCGTCTACGACGAGCAGGTCGCCGCGGAGAGTTTCGAAAAATTCCTCGAGGCCTCGCGGCCCGAACTCGCGCTCCTCAGCGGGACCTCGCACGGCCGCTTCCGCGCCTTCGACTACGCCCGCCGCCTTAAACAATTCGACCCCTCCATAACGGTCGCCTACGGCGGCCCCCACGCCTCGTTCACGGCCGCGGATACGCTGGCCCGTATCGCCGATATTGACCTGATAGGCCACGGCGAGGGCGAAGGGACCTGCCTCGAGCTGGCGGAATGGAAAGTGCGCGGCGCCGGCCGGCCCGAGGACCTCCGTAAAATTAGGGGCATTACGTTCCGGCAGGACGGCGGCCTGGTTGCGACGCCCGCGCGCGAGCGCCTGGCGGACCTCGACGCGCTCCCGCTGCCGGCCCGGCGCCTCGTCCCGATGGGCCGCTACCGCCTGAAGATGGACCTCCTCGACGTCCCCGGGACTATAATTATGACGAGCCGCGGCTGCCCGGTCTGCTGCGCCTTCTGCTCGGAGTCNNCTCGTCATCTTCGACAGCACGTTCTCGTTAAAACGAAAACACGTCGAAGCCTTCTGCGACGAGCTCGAGCGCCGCGGCATAGATATTCCCTGGCAGTGCCAGGTCCGCGTGGACACCGTCGACGAGCCGCTGCTCGAGAAGATGCGGCGCGCCGGCTGCTACACGATATGCTTCGGCGTCGAGTCGGGCGACCAGGAAATTTTAAATCGCATCAGCAAGGGCATCACGCTCGAGCGTGCGCTCGACGTTATGAAGTGGGCCGACGAGTTGGGCCTTTACACCAAGGTCTCGTTCTCCCTCGGCCATCCGGGCGAGACGTACGAGCAAGCCAAGAAAACCAATAGGTTCGCGCGTACGTACGCGCGCTATATGACGTTCCGCGGCTACAACCCGGGCGTGCGTGTCTACCCCGGTACGCCCGTGGCGGCGTACGCGCGCGAGCACGGCCTGATGCCCGCGGGCTTCGACTGGGCCGCGCCGTACGAGAACAAAGAGAACGAACAGTTATTTAAGTTAAAGGACAACGTACCGCTGCTCCTGCAGCCGCAGCTCGGCGTGAGAGAGCTGAGGCGGCTTCGGCTCAGGTTCCTTTCGGGTTATGTGTTGACGCCGCGCTACGTATTGACGAAGGCGGTGCGCGCGTTCCGCGTCGGCGAGGTGCGGCGACTCTGGCGCGGGTTACTGCGCGGCCTGGGCTTCAAAGTGAAAAGGGAGGAGGACCGCGTCCGCGACGTCCCGCTCGGCGCCCCGGCGGACAAGTAGGCCGGCCGATACTTTTATATGGACGTACTCGCAGTTCATCCCCGGGACCCGGACCTTCGGTATTTCGAGAAGATGCCGCCGCTCGGGATGCTCTGGGTCGGCGGCGAGCTTCGGCGGGCGGGTTATAGTGTAGAGTTCGTAGACCAACAGGTCGATGAGCGCGAGCCGGCTCAGGTGGCCGAGGAGTTGCGGCCGCCCCTCGCGCTGATAGGCGGCACGAGCCACAGCCGCTTCGCCTCCTTCGACTTAGCCTCTCGCATTAAAGAAGTTTCCCCCCAAACGTTCGTCGTCTACGGCGGCCCGCACGCCACGTTCACGGCCGACGACACCCTTCAAAATATTCCGGCGATTGATATTATCGTCCGCGGCGAGGGGGAGGGGACGTGCCGCGAGCTCGCCGCGTGGGCGGAGGCGGGCGGCCCCCGGGGCGATTTACAAAAAGTTAAGGGGATATCGTATCGCTACGACGGCGCCATCCTCCACAACCCGCCGCGGCCGTGGATTGACGACTTGGACGCGCTGGGCGCGCCGGCGCGCGAGCTCGTGCCGATGGCGCGGTACGAGATGAGGATGGAGTACCTCGACGACGTACCCGGCGTGTCGATAATGACCGCGAGAGGTTGCCCTATCGGTTGCACTTTCTGTTCGGCGTCGGCGATGTTCGGCTCGAGCTACCGCGCGCGTTCGCCTCGAGCTGTAGCCGACGAAGTCGAAGAGCTAATCTCCAATTACGACGCACGCGGCTTGAAGATCTTCGACAGCACGTTCACGCTAAGCCGCCGCCACGTCGAGGGGTTCTGCGCCGAACTTAAGCACCGCGGCATCGACGTACCGTGGGAGTGCGAGATCCGCGTCGACGACGTCGATAAGGAATTACTGGCCAAGATGCGGGAGGCCGGCTGCTACTACGTCGACGTCGGCGTCGAGTCCGGTTCGCAACGCGTCCTCGACTACTGCGTCCGCAAGAAGATAACGCTCGAGGCCGCGGAGAACGTCCTCCGTTGGGCGAAGGAGCTCGGCCTTTTAGCCAAAGTTTTCTTTACCCTCGGCCACCCCGGCGAGACGTACGCCGAGGCCCGCGAGACCAACCGCTTCATTCGCCGCAACCGTAAGTACGTTCGCATCGCTGCCTACCACGCCGGCGTCAAGGTCTACCCCGGCACGTACGTCGAAAAATACGCTTGGGAGAACAGCCTCATGCCGCCCGGCTTCCGGTGGTCCGCGCCGTACGTGAACGAGGGCCAGCGCAAGCTCTTCCGCGCGCCGGATAATATTCCCATTCTCCTTCAACCCGCTTTGGGATTGGAGG
>JABAOF010020895.1_pt2 | contig 12370 bp, 13 predicted proteins | sample 7062171 | NCBI WGS metagenome assembly JABAOF01 (sample SAMN14538628, study PRJNA623070) | marine sediment metagenome | biome: marine biome [ENVO:00000428]; feature: marine pelagic biome [ENVO:01000023]; material: deep marine sediment [ENVO:00002113] | place: India: Gulf of Khambhat ... | reverse complement strand
AATTCCTTTGGCAGCGGGTGTAATGTATAGCCAGGGAATTCTTCTTTCTCCAGTTATGGACGCTGTTTTAATGTCTTTGAGTACCGTGATTGTAGCAATTAATGCTAGATTGTTGAGGGTTGAAAAGGAGATTTGATATGGATAAAAAATTATCGACAGTTATTTTTACAGGTTTTCCATTTATTGTTTTACATGGTGGAGGTTTTACACATATGATGGATGATTGGGGTCATATGATGGATTGGTGGGGTATCCCATTTATGGGTTTCTGGTGGATTGGAGTTTGGATTATTCAGTTTATTATTGCTTTTCTTGTTTATAAGGATGCTGAGAAGAGAGAGAATAATGGTTTACTTTGGTTTGTACTTGTGGTTCTTCCTTGGATCGGGATTATCTTTTTGATAATTTATTTGATAATACGGGAGGAAAAAAATGAGGCTAAAGAAACCTTGTCTGATACCCATAAGATCCTTGATGAAAGATATGCAAAAGGCGAGATGACCAGAAAGGAATATCTCCAAGCTAAAGAAGATATTGAGAAAAAGAAGTGATAAAATGAATCAGAAAATATATTATGAAAAAATGAGGTTTAAAATATTAATCGTTGTGGTACTGATTTCCATTCTTATTCTGCTTCCTATCTCAGCGATTGCCCATGAGGATGAAGAAAACAGCGATTTCCATGAGATAGACGGAGAAGTTTTTGCAGATGAGTACCCAAATCATAGCATCTTTGGTAATGGAGTTTATGAATTATATTGGCGCATTGAAAATGATATCATATATATGGCAATGGTTGGAAAGACCCAAGGATGGGTTGCCATAGGATTTGGTCCTATAACCCTACATAAAGGTGCTGATATAGTTAGTGGATGGGTTGATGAAAATGGATCTGTTAGTGTTATTGATTGTTATTTCCCTGATATGTACCCGCCTCATCCGCATGATACAGATCAGAACGGCACTTATGACATTCTTTCCTACAATGGAACTGAACATGATAATATAACAATAATAGAATTCTCTCGAAAGCTGTCAACGGGTGACGATTTAGATACTGATATTCCGCTTAATGAAAGCTTAGAGATATTTTGGTCTATTGGTCCAACAGATAACTGGAGACAAAAACACAAGGAGGCAGGTTTCGCTACTGTAAATTTTACAGCGGGAGAACATTCTGAAAAAGTTGTTGATTGGTTTGGACATGCAATTGTCAGCATCATCGGTTTAATCCTAGCTATTTTTATTCTAATTTCAGGTGCTAAATTAACAGGTAGAATCAAGGGTAAGAAAGGGGCAAATACTTATAAAATTCACAAGATAGTAAGTGTCTTATTTAGTGTTTTTATGATTGGAACATTTTTCTATGGATTGTGGGTGACGTCAGGACATGGTTCGCCTTTACTGTCATCTGTTCATGGTTGGCTGGGATTAATTATATTTATTTTTGCAGTAATACAACTCATTCCTTGTTTGTTTGTAAAAAATCGAACTAAAATTAAATTTCCCCATATGATAATTGGTTATCCTTTAGCTTTTTTGGTTGTTATTCAGGTTGCATGGGGTGCTCATATAGCTGTATTGGGTGAAATAAAATCTCTTGTACTTATTCATTCAATAACTGGAGGAATTGCTGCTTTGGCCTTATTTTGGATAATTATAGAGATGAGACATCTTACTGAAAAGGGAATTAAGAGGTCAAAAACTGCGAGCTATATCTCAGCATTCTTCAATATAGTAGGATGCTGGATAATAGGTGGTTACAGCTATTTAACAGACTATGGATCAAATGTCAAACCAATTATTAAAGCAGGTGCTCAACCTTGGGCACATCAGATTATTACCGAAACAAAAGAACATATCTTCATTTTCCTTCCAATACTATCAATTCTTCTTGCGATAACACTATTAACTATCGGTAAAGATGATACTTTATTGAAGGATCTTAAATCAAAACGTGCAGTAATTCTTCTCACAGCTTTTGTTCTAATCTTTGTTTTATTGATGTTTATAATGGGTGCAATTATTTCTTATGTCGGAAATCTTAGTGCAGGAGGTATTTAGATATGAAACAAAACCAAGCAGAAAGAATTGCAGCATTCTATCTAGCTGCTATAATAACTGTTGTTGTCATCGGTTCCATGATAATTATACATGAAGAATCTACAGAGTTCAAGGATTTCCTTATCAACCTGACTGGTCACCATTGGGTTACCAAAAGCGTTTTTGCTATCGTTATATTTCTAGCTCTATCAATTGTGTTCTATTTTATGTTCAGATCAGAAAAACTAAGGAAAGCATTGAGAACTGATAATGTATGGTTATGGTCTGTTTTCACAGTTATTATTACAGTTATTTTTATACTGGGTAGCTTGTTGATTTATATCTTACATTTCTATGGTGGCTAATAAGATGTGAAAAGTCATACCTATACATAACTATTGCTCCCCATTTATTCAATTTTTGTGTTTCTCTTATATCTTTATTTCTTTTGCTTTTCTGTTCCTTTGAAAACCTCGTATATCTCTGATAATATTTTTTTCATTGTGTCAATTTGTTCATGGGCAATAGTAGTCTCTTCATGGAGTTCGCGGATAAAAGTGTGCATTTCAGAAATCGCTTCTTTCATTGTCGTAATTTCCTCATGGGCTAGTATTGTACTCTTGTGTAATTCCCGGAAATGATAGATTAAGAATATCAGTACAATAGTTTCTATAACAATAATTGCAGCTTCAATAATGAAAATGAAATTTTCGTGAATCATCACTCTGAAGAATATTTTATTTATTTAAAAACTATTGTGGTTTTATTAGTTATCTACTATAGATCTAGGATACACTATTTGTCACACACTATATTACGAGACTTGAACTTTCTTTTTCAGCATTTTCAAGCATTGTAACTATCTTTTTAATCTCTTCAGAGGAATATTCTCTTTTTTTGTCATTACAAACATTCAGAACAAAGTAGAAAAATAGTAGAACGGGATTCTACTTGATCTTTACTTTTTTTGATTTATATTCAGGTTTTGGTTTGACTTTTGGCAACATCACAGTTAACATTCCATCCTTGAACTCTGCTTGAACATTATCAGATTTTATTTCTTCAGGTAAATCAAAGCTTCTATAATAACTCATACTGCTTCTTTCACGTCTTAACCAATTTTTCTTTTTTTCCTCTTCACTTTCTTGATGTTCAGCAGATATTTCAATACTATTAGGTGTTACTTCAATGTTGATATCATTCTTTGGAATACCTGGCATCTCTGCACATACTTCATATTTGTCACCGTGATCAGCAATATCTGTTGATGGTGTTCTTAACTCATTAAACACTAAAGGAAATTGTCTATACGGCGACCAGAAAAGATCATCTATATCTGATCTGAATCTATTGAACATTTGATCAAAGTCGGTCCAAAGATCATATGGTCTTCTTTCTGTTATTTCCATTTTTTCTTTCTTTTTTGGTTTAATACTTAATTTACCTTTTTTACCTTCTTTCTTTGCCATATTTTAATCACCTTTATCATATCCTCAAACTGGTAAAAATATAAAATCATAACTTAATTATTGTTGAAAAATAGGTAAAAAACAAATAAGAATTCTTTAATTTCTTATAATGCTAATCAAATCTGAAATATTCTTTATCGTATAATCTGCATCTATATTAATTCCAATAACTGTACAACCAGCAGCATATCCTGCCTTTACATCGCTATCTGTATCACCGACTAAAACAACATTCTTGGGTTTTACATCAAGTCTTTTACATGCCTCAAAAATAATATCTGGTGCAGGTTTACCCCTTCCTACCTGATCACTAGTTACAATAACATCAAAATATGAATCTATATCAAATTTTTTAAAAATCTGTAAAACACACTCTTTTGGTGTATTAGTGATAACTGCCTTAGGATAATCAATAAGCTTCTTAAGAACTGCTTTTGTCCCCGGAAATAATTTGATTTCGTCAACATGTTCACTATAAATGTTATTACAAAAGAAGCCGATTTTTTGATCCATTCCTAATCTCTTAAGATTGTCTTGAAGATCATGGCCCCAAAAATTGGTAATAAACTCCTCCCCTGATATCTCTTTTTGTCTGAAGTTCTTCAAAGCGACATTAAGTGATTTCCACCAAGAGCCCAAACTATCAACTATTACACCGTCCATATCAAAAAGTATTGCATCTGGTGTAAGCAGCATACGTAAAACACATCTCAATTTTTTTTATGTTCCTGCACGGAAATCATCACACGGATCATCTCTTTCCAAAGGCCGAGCATGCTAAGCATGAGCAGGTTGAAGACAAATCTCACGAGGTATTTTCTTCATCTTTTTACCACAACATACTGGAACTTCTGTATCATCCTCTACAGTTGCAGTGCGTTTACATGTCAAACATTCATACTTATCCATATATCTGTCCTCATAATCGTTTTGAAATATATTCAGCAAGTTCAAATAACTTTTTAGCATATCCTGCTTTATCTTTCCTCCATATATCATCTCAAATAATTTTCCAACCGTTCATGTGAGAAACTTTATTAATTCATAATAAGTGTTTACATCAGTTTTTTTAGGTTGAACCACTACTTCTAAGGGTATAGTAACTAACTTTCCATCTTTTAAACTTACACAATGATCCATTACACCATCCATCAACACCTTGACAGCATAGTTACCAAGACGAGCAGCCATAATTCTATCAATAGATGTTGGATGGCCTCCTCGCTGTATATGACCAAGTACCACTACACGAGTTTCTAAATTTGTTTTTTCTGTGATTATATTTGCAATATCATCACCTTTTCCTTTCCCCTCTGCAACAATAATGATCCAACTTTTTTTCCCTTTTAAATTACCAGTTTTAATTTCTTCACACATTGTATCTATATCAAAGTTTTTCTCTGGAATTAAAACTTCTTCGCAGCCACCTGCTAGAGCAACTTGCAGAGCAATATATCCACATTTACGACCCATCACTTCCACAACAAAAATCCTTTCAAGACTAGTTGCAGTATCTCTAATTTTATCAAGGGCATCCAAGGCTACATTAACTGCTGTGTTAGCCCCAATAGCCAAATCAACACCATTCACATCATTATCAATAGTTGCAGGTATACCAATAACAGGAATATTATACTTAGTTGCTAGAACATAAGCCCCCCTTAAAGAACCATCACCTCCTATAACAATAAGAACATCAATATCATTAGATTCAATAGTTTGAACAGCTTTTTTTTGTTCAGACTCAATAAAAAACCTTTTAGAACGAGCAGTTTTAAGAATTGTTCCCCCCATATCAATTATCCCTGATACCGAACATCTATCTAATTGAATTAGAGTATTATCAATTAAACCATCATAACCTTTCAAAGCACCTACTACTTCAATATCATACTTATAAGCTGTACGTACAACAGACCTAATGGTAGCATTTACACCTGCACAATCCCTTGTTAAAACTGCTATTTTTTTAACCAGCACGGAAATCATCACACGGTTCATCTCTTTCCATAGGCCGAGCATGCTCAGCATGAGCAGGTTGAAGACAAATCTCACGAGCCATCTTCTTCATCTTTTTACCACAACATTCCGGAACTTCTGTATCATCTTCAACAGTTGCAGTGCGTTTACATGTCAAACATTCATATTCTTCTTTACTTTTCATAATATCTACCCTCAATACATAGCATCTAATTTTTTTCCCATAATAAAATATTGCTATGCAATAGTTACTTCTTTACAAAGATAAACATTTTGAATAGTATTCAATAGATGAATCCCTTCATCCATAGGCCTTTGAAATGCCTTTCTACCAGAAATTAAACCAATTCCTCCTGCGCGCTTGTTAATAACAGCAGTCCTCACAGCTTGAGCAAAATCATTATCTCCGGAAGGCCCACCAGAATTTATCAGACCAACTCTACCCATATAACAATTAACAACTTGATATCTAGCTAAATCTATTGGATGATCTGAACATAGTTCAGAATATGCCTTATCATCAAATTTCCCAAATTTTACTTTATCATGATTCAATGCAAGATAACCCCTATTCAATGTTGGAAGTTTTTGCTTAACGATATCTGCTTCAATTGTAGCACCCAAATGGTTAGCCTGACCAGTAAGATCTGCAGAAGTATGATAATCCTTACCTTCCACCTTAAAAGCAGGGTTTCTCAAATAACACCACAAAATAGTGGCCAAACCTAGTTCATGAGCATACCTAAATGCTTCATTTACCTCCTGAATCTGAAGTGATGATTCCACTGAACCAAAATAAACAGTACAACCAACTGCTGCCGCACCCATATCCCACGCTTGATCAACACTTGCAAACATAATCTGATCAAATTTATTAGGATATGTTAGAAGTTCATTGTGATTAATCTTAACAATAAACGGAATCCTATGAGCATATTTTCTAGAAACAGCTCCAAGAACTCCAAGAGTTGAAGCTACAGCATTACAACCACCATTAATTGCTAGCTCAACAATTTTTTCTGGGTCAAAATAGATAGGGTTTGGAGTAAAAGAAGCAGCAGCAGAATGCTCAACTCCTTGATCAACAGGCAATATGGACAGGTATCCAGTTCTTGCAAGTCTTCCATTGTTGAAAATTGTTTTTAAATTTCTCAATACATTTGTTGGTCTATCTGAATTAACAAATATTCTATCAATAAAATCATGGCCTGGTAAATGCAACATATTTTTTGTAATCTTAGGATTATCAAAATTTAAAAGATAATCTGCTTCGTTACCCAAATATTTTTTAATAACTGTAATAGAATCTTTCATAATGGTACACCTCCATATTGGATTATTTTAAACATTAATTTTTCCTTGAGACATATTCAGCAAGTTCCAATAATTTTTTAGCATAGCCTGCTTCATTATCATACCAAAACAAGTAATTTTACTAAATGACAATCAACTACTTTTGTTGATTTAGCATCAAAAATACCTGAATGAGTATCACCAATCACATCTATAGAAACTAAATCCTCTTCACTATATTTTAAAATGCCTTTCATTTTTCCTTCTGCTGCTTTTTTAAAAGAATGATTTATAAGCTCAACATTAGTTTCTTTTTCAAGCTCTGCCACAATATCTGTTATAGACCCATCAGGAATTGGAGCTCGAATAGCCACAGCATCCATCTTACCTCTCAATTCTGGTAAAATTAGTTCAGTTGCCTTTGCAACGCCAGTAGTTGTAGGAATCAATGAAATAGCAGCTGCACGACCACGACGACGTTTACGCACAGGTTTATCTACCAATGCTTGACTAGACGTATATGCGTGTATAGTTGTAACTAACAGATGTTTAACACAAAATTCATCGTTGAGAACTTTTACAGCAGGGGCCAAACAGTTAGTTGAACAAGAAGCATTAGAAATAATATTATGTTTAATGGGGTCATATTGCTCTTCATTTACACCTAAAACTATTGTTAAATCGGCACTTTCTGATGGTGCACTGATAATAACCTTTGAAGCCCCAGAAACTAGATGCTTTGCAGCGTCCTCTTGTTTTCTAAAGGCCCCTGTACATTCTAAAACAATATCAACACCTAACTTATCCCAAGGAATCTTAGATGGATCTTTTTCATGAAATAGCTTAATATTAAGTTTATCAATTAGAATTTTATCACATTTCATCTTTGTTTTTTGCAACTCTATAAAATCGGGTCCAAAATTTACATCAAATGGTGCAATACCATGAACTGAATCAAACCTAAGCAAATAGGCAATATCCTCGGCAGAGTTCAAATCATTTGCTGCAACAATTTCTAAATCATTTGATGGATTTTTTATATAATGATGTAGAACTAGTCGACCGATACGTCCTAATCCATTAATTGCTACATGTTTCATAACAATCCTTTTTCTTTGAGTAAATGGAAAATGATATATTATTAAATGATAACTTAAATACAGATTAAAAATGCCTTAAAAATAATTAAAAGATAGTTTATTTTATTATTCTATATTAACCTTATATCTGCCCTTATCGTCTCCTTTCTTCTTTTTTTCGATTTCAATATCCAGAACACCATTTTTATGGATAGTTTTAGTAGACTTCTGTTTAACATTACAAGGTAAATCAATAATTTTATGATATTTACTATCAGGAAAATCTACTTTAATTTCTAGTTTTTCATCTTTAATATCAAGATCTATGTCCTCTTTTTCTACACCTTGAACCTAAACAGTAATTGCAACATTATCACGATTTTAAATAATATTAACTAGAGGCTCCCTTTCTTCTGATAGTCTCGTTTCACCATTTGGAGCTTTTTTGGATAATATCCGAACTCTTGGATTCTGGGTTTACCATTAGAATCAATATGAAGATTAAAACCACGAACATATAATTTCCCTGGTTTAATGTTTCCAACTGGCATATCTTTAAATACCTTTTCCATCATCCGCTCCATTGCCACAACCCATTGAAAGCATCACTATATCCTGTTTAATGAGTTTCTTTGCAACTCGAACCGTATGTACATCCTGTCCGGTATCCCGCAATGTTGTGCATGAAATCGTTTCTGCAACTCCAAATATAGTCCCCTCTTTAATCGCTTCGAGAAGTGGATCAAGTTTACTACCAAAAGCTTCAAATCCTTTCCACATTCTTCACATTTTTTCATTTTCATCAAATAACATGTAGTGTTTCAATTAATAATAAAATGTTATTTCAAAAATTTCTGCAGAAAATCTAGTTTAATATAGATAACCTAAAAGTGTACGAATAGTAGTAGTTTTACCAGCTCCATTGGGCCTTAAAAAACCGAATATCTCCCCCTTTTTACAGAAAGGGTAAGATCTTTTATACCCTTAATTTTTCAATAATATTTTGTTAAGTTTCTAGTTTCAATAACATTCGATGAAAATATCATTTTTTAAACCTTCTTTTATTCAATCAATTCCAAAGTCTGTTCCCGTCTTATAAATGAATAAATGGGTATAATTCTGAATAATTTTATTTTACTAAGAAAATATTCTGTCAAAGTTCCGCGAGTTATTATATTATCATTATTTATAGTTATATGCCCAAAGAATCGTGTAGTACCTTCTACAACCATTCTAATTAGATAAAATCTACCTAAATGCATTGTTTGATTAATCAAAGTGTCATCATTTTTATAAAAGAAAATCTGATCTGCATTTTCATCATTCATTCCAGCTATATAAGTATAATACGTTTCTGCAACAAAAGCGTTTATATCAGTGATTATTGGCGCCCAATCCGGCATCATACTATATATTTTTGGAGTTACATAACTTGTATTACATGTACCAAAGAGTTCTTTTTTAAAAACATTTTTATGACTATCAAATGCTAAAACATCAATAAGTGTTGTATATACAAAGTAAGACTCTAATGAATCGTGAGGAAATTCATTTAATTCTTCTGTTACATTATATAAATTAAAATTTTTTGGAACATAAATCTCCAATTTATCTAATTCTGGGATATGATACCATTCTAAATCTTCTTCAGTAGCTACCGCGTCAGCAAATTGAATGTCATAAAAATTTATATAATCTGTCCCATTTTCAAATTCCTGATGATAAAAGGATATTTTATATCCTGAAACATCAATTGTTTTACCTTTCTTAAAAAACAATTGAAATATTAATACCTAGACTGGATTTTCATTCAACATTAACCAATAAGAAACAAGCTGTTGTGTAACTTCATGGAACCTTTTAAAATCTACAGGTTTTTGGATATAGCTATTAGCACCAAGCTCATAAGCACGTTTAACATCCTGCTCATTTTTAGAAGAAGTTAATAAAATAACTGGTATCAATCTTGTACGTTCGTTAGAGCGAATATATTTCAATAATTCAAAACCATTCATTCTAGGAAGATTTAAATCAAGTAAGAGAAACTTAGGTAAACTACTTGTATTAAGATATTCAACTGCCTCTACACCATCTTTTACAACTTCCAAACTATGACTATTTTCCCTGAAGTTACATTTATCGAAGGCTCGCTTGGTTAGTTTAATATCATCAGGGTTATCCTCCACTAGTAAAATAATATTTTCTTTCATGTTTCCGACCAGTATAATTTTATATATTTCTTCTTATAACAATTATACATTGTAATATAAAAAACTTATCTAAAAAATAAATAAAAAATAAGTTAGAAACAATTAAATAACCCAATTTATAGCTAAGTATATAGAAATAGGTTACTTTTTGTTTACTTTACTTTCCGACATTATAGTTTTATCTTTGTTTTGTTCATATTTTCACCAGAGAACTATAGGCATCCCATTTTGAGGTGTTTGCATGATAGTTTTTGTCCCATTCATGAAGTCCTATCCCGAGTGCCTACTGCAACAGTCTTCACATAAAAAGTGTTCATCGTTAAATACCAACCTGAGAGTTGTTCACTTAATGTAATTTTACGGTTACATTTAATACATGTGTTTTCAATAGTTTAAACACCAACGTATTAATTTTTTTTCTAAATATATATGATATTTCTTGCACGGATATAAATACCAACCTTGATTAACTTTTAAAAAATAAACCTTTGATTTAGCTAAAAATGTATTACTCTTTTAATAATTTATATAAAGGAAATAAAACATTTACATCAGATAATAGCTTAACGTATAGTAGAAATACTTCGTGCTTGTGTTAAGGATATCGAAAATATCCAACCAAATTATGAAAAAATCTTTGAATTACCTGAAATACGCGTTTAAAATATATTGTTGAATCATTCTGTTAGTGTTAAAAAATGATGCATTTATTGCAATACAGCTTCTCATTGTTCTAATCCAGTTATCTCGGTCATCATAAAACTTGGGGATTATCCACGTTTCAAGTTTATTGTAGAGATCATTTCGATCTATTTCATCATCAGATGCTTCTTCTTCTATTTTCTCTGGGCCAATTGCCCATCCAGTAATGTTTTCTATACATCCTTCAAGCCACCAGCCATCGAGAGTGCTTAATTGTGGTACTCCATTATGGGCAGCTTTCATACCTGAGGTTCCTGAGGCTTCGAGTGGGCGTCTAGGGGTGTTTAGCCATAGGTCAACACCTGACGTTATCATTTTCCCGATTCTTATGTCGTAATTGGGAATGAAGATGATTTTTACTTTTCCATATATTGTTTTCATGACTTCAAATATCTTTTTGATAGCATCTTTTCCAGTTTTGTCTTTTAAATGTGCCTTACCCGCGTAAATTATCTGTATTGGTCCTGCTTTTTCAGCAATATGTATCAACCGAGTAGGGTCAGATATCAATAGATCCGGACGTTTATAAGCAGTTTGTCTCCTAGCAAATCCTATAGTGAAATCATCGTTATTCATATTGGCATTATATGTCCTATTGGCAAAATCAACGAGTTTTTTCTTCGCTGCCATATGGGCTTCCCATATCTCACGTTTGGATATGCCAAAGGCCGATCTCAGAATATAAGGATCGGAAGGCCATCCATGCATATGTTTATCAAATAATCTTTGAAATGGTTCTGAGACCCATGTAGGCGAGTGAACCCCATTGGTTATTGAATCTATAGAATATCCTGGAAACATTATTCTTGATACTTTAGCATGTTTTTTTGCGACACCGTTAACATAGTGACTGAAAAAAAGTGCAAGTCTGGTCATATTTAACCTATTTTCAAAGGCAATCTCATTTAGAATAGAATTCGGTAGTAATTCTCCTAACATAGATTTAGCAAAAGATAAATCAAATTGATCATGACCTGCAGCAACTGGTGTATGTGTTGTAAATATACATTGTTCTCGAACTTTTGAAATATCTTTTAATTGATCGAAAAGCTCAAGAGTTAAGAAAGCAGAATGTCCTTCGTTCATATGGAATTTATTTATTGTTTTATAACCTAGTGCCTGTAATCCACGGACTCCACCAATTCCAAGAACAATTTCTTGAGCAAGGCGATATTTGTTATCACCGCCATAAAGATATTTTGTAAGAGTTCTATCCCATTCCCCGTTTTCTTCAAGATTTGTATCGAGGAAAAAAACGGGAATAATGTAACCACTGATTCCCATAACTGGATAATACCAAATATGAACATTTACAGTTCTATCTTCAATTGTTACACTTGTTTTACTTGGAAGTAAAGTAAGAAAATCAGAAAAAGGAAAATCTATCGGCAGTTCAATTTGTTTTCCGTTTTCATCAATTTTTTGATAGAAATAACCTTTTTCAGATAACAATGTGACACTTACAGCAGGTATTTTTAGATCAGCGCAAGATTTGATTGTATCGCCTGTTAAAATACCAAGACCCCCGCTATAGGTAGGTATTCTTTCGTCTATCCCTATTTCCATTGAAAAAATGGCAATTTTTGGTTTACCC
>JABAOF010006115.1_pt2 | contig 12372 bp, 9 predicted proteins | sample 7062171 | NCBI WGS metagenome assembly JABAOF01 (sample SAMN14538628, study PRJNA623070) | marine sediment metagenome | biome: marine biome [ENVO:00000428]; feature: marine pelagic biome [ENVO:01000023]; material: deep marine sediment [ENVO:00002113] | place: India: Gulf of Khambhat ... | reverse complement strand
ACGATGGCAAGACCTAGCGAACCCCAAATGAACTCTGTTGGAGCATCCGCTCCATCTTCGCCTGCTGGGCCTGCTGGTCCCGTTGCGCCTGCTGGTCCCGTTGCTCCAGTTGCTCCAGTTGCTCCAGTTGCTCCAGTTGCTCCCGTTGCTCCTGTTGGTCCTATCGGTCCAGTCATGTCAAGGACGGTGAAGGTTTCTTCTGCCCAGTTTCCTACTTCGTCGGTTGCTCTGATTGTGTGAGCTCCAGGTTCATCTTGGGTTAGTACACTGATTAGGGCTGTGAAGTCGCCATTGGAGTCGGTGACCAGGGGACTCGGTACAGTTGGTACTGGTGTTCCGTCCCATGTGATTGTTATTGTTGAGTCAGCGTTGAAGGTGCCAACTACGGTGGTAGATGCGATTCCAGTGTCTGGTACTATAGAGAATATGGGTACAATGCTGACATCAAGGGTCATGTTGTTGTTGGCTACCACCTGTTCATCTACGTATGTTTCTACCGAGGCTGTGATTGTGTAGTTGCCCAAGGGCATATAATTGCCTGTAGTGTCTCCTGGAGGACTGTCTAGCAGCCACCAATAGAACCATAAGTTAAATCCTGAACCTGCACCAGCTGAAATGGGAATTACTGCTTCTGTATCTAGCCAATCCGCGTATGGGCCCCACCAATAAGCAAGGTATTCGTCTCCAATGACCGTGGTGTTGCTGTCAATATAGATGCGGACAGTTATAGTTTCATCCACGCTGCCTATGTTTGTAGCTGTAGCGAGAATCGTGAGTGATGGGCCATACTCTTCTGGAAGGCCAGTATCTGCGGGGTCTCCGTAACGTTCCAATGAACCCACAGGAATAACTTTGTCAACTGTTGCCAAATCCCAATCATCAAGTGTCGGCCAAATGTCTGACATAGCTACGTCGCGCCAAATTCTCAGCTCCTGCGTCAGCGCCCAAGACTCGCCTAGGTCGTCGGTGACGTTGAGGGTTACGAGGTATGGATCAAAGCGGTAAGCTGCGTATGTGTTGTTTGCGATCATGCCAGTGCCTGTTTGGTTATCTCCGAAGTCCCACTCGTAGCTAACGATGGTTTGGTTTGCAGGACTGTAACTGGCTGAGGCGTTGAAGGTTACAATGTCTCCGGGAATCGGCTGAGCTGGGCTCCAAGTGAAGGATGGGAACGGCTTCATTGTATAGAAATAGGCATCTGCGGTTGTGTGTGTGATTTCTGTTCCGTTGACATCATATAGGAAGGTGTCGTAGAGTTCAAGTGTGCAGTTTCCTGCACTTAGAACTTGGAACTCAACTGTTGCTAGGGTTCCGCTACCGCTTGCGCTGACCTGTGTCGTGAGTGTTACTCCCACTTGGTAGCTTGAAACCAGCTGCAGGGGATTTTCGAACATTAGTGTAGATCCCACAGAGCTAAGGAATGGTCCCTCGGTAACAGTGGGTGGAAACGCTAGCACACCAGTGTCCCATCTTATTTTGAATTCCCAAGAGTTGACGCCTGTGACGTTGGCGACAGTGACGTTAACTGCATACGTTTCTAGCGGCTCTGCTGTTCCTACTGCGGGGTCGATGGCAACAACAGCTGGTTGTGCCCACACTATGCCGACATGAGAACAGAATATGGAGACGATAGAAAGCACCAGCAGAAGGATTAGGGGTAAACTTCTAACTTTCATTCTTATCACCCTGCGTTCTTTCCGTAGGCCATGCCAGCAAACGCCAGGTCTAAAGCGTCCACGTTATTGTCTTCGTTCAGATCTGCATCTGGATTGAATTGGTCCCAACCCGTTCCTTGAGGCCAAGTGTTGTCGGTTCCTAAGGCTCTAGCAATCGCGGTTATGTCACGTATGTCTATCACCCGATCCTTGTTCACGTCACCAGCAGCGTGAAAAGCGTCGGCCAAAAAGTTTTCTACATCGCTTTGGGTCAAGTAAAAGTCACGGTTAGCCTGTAGGTCCACTGCTGTCAGAAGGTCTCCACCAACCCAAATCCAAGGTCCACTGCCATCTTGTTCTAGGTCGTCAATGCCATCTGACCCAGCTAAACCAGTTGTTGTGTCGTATACGTCGTCTTCCCACGGGTGATACTCTCTAACAGCCAAACGGTCCCAGTCCCAGAAGCGGCCTGGTGCGTGTGGCCATACGTATCCCCAACCAAGAGCTTCGTTAGCAGCCAGCCAAATTCTTCTGCTTACTATTGGAGTGTAGCCAGCCCAGTGCACTCCCCAGTAGCTCATGCTGTTAAAGTAGATTCTAACGTCCATGGGACCTAGAGATGGGTCCTCTGTCTGTGTGTCAACGTGATCGATCTCTGATGGCCCTGGGTAGTTCCACGCAACGCCTGGTCCACAGTCTCTGGTGAATTCTAGGGAGAACTTCACATCTGCCGGCTCAACCGGCCAGCCATCATGCCACGTCATGCCATCGCGTAGAGTGAAGGTGAGGTATCCCTTCCCAGGTTCCCATTCTGTCATATCAGTTGACCAGCTTTCAGCCATAAAGCCAACGTCTTCTGCCAAGTTGTAGGGGTTGCGCCAAAGCATTTGGTCGTAAACGTTCTGTAGAACCTGCCAGTCCCAAACCCACTCAGCTGTGATTACATGGGGGCCTTCAAGGTTGCTCTTGAATCCCCACCAAATGGTGTCTTCGTAGCCTGATGGTCGGGTTCCTCCAGTCCACCTCGCGTTGAGGAGACTCCACATGAAGCCACCGCCAGTTATTGGGCAGGTTGGACCATATCCTTCATGGTTAACTACACCTTCCCAACCAGTTCTATAGCCCTGGACACCAGCTGACGCCCACAAATCTGGTCCAACAGCATATTTGTTCAGTAGATAGGTGGATAAGTGAGTTCCCTCTAGAACTTCTTCAAAGGTAGCCCCCTGAAAGGCTTGATCAATCCAGTAGTCAGCCTCTACGTTACAGAAACCTTGGTAGCCTCCAGACCAACCGACTGGAGCATAGTATTGGCTAGAGTGAAAAGTTCCCCATAGGAAACCGCCAGGATCTGCACCAAATGAGTAGCCGCCAGTATATAGGTGGTAGTTGTATTCCACCATCACCGATTTGAAGCAGACAGTCTTCTCGACGACCCGCTTATCCAAAGGAATTCCTAAAGCTTCCATTTCAGCAGCCAGCCTCATGCCAGCAGCCTCTCGGTTCGGGTCATCCAACCGGATGTAGAAGATTAGTGAATCCAATGCTTCGCCAGCTGCTTTACGAGGATCCTGCCTTTTCCCAGCGTCTGAGCCACTTGTGATCAATGTGAACCCTGCGGCATCCAATAGCTCCATAGCCTTATTTTTGTCATAGCCGTAGATCAAACTGGGGACTTCCACGTCTCCGTTTGCGCCGTGATAGGTGAAACTCGAATCCGTAAGGTTTTCCACATCCAGCCAACCAGCAAGGGCAGGTGTCGGTACCCACGTGATGGCTGGGTATCCATACCCTTTCAGTATGTCTGTCACTATGTAGCTGGTGTCAGTAAGAAAGTTGATGGCTAACCTGAATCCCCAAGATGCAATACAATGTGGACAGTCAGGATCAAAGTAAACTTTCCAGTTTACGGCATCTGGATCCCAGTCATGTCCTGGACCTGGCGGATTGCCATCCCCCGCACCCGTCTCTGGACGTTGCCTTGCGTGTGGTGATAGACCGTCGCATCCTGTTGGCCACCACTGATGATGAATATCATACTCCCAAGTGCCAATCTCTGCGTAGCTGTTCAAGGTAACCTCTTGTGGCTTTGCTGCAAACCTGTCGATCCATGGTTTAGAATATGGCCAATCAGTGAAGTCAATTTCTCCTGTGTCTAGAGCAGCAAACTCCGTATCTGGGTCGCCATAGTTTACAATGTGCAGATAGTCCATCCAAGGACCAGAGATCTGCGCGCGTACTGGAACGATAGTGATAGATAGTGCCAATGATAACACAGCAAACATTGTCAACAGAATTAGTTTCTTCGATTTCAAGATTCTTTCCCTCTTCTTTGCAATCTTTCCAGTCAATATTCTTTGCGTTCCAAATTTAAAGTTTTTCAACACCCCCAAACTTTTTTATTACTTTTATTCAAAAAAGTAAAAACTAAAATATCTCTATCTTAACAGAATACCGTTAGAAAGTGAGCTTTAATGGGTCTCCGAGGATATTTGATAAAGAGAACTGCCTACTCGCTTGTCCTCATATTCTTCGTGCTTGTTGTCAACTTCGTCATATTCCAAATGATGCCAGGAGACCCTATGGCTATCTTTGCAAATCCAACGCGGTTACAAGGGGTGGAACAAGTAGCAGAAATCAGGAGTCTGTGGGGTTTAGATCAACCACTCCACATTAAATTCGTAACTTATATGAAGAACATGTTAACTGGACAGTTCGGGATATCATACATGTCAGGAGACTACGTTGCAGCAGAGGTATTGGAACGCCTCTCCAATACCGTTCTCCTAGTTGGCGTATCTACTATATTAGCAATTATAATTGGCACCATCTTGGGAGTCGTAACAGCCCATAAAAGGGGAAGCCCCATTGACAGCGGTTTGGTGATAACTGCATTGACAACCTATTCCCTTCCATCTTTTTGGATGGGAATGATCTTCCTTTTGATTTTCCATTACCGCCTGGGCTGGTTCCCAGGAGTAGGAACCACTTCCTTCTCACCAATAAACCCAGCTCCAAACGTACTAGTATATGCTCTAGACCGCCTATGGCACCTATTCCTACCAGCTATGACACTAACCCTCTTCTTGTACGGTAGTTATCTGCTCCTGGCACGGGCAACAATGCTGGAAACCCTAACCGAAGATTATATAATAACTGCCAGAGCAAAGGGACTTAAAGAAAGAACAGTACTATTCAAACACGCACTGAAAAACGCGTCGTTACCTCTCATAACTAACGCAGCCATCTCGATCGGCTTCATCCTTTCGGGAGCAATCATTACAGAGCAGGTTTTTGTTTACCCTGGGTTGGGAATGTGGACTTGGAAGGCAATAGACTTTGTAGATTATCCAGTCCTTCAGACTATCTTCTTCCTCGTAGCCCTGTGCGTCATTGTAGCAAATTTCATAGCAGACATTCTTTACGGCGTCATTGACCCACGAATAAAATATGAGTGAGCAAAAGTGGCAGCAACCTACAAGACAACAATAAAGTTTCAAATTAAAAGGTTCAAAGATTTTCTAGCGACATTCAGACGTAGCAAAAGAGGCCTTTTCGGAATTGCAATTCTCGTCATATACATAGCAGTTGCTTTGGCTGCTCCCCTTCTCAGCCCTAATGACCCTGTAAACGACACTTTCGTAGCAGCAGACTTTGCTGTTCCCGCATGGTTCAAAAATCTTCCTGGAGGAGAGAAACTGAACGAAAACCTCGTTTTGTTTGATAAATCGGGTTTCCCTACTCCTGTGTCACTCTTCAACGATTGGAATTTTTCAACGTCAACCAACGAAGATGCCGAAGTTAACCTTCGTTATCACCTTAGTGTAGGCAACGGAAGCGCAGCTATAGTGTTCAAGAGAAAAAACCCTAGGACACTGGCTGGAAGAGTTGAAGCATATCTAACAAAAGAGTTCTCCTGGCCCTACGATCCGCCGCCAAGATTCAAGTGTAACCTAACCGTCTATGCCTCCAAAGAAGTTGAATACGCAAATGCCTGGGTCTTTATGACAATTAAACAAGTTAACGAAACCCCAACATATCCCATATTTTGGAGCCAAAAGCTCGATAAGGCTGTCACGGAAGGAATAAAACCCGCACCTAGAGATTACCCCCCGCTCTTAGATTCATACGATCCAGATTTGAAAGCAAGAATTGGCAATGAGACCTGGGCAGATCCAGCAAAAATAGTCTTCTCTGAACCCGCCAACTACGTATTCGAAGTCAGGGTATTGTTCGTAGACGACGATCCTGAGACGGTAGGTAATTTAGGAGAAGCCGCCGTCTATATTGACGACCTTAACGTAAGGTTCTACGGTGCAGCCTATAGTCTCCTTGGAACCGATTATAGAGGCCGAGATATATTTGCACAGTTTGTTCACGGAGCAAGGATCTCCCTTTTCATAGGCTTACTCTCAGCATTCTTATCAATATCTATAGGGTTGTTAATAGGAATAGTTTCAGGCTACGTTGGGAGAATCGTGGATGAAGGCTTGATGAGATTCGCTGATATGTTACTAGTTTTACCAGGACTCCCATTACTCATAGTACTAATCTCAGTTCTAGGCACCTCAATGTGGAACATCATATTTATCATCGGTATCCTCGGATGGATGGGCTTTGCAAGAATGGTAAGATCACAGACCTTAAGTCTCAAAGAGAGACCCTTCGTTGAAGCAGCAAAAGCCGTTGGAGCAGGCAGGTTCCACATCATACTCAAACACATCCTTCCAAACGTCGTATCTTTAATCTATGTTTCATTGGCACTAGCAGTTCCAAACGCAATAATATTGGAAGCCGCCCTTAGCTGGCTCGGTCTCTTCGACCCCAGTGTGGTCTCATGGGGAAGAATGCTGCGCGACGCACAAGCCAATAACGGGATAGAACTACTATGGTGGATAATCCCCCCTGGCCTAAGCATAGCCCTCGTTTCACTCTCATTTATTCTACTTGGATACGCCCTTGACGAAATACTGAACCCAAAGCTCAGACGAAGACGCTAATGAGATATCAAGCTCTAAGTTTTCATAAAGCTTAATACCAATGGAAAAGTCTAGATTTCTGACTGAGATGCTCAAGACCGGTTTGCTGTGTCTAGCTTTACTCTGTTTACTAACCCCCCAAGTAGCTTTAAGTCTTCCAGAGAATACCCTTCTAGCGACATCCGATTCAATAGAAAGACCTTTAATTTGTATTCTGGTCAACTCACCAATTTATGCTGGCATAAAGTCCTCCTTGGACCAATATGCAGCTGATGTAGAAAACTCAGGATTCGAAGTGAAGATTACAGAGAGTAGTCAACTCGTGGATGAGACACCTACAGGAATAAGACGCTATCTACAAGAAAATATGCGCTATAATTTAATTGGCTGTCTTCTAGTTGGAGATATTTCTGAGGCTTGGTTTGAAACAGACGCCCGAAGATTTCCAATAGATCTTTATTACATGGACCTAGATGGAGTCTGGACTGACTCAGATAACAACAAGATCTACGATGGACATAGTGGAAACGTAACACCTGAGATTTGGGTTGGAAGACTTAAGGTTCCTGAAACTGCAGGCGATGAGACTTCACTGCTTAACAATTATTTCGACAAGAATCATCGATACAGAACTGGTAGACTTACTCTGCCATGGTGGCGCAGCATGATATATATCGATGATGGTGGAACGAGCACTAACACAGAGGAAGATGCAATAAATTCCTTGAGTAAGATATACTCTGACATCACTTTTGTGAACGATCGGGCGACAACAAACGCTACAGACTACAAAAAAAGAATTCTTGATCCAAGTGGCTATCAGTGGATCTATCTCATGTGTCACGGCTCTCATAACAACCACACCTTCACTGTTCCCCCTGACGAAGACGCAAAATCAGAGGGATCATGGTTCCAGTGGGATGGTACAGTCTATTCCTCTGATTACAAGTCAATAAATCCTCGCATTTTTTTCTACCACTTTGTCGTTTGTTCAGCTGCAAAGTATAGTGAGCCAGACTACTTAGCAGGCTTAGCAGTTTTTGGGAATGATTACGGTCTCTTGGCATTGGGTTCGACACAGATTGTATCCACTCTCCCAGTAAGCGGTCTCTATGAGGGTTTGTCGGAAGGCAAGTGTGTAGGTAAGGCTTTTCTTGAATGGTCTACAAATCTTCATGAAGAATACGACTACTTTCAACGCCACTTCTATGGCCTGACCCTAATTGGGGATCCCACGCTCCAGCTACACCATGAGATTCACGATGTCGCCGTCACAGATCTTCATGTTTCCTTAAACAATGTGTCAGGTGAAGAAACCTTAACGGTTGAGGTGGAGGCCAAGAACCAGGGAGAATTCAGCGAGACTTTCGACGTTGCTATTTACTTCGATTTCAAGAAGTTTCGCAGTACCAATGTCGCTCTGAAGGCTGGAGCAGCAACAAACTTAACATTTAACTTCACAGGATTAAACGAGCTTATTCTGGGCTATCACTTTGTAGAGGCAAAAGCAACCTTCGTACTCGGAGAACTTGAAAAGAATAACAACGTTATGTCAAGGAGCTTCAAAGGGATAATTGTCAATTCTCCAGTGACCCTGGGAAACTCTATCTTTCTCATATTTGTGGATGTTATTGCTGCTCTATCTATCTTCGTTGCATTCGGGTTGACCGCGCTTGCTCTGTTGAAAATCCTTATGTCCGAGAGACTGCCACGACTCCGCTCAATCTTGCGAAAACGTAAATAACCTTTTCAGGTGTCAGCTGGTTGAATTAATCATGTGAGCTATTGTTTCTTCTATGTAAATCCAAAACTCTTTTTCCAGTTTCTCAAGGGCTTCTTGAGATTTCAAACCACGCAGAATAAGACTTCCCCCTCCGAACATTGTGGTGACGAAGCCAAATCTAACCGTGGAACGAGACCGCCCACCAGTTGAGAACTCGATCAAGAAATCATCTGAAGTTCCAGAGACCCCTATGATCACTGGTTCAAGTATGCTAGTACGCTTTTGCGGTTTCGCCTTAATTGAACACTCTGAGGTTAATCCATCTTTTGAAGTCTTGAAACCTTTATCCTTAAAAAAACTCTCGACATATTCAGTCAGGAGCATCAAATCAACATTCTTTCCAACCCAACGCCTCTGCATTTTCGAGACTCCTAGACCTGGGATTTGTCGTGAGCCTCTTCTTTAGGCTTTCGCAGAGCCGAAGCGCAACCAAAAAAGATAGTGGGGAAACAGGTATGCGGCCGTACATTGATTTTGGAGAGCAAAATTATTAACTTATGACGATTTTTACTAATCGTAAGCCATTCAACGGAGGTATAGAGGCCCATCCATACATGCATGCAAGCGAGGAATTGCATCCAAAAGTTTTTTGGAAGCTTTTCTCCATTCAACTCAATTAAGAAAGCGTGAGAATATTGATGGAAAATGAATTCCGAAAGTATCTCCAAAAGCGTAAGTTGAGCACAGAGGATATTGACTTCGCCGTGAAAGCTGTCAAGGAGTTTGAGGAGTATCTTGAAAGGAAGAGAATGTCGTTCGAATCCGCGGAGTTAGATGCACTCAAAGATTATGTTTCGCTGCTGATGAAGGAAGGCGAGAACTCGATGGACAGGCTAATCGCGATTGCTCGCTACTGCAACATTGCTAAGAAAGATAACTACTACGTCTACTTCGCTTCGATCCTAGGCGCCAGAAATGTGTTGCCTGACCTAGGCGAAAGGCTGGCAACTATTGCTGGAGAGGAAATTCGACGTAAAGTATTTCAAGGGTTTGAGTTGCCCCCACTAGGTTCGCCTCCGGAGAACTATCCGCGACTCACTCAGATGATCCTGGATAGGTTGGAGGCTGAGCTGCCCAGCGAAACGTGCAGGAAGATCCTCACATGGAACTACCATAGGATACCAGCAGAGACCTTCAAGGAGAAGAAGGAACGGTTCGAGAAGGCGGACAGCATCGATGATTACTTGAAAGACGAGCATAAGAGGTTCGTAGAGGAACTGAAAGGATTTATGAAAGAGGGGCGGATATGGTACGAGCAGGAGATAACCCCAGAAGTTCTGGATTTCATAAGGAGCAAACAGGAGATCTGCACAGGTGTCAGGCATGGTGACAGGATCTACCTGACAAAAATACCGTACGCGCCTAAGCAGTACCTGAAGGAGAAAGACCCTGACTTAAAGAGGTACTATGCCTGTCACTGCCCCCTCGCGAGGTCAGCTATACTCGACGGGAAAATCAAGATATCGCCGATTTTCTGCTACTGCAGCGGTGGCTATGAAAAACTTGTCTTTGACGTGATATTCGGCGAACCAGTTGAAGTAGAGCTGCTTGAGAGTGCTCTCAAAGGAGAACCGCGATGTCGTTTCGCCATCAAAATTCCAAGAGACAAAATGAAATAGCGCACGCCTTTTTCATGCATGCATGCCTTGGAATGAAACATAAAACTGAAAACTTAGCTACCTTGCACACACCTTTCTTTGACAGCTTTTTTAGGGAGCAAAACAAAACGATATTATAAGATTGACAGATTTCTTTGCGAGCGTTCATGTTTTTGATTTTTTCTTTGCAGAAATGAGAAGCTTTATATTTTCATTCATCTCTGAAAACATAAAGCTTTGATGAAGATAGAATAAATTTCAGAAAACTCGGTTGAAGGATGCTAAAAAATGGTTATGCTGGATGTCCAGAACCTGACGACCCATTACATAACGCTTAGAGGGCCGGTGAGAGCTGTAGACGATGCTAGCTTTCAGGTGGACAAAGGAGAGATGATGGGATTAGCCGGAGAATCTGGGTGTGGAAAAACTACGGTTGCGTTGTCTCTTCTGAAGATTCTTCCCAAAGGAGGAAAAATTTTGGGAGGAAAAATATTGTTCAAAGGAAACGACCTGGTTAAACTTAATGATTCCGAGATGCGGAAGATAAGGTGGAAGGGAGTTTCCATAGTTTTTCAAGGAGCTATGAACGCTCTTAACCCTGTCTATAAAGTTGGAGACCAGATTGTTGAGGCGATTTCTCTTCACGAACCCGATGTTGATAAGAAAGAGGCTAAAGAGAGGGTTGGAAAACTCTTAGAGACAGTTGGTATAGAGCCTTCAAGAGCCGACAATTACCCCCATGAGTTCAGTGGCGGGATGAGGCAGCGTGCATTGATAGCTATGGCTCTAGCATGCAACCCTGACCTTTTGATCGCAGATGAACCTGGCACAGCTTTAGATGTCATCGTGCAGGCGCAGGTGTTGAGGCTCATGAGAGAACTGAAGAACAGGTTGAACTTGGCGATGATAATGATATCCCACGATCTATCGATCATATCTGAAACCTGCGACAAAATGGCTATCATGTACGCAGGGAAAATTGTGGAGCGAGGAGACATCAACACCATATACAAAGAACCATTGCATCCGTACACCCAAGGGTTAATAGGCGCTTTTCCAAGCATCAAAGCTAAGAGGAGGCGCATGACCTCTATTCCAGGTTTCCCCCCTGACCTCCTAAATCCACCTCCTGCATGCAGGTTCCATCCAAGATGCCCCTACGTCATGGACATTTGCAAAAAGGAAGAACCGAAACTGGTTAGGGCTGGAAAACGGTACGTTGCGTGTCACCTTATCAAAGAGAAATGAGATGAAAAAACCATGGGAAACGGGAAAACATTCATAAAAGCTACAGATCTTCGAAAACTTTTTCCAGTTAAGAGAGGATTTTTTGAAACTCTGCTCTCAAGAAAACAGATGTTTGTACATGCGGTTGATGGAATCAGTTTTGAAATAAAACGAGGAGAAGTTTTCGGTTTAGCTGGAGAGAGTGGCAGCGGAAAAACAACTACTGGAAGATTACTGCTTAGGTTAATTGAACCCACAAGTGGAAAAATAAGTTTCAACGGCAAAGACATGGCAACCGTCCCAGGGAAGGAGTTAAAATCGCTGCGTCGAATGATGCAGATAATATTCCAAGATCCTTATGAATCCTTGAATCCCAGAATGACGATCGGCAGCATCGTTGCAGAGCCTTTACGAGTTCAGAAAACATTTAGTAACGAGGCTCAAATAGACGAAAGAGTCAAGGAAGCAATAGCTGAAGTTGAATTATTGCCTCCAGAAGAGTTTCTTTTCAGGTTCCCCCATGAATTAAGTGGCGGCCAAAGGCAAAGAGTCTCCATAGCTCGAGCTTTCGTACTTCGCCCAGAATTCTTAGTTGCTGACGAACCAGTATCCATGTTGGATGTTTCAATTAGAGCCGGAATTTTGAGCATGATGCTTGATTTGGTAGAAAAATTCGATGTTTCCTTCCTATATATAACCCATGACCTAGCATTAGCCCGGCACATGTGCGACCGAATTGCCATCATGTACTTAGGCAAAATAATGGAGATGGCTTCAACAGAAAAAATCGTCTTCGAACCCTTACACCCATACACAAAAGCTTTAATCTCCGCTGTGCCGATACCCGACCCAACAATAAAGCGAAGTGAAACAGTGATCCCAGGCGAGATCCCAAGCCCAATTAATCCACCGCCAGGATGCAGATTCCACACAAGATGCCCAGTCAAAATAGGTAAAATATGCAGCACGAAGGAACCTCAATTAATTGACGTTGGCAACGAACACTACGTAGCATGTCACAAAAATACGTAGCAAACGGGTTTTCCCGGAATATATACCGAAAAATTCTATTCTCTAGGGAGTATCTCAGGCAGCAATCTTCTTTGCGACAGAGTAAACTGTTTATACTT
>JABAOF010040680.1_pt1 | contig 12379 bp, 10 predicted proteins | sample 7062171 | NCBI WGS metagenome assembly JABAOF01 (sample SAMN14538628, study PRJNA623070) | marine sediment metagenome | biome: marine biome [ENVO:00000428]; feature: marine pelagic biome [ENVO:01000023]; material: deep marine sediment [ENVO:00002113] | place: India: Gulf of Khambhat ... | reverse complement strand
CCGCGGTTGAGGAACGCCAGTTCTTGGAGCCGTTTGAGCAGAGTGTCGTAGACAAAGCTTGTGTTGGGAAAAATTTGGGTATCGGGCTTAAAGGTGGTTCTGGTCCCCCGCTTCTTGGTACTGCCGATCTTACGGACTTCGCCCTGCGGCACACCCCGTTCGTATTCCTGTTGATACGCATGTCCGTCCCGGTAAACTTCCACTTCGCACCATTGGGAAAGGAAGTTGACCACGGTGACCCCCACACCGTGCAGGCCGCCTGAGGTCTGGTAGGCACCCTTTTCGAACTTGCCCCCGAATTTCAAGACGGTCATCACGCCTTCCAGCGTGGAGACCTCCCGGTCCAGCTCTTCGGAGAGCTGGTCGTGGCGTTCGACAGGAATCCCCCGCCCATCGTCTTCCACGGTGACGGAACCATCGTTGTTAATCTTCACGCTGATCTTGTTTGCAAAGCCTGCCATGGCTTCATCGATGGAGTTATCCACAACTTCGAAGACCAGGTGGTGCAGCCCGCGGGGGGTGGTATCCCCGATGTACATGCTGGGCCGTTCGCGGACGTGTTCCAGGTCGGACAGATGCTGCAAATCTTCCGCGGTGTACTCGGCATCGCCCCCCCGCAAGCCAAACGATTCGGGACTGTCACTCGAGCTGCGGGGGGCGGCCCCTTCTGCTTCGTCACCAGGCTTTGGCTGACCCGGCTTTTCCTCAGCAGGTTGTTTCTCAGCAGGATGTTTCTTCTTCTCAGTCATAACCGGTTCCACTTATGCACCGCTCCATCGGCCTGGGTGGCACATGCCGCAGGAGGGGTCAGGAAGATGGGAAGGCGGGTTAGCTCCACCATGGCCGCTGCCCGCCGGCGGGCCGCAATGCACCAAGATTTCCCATTTTTTAGGGGCGGTCCGCGCTTTGTTTGGTCTCCGGGGAGGGGAGCGCACCCTGTCGAAAACGGATGTCGTCAATTTCCAGTTGGGGGGCCACGGCCCTCAAACGTTGTAAAAGTTGTGGTTTCTGAAAGGTCAGTTCCTGGATCACGGTCGAGCTGCGGACGGTCACCTCCAGGCGGCGGCGGTAGATCCGCCCCGCGCGGGTATAGCTGCCCAACGGTTCGCCCACCGCTTCCTGCCAGGCTTGTTCTGCCTGCTGGGCTGCCAACTGCCGCCCCAGACCGCGGCGGGCCATCAGTTCCCTGATGACACGGCCGATCGGTTGCGGACCGCGGGGCGGTGGTGGCTGAGCCGATTTTGGCTGGCGGGATTTGGCTCTGGCTGCCATAACTTTTTCTACTTCTCGCGGGCCATGGGCATAATCACATAGCCATAGCCATCGTCTGTTTTGCAAACCGCGGCGCTCTTGGCATCGCGGACTTCCAACGTAAAGGTTTGATCCGCAGCGATCACCTTCAGAAAATCGCTGATGTATTTGGGGTCCAGCATGATCGTGATCTCGTCCCCCTCGTAACTGATCGGTAACTCGATCCGCGACTGCCCTGCTTCGGCTGCCTGAGCCGCCAGAACGACCGTGCCTTTCCCGAAGGTGAAATCGATACCCCGGCTCTCTTCGCTGGTCACAATCGCTGCTTGTCGGACAGCCGAATAAAACGGTCCCACCGGCAGCTCGATCGCGACGTTATCTGCTGAGCGGGGAAAGACGTCCTGCCACTTGGGAAAACGGCCTTCGACCAGGCGGCTGTAGATCGTGGCCCGCGGGCTGCGGACCAAAACCTCGTTGCTGCGCGCCACCAACTGGATCTCGGCATCACTGTCACTGAGGGCCCGTTCCATCAACTGGAGAGCCCTTGTGGGGACGATGGTCATCTGATCGACCGTGCTGTGCCCGTTGACCGCCAGGGCGGGTCCCTCCATCTTGGCCAGGCGACGGCCATCTGTGCCCACGGCCGTCAAGCGATCTTCGGTCAACTCCAACAGCACGCCCCCCAGAGCATACCGGCTGCTCTCGGTATCCGTGGCAAAAATAGTCCGGCGGATGACCTCCCGCAAAAACCGAGCGGGCAGTTCGTGAAACTTGTCCCCGCTAAACGTGGCCACATCCGGAAACTCGGCCGGATTCTGCCCCGGCAGCTGGAACTTGCTGCGCTGACCCCTCACCTGCGTTCCCTGGGCATCCGCCTCCAACGCCAACTGCTCGTCAGGCGTCTCTCGCAGAATGGCCCCAAATCGGCTGACCGGCAACAGCACGCTGCCGGGCACCTGAACTTCCACTTCCGGCACGCTGCAGCGGATGCCCACTTCCAGGTCGGTCGCAGACAAAACGGCCTCCTCGTCGCTGACGTCCAGCTTGACGCTCTGCAAGATCGTCTTCGGGCTACGGCTGGGGGCCACCGAAGCGACCGTCTGAAAGGCCTCCGCAAATTTGGCTCGATTACATTGAATTTTCATCACAGCGTTCCTTTAGTCGTTCCTTTAGTCCTTTGGGTCCCGGTTTGTGCAGTGCTTTTTTTGCCCCCAGCCGGGTCGCTCGGTTCCCTGAACTCCCAGCATCCTCGTTCCACAACATCTGGCTTCCCATCCATCCCGGTTCTCACGCGGAAGGAAGACAGAACTTATTACTTATTTAATTTTTATCTTTGTATTCGTATTACAGCGGCCGGCCGGGCTGGAGGTTGTTCTTGGGCCGGAGCATTTAATGGCTGTCCCTCATTCCGTTTACATGGTTTTGGCACCTGGGGAAATCGCGTGCATATCGTGTCGCTGGCCTGCCGCTTGTCCCTCGGTGGCATGTTCCCCAATCGGGGTCCTCCGTCAACGGGGCAGGGTGGCTGTCGGTAAGGGCCCCAGGGACCAACAGGCACGGACATGTTTTCCACACTCTGCTTAAGGGCCTCCTGGTCTTGGGATGGATGGTTCGGGAAGGGGGATCGGTGCCGATTCTGCTTCGATTTCCGCCACGATCTGTTGCAGAGCTTGGCGGCAGTTGGCGTCGGTGTGGAGCAGTTTTTCGATGTTCTGGCAGCCGTGCATGACGGTGGTATGATCCCGCTTTCCCAGCGAAGTGCCTATTTTTTTCAGGCTGTAGCGGGCATACCGCGACGCGACGTACATGGCCATGCTGCGGGCCAGAGCCACGCTGCGGCGACGGCTACGGCCCCGCAAATCGGCCGTGGTGACGCTGTATTGGCGGGCCACCAGGCGGAAGATGCGGCCGAGGGGGAGCGGGACCGGGGGGCGCGCCGCCTGCGGATCGAGGTGGAAGAACCGCCGCACAACCGCTTCGTCCAGGGCAGCAGGTTCGGTGGAGGCACTGCCCTCGCTCGCCGCCAGGCGGTCCATCGTCCTCAGCAGTTCGGCCACCGAGCAGGACGCCAGCCGGGCCGCAAGCTGGGAAACGGCCCCTTCGGTCAACGGGATCCCACGATGCCGAGCCTGGGAGCGTACCAGCGCCCGGCGAGCCGCCGCCTGTGGGGCCAGGAGGTTGATGACCAAGCCCGCGTTGAGCCGGCTGCTGAGCATTGGGGAGAGTTGTTCGCAGGCAGCCGGCGCGGTCTGGGAGGTCACAATCAACTTGCCACCTACACGTTCAAGCCGGTCGATCAAGGACGCCAACTGCCGTTGGGCCGACCGCTGCCGACTGAGCTGATGCAGATTCTCCAGGATCACCAGCGTCGTGGACTGCCAGGCGGTTTGCCCAGCGACCCGGGTGGAGGAGGAATGCTCAACCATATCGTGGGGTTTACCCTGGACCTGGTGATCGTGGACCTGAGTATCGTAGAGCAGGTGGCCGGCGGGGACGTCGCCCGCATCCGCCAGATGGTACACCGATGCCTGGGGATACCGTTCCTTCCAGATGGCTGCCAGACCGGAGGTCAAGTGCGATTTGCCGCAGCCTGGGGGGCCGTAGATGACCAGGGGATAAAAAGCGGCGGGGCTGGGGGCAGGCAAGAGGAACGTGTCCACGGCGACACGCGCCAAACGGTTTTCGGGACCCACAATCAACTCCGCCGGTGGCCCGCAGCGTGGTCGGCAGCCGGACGAGCCGGCCAGCTCGGCACCTCCAGCCAAGGCGGGAAGAGGGATGCTGAAGACTCCGTGGGACACCGTGGCTCCGTCCGCGTTAAAACGGCCTGGCCGGGGCGTGCATACCGGCAGGCCTGGGGCCGATGTGGGTAAACGGTCATTATAGCCGTTTGGCGTTCGGCAGGGGAGCCAGCTCGGGCCGATTTCCCAAGCGGGGGGGATTTCCTAAACGCTTGAGTACTTGCAGGATACGTCGAGCGGCCTGGTCGACCTGCTGGGCCGTGGTGGTGGCCCCCAAGCTGAACCGCAAAGCGCTCTCCACCAACTCCGCCGAAGCCCCCATGGCCACCAGGACGGGAGACGGTTCCGACGAGCCGCTGGCACAGGCGCTGCCGGTGGAACAGGCCACGCCGGCCTGGTCGAGCGCCATGAGGAGGGCTTGTCGGTCCCAGCCGGGAAACGAGAGGCAAGAGGTGTGGGGAAGTCGAGCGGCACCGGCGGCGTGGACCACCGTCGTGGGCCAACCTGCCACCAGTTCCTCCTCCAGCCGATCCCGCAGGGCCGCGATCCGCTCGTTCCGCTCAACACGCTCAGCCTCCCACAACTCCCAGGCCTGGCACATCCCCACCACCAGTTCCACCGGCTCGCTGCCCGGGCGGAGACCACCCTGTTGGAAGCCGCCGAAGAGGATCGGGGTGAGGGCCTGGCCTCCGCGGAGGATCAGGGCGCCGATCCCCCGCGGGCCGTGGAATTTGTGGGCGGTGATGGTGAGGGCCGCGGCGCCTAGGCCAGGGAAATCGAGGGGCAACTTGGCGGCGACTTGAGCGGCATCGGTGTGCAGGGGCACACCCGCTGCGGCACAGCAGGCAGCGATCTGGGCGACCGGCTGCAGGGCGCCGGTTTCGTTGTTACCCAGCATGACGCTGACCAACCGCGTGTCGGGTGTCAGGAGGGCCGGGACCGCGTCCAGCGGTACCACGCCCTGGCGATCGACGGGCAGGCGGTCGATTTCGAAGCCGAGGGTCGCCAGGTATTCCGCCGCTCCCACGACGCTGGGGTGTTCGATGGCCGAGATGAGGATCCGGCCGGGGGGCCGACCGGCCAGGCCGCGCAAGGCCAGATTGTTGGCCTCGGTCGCTCCGCTGGTAAAGATCACCTGATCCGCTCGGCTGCTCCCCGTGTCCGCACCCAGCCACTGGCCGATCTGCTGACGAGCCGTTTCCAGGGCGCGGCGGGCCTGGCGTCCGGGGCCGTGCTGGCTGGCCGGGTTGGCAAACTGGTCACGGGCCGCCCGCCGCATGGCATCGGCCACGCGGGGGTCGAGCGGCGTGGTGGCGTTGTGGTCCAGATAGATCACCTGGTTGCTCATACTGCCACATTGTAGCCGCTGGGCCGGGGCGCGTACCGCGGGCCGAGCGAAAAACGGGGCCGCCGGCGGGGGGGGGTGCCAGCGGTGAGGGCAGTCGATTTTGACGTTGTGATCCTGGATTCACCGTGGCTATGATCCCTGGCATGCAACAGTCCGCCGGCGACACAATGTTGCGGGCCTTGATCATGGCCGCCGTGCTGGGAGGCATCGTCTGGGTCGTGGCCCGGCAAACGAGGATTCCCCGCCTGCTGATCCAAAAGGCGATCAGCTGGTACGATACGGGTCGAGTCCGGGCGGAGGGTCCAGGTCCCAGCTTCCGATCCCCATCTGGGCCCGACGGGTCAGCCGGTGTGGGAGCGCCCCGGCTGTTGCCGGCCGGGATGTCTGCCGCGGTACCCCTCTCCCGACCCACCCCTGCCGACCGTTCGAGCTCTCCCAGCCGCTGGGCGGTGGGGGTCGCGACCGAGCGGGACTCCGCCAACCGGGAAGCGGCCGGGACCGTGGCTCCGGCGGTCGCCTGGATGCCGGGCAGCGAGGAACCGGGGGAGCCAACGGCGACCGCCTCTCCGGATGCTCGGCAGCGGATCGAGCAGCGGCTGGAGGCCTTGGGTGCCGTGTACAGCTTGCTGGAGATGTGGGGCCGCGCCCAGCGCCGTTATCGGTATCATTGCCAGGTGTCGTTTGCGGGGGGGGCCTACGTGACGCGCAGTTTCGAGGCCAACGGCCGCTCGCCGCTGGAGGCCATGCAACGGGTCTTGGGGGAGGTTGAGGCCTGGCGGGCGGAGGCCAGCTTTCCGGTCGAGAGTGTCGAGCCGTAGGGCCAACAACGTTCTGCATGAAACCTGTCCGCACCAAACACGCTCGCCGCCGCTTCACCGTTTCCCGCGATGCGTACGGGGTGCCGCACATCCGCAGCGATTCCTGGCGGACCTGCCTGTACGGGCTGGGATATTTGCACGCCGTGGACCGCCCCACTCAGATCCTCTTTGCCCGCGAGGTTGCGCGGGGGACGGCCGCGGGGCGGATCGCCGCCACGCACGAGCTGTTGGAGACCGACCGTTTCTTTCGCAAGGCGGGCCTGTACTTGCGGCTGGAGGAAGAGGCCCGCCGTTTGGATGACAGGACGTTTGGCGATTTGACCTCCTATTGCCAGGGTGTCAACGACGGCATGCAGGACGCTGGCCGCAGCCTTCCCATGTGGGCCACCGGCTTTGCCCCGGAACCGTGGACGCAACAAGCCGTCCTCCTGATCGGCAACCTGCTCAGCTTCGGCGGCCTGGCGATTGGGCAGCAGCAGAACGAGCGATTGTTGTTGGAACTGGTCCAGTTGATCACGGACGACCAGCGGCTGAGCGAACTGTTTGCACCTCGGCTGGACGGGGTCGACCTCGAGTTGCTGCGGCGGGTGAAGATATCCCACCAGCTGTCGGACCAGGCCCTGGAATTGATCGCCGATCTGCCCCGCCTGGCCGGCAGCAATGCCTGGGCGGTCTCGCCCGCCCGCAGTGCCACGGGCGGGGCCCTCCTGGCTTCGGACCCGCACCTGGAAATCAACCGGCTGCCGGCCATCTGGTATGAGGCGGTGTTGGCCTGGGAGGACCGCTACGTGATGGGGGCCACGTTGCCCGGTTGTCCCTTGTTCGGTGTGGCGCGAACCGACCGGGTGGCGTGGGGGGTGACGTACATGAAGGGGGATACCAGCGACTACTTTATCGAAGACTGCCGGCCGGGGGGTGCCACCGGCTGGCAATACCGCCGCGGCCAGCAGTGGCTGGATTTCGCGGTCCGCGAAGAGGCGATTCAGCAAAAAGACCGTTCGGCGGAAATCTTGCGGGTCTACGCCAACGAGGTGGGCACGCTGGAGGGGGACGTCGACGAATCGGGACCCGGGCTCTACCTCTCGGTGCAGTGGGCAGGTCATTACGAAGGCAGCGCCCGATCGATCGCCACCTGGCTGGACGTGGTGCACAGCGAAAACGCGAGCGACGCGATGGACGTCGTTCGCGACAATCCGCAACCCTCGCTGAACTGGGTCTTCGCCGATCGGGATGGCCATATCGGGCTGCAGGCCAGCGGCTGGTTTCCCTTGCGGGCTCCTCACCACCACGGCCTGATTCCCCTGCCGGCCTGGGAGAAGAAGAACCACTGGCGGGGCCTACTGCCATCCAGTTTCTTGCCGCGAATTTTTGATCCGCCCGCCGGGTTTGTGGCGACGGCTAACGAGAACATCAATCCGCCGGGGGGGCCCGAGCTGGTCACGTTGCCCGTGCCCGACTACCGCAAACGGCGGATCGACGAACGGTTGGCGGCCCTCCCGCAGGCGACCCTGGAGGACATGCAGCAGCTGCAGTACGACGTGGTCAGCGTGCACGCTCGCGACTGCCTGAAAATCTTCCTGCCGCATATGCCGGAGGGAGAGATCAAGCGGCGGCTGAGCCGTTGGCATGGGAATTATTCGCCGGAGAGCCACGAGGCGGCCATGTTCCACAAGCTGTATCGCAACGTGCTGTTGGAAATCTTCGGCCAGCCCCAGGAGACCCACGGCGGTTTTGGCTGGCGACGGATGCTGTACCTCTGCAGCCGCCAAGGTTTTTCCACGATGGTGATCACCGCCATTGATCGGCTGCTGCTCAAGGAGACGTCCAGCTGGTGGCGCGACCGGGACAAAGGCGAGATGATTCATCGCGCGGCTCAGCGGTTAGAGCAGGATCAGGATCAACCCTGGTCGGAACTGAACGCGTTTCGTTTTACCAACCGCTTTTTGGGGAACCAGCGGGCTGGCCGGCTGCTGGGGTTTCACACGGGCGAGCTGCCGATGCCGGGAAATTTTGCCACCCCCTTCCAGGGGCACCTCCTGCGGACGGCCACGCGGGAATCGACCTTTGCCCCCAGCTATCATTTTGTGACCGACATGAGCCGCGACGAGGCCTGGACGAATTTGCCGGGTGGGCCTTCCGAGAGCCGCTTTTCGAAATACTACAAGACGGATATCCCCCGGTGGCGGAAGGGAGAGTACAAACGGCTCTGGGCTCAAGATGCCGAGGAGGCGGCCGACACGGAGGGGGATGCGGGTGAGCTGGCGGAAGGGCAGGGCTGAGGGAAAGGGTCGCAGGGGATGAAGTCGGGCGTGACGGGGTCGGGAGGGCTCTGTAGAAAACCCCTCTTAGAGGATATCGTCTGCCTGTCACTCGTGCTCAGCGAAGCGGTGCTCGTGCTCGTAATCGTAATCGAGCGGACGATCAGGCACGAACAGGGTGGCGATTACGAGTACGAGCACCGTCCTGCGGACTGAGCACGAGCACGACCCGGGGAAGCCGCTTTGCGGGCTTTCTACAGAGCCGGTCGGGAGTCTTTTTCAGTCGCGGACGGGAAGGGGTCGGGAGTCTTTTTCAACTGCTTCGACCGCTCGTTGGTTCGCTAACCATCAGACCAGTTGAAAAAGCCTCCCGACCCCGAAAGGCGTACGACGCCATCGGCGCATGGAATCCACGTCGCACGTTTTCCAACGCTCTGCTATGCTGTCGCCATGACCTCGATTCCCCCCGATGCGGACGCCTCCCCGCCCGGCGACCGGTTTGGCCACCAGCCCTTCCGCGAGGTGCTGGACGAAGCGCAGACTGATATCGGCATCCATCCGGCGGCTGTGCCTCATCTGCCTCCGCCCCTGCGTCCGCGCCGCCGCCGGCGGGTCCGCCTCCCCCTGCTGCTGTTTTTGCTGACCTGCATCTCGACCTATGCGGCCGGCTGTTACCAGTGGTTCCCCACCGTGGTCGGTTCGCCCTGGCAGATCCAGGTCGCCGCCGGGGACTCCTACCTCGACCACGAAGGTCAGGCCGTCACGGCGCAGAAGGCGGGCCGGGTGATTGCGAGCTGGCAGAGTGTCTTGCGGTACAACTGGCGGGATGGGGTGTTGTACATGGCCTGTGTGCTGGGGGCCTTGCTGCTGCACGAAATGGGGCATTTCCTGGTCGCCTGGCGGCATCGCGTCCCGGCCAGTTTTCCCTATTTCATCCCCGTGCCGTTCATGATTACCGGCACCATGGGGGCGGTGATCGGGATGGATCCCTACAAGGCCAACCGGCGGGAAGTGTTTGACATCGGAATTGCCGGCCCGCTGGCCGGGCTGGTCCTGATCGTGCCCCTGGTGATCTGGGGCATCATGATCGCTCGGCCGGTGCCGGAGCCGCCCGAGCCGCGGGGCTATGGTGACCCTTTGCTGGTCAAACTGCTGATGCCCGTGGTGCGGGACATGGACCAGATCAAACAAGATTACGCGCGCCAACACAATCAACCCCAAGCGGTCAATCAGGAATTTACATTTCAGGTCAACGCCATCTATATGGCGGGTTGGGTGGGTATGCTGGTCACGGGTCTCAACATGATGCCGGTCAGCCAGCTGGACGGGGGACATGTGCTGTACGGCCTGTTCGGTCCCGCCTCGCGCTACGTCGCCCGCGTGATCCTGGTCGCCTTGATCGCGGCCATCGTCATGTTTGACGCTTACCAGTGGACCTTGATGGTGATCCTGGTGATCTTGATCGGCGATCATCCGCCCACGGCGGACGATACGGTCAAACTCAATCCGCTACGGTGGCTGCTGGGCTTTGCCTCGCTGTCGATTCCTGTTTTTTGTTTCCCTCCCTTTCCGATCCAGTTTTGAGTCAAAGCAAGCGGGGGGTGCCGAGTCGCCGTGTTGGTAAACGGCTTTTGGCGATCCCTGTCACCTCCTGCAGAAACTTGCCACCGCCAGGAAACCGTGAGTCGTTACGACTGTATTGTGATCGGCGGTGGGCACAACGGACTGGTGACGGCCGCCTACCTGGCGCGGGCTGGCCGAAAGGTCTGCGTGCTGGAACGTCGCGAGGTGCTGGGGGGCGCTTGTGCCACGGAAGATCTTTGGCCCGGTTTCCGGGTTTCCACGGCCGCCTACGTCGTCAGCCTGTTTTTGCCCGAAATCACCGAGGAGCTGCGGCTGAAGCAGTACGGGTTGAGAATCCTCCCCCGAGACCCGTCTTCCTTCACACCCCTGCCCGACGGCCGCAGCCTGCTCATGGGTCCGAACGCCGATTTGACGCGGCGCGAGATCGCCAAATTCAGCCAGCCGGACGCCGAGGCCTTTCCCCGCTACGAAGCGCTGCTGGACCGCGTGGCGGGCCTGATCGAGCCGCTGTTAAGCGAAACGGCACCCGATCCGCTGCCGCTGCCGGCCGGGTGGCGGAAGATCGGTGTGGCCAAGAAGTTGCGGGATGGGGCCAGGCTGTGGAGGGCTTGGACGACGCTGCGCCAGCTGCAGTATCATCTGCCGGAAGCGATCGAACTGCTGGTCGGCGCGGCGCGGCCGATCCTGGAACGCTGGTTTGAAGCCGAAGTGCTCAAGGCGACCCTGGCCACCGATGCGGTCATCGGCAGCTTCTCGTCGATCTCCGCGCCGGGGACTGCCTACGTCCTCCTGCACCACGTCATGGGCAGCGCCGGGGGAAAGCGGGGTGTGTGGGGCTACGTGCAGGGCGGGATGGGGGCCCTCTCCGATGCGATCGCCCAAGCCTGCAGGGACCTGGGGGTCGAAATCCGCCGCGAGGCGCCCGTGTGTCAGATTCTGAGCAGCAACGGTCGAGCCCGCGGCGTGGTGCTAAACGACGGTACCCAGCTGGACGCCCGCTGTGTGGCCTCCAGCGTGGACCCGCACCTGACCTTCGAAAAAATGTTGCCCGCCGATGCCCTGCCGGACGATTTTCGCCGAGCCGTAGCCCGTATCGATTACTCGTCCGCCTCCGCCAAAATCAACCTGGCCCTGGCCGAACCGCCCCAGTTCACGGCCGCTCCCGGCACGGCTATCGGACCGCACCATCACGGCACGATTCACATTGGGCCCTCGTTGGACACTATCGAGCGGGCGTATGACGATGCCAAGTATGGGCGGCCCAGCGCCGAACCGATCCTGGAGATCACCCTGCCGACCAGCGTGGACCGCACCATCGCCCCGGAGGGGCGACACATCATGTCGATGTTCGTGCAGTACGCACCCTACCGCCTGGCCGAAGGGAATTGGGACGACCTAAAGGAATCGTTCGCCGACCGCTGTATCGACCTGCTGGCCCGTTATGCCCCCAACGTCCCCGCCGCGGTGATGCACCGCCAGATCCTCAGCCCGCTGGACCTCGAGCGGACCTATGGGCTGACCGGCGGCAATATTTTTCAAGGTGCCATGTGGCCCTGGCAGTTGTACAGCCTCCGCCCCGTGCCCGGCTGGGCCGATCACCAGACACCCATCGAGGGGCTCTACCTGTGCGGTGCCGCCAGTCACCCCGGCGGCGGGGTGATGGGCGCCTGTGGGCGTAACGCGGCCCGCGAGATTTTGCGAAAACGGTAGTCTGGCGGGACCGGCCGTTTGAGGGATGGGGCCAGCTGCCCCACAGCGGCTGGCCGACAAATCGGCTGGCTCCCCAGCCGTCCTCCGCGCGGCGGTCCGGTCACCTGTTCCCCACCACCGCCTTTATGCCAGGCTGCCGGCCCGATATAATCGCGCGAAAAGGGCCAGAAAGTTTAGTGGGAGAGAGGGCAAGATGAGCGACGCGAAAGTTCAGGGTGTGGTCCACCTGGTCGAGGAGACCAAGTCGTACGGTCAGAGCGGCTTTCAAAAACGGCTGGTTGTTCTGGAACAGGACAACGAACGATTCACCAGTTACCTTCCGCTGGAGCTGATTCGCGACAACTGCCAGCTGGGCGACGACCTGAACGTTGGCGACGAAATCGAGGCAACGTATCGGTTAAACGGTCGTAAGTGGCAGCGCGATCCGCAGAGCGAAGTGAAATATTTTCTTAGCGCCGAAGTGACCGGTTTCAAAGTCATCCAACAGGCCAGCCAGGCACCGGCCTCAGACCCGGCCGACGCCAACGCGGAACTGAACGCGGCGGCCAACGAGGAAGATGTGCCGTTCTAGCGGCCGGGTTCCCGCCTCCCGTGTCAGGCTTCCTAAATGACCAAGCGGCCTTCGGCGCAGCACCCCGACTGATCACGTCAACAGCCAGGCTCCGGCAA
>JABAOF010001731.1_pt1 | contig 12381 bp, 10 predicted proteins | sample 7062171 | NCBI WGS metagenome assembly JABAOF01 (sample SAMN14538628, study PRJNA623070) | marine sediment metagenome | biome: marine biome [ENVO:00000428]; feature: marine pelagic biome [ENVO:01000023]; material: deep marine sediment [ENVO:00002113] | place: India: Gulf of Khambhat ... | reverse complement strand
TTCGACAACTAGCAACAAGGTGGGGACCTCAGCTCTGCCCTGTACAACTAGGCAGTCAAAGCCTGCTCGTTTCATTTCGACGCCGAAAAAACCACCTACATGTGAATCTAAAAAGATCCCTGTGAGGGGCGATTTGGTCACGACTGTGAACCTGGCTGAGGATGGGGCCAGCGTGGCGGTCAGGGGTCCCGAAGCGAAGATGATCGCGTTTTCCGGGCTAAGCGGATCGATATCTGGTTCGAGAAGGTCGTACAGGATCTTTGCGCCTAATCCTTTTCCGCCGATGAATTTTCTCGCGATCTCCTCATTCAGTTCCTCGACGTGTGATTGTCGTTTGGTCAGATCGACTGTGAGGATTTTTCCCATGTAGCCTTGGAAGATTTTCATCAACTTCCTTTTCAGCGCTTGTCTAGACGCCTGTTTATGGCAAGCATATCGCTCAGTAATGCATATCCCGCCTCAGTGCCACCGGCTCCACGTCCTACGACGGTGAGATCCCCGAGCAAGTCGGTGCTGAAGGTCAAAGCATTGAGGCTGCCGTTGATGTGCGCTAGGATATCTGACAGTGGAACCTTCTCGGGTGCGACTTTGGCCTTCACTTTTCCGTCTTCACGCCAGGCTTTGGCGATTAGCTTTATCTTCACGTTTTCGCGCTGAGCGTTTTCAATATCTGTGGTGGTTATTCTTGTTACGCCAGTTCGCTTGACATCTTTAACCTTGACATCGCCTCCCATTGTTACATTAGCTAGAATTATCGCCTTCGCAACTGCATCCCACCCTTCCACATCCATCGTGGGGTCAGCCTCTGCGTATCCACGTCGCTGCGCTTCTTTCAGCGCTTCTTCGTAACTGTTTCCGATCTCCATCTGGGTCAAGATGTAATTTGTGGTGCCATTGACGATCCCCCTTACCGAGTGTATTTTCACACCAGCTAGATCTTCCAGGGTGAGACTGAGTGTCGGCGTGCCACTTAGCACTGTGCCCTCAAATCGAAGGAAAACGTTGTTGGTCTCAGCGAGGCGCTTGAGCTCATGATAAGCCACCGCTATTGGACCTTTGTTTGTTGTAACGACATTTTTGCCAGCCGCAAGGCTTTTCCGTATGTGCGTTAGTCCCGGCTCGGCTGTTTTCAGATCGGTCCACGTAGCCTCCACAATCATGTTCGCCCCGCTTTCTTCTATGATCTCGAGGCTTGACAGTCCTTTCTGTCTGCTTTCATACGCGCGGATGTTGCCCGTCTTTTCTACGAGGCCTAGAACCTTGGAGAGATCTATGCCTTTTTCATTGAGCACAGACCCTTTCTTCAGGTCAGATATGGCAACGACGTTGTATTCAAAGCCGTATTCCTTTCGCAGGAAATCCTTTTTCTCAACTAGGATTTGCGCAAGGCCTTGCCCTACGATCCCGAATCCGATAAAGGCAACGTTGAAGCGCATCTGCAATTTCCTCAATTCGGTATCGTTCTTCTCGCAGCTTAATTTTTGTGTTGCCCTTCCTGCAGGAACACGGAGCGAGTTGTACGCGAATGCTCCACAACTTTATTATTTCGCTGGCAGTTTAGAGGGGGCAAGGTGGATTTCATGTTGTCGCGGGCTATTAGTGATGGAGATAATGTTCTGCTTTTCTTGGATCGGAAGAGAACTTATCTTGTCAAAGTGGAGAGCGGGAAGGACTTTCACACGCACAAAGGCTTTGTCAAGCTGGGTGAGTTGCTTGGGAAAGAATTCGGCTCCCGAATTGCCAGCAGCACAGGCGTCGGGTTCGTGGCGTTGAAGCCTAGCCTGCGAGACTACGTTTTCAAGATGCAGAGAAGGACCCAGATAAGCTATCCTAAAGACATCGCGCTTATTCTCATGTTTAGCGGGACGGGTCCGGGTAGCCGTGTCGTTGAAGCTGGGACGGGGACTGGCGCTCTTACAACCGCCCTCGCATTCCACGTCAAGCCTGATGGGCAAGTTTACAGTTACGAAGTTCGTCAAGAGTTTGTTGGATTGGCGCTGAAGAACTTGCGGAGAGCTGGCTTGTCAAAATTCGTAGCCATCAAGAACATGGACATTACGCACGGTATCGAAGAGGAGGCTGTGGATGCTGTCGTCTTGGACATGGCGACTCCTTGGTTGGTAGTCCCTCACGCGTACACGGCGTTGAAGGGCAGCGGAACCATAGTCTCTTTTAGTCCCACAGTCGAACAGGTCGTCAAGACGGTGGAGGCCTTGGAAGGAGACGGTTTCGTAGATATTCAGACTGTGGAGTCTCTCCTGCGTAGGATGCAGGTTATCCGGGGGAAGACTCGCCCCGAAACCTTGATGACTGGGCACACGGGCTATATTACATTTGGTCGCAAAGCCATCAAAGAACCGCCAAATGGCTAGAGGAGCTCTATTTGCGTGATCTCGGCCAAGCTTTCCAAGTGGTTCATCTTGATTTTTCCATCTGAGATCGTGTCGAGCACGTCTTCAATGTAAAGGCACGCGCGTTTCACCTGCAGTCACGCGCATTCCGAAACTTGAACAGCGAGTTAACAAGCCATCGGTGCCAGCAGAAGTGAAGCTCTCATACTCGGATATTTCTGAAAATAATACTAGAAGAGCATCGGGAAGAGACATTCCGAGATTACGCATGCATCCGCTTCTTAGTGTAGAGGGAAACACCCAATGCGAAGAGGAGGCTGGGTATTACAATCAGCCCTGTAGATGCAAGATTCAGAGGGCTCACACTCCTTCCAAATGTCTGTCTGTCATCTGGAGCCGCTTCCTCCCCGTCTAATGCCTCCAACAATGCGCGATAGGATTCTTCATCTACATTTTTCAGTTGGGGTAAGAGGTTTTCTCCACCAGAAGAAGTCAGTAATTCGTAGTATCTGGGTTTGAGTAGTACTAGTGGAGAAACCATGGTCAATATGCCAAGCAGGATTGCCATCACAGGGTAGAGCACAGTTTTCTTCATTTGTCTTCACCGATTCTGAGGATGCAACGTACTTGATGGTTCGGAGGCTGCTCCGATCCCTTTGAACTCATCAAGATAAGTCAATGGAGAATGATATATATAATTCTACATTTTAGAACGGCACGAGCCAGCAGGATTGGTGAAAGTCGAATAGAAAAGGCACCTTTTGCGAACGATCAGTTTCGGCTTGAGAATACTTGACTTTGACAAGCAGATACCTAGAACGGTCTTTCTCTCCAAAGCCTCACGGTTTCAAACCAAAGGATGACGTTAGCTACAGATCCAAAAAGGATTGCAGCTAGATTGTGAATGGAACCAGTTGGCAGGTATAGGATGAGATACACGACGAGCATGGTCGAGAGCCACAAGGAATAGAAAAGATAGCGGGGAACAAGGAAACGGCCCAGCCGCGTGAAGAACCGCAAGAGTCCTACTTTAACTTCTTGCTTAAGGAAATATTCACCCGTCATAGTCTTCTCTGCCAAACCTAGCGAAAGGAGTTTCTGAAGATGGTGGGCCGCGACGCTGGGGCTGGAGAGGCGCAAAGAGCGTTGAACCTCACGTACGCCTACGCGCGAGTCTGGAGATCCTAGCATGTACCAGTACACTTGGAGGGTTTTCCCCTTTAGCTTGGACTCAACAACGGCTAGATCCGATGAAGAAGCCTCAGACACGAAACTCGCCAAGATCCAATATGGGCATTCGCATAATAAACTATTGCAGGAAGATTCTCCAATCGACGCGAAACATTCTCTTGCCGGACATGGCAATTGCGCAAGCAATGTTGCTGTATGTTTCGCTTGTAAATGTGAAGCGACGGATGGTTGGAGACCCTCTTGTCCGTCAGATTGCTAGAACCGCCGAGGTTTCTTTGGATAAGGTTGAAAAGGTGTTCGTGGTTCTGTGCTTAGCCAGTCTGTTTCTTTGTCGAGTCGTGATAATGATCGTAGTAGATCAAAAGTCACCCAACGTGAAACCTCGGGATGGCGTTGGTATTCCCACAGCCCGTAAGGACCTTGGAGTTCTTGCACAAACTTGACGTTGTCCGCGACACGTCCATCCTCTTGGCTCGCCCCCACCCTCCACGATAGATCCAACATCTGTGCAACATCATACCGTTTGAAATAGGTGAAACCTCCTCGGGGACGTTCCGCTCCGATAATGCGGGCAACTTCAAATCCGAGAGTATGCACCTGTCGATGTTCGTGGGCTAATAACAAGTCTAGACCACGCCTGGCGGCCTGACTCGTTCGTCGTTTAGGATGTAACGCCAACGCGCTCACTACGGCTGTCGTATTGGTTCGACATCCATATTTCGAATGCGCCAGCCGGCGATAGCCCGCGGCAAAAATGTATTTCCTACGATGTCTTCCAGACGGCCACCCGCCTTGTGGTAGCTGTTCCTCAAGTAGCCACTCATAGGCTTGTTCAGCACGAGGATCGGTGGCATAACCTGCCCACGCCAATCCCAGTAGCGGCAAAGCAGTCTGGAGTGGGATCATATGGTATTTGACATCAGATGCTTTAGCCCCGTTCAATAGCGCCCCCCGCGTGACTATTGGCCATGACCCATCAGGCTGCTGCTGTAAGAAGAGGAACTCAGCCCCTCGCTTGACTGCAGAGTGTTCAGGACCCAGTCCTAAGTAACCCAGCCCCATAAGCGCCTGTGCCGTTAATCGGAGTTCTCCCAAGGTAGTCCCGCCGCCTTCTCCCTCCCTCCACGAGCCGCTTTCATTCTGTAATGCTAAGAACTTTAGAATCACTGGGTCTTCTTCCTGAAGTCTCTCAAGCTCCCGGACTTCTTCATCATCCTCCGGACGATTCATGAGATCTCTCAACACCAAAAGCCGTAAACTGGGTGAAGGATCAGCTAATAGCAACGGTGCCCACGTCATGGTCTGGCCTCCAGCACTTCTCGGAGATATGGCGCGGTAGGGGTATCCATCTGCATCACGTCTTCCGGGGTTCCGGTGGCAATGACTTCTCCGCCCTCAGGGCCGCCTCCAGGTCCCAGCTCGATGAGCCAGTCACAATTCGCCAACAAGTGGGGGTGGTGTTCCACCACGACTACGGTATGTCCTGCATCGACCAATTGGTTCAAGACGTTGACCAGTCGAGCGACATCCTCCATGTGAAGGCCAACGGTGGGCTCATCTAGGATGTACAACGTCCGGGTTTTCGTCCGTTTATGCAGTTCCTTCGCAATCTTTAGCCGTTGTACTTCCCCACCGGATAACGTATACGCTGGTTGATTCCACACCAAGTAACCCAAGCCGACTTGTCGGACAACACTTAGGGGGTGTGCAATCTGCTCTTCATCTCTGAAGAGTTCATAGACTTCATCCAAAGTCATCGCGTTAATCTCAGGTAGGGCTACGCCGTTGAAGCGAACCTCCCAAGCCTCGGGGTGATAGCCCGTACCCTTGCAGGTCTCGCATTCCACGTACTCATCGGGCAAAAAGCCCATATCAATCCGTATTCGTCCACGTCCCTTACAGGCCGAGCAGCGTCGGCTCAATGCTCGTTTACCTAATCCGAGGGCGTGCGCATCATCACTGTTGGCATAGATCTTTTGCACAGGTTTTGTCAGCCCGAAGAAGATCGCTGGACTCCGGATACCTCTCCGCGATTGGTCGACTATGAACGCGCGTTTGGGGGCGTTTTTGATGGAGTCATGTTCACCGGGATCAATAGGTTCTCGGGCGAACGAAGAGGTGTGAGTCTTCTTTACGAGCGCTCGACCGAGCGTGTCAATTAGCAGCGTGCTCTTGCCTGAGCCTGAGACGCCACAGACTCCTATAGACGTCCCTAACGGAAGTTGAACATCCTCTCCACGGAGATTGTGGGCACGTGCGCCCTTGATTTCCATCCAGCTTTTCGGTTTTCGTCGATGGTTCGGCGGAATCCATTCTTGCAGGCCTCTCCGTTTGCCGGTAAGTTTTGGAGTGGCATCTTGAAGCCATTTGCTCGTGACCGTGTCGGCCTTGAGAATCTCGTCTGGCGATCCTTCAGCGACAATCTTTCCGCCTGAAGCTCCTGCTCCAGGGCCGAGATCAATCACGTGATCAGCCGCTCGAATGAGTAGCAAGTCGTGTTCCACGACAATCACCGTGTTTCCTTCATCCCGAAGTTCCTCCAGCGCCTCGAGTAGTGCCTCTAGTTCGGATGGGTGCATGCCTCGGGAAGGTTCATCAATTAAGATTGTGAGCGATGTCAATCCGCTGCCTAGCAGGCTGGCGAGTTGAATTCGCTGGGCTTCACCCGCCGACAACGTTCCTGTAGGGCGGTTCAGGTGGAGATATCCTATTCCCACTTGGCGCAAGAATCGCAGTCGTCTACGGGCGATAGCAAGGCTGGCTTCGGCGAGAGGGCTGCCTGATGGGAGAATAGAAACGACGTTCAGATGCTTCTCTAACTCATCTAAGGGCATTTCACTCAATTCGTACATGTTGCGTCCTTTCAGAGTGACAGCCAGAAATTCCGGAAGAAGTCCCTTTCCATTGCATTCCGGGCAAACCACTTTCTTCGTGTATGTTCCATGTATGTCCCAATCCCACAACCAACTCCCCTTTCCGAAAAACCCGCGCCATTTCCACTTGTGGGTTCGCAGCTTTCCTTTCATTGGTCCAGTTGATTTGCTCTGATATGTAATTGCATAGGTTTTATTGTCACCAAAGAGAAAGGCCTTCTGTGCCTCTTCGGACATTTCGTTCCAGGGTGTCTTGAAGGGGGCAAAACCGTAGTGCTCGCCGAGGGCTGGAATGATAGGTTGATCTTTGCATAGATAGGTTCTTGGCCAATATCCAGGCGACCACATAGCTCCAGCGCACAACGGTTTTTCAGGGTGAACAATGAGTTTGCTGGGTTGAGGCGCTTGCAGGGTACCAAGTCCACCGCATTTCCCACATGAACTGGTAAAGTGTGCGCCTGAGAAATGTTGCGCCTTGGCTATGGGCGCGGTGGCACTGCATTTGGGACAGACCCATGTTTCGTCCCGTATCATCTGCGCTCCGCACTCTAAGCATTGGCGTTCGCCAAGCGAAGCCAGCAAATGCGCAATGTGAAAACTCAGCTCAGAAATGGCGCCGACACTGTTTCGTCGAGTGAATTGCGGGATGTGGCTCCACAAGTGAGCGCGATGGGGGGCTACAGCCAGGGTGACCCCTAGTCCTGTTAGGGCATCAACAGGGGCTTCGGCGCTTTCCCGGACGCCTTGTCGTTCAAACATTGATAGCGATTCCAAGTAGCGCCGTCGCGCTTCAGTTTGTAGCACATCCCTTATCAAGCTGGATTTCCCTGACCCGGAAACGCCTGTAACGACGGTCAAGGTTCCCTTGGGGATGTCCGCGTTGACGCCCTTCAAGTTATTTGCTCGCGCGTTTCGAATCGAGATGACAGGTGTTGCCTTGCGTTCAGTTTTCCTTGCCGGTTCTCGTGGCTGGACCGCAATTTCGTCCCTGAGTGCTCGTCCAGTCATCGATTTCTCAGTGCCATAGAGCCCTTCTAATGGACCTGCATAGAGTAATTCGCCCCCTTTGGGGCCAGCCCCTGGTCCTAGATCGATAATCCAGTCAGCTGCACGGATTATGTCCGTGTTATGTTCAACGATGACGATTGTTGCGCCGCTTTGCACTAGGCGATCTAGCACTTTCAGCAAGCCATTGAGGTCTTGGGGATGAAGACTCGTTGAGGGTTCATCAAGTACAATTAACTGGTTGCTCAGTTTGTTTCGGCCCAAGTATTTGGTCAGCTTGACACGTTGGGCCTCACCGCCGGAGAGTGTGGGTGATGGTTGGCCAAGCTCTAGGTATCCGAGACCGACATCGTTGAGGGCTTGGAGAATTCGGTGGGCCGCTTCGTGGCGGGAAGGTGATAGCCATGGAGATTCTGAAATGAGATCATCAGTCTCTTGGATTGGGAGTGCGTAGAAATCGGCGATTGACAGCTTCCGATCACCGAATTCAACGGTGGCAGCGAGCACTTCGTCGTTGAACCGCTGGCCGTCACAACTCGCACAGGGAACCCAGAGGGATGGCAGATACCGCATTTTGATTTCTGTCGCTCCAAGGCCTTTGCAGGTGGGGCAGGCGCCTTCGGGGCGATTAAAGGAGAAATGAGACCTAGATAGGCTCGTAGCCTCCGCATACAGGTCACGTATGATATCAGAAAGCTTCGTGTAAGTCGCCGGATTCGATCGGGGATTCTTCCCAATGGGGCTCTGGTCGACCATTACCGGCCGGATACTGGGACCTTCGATTCCCTCACAGCCAATTGGCTTTTTCTTCGTTAGTGTCGGTACAAGCACATATTCAACAAGCGTGCTCTTTCCCGACCCCGACACACCTGTAATCGCTGTGATGCGGCCCAGTGGCAACCTGACATCAATGTGCTTCAGATTGTGTTGGTGGGCCCTTCGCACGGTGAGAAACTCGTCAGGGGAAGGACGAGGTTCGGGTGCCACGACTTGGTCTTGAAGGCTGAAATAGCGGCCTGTTGGGGTATCCGTTTTCCACAATTCTGCTGGTGAACCGGTGAAGATTACGTCGCCTCCTTCTTTTCCAGCTCCAGGACCTAGATCGATGACCTGATCCGCTTCTGTTGCTGCCACTCGGTCATGTTCGATGTAGATTACTGGTCCTGCCAGCTTTCGAAAGGCGGGAAGGAAACGACGTACATCTGCGGGATGCTGGCCAATCGTTGGTTCATCGAGAACGTGAAGCAGATCCTCCAAGCGGCTGGCTAAGGAAATCGCAAGGCGAACCCGTTGCGATTCGCCTCGAGACAGACTGGGCGCTGATCGGTCGAGTGAAAGGTACCCTAACCCGACCTGATCCAAGGCCTCAAGGCGTCGCTGAATTTCGAAGCGCAACCGCTTCGCTGTCGAAGGCAGTTCGGCTTCGAGAAGTAGTTGGCGCACCTCGTCAACGGAGAGTGCTAGTAGTTCGGGAAATCTCAGGCCTTCCCAGCGGACGGCGGCTGCTTGTGGATGCATTCCAGTTTGGCCGCACCGTCCACAGCCCCTTCCTCTGCAATATGGACAAGGCTGATTGAAGTAGGTAGGTCTTAACTCGCGGAACCCAGCGCCGCAAGTACTGCAGATAGGTGTTGTTGCCAACGTCATCTCGGTCTTTTTGCCACGTACTCTGACCGCTCCTGCACCCACCGCCGTGCTCCTTTGAGCAAGCTTGCGAATGTCCTTTGCGGACATCGATCTGACAATGCGGCCGACTTCAATCTCGATGTCATGCGTTTCCATCGCGTCAAGCGGCTTGCCGTCCCAGATTTCTCCATCAACAAGGAGCCACTTCTTCCCGAACTCGTCAGCCAACACCTTCAGCAGTGTCACATGACTTCCTTTCACCTGATGGAGTAAGGGCGCGAGTAGATGGAGGGCTTCCTGCTTCGCCACAGAAGTGAGTCGGTCGACGATCTCATCCTCCGTCAACACACTCAACGGACTGCCACATTGAATACAATGGCGCACTCCATAATTCGCGTAGAGTAATCGAAAGAAGGGATGCAGCCCAGAGGCTGTCGCCAGGGTTGAAAGCGGATTGCGGTTCAGTAGATTCTGCCCGACGGCAATCGTGGGAACCAACCCGGTGAGTTCGTCTACTTTCGCAGGGGCCAGCCTCTGTCCAGACCGACCATACAAAAAGACATCTAGAAACCGTCGATGCGCTTCGTGATACAACGTGTCGAATACTAAGGAGGTCTTCCCAGAACCAGACACGCCAGTTACAGCAGTGAGTCCATCACCGAACTGCACATCGATGTTCTTGAGATTGTGTTCGCGGGCCCCGCGAATCCGAATATCCATCGCTATCTCCCGTACGACAACCATCATCACTAATGAGGGTTGTGTTACACCAATATCCTCCATATCGAAACGAGCGATAAAGGTCACAGGCGTGGGGGAGATGTCCCCCGCAAAACCGCCACATCTTTCTGGCTTTTCCTAAGTAATAATCTCTCGCTTTCTCTACAATTCATGGACAGCAATTGTAAAAAGCAGCAAGGAAATCGTGTATGTAGGACTAGGGAAGCATCATGGCGGCAAACGTTGACGACTTGGTTTCTAGGATTGATATGGGCCTATTCAGTAGTGAGGATCAACATCCTCATCCCGAGCTAGTCCAAAACGCTCTGGAAGGGCCGAAATGGCATCGCAGTCGCGAATCAGGGTATCGTCACCTCGTCTACCGCATTCCGGACAAGAAGGGCAGGGGAGTCAAGCGCATCGCAGCGATCTACGGCACCACGCTCCGAAAACTCTCTTCAACTTTGTGGCGAGAAAACAAAGTCTCCGGTATTCCTGATTTCGATTCGCTGCTCGAAATTTGCCGCGGTCTATTGGAATGCTGGACATCGGAATACCGCGTCATCGCCTTCGACTGGTGCCACCGAATGAAACGCCATTATCAGCCACAGCACTTTTCCACATTTCAAGAGTGGGTCAGGACTTATCTGACGACTTGGGGTAGCGTGGATGATTTTTGCACGCACACTATGGGCTACTTCCTATATACATACCCTCAGTTCGCTGAAGAAGTCAAGAAGTGGACGAAGTCAGCTAACCCATGGGTACGCCGTGCCGCGGCAGTCACCTTCATCTATGGACTTCGACGTGGCAGGTTCTTGGAACACGCCTTTGACGTCGCCAATGGACTGCTCACTGATGACCACAAATACGTTCAATATGGGTACGGCTGGATGTTGAAAGAAGCGACCAAGCACTTTTTGGAAGACGTATTTGACTATGTCATGCGGAACAAAGCGGTCATGCCTCGCCCGGCACTCCGCTATGCCATCGAAAAGATGCCGAAGGAATTCAAAACCAAGGCGATGAAAGAGTAATCTACACCCCACAAATGCTTTCTAAGATCGAGCTGTACATTTTCTCTGTGGTAGCACGCGAGTGGGAGATCGAGACCGCGAATGTCAGGAAAACTGGACCAGCCTGCTGGACGTAGATTTATCCTTCATGTTGACATGGATCAGTTCTACGCCGCGGCAGAGGAACGGGAACATCCAGAGTTCAAGGACCGACCTGTGGTTGTCGGAGCGGATCCCAAGGATGGAGAAGGCCGTGGTGTGGTGAGCACCTGTAACTATGCGGCGCGAGAGTTTGGGATACATTCCGGGATGCCGATCTCACGGGCGTGGAAACGTTGCCCCGAGGCCGTATACGTGCGTCCCAACTTCAAGCTTTACATTGAGGTCTCCTCTCGAATCATGGAGATTCTGCGAACACATGCAGACAAGTCTGAGCGATGGGGCCTCGATGAAGCGTTCCTCGACGTTACCTCAAAGGTCCAGGATTTCAAAGAGGCAACACAGCTTGCAGAGCAAATAAAGCGAGAGATCTATCGGAAGGAGCGGCTCACTTGTTCCATCGGCGTCGGACCGAACAAGCTCGTGGCAAAGATTGCGAGTGACTTCAACAAACCTGACGGACTAACCGTTGTCACAGAGGACGATGTTGAGCGGTTCTTGGCGCCCTTACCTGTGCAGCGGCTCTTATGGGTGGGCAAGAAGACGGCACGCATTTTAAACGAAATGGGGATGAAGACGATAGGTGATCTTGCGACCTTCAATGTCTCCACCTTAATCGACAGGTTTGGCGCAATGGGGGAGCAGTATCACAGGTTTGCCCACGGCATTGACCCATCAGAAGTTGCGGAACGCGGTGAGATCCAATCCGTCGGCCGGGAGATCACATTCGAAGCGGACACGAATGACTACGATGTCGTTTTGAAGCGCTTGAACAAGCTTGGACAGCGAGTTCACAACAACCTCGTGGATCACCAAATGCTCTTCAAGACAGTCACCGTCAAGATCCGCTACGAAAACTTCGAAACCCACACTCACGGAAAGACCCTACGCACCTTCACGAACCGCCTGGAAGACCTTCAAAAGACCGCTCGGATACTCGCGCAACCCTATTTCCGTGACGCTAGGAAGATAAGACTAATCGGCGTCCGGGTGTCGAACCTCACCTCTAGCCGAGAACAGAAGACGCTAGTATGACTGCCCACGCCTATGCACACGCACGGGAAACTCCTGGACCAATAAATATGAGCCTTCTCGTTACCAAACCACAGTGCCAAACCATATTACCACCCAACGATATAACCGTGCAGGCCGAAGGCCAGACACGAGAAAGAAACACCGCAGAAGGGTTCTGCAAGAGGCTTTTTCTCATGCCGACCACAGTTTTCTCGTCAGCAGTGATCGTCGAGCCTGACCGGGATGGAGCCGAGGAGCTTCGCCAAAACTCTGAAATTGTGAGGGTGTCAGGTATGCATGCATGCAATTCGTTTGATCACTGCAAATTGTGCTAAAGACTTAGGCATGCATGCAGCGTCCTGACACACTTTCCCCATTCTTCCATGTGGAGCGTACTGTGTCAAGCTCGTATATCACTTGGCCGTT
>JABAOF010002495.1_pt5 | contig 12382 bp, 11 predicted proteins | sample 7062171 | NCBI WGS metagenome assembly JABAOF01 (sample SAMN14538628, study PRJNA623070) | marine sediment metagenome | biome: marine biome [ENVO:00000428]; feature: marine pelagic biome [ENVO:01000023]; material: deep marine sediment [ENVO:00002113] | place: India: Gulf of Khambhat ... | reverse complement strand
GCAAAGATCTCCACCGGTTTATCATCCAGCATCCAGAAAGCGAGATCAGCGATATGGGTCATTAAAAACCATTCGGGACCGCTCTGATGCGCCCATTTCATGTTCTCTTCTACCCATGAGATCGTATCGGATAGCACAAAGTTACCGCAAACAGGTTTTCCTATCTTGCCGGAACGTATAGCATCCCTGCCTGCTGAAAAGGCCGGATACCATCGATTGTGATAATTTATCATCAGTTTCTTCCCGGATCTATTTCGCGCCGCAAGAATCTTCTTACAATCAATCGTTTTCATTGCCATCGGTTTCTCGAGAATTACATGCTTTCCAGCATTAAGCGCCGCCACCGCATACTCCGTATGAGCGAAATCGGGTGTTGCAATTGCGATACAGTCAATTGACCGATCATTCACTATCTCCTTCCAGTTTTCGGAAGCCCAGCAATTGAAATGCCGCGAAGATGCTTCACGCCGTTCTCTCGTTGGCGACCAGAGAGATTTCAAGTGCACCATTGGATGGTTTTGGTAAACGCGGGCATGGACCTTTCCATAGGTGCCGCATCCGATTAAGCCAAAGGTCAGGATATCGCCCACAAGCCTGCCCCAAAAGTAAGAATTACTGTATTTCAATATTATTTGCATCATTATAACGGGGCTGGGGTATTTATCAAGAACAATAAACTACTCAAATTGTCTTTTTCCTTTAACCATTGATCACAACACACTACATATTATAATCAACCTTGAAATCCTGGGAGCAGTAACATTCACTGATTCATGAGGAGACTTACGACGATGTATAAGGAATACCCAAAATCACAAGCGATGTATAGGGAGGCCAAAAACATTTTTGCCATGGGAGTAGGTTCGCAAGTGCAAAGTTTTTCCAGACCGCACCCTATTTACATAACCCATGGCAAGGGTTCAAAAATTTACGATATAGATGGAAACGAATTCATCGATTATTTGATGAACTATGGTCCGAACATTCTGGGACATTCACCGCAAGTCCTAAAACAGGCAATTACAGACCAGCTCAACCTCGGCTCTGGTTTTGGTGAACCCCATCCATTACAATTGGATCTTTCCCGATTACTCATAGATCTAATCCCATCCTTTGAGGTCGTAAACTTCAACAACTCAGGTTCTGAGGCAGTGCAAGCTGCATTAAGACTTGCACGGGCATATACGGGAAAGATGAAATTCATAAAGTTTGAGGGCCATTATCATGGGTGGATGGACAGTGTTTTTTTCAGTTTTCACCCGGACAAGGATGAGGATTTCGGAACGAGAGAGAATCCAAAACCGGTAATTCACAACTACTCGAGAGGAATTCCTCAGAGCGTCCTCGAAAATGTAATCATACTGCCCTGGAATAACCTGCAATACGTTGAGCAGGCATTTGAGCGGTATGGAGATGAAATTGCGGCCGTTTTGACCGAACCAATTATGAGCAACTGCGGCGTCATAATGCCGCGCCCCGGATATCTAGAGGGACTTCGCGATCTTACAACCCAATATGATTCCCTTTTGATATTTGATGAAACGATCACTGGTCTCAGAACCTCCCTTGGCTGTGCGCAGCAGTTGCTTGATGTAATACCGAACATAACACTGGGTTTTAAGGCACTCGGAGGTGGCATACCCATATTCGTGTATGGAGCACGCAGTGAAATAATGAATATCGTATCAGACCGTCTGGTGGTGCATGCCGGAACATTCAATGGTAATGCCATTGGATGCAGGGCAGCACTAGCAGTTCTAGAGGAGCTGAAGAAAAACAACGCCGAGATCATACGCCGAATAAACGAGACCGGATTGTATATGATGAAAGAAATCGGCAGGCTTGCAAAGAGACATGGTCAGACCGTTCGAATACAGGGAACAGGAGCACTCTTCTGTGTTTCATTTCATGAAGGCGAAATTTGGGATATGCGCGATGCCTTCTCTCAGGAGAATGAACGTTACTTTATTTTCAGGCAGCTACTTCTGGACAGCGGAATACACATATTTCCGACGGAAAAGGGTCTCTGGTATCTGTCAGCTGCTCATACCGATGAGGACATTGAGCTAACACTTTCCGCTGTAGATAGTACCTTTAAAAAAATGAGGCAGATATAAAAGATGGCTATTTCATTGAAACTGCTCGGCGACAGCGAAATCGAGCAAATAACGGACGCCGCAAAGAGAATCATGCAGGTCAAGGGAGTGCGATTTACCATACCTGAAATCGTAGAGGTTTTTCTGAAATATGGTTTCAGGGTTTCAGATAACAGTATTGTGCATATTTCGCCGGAAGAGCTCAATACAGCACTCAGCAGTGCTCCTACCTCTTTTACCCGGAAGGGATCCCATCCATCAAAGGATGTGCAAATTGGAATGGGAGAGACAAAGTTTGGTATAGGATCCATTCCCATATGGATTGTCGAGAGACATCCTGCAATTGAGCGCCGCCCCGCAACGCTGGACGACTTTAAAAAATTTACTCTGCTCTCTGAGACTCTGGACAGCTATACAATAGGCAACCCAGTAGTGCAGCCACAAGAAATTCCAGTCGAAGTCATGCATGTACTATGGAATCGGAACAATGCAGTCCGAATGACGAAACCCTCATGCTGCTGGTACGGGACGAGCTTCGCCACTGCGCGAGAAGGTTTAGAAATTTTACAACTTGCATCGGGCGGCCTCAGGGAACTTCGGGAATCGAAACGGTGGGCCATCACAGTCTGTCCTGACAGTGCACTTCAATGGGGCAAAAGCGCGATCGGCGCTATGGTTATGGCTCATGCGGAGATTCCAATCGATGTTTTGCCCATGCCCTTTCTCGGATCCATGTATCCGGTAACACTTGCCGGTGCTCTGGTACAATCCACTGCCGAAGCGATGGCAGTGGTCGTTCTGTCGCAGCTGATCAGACCTGGATGTCCAGTACTCTTTGCACCCTCTTATGGTGGCGTTATGGACATGTCTACCGGCTCGCATTCTTTCGGCGCACCGGAATCAGCACTCTTTGCGGCCGCAGCTTCACAGATAGGCAGATCATTTGGGCTTCCAACCAACATGATGCAGGGAACCACCGACAGCAAAATTCCGGATCAGCAGGCCGCTACAGAAAAAATTCTTTCCTACCTTCTTCCCACTCTCACAGGTGCCGATTGCATCACCCAGGCTGGTGCACTCATCGACTTTGCACTCAGTGCCTCCTATGAGCAACTCATCATTGAAGATGAGATCATTAAATGGATAAGGAGAATCATGCGCGGTATAGACGTAGATGATATATCACTTGCCGAGGGAGAGATATTGAATCTTCCATTTGGCGGGAACTACCTGGAATCGGAGCATACCCTTCGTCTATACAGGCGAGAACTTCTTCAAACGAAACTTTTCGACCGGAAGACATGGGAAAGGTGGCACATGGATGGGGCGAAGGATATTCTGACTCGTTNNGCAGCACCATCTCAGGGAATCTCCGAATTAAAGCAACGTGATGTCGACCAGTTTTCAGCTGAGATTTGTAAAAAGAACGGTGTCGATGCCGAGCCGCTCCTCTACTAAAATCAATTAAAAGCTTGACTTTCAATACGTACATATTCAGTGTCTATATTAATATTATAAGATTAATACTATTTAATTTATTTTTCGTTTAAATATTGCACAATTGGAGGAAATAATATGAAATCAAAAGCACAAAAGTCTATATTGATATTTTTGATTGCATCGGTTATGTATTTTGCATTTGGCGTGGTAAATGTCCAGAATCATGTCATCCGTGCCGATGAAACGCACAACGATCTTGGTCAGGTTGATTTTACTGTCTCCTGTAATTATGAAGNNCTGTAGTCATGAAGCGCAAAACAAGTTCCATCGTGGACTCGCGCTCCTGCATCACATGATGTATAAACAGGCAGAACAAGAGTTCGAAGAGGTTGCCAGGATTGATCCAAAATGTGCAATGACCTATTGGGGCATTGCAATGACCCTTTTTCATCCGCTATGGCCAGGAGAGCCGACAAAAGAAGATTTAGAAAAAGGATGGAAAGCTATTCAAAAAGCTGAAGCCTTGAAACCATATACAATGCGAGAAAAAGCACTTATAGATGCGGCGGCAGCATTCTATAAAGACTGGGAAAGTTTAGAGCATAAAAAACGCATTTCTCTATGGGAAGCTGCTCAAAAAGAGGTTTTTGAGGCATATCCGGACGATCCAGAGGCCACGGTCTTTTATGCCCTGGCACACTTAGCAACTGCACCCAAGTCCGACAAAACATTTACCCACCAGAAGGAAGCTGGTAAAATTCTTGAGTCTCTGCATGCTAAGTTGCCAGGCCACCCTGCCGGATTTCACTATTTGATTCATGCTTATGATAATCCTGCTCTAGCACATCTTGCCGTGGATGCAGCACATGGGTACGATAAGATTGCACCTGATGTGCCTCATGCACTTCATATGCCCTCTCATATTTTCACTCGGCTTGGACACTGGTCGGATTCGATTGGATGGAACGAACGCTCAGCCGAGGCTGCCTGGCGGCAGCCTGTCAACGGCGCAACTTCAATGCATTATGTGCATGCAATAGATTATTTGATGTATGCCTATCTGCAGAAGGCACAGGACAAGAAGGCGAAAGAATTACTGGAAAGAGTCAATGTTACCAAAAACTATCAGGAGAGCTTCGCTACAACTTACGCAATAGCAGCAGCACATGCTCGTTATACTCTAGAACGTAGAAAATGGAGTGAAGCTGCTGCGCTTTCGCTGCATGTATCCAATTTATCCTCTTTGCAGAAATATCCCGGAATTGAGTCGATAGTTTATTTCACTCGTGGTTTAGGGGCTGCACGAATTAATGACCTGAACTCTGCACAGAGGGAAATCGAAAAACTGGACGACATTTATAATCGCCTGATTGAAAAAAATCTAGGCTATTGGGCAGTACTGACCAACGCACAGCGCAAAACAGTTTCTGCATGGATTGCCTTTTCCGAGGGAGATAAGAGAAAAGCCTTAATGATAATGCAAGAAGCGGCTGATCTTGAGGAATCCGTTGACAAGCATCCGGTGACTCCAGGATCAGTGCTTCCAGCTCGCGAACTTCTTGGAGACATGCTCGTCTTGCTTAACAAACCTGAAGAAGCACTTAAAGAATATGAGATAAGTCTCAAATACTCACCTAATCGATTGAATAGTTTGTACGGTGCTGGTCGGGCCGCCGAACTAGGTGGAGATTTTGAAAAAGCAGAATGGTACTATACTAGGCTTTTAGAAAATATTGATCAAACAAATTCCGATAGGATGAGCATTGAGATAGTCAAGAAGTATCTTTCGACAAATTAAACTATATTGAATTTAACCCCACTTACTGGTGCTGAGTGCATTGACCATACAGGTGCACTCAGCACTTTTGTACTCAGTCCTTCATACAGGCAACCCGCCATCTAAAAAAATTCGCCGGAAAGTGCACATCATTTTTAAAATAATTTGACTTTTCTGATAATTATGATTATTCTGAAAATACTGGAGGTTTGTATGGAAGATAAAAAGTCCACAATAAATTGCTGCAGTGTAGAATCGGTTGTGAGTATAGATGAGCGGGGGCAAATGGTTCTCCCAAAAGAAATTCGGGATAAAGCAAATATCCATTCGGGAGATAAGCTGGCCCTGATCGGCTGGGAGTGCAATGGTGAACTGTGCTGTATAACGCTCATAAAAGCCGATCAGTTAGGACTTCTGGTCAAGGATTTACTCGGTCCGATGATGCGGGCAATAAGCGATTAGAAAAGTGCTGAAAGTGCCGAAGGTGCTGAAAGTGCCGTAGGTGATGTCAAGTATTGACACGAGGAGGATTAAAGATGAAAGAAAAGGATGTGAGAAATTCAATTCGAGAACGTTACGGTAACATAGCAGTCGAAGGGTCGTGCTGTGGTCCAGTAAACACAAAAAGTTGCTGTAGTCCTGATGGTATTACTCACGATCAATCCATAAGCGAGGCGGTCGGATACTCACAGGCTGAAATAGACTCAGTCCCGCAGGGTTCTGATCTGGGACTGGGATGCGGAAATCCTCTAGCTTTTACCATGTTAAAGGAAGGGGATACAGTCCTCGACCTTGGATCTGGAGGAGGATTTGATTGTTTCCTCGCTGCTAAACAGGTTGGAAAATCAGGTCATGTAATTGGGGTCGACATGACTCCGGCAATGGTAGAAAGAGCGCGGGAAAATGCCAAAAAAGGCGGGTATAGCAATGTCGAGTTTCGACTCGGTGAAATTGAAAGTCTTCCTGTTGCCGATTCTTCCGTGGATTTAATCATATCAAACTGTGTGATCAATTTATCACTTGACAAGGCGAGGGTCTTCAAGGAAGCCAACAGGGTGCTGAAAACGGATGGTAAACTCATAATATCAGACATTGTGCTTATGGGAAAACTGCCCCTTCCTGTTCAACAATCCATCGATGCGTATATAGGCTGCATATCCGGTGCCCTTCAAAGGAACGACTATCTTAAAATTATTGAAGACGCAGGATTCTCAGATATTCAGGTACTAAAATCAAAATCTTTCGGTGCCGATGTATTATTGGGTGATCCGGTTGCGCAATCCTTAAAAGAGAAGTGGAACATTTCGGATAAAGCTGCAGAGGAGAGTGCAGGAAAAATTATCAGCATCACCGTGGCCGCAGTTAAGTCAGATGAATAATAAAAAAATCAATAACAGGAGTTATGTGTATGATTCTGGAGAATGGTGCGGACAACAATCTTTCCAAAGAATTAAGAACATATTTAATAGCTGAGGGAAGCGACCTCGTTGGTTTCAGCTCCATAGAGCGATTTACAGGAGCACCGGAAATAATGAAACCCAGCAGGTATCTCCCGGATGCAGTTTCTATGGTCTCAATCGGACTACACATAAATGAGGCAACATGCGATCTCATTGCCCGGAGTGTAACGGACGATCAGTTTCCTCCATCCTATTACTCATATCAGGTATTTACCCTTAACCAGATCAATCCCCAGCTCGATCGCCTTGCCTATCTAGGTGCCAAGTTTCTCGAGAGTAGAGGATTCAGAGCCTACCCTTTTCCGGCTAATATGCCGCATACACAGAAGCCGACGAAAGAATATCCAGGCGGTCCCGGTGATATATCACACCGACACGCTGCAGTGGCAGGCGGTTTGGGTGAGATCGGATGGCACAATTTGTTTATTTCTCCCCAATACGGCACAAGACAAAAATTGACAACTATTATCACAAATGCTTCCCTTTCACGGGATAAACTTCAGGGGAAAACTCTGTGTGATCCTGAGGTCTGTGGATTTCGATGTGCTCATGCCTGTCCAACCAATGCTATCCCGAAAAACATCANNGAGCACGGGCGGCTTCAAGGACATACCCATACCCTCCAGGGAACCCTCATCAAATGAGCTACTGAAATATAAATCACAAATGGACCCCTGGCAGGAACGGCTGAAACTCTATGCAGGTTTGCTCCCCTACTGCGGACGATGTCTTTCGATCTGTCCACTTCCCAATTTGATTTAGAAAAAAAAAGAAGAGTTACGCGAAAGTATCTGCCCTACCATTCATTGCCCTGAAGATGAATGTCTCCAGGTAGAGGCTCCTTTTGCCGAAGTGGATATTACATTGCTATTATGTTTTGCCTCATGGGCAGCTCTTTACCCATTACAACACGGATGATTCTCCTGTTCACAAGCGTCTTCCAGCCCGATAGCAGGTAAACATTTACAAGTTATGATTTACAGAAGAGCAGGCCGAGTTGGAAGTCTCGATGAGCAGCTTCACGCATTGATGCGTTCATCACTTTTACAGCTAGCCCCCTGTTTCGATAAGCAGGCAGCACGAACACATTCATAATCCCCGCGACGCAGATTTTCAATTTCCCAAAAAGAACTTCCGTATCAATAACTGCAGCATGGGCTACAACCTGGCGCTTTCGAGCCTTTACAACAGTAAGGTGGGGGTTATACTCATTCCAGCTTCTCGTTTTTGAATATACCTCAATGTCTTCAGGAAAGCAGATGCACAATCCATCCTTTATCGATTGATCCGTAAATCTATCAATAAACGGCTCTTCAAAGACATGAAGTTTCATGCTGCATTGATTGAACCTATATACCGAGAGTTTGGAAATACTCTGCCATGGCCTTTAAGATTAAGGCAATGCTGGCAGCTCCTGGATCCATGTAGCCAATTGACCGCTCGCCTAAATTCTTTGCCCTGCCATGGGTGGCCACCATTTCCTTGGTCTTTTCTGCTCCTCTTTCTGCCTCAACCGCTGCCCTTTCAAAAGCTGTGCTGAAGGAGAGGTTGTCGTTCGCTGCGCGAGTAAGTTCCTGTACAGCAGGCTGTAGTGCATCGACCATGGTTTTATCACCCGGCTTCGCACTACCCCTCTTCTTAATCTGGTTAAGCGCTTCTGACAACATTGCGGAGAAATCGGTTAGGGAAAGTGTGTCCTTTCCTTTCAAGTCATTGTTATAGAATGTTGCCTGGCCGGTAAAAAAGGTACCAAATACGGCACCCGCTGCTCCCCCAACGGTTTTGATCAGTTCGAATCCACATTTTTTTAGCATCTCCCCCGTATCGAGCCTCACATACTCCTCGAGATTGTCATTGAGTTTCCTGAAACCATTTGCCAGACTGAAGCCATGATCACCATCGCCGATTTCTGTATCCAATTTTGAAAGATACTCCTTTTGCTCATCCATCCTGACATAGATCTTCCTGAGCATCTCGACAATGTTTTCTTTGGTAATTACTGTAGTCTCCCCCATACCTTTCTCCATATTTTTCAATTTCACCACGCACTAATTATGCTCAACCATGTCAATATGTCAAGATTATTGAAAGTAGCGATTCGTTTTTCCTGATCTCAGATCCAATGCTTTTTCAACCTTAGATTTACTATTAATATACATCCAATTTCTATATTGTGCGGCAAAGAATTTCCTCGCAGCTTTAAGTTTAATCTCAAAAAGACTGTACCATAGGACAAAGTTCATTAATTTTATAATAGGGACGTATTATTATTTATTTTATCAAGATGAATTTGAGATGTGGAGATGATTACTTTTGGGTTGTACAACTCAAAGGGTGGTGTTGGAAAAACTGCTGCTGCCGTCAACCTTGCATACCTCGCCTCTCGGGAAGGATTGAAAACCCTCCTTTGGGATCTCGATCCGCAGGCAGCATCGACCTTTTATTACCGCATTAAGCCCCGGATCGATGGCGGGGCGAAGAGTATGGTAAGGAGCTCACAGAGCCTCGGCCACTATATCAAAAAAACACAATTTGATAAACTTGAGCTACTCCCTTCTGATTTTTCGACGCGAAAACTGGATACTTTACTTGATGCAATGAAAAAACCGAAGAAGCACCTGAAAAAAATGATTGGGAATCTCCCGGGAAAATATGACATTCTGTTCATGGATTCTCCTCCGGGATTTTCGCTGCTATCAGAAAATATCATTCTTGCAGCAGATTACATTCTATTTCCGATGATCCCGACAACTCTTTCAATGAGAACCTATCAGCAGGTTATCTGCTACTTTGAAAAAAAAGGGTTGGAGTTTAGCAGTATAATCCCTTTTTTCGCACTTGTTGACAGACGAAAGAAGGTCCATAGAGAGATAGTAGCAGAATACAGAAACAATCAAAGTTTCTTTCTCAAATCCACCATACCCTATGCCTCGGAAGTGGAGAAGATGGGATCGCGGGGTGCACCGTTACTTTCCTATTCGAAGGGCTCAAAGGCTTCAATTGCCTATGAGAACCTCTGGTCCGAGATAAAGGCTCGCTCCCTTCCCATCGATATTTCGTAATAGCCGTCCTCAGGCTAAACGCTGTTCAAGGTTCCGCACTACAGTTTTCAATACCTTGATCCGCGCATACCATTTCGAATTCGACTCGATGACAAACCAGGGCGAGGTGTCCCTCCATTTCATTTATCTCCCGGTAGGCTCGTCTCCATTCAGCTTCGGTGCAAAGGTGCTCGACCCGTTCGACGAGAACTCTGCCGTACCAGCTCCGGTCGAATATCGCTATCCTTCCCCTCTCCGGTGTTTTAATCCATAATCGCCACAGAAAAGGCCTTAAACACCCCTCCTCAGTTGGAGGGTTTGTCGGATAAATGGTGAATCCGCGTGGGTCCATCGAGATAAGCAACCTGTTTATCATCGTACCCTTGCCGGCCGCATCCCATCCTTCGAATACAATGACAACGGTTACACTGAGCGAACGTGCCTTTCGCTGAAGCTCTTTAAGTTTCAGCTTCAATTCATCATATACCTTTTTATATTTCTCTTTTTCGAGCCTCTTGGAGAGATCGACCTTTTCGAGCATGGGCAGCTCGCCCTGTGTTCAGCCTATCTCATATAGGAATAGTACTGCGGGCAGCATTTCTCAATGATTTTCTCCCGAATGAATATAAAATCAGCCATTCAGGCGTTATTATTTTGAGGGACATGAAATATTTTTCTTTACAGCTGATATTTTATGATTAATAATATACATTTTATACGAATATTACTATATACACAGTGCATGGTTCGTAAACTCTGGTAATCTATCCATTAGATGAGGAGGATCAGGCATGGCAGAAAAAGCTATTGAAACACTGTTAAAGGAAAGCAGAATTTTTAATCCACCTGAATCTTTCAAGGCTTCCGCCTGGATAAAGTCTGAAAAGATCTACAGTGAAGCTGAAAAAGACTTTGAAGGCTTCTGGGAAAAGGCTGCAGAAAATTTGGACTGGTTTAAAAAATGGAACAAGGTATTGGATTGGAAACCTCCTTTTGCGAAATGGTTTCTTGGTGGAAAGATAAATGCATCCTACAATTGTCTTGACCGGCATATTAAAACCTGGCGTAGGAACAAGGCAGCAATTATCTGGGAAGGCGAAATGGGTGAGGAAAAAGTATACACCTATTTCGATCTGTACAGAGAGGTAAATAAGTTTGCCAATGTTTTAAAATCCCTTGACGTAAAAAAGGGAGACCGTGTAACCATATACCTCCCAATGATTCCCGAGATGATTATCGCTGTACTTGCATGTGCACGTATTGGTGCACCTCACAGTGTCGTTTTTGGAGGATTTTCAGCTGATTCCCTCAGTGACCGCATAATTGATGCAAAGTCAAAGGTGCTTATAACAGCCGATGGCGGGTTCAGACGAGGTAATGCTATACGGCTGAAGGAGAATGCAGACCTTGCACTTAAGAAATGTCCATTTGTCGAACATGTTGTTATCGTCCATAGAGGCGTCATGGAATCATCAAGAGTACCGTTTACACCGGGAAGGGATAAGTGGTGGCATCGCCTCATGGAAAAAATGGGCCAGAACTGTGAGCCAGAGAAGATGGATTCTGAAGATATGCTCTACGTCCTATACACAAGCGGTACTACCGGAAAACCAAAGGGAGTGGTTCACACAACCGGTGGTTACCTTGTGGGAACATACCTGACCACCAAATGGGTTTTTGATTTAAAGGAGGAGGATGTTTTCTGGTGTACCGCTGATGTTGGATGGGTTACTGGCCACAGCTACATAATATATGGACCATTGGCAAACGGAGCGACGGTAATAATGTATGAGGGATCGCCCGACTATCCGGACAAGGACCGCTTCTGGGCCATGGTTGCAAAGTACGGTGTAACTGTTTTCTACACTGCACCGACAGCCATTCGGGCATTCATGAAGTGGGGTGATGAGTTTCCCGCTCGTCATGATCTCTCCTCACTTCGCCTCCTCGGCACGGTTGGGGAGCCGATAAATCCGGAAGCCTGGGTATGGTATTATAGCAAAATCGGTAATGAAAAATGCCCGGTGGTCGATACCTGGTGGCAGACAGAGACAGGTATGATTCTTATCACTCCACTCCCTGGAATAACCCCATTAAAACCAGGTTCTGCCACAAGGCCATTTCCCGGCCTAGATGCTGAGGTTGTAGACGAGAAGGGGAATAAAACCGAAGGAGGATTCCTGGTACTCAAGAAGCCCTGGCCCTCCATGCTGAGAACAATATACGGAGACCCGAAACGGTACAAGGACCAGTATTGGAGCAGGATCCCGGGAGTGTATTTCACCGGAGATGGATGCAAGAGGGACAGCGATGGCTATTTCTGGCTTCTTGGACGGGTTGACGATGTGATGAACATTGCAGGGCACCGTATCAGCACCATGGAAGTGGAGAGCGCTCTTGTTGCCCATCCTGCAGTCGCAGAAGCTGCTGTCATTGGAAAAAGTCATGAGGTGAAGGGTCAATCGATTGCCGCTTTTGTAACCCTGAAGAGCACGGCGAAGAGTTCTTCAACGCTAATTAAGGAACTAACAGAGCATGTGGGCACAAAGATCGGACCTATTGCAAAAC
>JABAOF010004997.1_pt1 | contig 12384 bp, 12 predicted proteins | sample 7062171 | NCBI WGS metagenome assembly JABAOF01 (sample SAMN14538628, study PRJNA623070) | marine sediment metagenome | biome: marine biome [ENVO:00000428]; feature: marine pelagic biome [ENVO:01000023]; material: deep marine sediment [ENVO:00002113] | place: India: Gulf of Khambhat ... | reverse complement strand
TATCTTCGGCGCTTGCAGCAGGCTCGACAGCGTTTCGCCTACACGGTTTATGCTTATGTTCTGATGCCCAATCATGTGCACCTGCTCGTAGAGACAGGGGAAATTGCCCTCTCCCGGATCATGCAATGGCTGGGAACCACGTATACCCAATACTTCAATCGCCGACATCGTAAGGTAGGACATCTTTTCCAGGGACGATATAAAGCCATCCTGTGCGACAAGGATGCTTACCTCCTCGCTTTGGTGCGTTATCTCCATCTCAATCCTGTCCGAGCAGGGCTGGTTCAGGATCCGGCAAGGTATCGGTGGAGTAGTCATCGCGCCTACTTGCATCTGACTCATGACTTGCCCATTCCTCGAGAGATAATCCTAGGTCAGTTCAGTCGCAAGGCGGCGGAAGCAGTTTCGGCCTATCAGACGTACATTCGTCAGGGTAAGCATGAAGGGCACCATGCCAGGTATTATCAGGTCGTGGACCAACGCTTCTTAGGAGATGATGACTTTGTTACACAAGTGAAGAAGAAGTACGGAAGAGAGTCGCCAACCAAGCGACCCAAAATGATTAGTGCTTCTTTGGAAGAGGTTCTGCGGAATGTGAGCCAGAGCCTTCACGTCGATGTGCGGGCGCTTAGGCAGCCGTCAAAGATCCGACAGGTCGNNGCCTTCACGTCGATGTACGGGCCCTCAGGCAGCCGTCAAAGATCCGACAGGTCGTCGAGGCGCGAGACATTGTGAGCTACATCGTCCGGGAGTATACAGTGTATGAGGGCATTCAGCTGGCTAGAATACTTCGTGTCGATCCATCCGTGGTCAGTCGAGGGGCCGCTCGAATCGCGCAACGAGTGGCGAAAGAAAAGGATCTTGCCTCCACGATCCAAAGGCTTGTAAGTCGCATGAATCGCAAATAGCAAATGGCAAGCCTGACCCCATCGGACTATCCCTCCGGTGATTCGGAGACTCTGGACGACTAACACGACGACATCCCATCTACGCCGTCGTGCCTTCCATACCTGCCTCGTGCTCCCGGCAGAGGAAGGATCAGGGCAATTGCTTTATTTTTCCCACCTTGGCCCGCGCGGTGCCTGTCGCACGGCTTCCGGTTGACTCTGCACGGAAACCTCGTAAATTTTCGAGTTGTCACCATCGATTTCGTGCTGGTAAGCTTCCCCGTATTGGGAAATGTGTGAAATCCGCATCGGCAAGCCTTGGATTTTTGCGTTCGTGTAGCCGCGAGCTTGATCTCGTGGGTGAAATAAGGTAATATATTTTAGTTGGGGATTATTCGCATGCGTCTAAATATTGGTATTCTTCTGGTAGGCATCGTATTCCTCGGGGCATGTGCCACCGCCGGATCCAAACCAGCCCAGCGTTTTGACCCGGGGCTTTACGAGCGCCACACGGTAAGCGGGGACTCGCTGCGACTGCACTGGAACCTCAGCCGGACGGAGCAGGGAGTAACAGCCGAGGGTTATGGGGAGAACACCGGGGACAGTCTTCTCCGTGTCAAGTACATCCGGCTCTGGCTTGTCGGATATGACAATGAGGGCCGGGAGGTCATTCGGAGCAAGGCAGTTCCGCCGTTCCCCGACACGCTCCTGTCGGCCGATAACATTTCGTTCCCCCGCGAGCTAGACATCTACGGGACCTTTCAGATCAGCCTTCCGGACTCCAGCGGCGCGACACGCTTCGACATCGTCGCGAATTACCTCTTTGACACCTATCCGCAGGATGAAGATCAGGATCGCAAGAGGAGGTGGGGAAGGTAACGCTCTTCTGGTCCCTGAGAATCTGGGACGAAGAGAGGATCTCTTCAGAGGAAGAATTGCAGTTTTGCCTGTGATCGTCCCGCTTCAACATCCAGAAAGGAGGTAGACCATGCGGCGGAAGATAACGCTGGTGATCATGGGAGTGGCTTTGGCCGGAGGCCTCACCGCGTGTGCGGGTGGCTACGGGATTCCGCCAGGCGGTCCCCACTTTGCCTCGTGGAGCCATTTGCAATACTCCACCCGAGGCGGGGAGAAGCCGGCTTTGACCCAGGGGGAGCTGAAGCAGGCCAAAGCGGAAGGATGGTGGGGTACTGCAATCCGTTACAACATTGACGAGTTAGAGTAAAGGAATTTAAAGACCCAATACCTAATACCCAAAAGCCCAAGAGCCGCGTGCGGCGCGCTCCGTGCTGCGAGGTGAGGGGTTCCTTGCACCTTGAGGTTTTACGATCCAGCCTTTACCGGGTGTGAGGGACCCCCCTTCCTTTCTTCTTTTCACATTTGCACTTCCCAGGTCGCGCCACTCACGAAATAGGCCCTTCAAAATTCCCTCGTGTCTCTCCCCTTTCACCTGCCTCCCCTCTGAGTCTCACCTGCTTTTCAGCTGCCACGAGTCAGCCGTCTAGATCCAACGACCGGTGACCGCTGCCCGTAATCCGATGACCGATATCCGATCACCGCAAGGGAAGGTAAGACTTTTTGCGGTTTCGTCGTCGGTCCACGGTCATCGAGCATTGGCACAGAACGTGCACAAAATCGCAAAAGAACGCGTGGTGCGATGATGAAGCAGAAGGGATCAAGTCTGACGAGGCAAGGGCAGGGCACGTCGAGCCTGTGGGTAAGGGTGCTTGCGGCGAGTGTCCTCATTCTGGTTACAGCCTGCGCCACCAGTCTTCGTGAACCGGGCCCCAACGAATTGGTTTCGGAACAGGAGGAGCAAGCCCAGGCCGCGCAGTTAAAGCGGCGGGCCGCGCGGTTCCGGTGGAACCAGCAGGTGCGGCTCGAGAGAGTGCTCACACGCCTGCTTCTCGCAGTGCCGGATCCGCCGCATGTGAGCGTCGAGGTGGCGCCATGTGATGGGGTCAACGCCTATGTGCGTCGAGGAAGCATCCACGTGTGTTTGGGGATGCTCAGGTTCGTGAAGAGTGACGATGAGCTCGCGGTCGTGCTGGGCCATGAAATGGGCCATCTGCCGACCTCCGCTGATCGGGGCCTGCTGGAGGGGGGCCAGGGAGAGGGAGAGCGAGAGGCCGACATCCGGGGACTGCTTTACGCGCACCGGGCCGGCTACGATATTCGGGTTGGGGCGAAGGTGTTCGAGCGGATGGCAGTCGAGCTTTCTCCAGGGATGGGGGATGGCAAGCTGAGTGACCACCCAAGCCACGCCGAGCGGATTGTCCTCGCTGAGAAGATGGCCCTGCTTGTCGATGGAAAGCGCGCGGAGGAGGATGCGGGGATGTCCCTCAAGCACCTCCAGCAGCTGGTGGGATTTTTCACCGATAATCCGTGAAAATTTTTGCCATCTGAGAGGCACAACCCGGACAATATAGAGGGCCCCCATTTCGGCGGGCCTCTTTTTTTTGGGGTCATTGGGAGTCATACCCTCCTCTCTGGTGGCAGGGCAGCTTGCCGACGATCCTGTGATCTGGGTGCTTCGAACGGGGAACATAGAAAGCATTGGACACAGCAGGACGATGTGGTAGCATACAGCGCTGCGAACGCTGAAAGGGGAGAAGTGTACCCGTGAAGGGTTGGACCATCCGCTATCGTGTGTTGGGGGTCGTGGCGATTCTAAGCCTGATCGCCTACCTCTACCTGGCCGTGCTGGTAAGGGCGAACGGACCTTTCGCCATTGACCAGGCGGCCCGCGACCTCGCGCAGCAAAGTCAGGATGTCGCGCTGGCCGGGCTGATCAAGGGATGGGCGCTCTTCGGAGACTGGCAGATTTTAACCGTGATGCTCCTCCTGCTGAACCTCATGTGCTCGCGAGAGACCAGGAGAGAGTTTTTTTTCTTTTTTCTCGTGGCATTGGGAGGCGGGGGGGTTCTCGGGCAGATCTCGAAGCCCCTGGTGGGACGGCTACGACCGGGGGACCTCAGCTTCGGCTTTCCGAGTGGCCACACCCTGGCTGCGCTGGTGACGGTGAGCGGGCTCCTCTACTGGGCGTACCGGAGCGGGTTTTTGCGTCGGCCGCTCGGTCTTGCAAGCAGCATGGGCGCTGGGATGCTCATCGTGCTCGGGGTCGGGATCAGCCGGATGTATACGGACAGTCACTGGATAACCGACGTGTTCGGAGGGGTCTTGCTCGGCGTGGCCATGACCACGGGCGTCGCGCTCGCTCTCGAGCTCAGGTTCGCGCTCAAAGATCAGCGGCCAGCTATGGCCTTCAGCCCTCGAGACTCAACCCCGAACCCTGAACCCTCAAGCGTCAACCCTGAACGCTAACCTCTGAACCCTGAACCATCGACCCTGAATGCGAGATGATGGGCCTTGACTTCGTCCTCTTCCGGGTCATTAACAGCGACCTCAGCAATGCCGTCTTCGATCTCCTGATGCCGGTCATCACTGATCCCGATCCTTTCGTTATCCCGATCGCCCTGCTGGGAATAGGACTTCTGATTTGGGGAGGCCGCAAGGGGCGCCTCCTGGTTGTGACGGCCCTGCTGCTGCTTGTCGTCTCCAATGCGTTGAGCGAACTGCTGAAGGTCTGGATCCAGCGCCCTCGGCCCTGTCAGTCTCTCGAAGCGGTGCGCCTCCTTGTCGGATGTAGTGGCCGCTCTTTCTCCTTTCCCTCGACTCACGCCACGAACATCACCGCCCAGGCGGTTCTTTTCGGCTTCCACTATCGCCCGTTGGCTATCCCCCTCTTCCTCGTGGCGGCCGCCGTGGGGTACTCCAGGGTCTATGTGGGGGTGCACTATCCTACCGATGTCGTGGGCGGGGTTCTTGTCGGTCTTGCGTGCGCCGCCCTTTTCGTATACCTCGCGCGGAAGATCGAGCAAAAACTCCGCTAGTTCACAGTTCACGGTTCTCCGTTCACGGCACATTCGAAATTTCAACCCCTGTGTGGGGTTGCGGTTTGCGGTAACCCCCGAATTTTCCAGTGGGAACTGTCAGCCGTGACCCCCGGGGGTCACGGCTTAACATTTCGTGTTCACGATATGTTCGGGATCTCCATCAGTGAACTGTCAACAGTGAACCGTGAACTCTTTATTTGCCAAAGGTTGGTGTTGAACCCAATGATGCCCTGTGCTAAGGTGGACGGCGTTCGCGAAGAGGCAGCGTGATTGTGAGGCTGCGTGATAGGCCCCCGCGAGAGGAGCGCATTCGGTGTTGCGTGAACTGGTTTTCGCTCCGGTGGCCGAGGAATTGGCTGAAGTCGAGCGGCGGATCCAGGCGAGGGTTTCGAGCCGCGCCGATCTCATTTCAGAAGTGACCACCTACGTGCTCGGCAGTGGCGGAAAGCGGGTGCGGCCCGCCCTGCTGCTTCTCTCCGCCCGCGTGTGTGGGTACGATGGCGGAGAGCGGGCTGTGGATCTGGCCGTGGTCGCGGAGTTCATGCATGTGGCCACCCTCATCCATGACGACATCATCGATAACGCCCAAAAAAGGAGAGGGCAAGCGTCGGCCAATGCGCGGTGGGGGCCTCACATTTCGGTCCTGGCGGGCGACTTTCTGTACTCGCACTCCATCCAGCGGCTGGTGAGTGATGGAGACTTTCGGATCCTCAAGGCCTTCGCGGACGCCACCGTTTCCATGACCGAAGGGGAAATCCTGGAGCTCAGATGGCACCGGGATCCGGACATTTTGTACCAGGACTATCTCACTATCATCACGTGTAAGACGGCAGCCCTCTTTTCCGCAGCGTGCCGGAGCGGGGCATTGATCGCGGGCGTGGACGGAACACGGGTGGAGGCGTTAACGGAATTTGGTCTCAACCTAGGGATCGGATTCCAGCTGGTGGATGATGCGCTGGATTTTACCGCGAGCGAGGAGATCCTGGGGAAGCCAGTCGGAAACGATTTGCTGGAGGGCAAGGTGACATATCCCCTCATTTACGTCCTCCACCAAGACCGAAGCCCCGAGCGAGATGAACTCTGTCGTCTCCTGCGCGATGGGTACATGCGTGAGGGCGACGTGGGGATGATTCGGCGGTATGTGACGGAGCGCGGCGGGGTGCACGCGGCGGTGGAAGAAGCAAGGAAGTTTCTCAACAAGGCGCGCGAACAGCTGCTTCCCTTTCCCGACACCGCCGCCCGGCGATCCCTGGAAATGTTGGTGGATTTCATCGCCGAGCGGGAATGGTAACCAGCGGGGACGAGGTGTCAGCCACGCGGATTCTGATTGTTAAGCTGAGTTCTTTGGGGGATTTGATCCACGCGCTCCCCACGATCCATTGCCTCAAGGTGGGCCTCCCCGCCACCATCACCTGGGTCGCGAATGCTGTCTACGCCCCTTTGCTTCAGTATGCCACAGACGTGGATGAAGTGATCCCCTTTGACCGAAAGCACCCTGTCAGGGGTCTGTGGGGCGTGGTCCGGGAATTGCGCGGGAGGGAGTTCGATCTCGTCATTGACCTGACCGGCCTCTTCAAAAGCGCCCTGATCAGCCGACTGGCGCGGGGGCGACTCTGTCTCGGTCCTTCGTATGCCCGCGAGCTTTCCTGGCTCTTATACCATCGGCAGGTGGGCTCAAGCGATCTCAATCGTCACGCGGTGGAACGGTATCTCGACGTGGCCCGGGCGTTAGACGTGCGGGACAGGAATCGGGTATTTCCGTTGACGTTTCCGCCCGCGTCCTTCGCGCTGGACGGAAAACGGCGGACTGTGGTCTTGGTCCCCAACGCGCGGTGGCCCACCAAGCTGTGGCCGGCCGCCTCCTTCGCCGACGTGGCAGATCGGCTTCGTCGGGATGGGATGCAGGTACTGATGGTGGGGGGCGAGTTGCCGACGGCGGAGGATCCCCTGGCCAGCCTGGAGGGGGTTGTCGACCTGCGGGGGAGAACCTCCTTGGCAGAGCTCGGAGGGATCCTTCAGCGCGCCGAACTGGTCATTGCCAATGACACCGGTCCGATGCATCTCGCCGCTTCCCTCGGGCGCAAAGTGATCGCCCTCATGGGGCCCACCGATCCAAAAAGGACAGGGCCGTACGGGACCGGCCATCGGATCCTCTCCACGGGCCCCACCTGCAGTCCCTGCCTCTCTAAGGTGTGCAGGAACCCGGCGGGACAAGTCTGCCTCCAGGACGTGCGGCCCACCGAGGTATATGCAGCTGCCGTGGAGATGCTCGGGGACGAGGCACGTTTCAGCTTGAACCCCCCTCTCACGCATGAATCGTTTCCCAACGCCTAGGATACCCTTTGCAAGCGATCTCTGGAGGGATTGTCGCCGACCGGGGCTTACCGCGCGGTGGGGTATAATAGGGGTGGTCTCTGGTGTTGGACATTGGACTTTGGATCACTGATTTCCAATGAGTTATGACCCGAAACACATCCGGAACTTCTCCATTATCGCCCACATCGACCATGGGAAGTCCACCTTGGCCGATCGGCTCCTGGAGTACACCGGGGCTGTGCCGGGTTCAAAGATGCGGGAGCAGGTCTTGGATCAGATGGAGCTCGAGCGGGAGCGAGGAATCACGATCAAGGCCAAAGCGGTCCGTCTCGAATACGAGTCCCGGGAAGGGACGGGTTACGTCCTCAACCTGATCGATACCCCGGGGCATGTCGACTTTACGTACGAAGTNNACGTCCTCAACCTGATCGATACTCCGGGACACGTCGACTTCTCGTACGAAGTCTCTCGAGCCCTGAGTGCCTGTGAGGGCACCCTGCTGGTGGTCGATGCCTCTCAAGGCGTTCAGGCGCAGACGCTGGCCAACCTTCACTTGGCGCTTGAGCATAACCTCACTGTCATTCCGGTGGTGAACAAGATCGATCTCCCCATCGCTGATGTCGGCGGCGTCACGCAACAAATGGAAGAAACCTTGCTGATCGACGCCTCCGAAGCGATCCTCTGTAGCGCCAAGGAGGGCATCGGGACTCAGGAGATCCTCGAGGCGATTGTCACGCGCATCGCCCCTCCGCAGGGAGATCCACGGGCTCCCCTCCAAGCGTTGGTTTTTGATTCCTGGTTTGATCCCTTCCAGGGCGTGATTGCTTACATCCGTGTTATGCAGGGACTCGTTAAGCCGGGGATCCGCATCTGCCTCATGTCGAGCGGTGTGACCTTTGAAGTCAGTCAAGTGGGGGTATTCTGCCCGGAAATGCGACCAGTCTCGATGCTGCGGGCAGGAGAAGTGGGGTATCTCATGGCGGGGATGAAGGATGTCCGCCAGGTCCGGGTCGGAGATACCGTCACCGAGGTGGACCGGCCGACCTCGGCCCCCCTCGTCGGCTTCCGGGAAGTGCGGCCCATGGTCTTTGCCGGGCTCTATCCGGTAGAGGGGGGAGACTATCTTCGCCTGAAAGAGGCTCTGGAAAAGTTGCGGCTCAACGATTCGGCTTTTACCTTTGAGCTAGAGACCTCGGTGGCTTTGGGCTTCGGTTTCCGGTGTGGTTTCCTGGGCTTACTCCATCTCGAGATCGTCCAGGAGCGATTAGAGCGCGAATTCGATCTGCAGCTCCTGACCACCGCGCCGACCGTCGTCTACCACGTCCGGCTCACCGATGGGACGCTGGTGGAGGTGGATAATCCCTCGCGTCTTCCGTCGCGCGAGCGTGTCCTCGGCGTCGAAGAACCGTACATCCGGGCCCTGATCATGGCGCCGGCAGCGTTTGTGGGACCGATCTTGGGGCTCTGCGAGGAGAAGCGGGGGATTCAGAGCGGCCTGGAGTATCTGCAAGACCGCCGTGTGTTGATTACTTACGATCTCCCCTTGGCTGAGGTCGTCCTCGATTTCTACGACCGGCTCAAATCGCTCACCCGGGGATATGCCTCGCTAGATTATGAGTTGCTCGATTACCGGGAAGGGAATCTGGTGAAGCTGGATATCCTGGTTAACGGGGAGCCGGTGGATGCCCTGTCTGCCATCGTGCATCAGGACGAGGCCTATCACCGAGGACGGCAGTGCGTGGCAAAAATTCGGGAGTGCATCCCCCGACAGCTCTTTGAGGTGGTGTTGCAGGCGGCGATCGGAGGCCGGGTCATCGCCCGAGAGAGCGTCAAGCCCCTCCGCAAACAGGTGACCGCCAAGTGTTACGGAGGTGACGTCACGCGAAAGCGAAAGCTGTTGGAGCGGCAGAAGGAGGGGAAAAAGCGAATGAAGCAGGTGGGGCGTGTAGAAATCCCTCAGGAGGCCTTTATGGCCGTTTTGAACGTGCGGGGGGAAGAGCGCGGGTCTCGGGGATGAGGGGCTGCGCGGACTCCGGAAGCCGGCCACTCAAGAAGAGAAAAAGATGGACCGTGAGCAAGAACGGGAGAACCGAGTGCGGATGGGAGAGGCGTCGGGCGTGAAGGCACGCGTGCGGCGAAAGTCGGCGACTCGGGAGTGGATAGAGGCGCTGGTTTTGGCCGTTCTGTTGGCCTTGTTTATCCGGACCTTTGTGGTCCAAGCCTTCAAGATCCCTTCTGGATCTATGGTTCCCACGCTCATGGTCGGGGATCATATCCTGGTCAACAAATTTATTTACGGGGTCCGCATTCCCGTACTGGATATCTGGGTTCTCGGGCCTTGGGCCCCGGAGCGCGGCGACATCATCGTCTTTAAATTTCCCGAGGACGAGAGTCGCGATTTCATCAAACGTGTCATCGGACTCCCGGGAGAAGAGGTGGAGTTCCGAGATAGGCAGGTGTACATCAATGGTGAGCCGCTCGGGGAGTCGTACGCCGTATACAAGGGTTCCGCGCCGTTTCGGAATCCTCATTCATGTGGGAACTTCTGTGGACCACTCGTGGTTCCGAACGACAAGCTCTTTGTGCTCGGAGACAACCGGGACCATAGCCAAGACAGTCGCTTCTGGGGCTTTCTGGACATTCAGAAGGTGGAGGGAGAAGCATTCATCATATACTGGTCCTGGGACTCAGGAGAGGGGTGGCCGCGCTGGAATCGGATTGGCAAGCTTATTGACTGATGTCCGAAGTCCGATGTCCAAAATGCGAGACCCGAAACCCGGAACTTTGAGCCCTGAACCGGGCACTGGGCACCGGGCACTGCGAGCTGTGAACCCCAAAGCCAACCCCTTTCCCCTTGACAAGGGGGGGGCTGACCTTTATCTTCACCCTATACGAGGGTTAGCACTCTTGATCTGAGAGTGCTAACCCCGGTCCGAAAGCTGATAGAGAGCCGTCCGCGAAGAGCTGCGCGGAATCGAGGCCTAGGGAGTCCTGTAGAGCCGTGGGCAAGGATCCGGGACGGGGCTAACGCGAGGCGTGATCATGGGTAGTGCGCCAACCGAATTGACCGACCGAGAACGGGAGGTCCTGCGGGTCATCATTCAGGATTATATTTCGAGTGCCGAGCCCGTCGGCTCCCGGAGCATCGCACGGAAATACGGCTTTCGACTGAGTCCGGCAACCATCCGGAACGTCATGGCCGATCTGGCACAGCTCGGGTTTCTCGCCCAGCCGCATACTTCCGCAGGCAGGGTCCCCACCGATCTGGGTTACCGCTTCTACGTGGACAGCCTGATGGATCGACGCCCCCTCAGCCGGGCGGAGGAGGGCATGATTGAGAGGCAATTGCGTCTCCTTGGGGAGGTGGAAGACCTGATGCGGGAGGCCACGAAGCTCCTCTCTGGCCTCTCACGTTCGGTGGGATTGGTCCTCGCACCCCGGGTGGACCAATTGACGGTGAAACGGATCGAGTTCGTCCATCTGTCAGCGGAGCGGGTCCTCGTCATCCTGATCGCCACATCGGGACAGGTCCACCACAAGATGGTCATTCTTGATGAAGTCATTCCCCAAGAGGAGTTGAACAAAATTGCCCGGCTGCTCAATACGCTGGTGGAGGGGCTATCCCTTTCCGGGGTGCGGCAGCTTCTCGTCAAGAGGATGGCCGAGGAGAAAGCGATGTATGATGAACTCCTCCGGCGGGCCCTCGAGCTGGGTCAGAAGAGCTTTGCCGAAGAAACGGAGGGGGAAGTCTACATTGGGGGAACCGCGAACTTTATGCATCAGCCGGAGTTTGCCGATATCGAGAAGATGCGATCGATCTTTGCGGCCTTCGAGGAGAAGTCGAAGCTGGTGAAGATTCTCGATCGGTGCCTGGTCCTAGAGGGGCTGACCATCATCATCGGCTCGGAAAACGTCGTCCCGGAGTTGCAGGACCTGAGCTTGGTGACGGCCCCGTATTGGTGCGGGGAGCACCTGCTGGGGACGCTCGGGGTGATCGGTCCGACCCGGATGGAGTACAGCAAGATCGTCCCCCTCGTCGACTTTACCGCTAAACTGGTCAGTCGACACCTGACTGAAGTCGCCTCGTAGCAAAAGATGCACGCTCAATGGCGGGAGGTTTGCCTCTCGCTTTTTGCCTTCAGGGGAGAGTGGGAATGTTTCGGGAACGGCAGGAAGAGGAGCTGAACTCAGCCGAGGAGCAACCGGTCGAACCCGTGTCCGGGGAGCCGGCGCCGGCCGAGGAGACGACCCCGGACGAGGATCTCTCGCAGAAGGTCGCGGTGCAGACACGAGAGCTCCAGGAGCTACAAGATCGGTATCTGCGTCTCGCGGCTGAGTTCGACAATTATCGGAAGCGGACGGTACGGGAACGGACCGATTTCATCCGAACCGCGCACGAGGGTCTCCTCTTCGAGCTCCTTCCGGTGCTGGATAATCTCGCGCGAGCGCTGGCTGCGGCGCGGTCCTCCGCCGCCTCGTCCGGGGGAGGCGAGGGCCTGATCGAAGGGGTGGACATCACGCTCCGTCTCTTCAAAGGGATGCTCGAAAAGCAAGGGCTGAGGGAAATCGAGACCGTCGGACGGGAGTTCGATCCGACCATCCATGACGCAGTAGAGCAGGTGCGGACGGCCGACTATCCCGAGAACACCGTCGTGGAGGAGGTCCTTCCGGGATACCTCTTGGACCAAAAGGTTCTCCGTCCGGCCCAGGTGAAGGTATCCACCGGTGCTGCCGCTCCTGCGGAGCCGGAGGGTCAGCCAGGGGTGAAAGGCGGTGAGTAAGGACTACTATCAGATTCTCGGTATCTCGAAGAGCGCCTCCCCAGAGGAGATCAAGAAGGCCTATCGCCGTCTGGCCTTGAAATTCCATCCTGATAAGAATCCCAACGACCCGGCAGCGGCGGAGCAGTTCAAGGAAATCAACGAAGCCTACGAAGTCTTGTCGAACCCTGAGCGACGGCTGGACTATGACCGGTTTGGAATCGTCGGCGGTCCTCGGATGGCCGAGGGGTATGCCGACTTCGGCATGGGCTTCGGAGGGCTTTTTGAAGACATCCTGGAAGGGTTTTTTGGAGGATTTGGCGGGCGGAGTGCTGCGCACCGGGGTGCAGACCTCCGCTATACGCTTTCCATCACTTTGGAGGACGCCGCCAAGGGAAAGAAAAAAGAGATCAGCGTTCCGCGACTCGAGGCGTGTGAGAGCTGTGACGGGACCGGGGCCCAGCCGGGAACGCGACCCGAGCCCTGTCCGGCCTGCCGTGGGAGAGGGCAGGTCCGGTTCTCACG
>JABAOF010001641.1_pt2 | contig 12388 bp, 8 predicted proteins | sample 7062171 | NCBI WGS metagenome assembly JABAOF01 (sample SAMN14538628, study PRJNA623070) | marine sediment metagenome | biome: marine biome [ENVO:00000428]; feature: marine pelagic biome [ENVO:01000023]; material: deep marine sediment [ENVO:00002113] | place: India: Gulf of Khambhat ... | reverse complement strand
GAGGCTTTTTCTCCGTTGCTTACGCTGGACGTCGTAAAAATCTGGGGCAAGCTTTTTCGCCATGATTTATACTGATATCTTCTGAGCTCTTTCAGGTTAAGGTTCGCTCCTATGGTATAAAAAAAGAATTTCTTCTGCAAATGAGTTGCAGGGGCTTAATCCATCTAACACAAATTTTTCATATAATTAAATCGGTGGGCTTGATGAATCAAGCCCCTACAGAAGAGATTAGAAATGGGGCCTGGCCCCATTTTCTTCCATTTTCTTGTTTTAGCAGGGGTTTGATTCATCAAACCCTAAGGATATGAACTAAAAATTAATTGACAAATACATTTTCGAACCTGTAATTTAGACATTATCATTAAGAATGGAGTAAGAAAACATGGCTAAGTGTGCGAGAATCGTGGGCACAGGCTCATACCTCCCTAAGCAAAAAGTTACCAACCAAGAAATTGAGAACATGGTACGCAACTTTGATCCTCAGAGAGCGGGAATGCCGTTTGTTAAATGGGTAGAGAAGCTAACCGGCATAAAGACAAGATACTTTGTGAAAGACGAGGATGCAGAAACGATGGCTGCCAAAGCTTCACTTTTGGCGCTGGAAGCAGCAGAGATGGAAGCGAGCGATATAGATTTTATCATTGTTTCCACGCTCACTCCGGCAAGAGACGTTCCTAATATAGCCTGCACACTTGGGCACTTAATAGGAACCAGAAAGGCCGGAGCCTTTCCTTTAAACACAGCCTGTGCGGGCTTTGTCTATGCCCTTGCGCTGGCCTATTCACTTATCAAGTCTGACATATATAAGAACATACTTGTAGCATCCACAGAAGCTCTCTCGAGAGTTACGGATTACGACGATCCCGGCACAGCGGTTCTCTTTTCTGATGGTGCTGGCGCTGCCATTTTGCAGGCTGGTGAAAAAGGCGGCATTTGTAGTCCACCCCATATGAGTTCTGACTTTACTGAACACTTTGACCTGAAAAATGTAGATTGCCTGAATCCATCGCTGAGAATAAAGAAGCAGGGCAGGGAGTTCATCCCCAGGCATTCACTTCACATGATGGGCGGTCCCCGGGTCCTCAGAAGAGCAGTAAACGCCATGGCCGATGCTTTGATGAAAGCTTTAGACCAAAGTCCTTATAAACTTAAAGATTTGGATGTGATCATTCCCCATCAGGCAAATCAAAGGATCACTCAGGGATTGATTGAAAAATTGAAGGTTCCTTCCAAAAAAGTCTGTCAAGTTATTGATGCCATAGGCAATACTTCGGGAGCGACCGTTGCCATCGGGCTTGATATGGCAATCCGGGGAAAAGCAGGAGATACCAAGATAAATCCGGGCAGCAAGGTTGGCCTGACTGCAGTTGGCGGCGGCTACAGTGTGGGAGCCTTGGTTTTTGAATATTAAAATTTGCACTCAAAATAAATCAGCTAGAGCATCAGAGATTCAATTAACATTTTAATCTCCATAAGGTAGTTGTAAGCAAAAGAATATGATATTGCAGGCAATTGACTGGGGATTTGTAGTCGGATTCTTTATCTTGTCTCTGGCCATAGGGCTGACTGTTACCAAAAAAGCGGGGAGGAGTTCTTCAGAGTTCTTTCTCTCAGGCAGGAATATGCCCTGGTGGCTATTGGGGATCTCTATGGTCGCCACTACATTTTCCAGCGACACCCCAAATTTGGTAACAGATATAGTCAGGCAGAATGGCGTTGCCGGGAATTGGGTTTGGTGGGCATTTCTCCTGACCGGCATGCTGACTGTCTTCGTCTATGCAAAGCTCTGGCGGCGATCAAAGGTTCTGACCGACGTCGAATTCTATGAGCTCCGCTACAGCGGAAAAGCTGCTGCCTTCCTGCGTGGTTTCAGAGCTCTCTATCTAGGTGTGTTTTTTAACGTCTTGATCATGGCCACTGTTTCCCTGGCTATAATAAAAATCGGTGGCGTCATGCTTAAGTTGACGCCGATTCAAACTCTTCTGATTGCTTCGTTGGTTACAGTTATCTACAGTGCCCTTGGGGGATTGCGGGGTGTTTTAATCACGGACTTCTTCCAGTTTACGATTGCTATGATCGGCTCGATTGGAGCTGCTATCATTGCCCTCAGGCTGCCCCAGGTCGGAGGATTTGGTGCCTTATTAGCAAACGAGAATGTAGTTTCAAAATTAAATCTTTTTCCTGACTTTTCTAACACAGACGCATTTTTAGTAATCCTTGTTCTTCCCCTGGCAGTGCAGTGGTGGAGCGTTTGGTATCCAGGAGCAGAGCCGGGTGGCGGCGGTTACATTGCCCAGCGCATGCTGTCTGCAAAGTCAGAAAAACATGCTGTTGGTGCAACTTTGCTTTTTAATGCAGCACACTATGCTCTCCGTCCCTGGCCGTGGATTATCGTGGCCTTGTGTTCGCTGCTTGTCTTTCCCACCCTGGATTCCTTGCGAGCCGCTTTTCCGCATATTGATCCAAGTGTGTTGAGACATGACCTTGCCTATCCTGCCATGTTGACTTTTCTCCCTCACGGCCTTCTGGGACTTGTTGTCGCCTCTCTGATCGCTGCTTTCATGTCCACAATATCTACTCATTTGAACTGGGGTTCTTCCTATGTGGTCAACGATTTTTATAAGCGCTTCATCGACACGGAAGCGAGTGAAAAAACGCTCGTCCTTGTAGGCCGCATATCCACTTTCGGCTTGATGATCCTGGCCGGTGTCATAGCCCTGGTGCTGAGTAGTGCCTTAGAAGCTTTTCATATTTTGCTCCAGATCGGAGCTGGCACTGGATTGCTTTTTATCCTGCGTTGGTTCTGGTGGCGTATCAATCCCTACAGCGAAATTACCGCCATGGTTGTTTCGTTTGTCGTAGCCGTCTATTTGCAGCTGATTCACCCGAGGACAGGTTTACCAGAGATTTCTACTCCTGTTCGGTTGGTTGTTGGAGTTGGCATCACCTCAATCTGCTGGATCACAGTGACTCTCCTGACCAGGCCAACGGAATCAAAGACATTACGCTCTTTCTACCGCTTGGTTCAACCCGGCGGACCCGGATGGAAAAAAGTGATAGAGAAGGCAAGACAGGAAGGCGAAGTCCTTGAAGAAGCTAAGCAAGCCTGGGATGTTCCTACTGGCATATTGTGTATGGTTGTGGGCTGCTTTGCCGTTTATAGTGCGCTCTTCGCCACAGGATACTGGATTTATGGCGAGCACACCACAGCAAGTATGCTGACTATAGCAGCGGCCGCCTGGACTTTCATTCTGACCAAAGCGTGGAAAAAACTGAGGATGGCCTCCTAACAAAATCATATAAATCTTTAGGAAAGATAAAATTCTTCTGGGAGAACATGATTGTCACGGGAACGCGGATTGAGTAGGAGGAGAAAATTTTATAGGTGCTCTTAAGGATTATCAGTTTTCGAATCCCTGCTTCCCAGTCACTCTGATTAAGATAATATCCCCACGAAAAAAATGTGAGTTTGATTGACAGTCAAAATAAATCACATTAGTATTACAGCGTTTAGGGGAATTGCAAAATGATGAATTCGGAGATAAAGGGTTAAATTTCCCCGTTGCATCTTAGGAATCCAGGAGGAGAAATCATGAAAAAGACCATTCTATCATTTCTGGTTTTACTATCAATGTTTTTCTGCTTAGTTTTCGGGTATCAGAAACAAAAGAGCCCAGGCCAGGTAGAAGAACATGAGGTCGAGGTCAGATTAGTTTTGGTAGATGTCATCGTGACCAAGGATGGGAAATTTGTTACAGACTTGACGATCGATGATTTTGAAATACTCGAAGACGGGAAAAAAGTCCCGATTAATTCTTGCGAATTGATAAGCTTCGAAAAGATGGAGATGAGAACCGAGGAAGCAGAACCTGAAGAAATCCCTCCAGCCATCGAGAAAAAACGACTTGTGGTTGTGTTCGATGCAGTTAATTCCTGGCTGAGAAACCTCAAAAAGGGAGGAAAGCAGATCGTTGATGAGCTCGAGTCATTGGCTAAACTGGGGAATGAGGTCATGGTGGTTCAGATTAGTGAAGACAGGCCGTTAACAATTCTGCAGCCTTTCACAACTGATGCTGGACTCATAAGAAAGGCGCTTGTCAAGGCCTCAGGGCGTATCTGGTTTGATAGCTCTATTGAGGCTATGAGGATGTATAGAGACGCAGGGCTTGAAGTTGTGGTGACTGACGACGCTGGAGTTCCACAACCTCCAGATTCCGGGCAATTGGAAATGTCCAGAGCGTACATAAAGCAAGAATACGTCGTTCGTGAGAGAATAAAATTCGAGAAAACACTGGGTGAAATCTTAGCCCTTACAAATACTATAAAGGATTTGCCAGGAAAAAAATCCATTCTTTTAATCAGCGATGGTATTCCCTTTGCTTCTGCTCCAGCGGTCGAATATACGGAAAAAGATGATGAGACTTCATTTAGGGAAATATCAAGCGGGATCAGAACACCTGCATTTAGGAAGAGAGAAGTGAGTGAGGCTAAGGTTTTCGATCCCTTTAACATCCTCGGGAAAGAGAAGTTTAGGTTAGGAGAGGAGGTTTTACAGGAATTGATTCGCTTTGCCAATGCCAATAATATATCTTTTTATTCCTTATATCCTGAGAATTTTATGAATCATCTCACGCAAGTTTCGACCGAGTTTGCCTTTTATTCTGATATGAAGCCCTCACAAGATTTTATAGAACAAGAAAAAAAGCTCAAGCTTTACAATCTTGTATGGATTTCAGAGGATACAGGCGGAATTACCTTAAGAGGTACCGACAAATATGAAAAGTTCAAGCAAGTCATGGGAGAAGATTTAAATCATTATTATCTACTCAGCTACTATCCCCGCAGGGAGAATCCAGATGACAAATACCATAAGATTAAGGTCAAAGTAAAAAAAGGAGGAGTTGATGTGCGCTCTCGAAAGGGTTATACAGATTACTCTGAAGAAGGAAGCGAGAAAATGTCTCTTGTTTCGACTTATTATAATCCCTCTCTTTTCAAAGAGCTTCCTTTTGAGGGTGCCCTTATTCCCGTTTACCTGAAATCGGGTAAATTCGAGCCCTGGATTTGTGTAGCCCTTCCCGCAAACAAGTTATTCATCCAAAGAAACATTGGGTTCGGGCCGATGAAGTTAGACCTTCACATATGGATCAAAGACGCGAAAAGGGGAGAGCGCACTTTGGGTGGACAAATTCCAATTCAGTTTAACATCGACCCAAATTTCTTAGACGCGGCAAGGCATGCAGATTATATTCTTTATCACTTTTTAGGTTCGGAAACACGCCTCAAACATGAGAAAAATCATGTTATCTACGCTCTTCATGATGAACAGACGAATGAAGTGGGGACGTGGGAAGCGACTCTCTCTCTTCCTGATTTAAAAGAAAAGAATAGAGGAGACGTGCTCAATTGTGTTTTGGGTATTGTTGCCCAAAGTCCAAAAGTAAAGAAAAAATCTTTCTCTCTTTCTAAGGAAGACGGAAGTCTGGAATACGGTAAATTTAAATTTTTCCCGTTAGTTACAAACAGAGTCCAGCGTTCACAGGATACTGCGGTTTTTCTTCAAATCTACCTCCCCAAAGGAAAAATGGAGGTTCACCCTCAATTTTTGGCCGTAATAAATGAAGGTGCGGCTCAACAGATTCAAGGAGAAATGCTCGCGGGAAACTGGAATAAGAAACTAAAAGTCTGGAGTGGGCTTTTTCATCTCAACCTGAAAAATATCATTAGTGGCGGCCACACCTTGAAAGTCGAGATTCCAGCATCTGATAGCAGCCCTGTTTTAAGCAAAGAGATTAAGCTGATTAAGCTTTCTTACTAACATCCGATCTTAACTTTTCCTTTATTTTGTTCTACTGCTTGCCTATAACAAAAACATAGAATCAAGACGAGATGAGCGCCCGTAGCTCAGCGGATAGATAGTCGGACTCCAGATCCGTCGCATGCTAGAGTGTTCATATTTGTTAATTCGCTTATATTCACCTTGTCAAGATTTTAAGTTTTAGGTAATATTGGCCTTCAAATCCCTCAGGGCATCCTTCTTGAAACAAATATCGCTAAGTTTTGTGCCGGATGAAAGCTGTTGGAGTTGAAAAATGGGCCGAGGAAGAAGCAAAACTTATCCGTCAGCGTTATTATTTAGGAAAGTTCATCCCGGGAAGAGGCCCGACTCTGAAGAGATCATGAGAGTGATCTTTAAAGGATGCATTGATAAAGCAATCATCTTATGATAAATCAATCTGTCTACTGAAATAATATTAAAAGACGGTAAGCCATGAGTTTGATGGATAGTCTATTCAAAGCCGTGGTGAATCGAGCGCCTCGCGTCAGGGGGATGACAAAATGAAAGACAAAAATCTATTCGCTCTTTCTGGAATTTTAGCTCCAATTCTCTTTTTTGGAATCGTGATCATTCTTGGTTTATTAGAACCTGGTTACAATCACGCGACAAGAATGATGAGTGTTTTAGGCGGTGTTGGAGGAATTAGAGGATTGATTTTTAATTTGGGAATAGGTCTTATCGGAGTTCTAATAATTGTATTTTCTTTCGGATTGCATAAGAACGTAAATAATGGAAAAGGTTCTAAAATCGGTCCAATCTTATTAGCAATTGGAGGCTTTGGTTTGATTTTATCAGGAATTTTTCATTGTGATTTAAATTGCGCCAATGTCATGGTAGAAAGGGATTTTATTGGTATTATGCATGTACTTTCCGCATTTATTGCGGGTATGTGCCTTTCAATATCTCCCTTTTTCATTTTCGCAAGATTTAGAAAAGATGATTACTGGAAAAGATATGCGCTTCCCACTTTGGTGACAGGGATACTGGCAAATATCCCCGGCATAATTCTCTGGATAACTATTTTTGCTTCAATAATTCTTGAAATAGACGGAATTCTTCAAAGGCTAGGCATAGTCTTTGTTCTTATCTGGATGGAGACAGTTTCATGGAAATTGTTGCTTCTAGAGCAAGAATGAAGAAAAAATTCATGATTAACTTCCTAATTTTCCATTGTCAAGACAAATTATATTTGACTGGATTGGAGATATCAAAATAGGATTAGGACCATGACTCTAAAAACTAAATGGATTGAAACTATTTATAATTTTGCGACAAGGAGTAGAAAAATCGGAAACTTTTTTACACCTCTCGGGGCGCTCATCTTTGCCCTAACGATATTTTCTATTGTCGTTATATCGTTACTAGTAGATAAGTTATTGCGCATTACCGAAATTTTACCCAGATCTCTTTCTCTCATTCTAGCCTCACTTTTCTTTCTTGTTGCTTTTATTCTGATAGGATGGTCGGTTCTAACCTTTCTTAGAGCAAAGGGTACTCCAGTTCCTATCAGCCCTCCACCTCGATTAGTCACGACTGGTCCGTACGCCTATACGAGGAATCCGATGCTATCCGGTGTATTTGCTCTATTTTTTGGCATCGGCTTCTTACTTGGATCTGTCTCTCTTATTGTTATATTCACACCTCTTTTCATTTTGGCTAATATTTGGGAACTAAAAAATATTGAGGAGCCTGAACTCTTGAAACGGCTGGGTCAAGATTATGATGAATATCGAAAAAGTACACCAATGTTTTTTCCAAGCCTAGGGAAAATATTTAAGAGGAGAAATTAGGCTTAGCAGGTTACATCATGAAATATAGTGATGAAATAATTGTATAAATACAACAAACGAGGAATTTAGAATAAGTCGCTTATCAACGAGAGCTATTTCTTCAGCTGGTCGAGAATCTTGGTGCTAACCCAATAGATATCGGACTCTGCCATAAAAAACAGATATTTGCCGTCCGGGGAAAGAGAGGCGGCTATGTTGTGATCGGAGTCTAAGATCTGACTGAGGTTTATGGCTTTTCCCCATGACCCGTCGCCCTCACGGAAGCAGATGAAAAGCTGGACATTACGGCTGCCTGGGGGACCAACGGAATTGGAATCAAAAATAAGGAAGCTTTCATCCGGAGCAATGCAGGGATGGCGTCCTGGTTTGCGTCCCGGCCCTGGTGAGAGAACACTGCCCTTTTGTCTTTCGAACGGTCCGAAGCGGCCGTTTAACAGCTTTGTCCGGGCTATTCCATGTTTTTTATCATCTTCATAGTCGATATCCGTGATATATATGGTTCCATCTTTGGCGGTTGTGACATACATGCCATAGCCTACGTAGCTGGGTTCTCCCCAGCCGTTTTCCGTCCTTTCCACCTTCCAGATTCCGTAAGGATTTTCCATTTCTGGCCTCTCCGGATTAGGGCGCATGCTCCCGAAATAAAGCATCCTGTTGTCCGCAGTGATGTGCGGTTCATGGTTGCGGAAGTCACCATTGAAGGAAGCAGGTTCAGGAGCGGTCCATCCATCCTTTTCCCAACGGGAGACCATAATGTTCATTCCGCGGTTGAAATAAAACTCTTTGCCGTCCGCTGAAAAAGTGCAGGAAAATTCACGGCCGCCCTTTGTGGAGACGATTCCTGGGGCAAAAGCTTCTTTTTCTAAACCGGGGGGCTTTTGTCCCAAATAGGGACCTTTTAATCCTGTTTGCTGCCCGGGTGCGAAAAGGGAGCCTTCGGTTGCAACGGGATGATACTCTTCGAAAAGCTCGTCTATGCGTTCTAGGCGGGATTTGGCATTTTCATTCCGAGGATTGAGTTCTAAGGACTTTTTGTAGTAACGGATAGTGTTGTACTTGTCGCCCCAAAAAAGATAGGCTTCGGCCAGGCTGTCGTAAACATTGGCGGATTGGGGAAAGGTTTCGACGTTCATTCGGAAAACGTTCACAGCATGCCAGATATTGTTCTGCCTTAGCAGCTTGTATCCCAAGGCATTGAACTGTCTTTCGCTTATAAAATATTTGTCCGGCTGATTTTTGAGCTCCTGGAATTTTTTCTTTGCTTCGGCAGTACCCTTTTTCATGAACATATCTTCGATGACATCTGCAGCGGAGATTAAAAGCTGGCCCCAGAAGGCCTCGATATTTCTTTCATGAAAGGTGCGGATTCTTTCTTCACTGTGGCCCCGTTCCCTGAGGTAATAATATTTCTCTTGGAGAGGAAATTTTTCTTTAACCTGTTCTAAGGTAAGGCCCTGTTCTTTGGCCTTATTCAGGCCTTCCCAGAGAGTTTTGATATAGTCCCTCCACATGGCAAGCTTTTCTGCTTCCCAGATATCCATATGTCCGGGAATGACCTTTGACGGCGCGTCATCTCCGTCCAGCGCCCTGTGCAGCACCTCGAGCCAGCGGTCGATATCAAGTACGGGCTGGCCGGCAAAAAGCGGAACCCATCTTTGATCCAGAAAAAGGTCTCCGGTCATCAGGATTCCCTCCTCCGGGATGTGGATGAAGATATCAGCCGTGGAATGGGCCCGGCCGAAATAGTCCAGTTTAACCGTGAGATCTCCGAGGTCGAGAACCACCTGGTCGCTGAAGGTGGTTTTGGGAGGTGTTAAGACAAATTCATTTTTAAAGTCGTTGATTTGTCGCTTCAGGGTTGTTAGAGAAGCCTGGATATTGTGGGCTTCCTCAGAGTCGGCCTGAACGCTTTTTAAGCGGGCTGTCTCGCTCTGGAACCTCTGTTCCAGATTGGCGATCCAGCGGGGAATATAAGCTTTATCCTGAGCCATCCCGGATATGACATTATCGTGTCCAATAATAACAGCATCAGAAAAGATTTGGTTACCGAAGGTGTGATCCCAGTGGTAGTGGGTGTTGATGACATAGGCGAAGTCGCTTCGGCCGAATTCTTTCTCTATGATCCCGCGCATTTTGGCTGCCGTGGAGGGAACGCGCGTGGTGTCGACGACCACTATTCCCTTTTCTGAAGCCACGGCCACAACATTGTTGTGCATTATAGTTTCTGAGAGGATCAAAACTCGGTCGCTCAATCTTTGTGTTGTTATGGGGATATCATCATCCGTCTGAGCTGCCAGAAACGCAGAACAGAAGAATAAAACGAGACAGCACGTCAGAACCTTTTTAAATTTCATCTTTCCTCCTTAAAAAAAAATACTCTTCCGGTTTCGATGGATGTCAATAATAGAGTGTGAATGTAAAGTTTTTTTAATGATACTTCCCTTATCAAATCGGCTCTCTCAGGAAAATATAATAGCACCCTACATTTTCTATTTCAGAGCAAAAAATATGCCAATATTTTCTCATGCAGTCACTTCATTTCGTGAGGCATTTATTCGGCCTCAACTTGATTTCTGGAGTAAAAACTTCATGTGTCATTCCTTTCGGCCTAAGATTGGGGTAGGGACCTTTAGATTCACTTTCTCACAATCGTATAAGACCGTCTGATGAAAGAAAGCTGAGCATGATGAATCTTGCCTTTTTCATCGCGGCTGAAGATCAAGGTCCAGGGCGCCTGCTTGAAATAAAAGAAGTCCTTGGCCACAGGGTAGATTTCATCGGGTCCGAATTCTATGATTTTAAGCCGCCCGCCTTCTCTCCAAATTTCAAGCATTAAATAATCCCCGATATAGTACTTTCCGATGTATTCATCCAGTTCTGCGGGAGAAAGCTTGATGGGATTCGGTTTTTTGAAATAGAGGTGCCTTGGAAACCGCCCCTGGTTGTCTTTAACATTTGTGGAAAGGCCCTTTTCCTTCAGCATCTCAATGATGTTGTCGTGCCCGCTGCGGTAAGCATAGTGCATGGCTGTCCAGCCTTCATTCGTCTTAATCATTGGATTTGAGCCGTGATCCAAAAGATATTCAACCACATGGATACATCCCCGCCAGATAGCGGTATGCAATTCGGTCATGCCCCATTGGTTTCGGCTGTTGAGTTTGGCCCCTTTTTCGACCATCAGTTTGATGATCTCCACGTTATCATGATGCACAGCCCAGTTGATTTGCGTCCCTCCATCTCCGCCGATAACGTTCAGATCCGCTCCTTGTTTGATCAAAAACTCTGCGACATCCCAATGGGCGCGCATGCAGGCCCAATGAAGAGCTGTATATTTATTTTTGTCTATCGCATTCAGTTTCGAAGGATCCTTTGCCAGTATTGTCTTTACGGTCTGCAAATCTCCGCTTTTGGCCGCTTCAACAATCGGCTCATCTGAAGCTATTAGAAATTTGCCTATAATAACAAGAATGATTAGTAGCGATATTTTTTTCATGATATTTTCCTCCAAGTTATTTTTTGAAGAAATTATTGTATCCTGAATGATATCGAAATCATTTCGGCTATATAATCATTCCTTTTCATCCGCTTTAAATTTTTCAATGATTTTCGCATCCACCCAGTAAATGTTCTGATCTATATTTGAGGTATAAAATAGGTGCTTACCATCCGGGGATACCGTGGCACACCAATCTCCTTCAGTGGAATTCAGCTCCCTCATGTTTATGGCATCCCCCCAGGAACCGTCGGGATTCTTGAAACAAACATAGAGATCGCTTTTCCCCATCCCTCCAGGTCGATTGGAGTTAAAAATGATGTAACGTTCTTTTGGATCTATAAAAGGATGCGAATCAAGACTCTCTGTATTAACGCCCCCGCCGGGATCTGTGTTACGCTCATAGCCATTCCTCGATACTGAAAAGCAGGCGATTATTCCACCATCTTCATTTTCTTTTTTATAACCTGAAACGTCTGTTGTATATATAGTCCCATCCACCGTTGTAGTCGCACGCATTCCAAAAGGAACTAAAAATTTTGGGTTGCCCCAATCATCTTCTATTCTGTGAAATTCCCAAATGCCACCTTGTTCTCCTTCTTCCAATTCCTTATAGCGATTCACTAACATTCGTTTTCCATCGGGAGTGATATGTGCTTCGCCAACCCAATAACGCTTTGTAAACTCAGGTTTTTCAGGACCTGACCATTCGTTGTCTTTCAATCGACAAACATAAACACCAGCTCCAGAGCGGTTAAAATAAATTTCTTTCCCGTCTGAAGAGAAAGTCAGGCAATATTCGAGAAAATCCGGACTTGATATAATACCTGGGGCAAAAAGCTCAGGCTTCATCCCTGGTGGTTTCTGGCCGAGGTAGGGATTTTTTAAAGTGGGCAAATCATTTTGCTTTGAGCAAACAATTATAATGACCAACATAAAGAACATTGTTAGAAATACCATCCACTTACGCTTCATCGTCCAATTCTCCTTATTTCAATTAGTTGGACTTTAGCCTACATCCCCCATTTTACTCAGCAAAAAATATGCCAATATATTCTCTTGAGGTCTTTCAGCGCTAATTCTACCCTATATGTCCGTAATCGAACAAGGTATGAATGCATTTGAGAACCTAAGCTCCGATCTTAATATGTCTAATTATTAGACTCCTAAGCGACTGAAATGTGACTGTGCCCGCTGATTTACAATAGATATGTGATAGGGTAATATAATTCATCGGGGTGCGCCCGTAGCTCAGTGGATAGAGCG
>JABAOF010003649.1_pt1 | contig 12394 bp, 12 predicted proteins | sample 7062171 | NCBI WGS metagenome assembly JABAOF01 (sample SAMN14538628, study PRJNA623070) | marine sediment metagenome | biome: marine biome [ENVO:00000428]; feature: marine pelagic biome [ENVO:01000023]; material: deep marine sediment [ENVO:00002113] | place: India: Gulf of Khambhat ... | reverse complement strand
CTTTTCAAATCCGACACCAAATCCCAAGAGAATAACGCTAATTGCAGTCGTTGTCGCACTGATCTTCGGTTTAGTCAGCGGACTTGTAGGCGCGTACATGTTTGCCAAAACTGGTCCTCAGGGTCTTCAAGGTGAACAGGGCGTTCAAGGTGTGATCGGTCCTCAGGGTGAGAAGGGCGATCAGGGTGATCAGGGTCTGCAAGGCATTCAGGGTGATCGGGGTGAACAGGGCATTCAAGGTGAACCTGGTTTGAATGGAACNNATACAGGTCATCCAAAGCCAAAACGTGACTCCCGCGAGTCTGGGAACCTACAGCCTGACTCAATGGTTCAACATGTCGGTCTTCGATAGTTCAATGACACTAACGATCGATACTCAAAGCGGATCCAGAATCTGCGCTGAATTCCTAAGCTCAGCCACTTTCACCAACTCAGAGGTTTGGTTGAGAATCGTCGTGGATAATCAGTACAACAGCACCGTCTGCTACATAGGGTGCTTCGAAGTACCAAGTTCTCCTACCTTGCATCTACCAATTCAAGTGAGAATCCTGACTGACACGTTACCTGCTGGAACCCACACGGTTGACGTTCAGTTCTATCGGTTCAACGGTTCTCCAACATTGCTGGATAGATCTCTTTACGTAGCAGAACTGACTGCTCCGTGAGAGAAAAACAGGTTGCGGACAGCACGTGCCCTTGACATGCATACATGCGCAAAAGAGAGATGAATACCCTAGCCCAAACCGTTCAGGAACACCCAGTCTCAAACATGCATGCCGGAAAAAAAGGGAGGTTCGCTCAAGACAGAATCTGGCGTCTCAGTGTGATGATACCTTTCGGCGTATGTGTCCGAAATCTGGAGAATGTGTCCCATTGGAGACTTCACGGTGAATGACGGCCCCAATGGATCTTTGTCGTTGTAGCTGATGACTTCCAGCTCACTTCCGCTTGCGGTAGATTTTGACTTCGTCTCGCTCGGTGACATACTCGAACCCTGCCTTTAGAAGCTCTTCATCTTCCTTGAGACTTTTAGAAGTTGCGGTACGGTGTTCGCCGCCTTCAAAGCTCATGCATGCATGGACTCGGATGAACCCACAGGTGTCGCTTTGACTTGTCGCAACTAAGTCAGAGTCCGCAGTTAAGTTTCACTTTTTCGTTCATGGAATATCCGCGCTACCCTTGGTCTACTTTTTCAATTACCCAGAAATAGTGTGTCCTCGCTCCCATGCCTCCAAAGGTCCAGCTTGGAGAAACGCTGGGGATAACTGCGACCACTTCACCCTCAAGGCTGTTGAGGAATTGCTCAAACCTGGCTTGATCCCTTCTCATCACGACATCAAATCTGTGAACTCTGTATTTTGCTTTCATTTCATCACCTCTGTTGTAGACCTGCGTCCTCTGAGATAAGCGTACCGAGAACGCTCCCGATAGACACGCTCTGCTAGCGTGCACACTCATTTCAAGGCAACAAACAAGCCTCTGCTTGTTGTCCACTGATCCTCCTTAAGGAATTGGGTTTTGCTGTATCCTGCTAGAATAAAGGCCCTGAGGTAGTCTTCATAGTCGGCCGCGAGCATCTTGTGGACCTCGCGCGCATGCTTGATTTCGCCCTCTGTCCCGATTAGGTAGTGAAAGTAGACCAGCCATCGTGATCTGGTAAGCTTGCTGGTGCCCATCCTCACTAGTCTTGTTCTGTCATCTTCGTAGGTGTCAATCGAGACGATTCCCTTTTGAAAATCCTTCTTGAAGACCCAAGGGACAACGAGAGCTAAGCCCGCATTGTTTAGATGATTGCGGAAATTCGTCAAAGTTCTCACGAGGTTCTTAAAGGTCTGAACGTAGCCAATTGAACTGAAGAGACACGTTACCACGTCAAACTTTTCGCCTAAGTCGAAAGCGACCATATCTGCAATTTCGAACTCGGCATCTGCAACTTTGGCTCTGGCTGTCTGGATCATCTCGGTGCCAATGTCTATCCCCTTGCACTGAAAGCTTTGAGAAAGATACTTCAGATGCTCCCCGGTTCCACATCCCACATCAAGCAGCGTTCTTGATGGTTTCTGCTCGAACTGCCTTATGATGCGCTCGACAACCTTCGATTCACTCTCGTAGTCCTTCCTTTTCAGATAGATCTGATCATAGTACTTGGCAAATACTTCGAGATTACTTCTGCCCATGAATAGGAACTACCAGACTACACATTATAAGGTAAGTGTCTTGAGTACGCCCGCAACCGCTTTGTTCGGTTGCCTTGCGCCGTCTCTTTGCCTTTGACTTTTTGCACGCATGCTTTATGATTGCCACAATAATTGCAGTTCTTCTGGTAGAAAGATGCAGACATGCATGCATGACTATTACTTGGAAGAAATGAAGCAGACATGGGTCGAGACGGCACGCCGTAGTTAGCAAAGGCTAGTCCGCGCTCTCATTCTTTGCTTTGAGTAACATGGTGATTGAACCGCAAGAACGTGCAAAACCTGCGTTTCTTACGGTTGGATCCACACGATTGCTTGTATATGTTCGGCAAGGTTAAATTATCAGAGGAAACATCCTTAACTCGTGGACCTCAAAACGATCTTCGGCGCAATTGCTATCGCGGTTCTTCTCTTCTTCGGTATCATATTCGCTTGGTCCGCAGCCTACAATCCGACAAGACTAGTTGTCGCCGCTTTATTGTTTGTCGTAGCCTTCGGAATCGCCTACTTCGTAGCCAAGAAGCCAAAGACGGTAATCCAGAGACTGGAATTGTCGGGGCCAATGAAGGCGGTTGAGCTCAAGTGTCCCCACTGCTCGGCTTCAGTCGACGCTAAACAGATCAAAATTCTAGATGGCGTCCCCTATGCAACATGCCCCTATTGCGGGCAAACTTTCGAGGTTGCCGAGGAGCCAAAATGGTGAAAACCCGCTCGCTGCTAATCGCATTGTCTGTCATCTTTGTCTATATGACATTCGTAGGTACAGCAGCCGCCCAAAGACAATATCATCTGGAACACGAATGGGCGAAAATATGGATTAACCCAGAAGACGGAAGCATCGACCTGCTCTACGACATCAGCATAACCCTTGATTCCGGTCCAGCGATAAACTTCGTGTACGTTGGCCAACCCCAGGGCGACTTCACGATAGGAACAGCCGTGGATCAATTCGGTCACACGCTTGAAACTTCTGACGCGAGTGTTGGAAGCGACTATAGGGTGCGTGTCGACCTTTTCATGCCTCTAGTAGCTGGGCAAACCGTGAGATTCAACCTGACCACGAATGTTGCCGACATGATCTATGAAGACACGCCCGAGAACGTCGGAATGAAATTCAAACCAACGTGGTGGGAAGAAGCCAGCGTGCTCGATCTCCAAGTGCAGATCGTGTTGCCGCCCGGAGTCACAGAAGGTGAAGTATCAACAACAGAGGTACTGTGGGACGGCACATATCCTGAGGGCAATCGCCTATCGATTTTCTGGCAAAGAACAGATCTCCCGACGAATCAAGAATACACCTTCGGAGTCTCTTTCCCCAAGGAGTATGTGCAAAGCTGGAAGACCCAACCGACGGGCATCATTGCCTTCTTACAGCGCTATGGCCTTTGGCTCTTGATACTTGGAATCAGCATACCTGCAATAGGTGTCATCGTCTATGCTGCTCGCAAGAGACCCTACTTGACGCCCAAGATGAGCATCGAAACCCTCGGAATCCGACGGGGTCTGACGGCAGTAGAAGCCTCCTACCTGCTCGACGTGAAGCCAACAAAGATAGTCACCGAAATTCTGTACAGTCTTCTCAAGAAGCGAGCCATCTGGGTCAAGTCCAAGTCCCCCGCGCTCCAGCTGCAAATCATGAAACCCTTCCAAGACAAGACTGGGACACCGGATACGCCTCTCCGCTATTATGAAATCGACTTTCTCCACGCAATTGAGGAGGACGGAACTCTTGACGAGGAGAAGCTGGCGGAAACAATACGGTTTCTCCGACACACGGTGGAAGAAAAACTGCGTGGATACTGCCGACGCGACACAATCGACTATTACCGAAAAATCGTGGCGAAAGCATGGGAACAAGTAGAACAGGCAGGCACTCCGGATCTAGCCTCCAAAGCCTACGACGAGCAACTGCTGTGGCTATTCCTCGACCCAGATTATCAATCGCGCACCAAGACAGCCTTCAGCGACAAAATCTTTCAGCCGAGCCCTTTTTGGCTATGGTACTGGTACAGCTATCGCCACTACCACCCCAAACCCACCTATGAGCCGAACATCACGACACCGACCAAAGCTGCCAAACCACCCACAATTCCAGGGGCAGACTTCGCGAACAACATAGCCACCGCCGTGGAAAACACCTCAAACAGCATTGTCACCAACCTCGAGAAATTCGCCAACGCAATAGTGCCAGCGCCCGCTGCCAAATCGTCCTCAAAACCAGCCCACCATCGATCCAGCTGTGTATGCGCCTGTGCGGCGTGTGCCTGTGCCTGTGCGTGCGTCTCGTGTGCCTGCGCCTGTGCAAGCGGAGGGGTGGGGTGAAAGGAGAGAGTCATTGGCAATGAGCTTCGTGCGGAAGGTCTTTCGAGCATCTAAGGTTCCTCAAGGGCGTTACACTTACCGCGGGACCGGGGATTTCACAGGTCTAGCTCTTCAGCTACGTGTAGAACCCAATGGTCAAGGACTGTTGGTAATCAACGCTAACACTGTTTTATACCTAAACGAAACGGCTACGGCGCACGCCTTCTACTTCATGCAGGGTCTGACGACGAAAGAGGCGATCAAGAAAGTCAAAGGCATCTACCGGGTCGATGAAAAAACGGCGGAACAGGCCCACGAGAGACTAATCTACACGGTAAGTACGCTGGCGCAGACCGAAGAAGTCTGTCCCCTATCCTTTCTTGACGTAGAGCAAGTCGAACCATTTACACAACAGCTGTCAGCCCCGCTGCGAGTCGATATGGCCGTGACCTTCAGATGCCAGAACGATTGTATCCACTGCTACGCTGGTGGGCCCCACGAGACCCCAGAGCTTACCACCGATCAGTGGAAAGCAGCTATTGACCGTCTTCATGAGATCGGCGTGTTCATTCTGACTTTCACGGGAGGTGAACCAACACTTCGGGAAGACCTGCCAGAGCTCTTGCTCTACGCCCAACACAAAGGCATGGTCACCGGGCTTATTACCAACGGCAGAAAATTGACGGACCAAACCTACGTCGAAGCCCTAGAAAAGGCTGGACTTGACTTCGTCCAAGTGACTTTGGAGTCCCACAAGGCCGAAATTCACGACTTAATAACCGCGTCCAAAGGAAGCTGGAGAGAGACTGTCGCAGGCATCCGAAACGTCATTCCAACAGAGATCTACGCCACCACAAACACTACGCTCAGCAAACACAACGCACAGGATTTCCTAGAAACCATCGATTTCTTGAAAGACCTGGGGGTCGCAGCTTTTGGCTGCAACAGCCTGATATACTCAGGCAAAGCCAACGCGATAAGTGCAAATTTTGCCCTACCACTCGAAACGTTAGAGGAACTCCTACCACAGATTCAGGAAAAAGCGAATCACTTAGGGTTGAAGTTTCTATGGTATACCCCAACGCAATACTGTCGACTTGATCCCGTCAAACTCGGCTTGGGGGTAAAATCGTGCACAGCAGCAACGATAAACATGTGCGTCGGCCCAAACGGGGACGTCTATCCATGCCAAAGCTACTTCGAAAGCCTAGGCAACATCCTCAAAGATGATTGGCAAGAGATCTGGAACCATCCCCTAGCAACACAAATACGAAAGCGAGAATATGTGGAACCCAAATGCGATGACTGCCCGCAACTGCAAATCTGCGGCGGAGGGTGTCCACTGGAACTCCAGAAAGAGGACTACATCTGCGCCAACGCTCAATGAATTGCGGCTCTTTGGGAAAAAGCAGCCCTTTTCCGCCAGTAAAGAATATGACTAATGCTTGTGTTCCTGACGACTTGCGATCTAACCCAGCTTGTCAAGCCATCGTTGATAGAGTTCTTCATCCAGTTCGGGCGGGAGCATGAGCTTGGTCTTTGTCTTGAGTTTACCCTTTCTGGAGTGAGGTTTCCTTGCCAGAGTGTCGGCATATTTTTCGATCTCTCGGGCCTCTTCAGATAGTTGTGCGGCTACTTGGACTATTTCATGTGAGCACGCGACGAGAGGAAGGTACTTCTGCATCTCTTTCTCGACAAAACACGCCCGCGTATTGATCTCAGCCACTTTTTTCGTCAATTCGTAGGCGGCCATAGCCTTCGCCTTTGCGTAAGGGTTTTGAAAGTCAGAGTTGTCTCGAATGCTATCCGTATCGATCACCAACTTTGGTAGAGTAAGACTCGATCCCTCTTTGAGGGCGTGGACTAACCGGTCGATCTCTTGGTAAACCATCCGGTAGACGCCAGTGGCCGCAAGTATCCTGATGACGTTAGCGTTGAAAATCGCCATCTCTATTGGGTCTAGGAACTCTCTGCGGGCGCCAATGAGCGGGTCACCCATAACGATTATGTAACCGAGGCCCTGTTCTTCAATCTCGCTTTTGATACGCTTTCCCGGGCTATCACAAATAATGACGCTAGGGAGTTTTCTGTTGGCCAGAATCTCTCGTCCTCGTGCAGGACCTGAGACTGACGGGTTTGGCGATATGGATACAACGAGATGGGGATCGAATTCGAAGAGCTTGGGTAGAGCATCTTCCACATCTTCGACGTTCATTTTGGAGCCTGTGGTCACAACCCGCACTTGGATGTCCTGACGATCTGCCACTTCATCAAGAAGAAGCTCAAACAAGGGCGCTGTTCCAATGTTGCCGCACTTGAAGACGCCGATTCTTACCTGCTCCAAAAGACCCACCTGAGACCTCAGTACAGTGGTCATGTAGATTATTCTGTGCACTTAAATAGTTTAGCGCGTCAACCGATTTTTGTATATATCATATATGTTTGTATATACAGTATTTCGAACAAGTATATATTTCCCGATTTTCAATGTACATATTAGATGACAAAGATGAAAGTGCTTGAAATCACCCCCCTAAAAGACAAGGCATTGACCGTCTTAATGGTTGAAAAGGAGTACAATGAACCATTTTGGCTCATCGACCCCCCAGCCGACTTAGCTTCTCAAACGCTCAGCTCCCTTTTCAGACCGTCCATAGCCTTCACCAAATTCCTAGAGAAACTGGTTCAGAAAGTTAACCCGGACTTCGCGACCGAGGAATTGGGTGTCCGCGATTCGACAGCATTCTTCGAAAAGAACACGCTAGCACAATTGTTCCAAGAGAGAAAGATTCCATTCCACCCAGTCGACATTGACGAGAATGCCAAGGGCTATCTGGCTGCTAACATGGGTGAGAAGAAGCAAATCGTGAACCAAGTCCTAGGGGAATTATCCAAGCTGTCCAAAAAGGGAGATGATGACGAGAAAACCAGCATAGACGAAGAATACTTAGTAGCGTACGGGCAATGCGTGCAACAGGAACTCGAAGAATTGAAGCACGAAGCTGGCTTCTCCATCCGGGAAAGCTGGATCGCGATGGGCATTCTCGAGAGGGCTAAAGAACTGGATGGAAAAGACGAGATCCGATGCCTTCACATATCCAGCCCAGAGCACGTCAACGGAGTCAAGAAAATATTGGAATCCGTGGACGTTCCAGTCGAAACCTTAAAACTCTCAAAAGAAGTCGTCTCAACTCACCCCGACGCCCCTCATCCCGAAGAAATGCAGAATCTGCTGCAATCAATGCAGATTCAAGTGAAGCCCACAATCAAACGATCTTCAGATGACGCACCCTACCTGTTATTCTTCTTAGACACCGATCGAATAGCTAGCCCTTTCGACGTTTGCATGGCCTATGATGCGGGATTCAACGCGGTCATTCCCTATGAGAACGTAACTCCCGAGGATGCCAAAGAGATCGTTCAAGACGCAATTTTCTCAAGAGGCCCCAAAGCAGTTAAACACACTTGCTTCTTCATTGGAGGCAAGGACGCTGAGAAGGCCGAGGAGATTTCCAAAGTCGCCAGCAGCACGATGTTCCCACCGTTCCAAGCCAGTGTGATTGTTGATCCCGGAGGTGCCTACACAACTGCGGCAGCCGCTGTAGCCAAAGTGGAAGATGCACTCGCGTCTCACAAGCTTGGAAGCTTGGGAGAGAAAAGCTGCGCAGTGTTTGGGACCGGATCGGTCGGAAAAATCATTGCCGTTCTTCTGACGCGCCTTGGCTGCAATGTAACAATTGTGAGCCTCAATCCGAACCGCAAGGACGGCGACGAATACGCGGAAAAGCTCGGGATGATCCTCAACGAGAGATACGGCGCCAACGTCCAGGGTGTATTTGCACCCACAGCTGAGAAGAAGATAGAGGTAATCAAGAAGGCCGATGTGATATTCTGCGCCGGAACTCGAGGAGTCCGGATTATTGAGAAAAGCTTCTTCAAGAAGGTCAAACTTATGAAAATCATGGCAGACCTAAACGCCATCCCACCGCTGGGCATCGAGGGAATAAAACTCAAGGACAACATGAGAGAAATGGCGCCTGGAATTTTCGGAATTGGTGCGCTAGCAATCGGTGATCTTAAACACCGCCTGGAAAAAGCGATTCTGAAAGAAGTACGGAGCAACGGGACCGGTACGTACAACTACAGTTTCGCTCTCCAACTTGCCAGGAAAATCCTTCGAAAAGAGATTTACCCAAGCAAACTCACGCTCACCCTAAGCTATCAAGATGCGACCAAGCAGTAAGAGCGATCTTCGCACACGTTCGAATGGCTAAACCTTCCACATCCATAGGTTTAGCCTCGGCTTGGTCAATTTGATAGTAAGGCACTAAAGTGATGAGCTGAAAGAGCGGTCTATTGTAATCTCGGCTATGTCTGCAGCATATTCGGCGATTCTCTTTATGCTATCGCGCATGGAGCAGATTGCACAGACTATCAAGGGATTGCTCTGTTCATCCAAGAAAGCTCTAGAGGCAATTTCCTGATCCCGCTTCTCAACCTTTTTCTGATGCTCTATTATCTCGTCAGAGGCAGTTACATCTTCAGAAAAGAAGCCTTCGATCGCTCTGAAATACGAGTCGACAACGTCGTTGCCAGAAGTCAATATGAGTTTCAGCAGAGGATCCGATATTCTTTGCTCTCTTCCATTCAGCATGATCACTTGTTTGGCAATATTAGCAGCGAGATCCGCGACTTGTTCGATTCTGTGCACTAGAGTCTGGTAGTCCAGACAATCTAGAGGTTGCAGGCCAAGTTGATTTGCCATCGTAGGATCAAGAGCAACTTGACGGAGCAACCGGAGAAGGAAAAAGGAGAAATGATCGACATCGTCATCGAGAGAATATACTGCTTTTGCCAAGGCTACGTCCCTATCCCCAACTGAGTTCAAAGCGTCCCGGCACATAGAATTCGAGATCATATACATCCGGTGGACCCCCGATGTGACTGAGGCTTTCGACTCATCTATCAAAGTTGTGATGTACACACTTTTGGCCCCGGAATCCATAATTCGCATGTAGAGTATTCGGATAATGCGGCGAATCGCTTGCAGTTGGGCGACCGAGAAAGTATCCTCAGAAATCAGTTTGATACCCGAGTAACCATTGAGATAGCAGGCGATTAACCGTCGAACGATTGAGACCCCTTTTTCGTTCGGATTTATGTGAAGAGTTGTTTCTCTTGGTCTTTCTGCCCTTCCAGTGCCCGGGAAGACTGCCAAGGAGCGGTCTCGTTGAACAGATAGGGAGACGACGTCTCCTTGTTTGAGTTCATTCAGTTTCACCCAATGCTTGGGCAGGGAAACTACGAGTGAGGATCTTCCAAGGGATACAATCTTACGTTGATCCACGGTCCACAACTCCATTATGCATGTTGTATATACACGCACTCAAGAATATATACTTATCAAAAGAGAACCGGAAAATTCGCGATCATGCCGCGCGCGAAGATGTGGAATCTAGTCCGTCTGTTTCCCGAAAAGTAGGATGGAAACACGCTTTCTTCCATCAACAAAGCTCAACTTACATTGTATCTCAGATTTCAGCCTGCGTTTCTAGGGTTGTCACGTGCGTACACACCGTGTATGGGCTCAGCCAAGGCAGCTTCGGTTCAGAATCAGTAATGTTAATAGGCTGCTACAAGTAACTTAGCTTTTCAAAGCCGATTTCAGATCCAACGAATCCAAAAGGTGAATCAATGCCCAAGCTAGAGGTCTCGTTGCTAACCGGGCGAACAATCGACCAAGGTCGAGGAAAAGAACTAGGCAAACTCTCCGAAGAATACTGGCAAAGCGTAACAATTTGCGAGATGGACCCCGACGACATAGAGCGCGTCGGGGCGAAAGAAAACGAGAACGTCAGAATCACCACAGCTTTCGGCTCGACAATCCTGAGAATCGTCAAATCCCTACGAGGCCCACATCCCGAAATCGTCTTCGTACCCTATGGCCCCCTAGCAAACATCCTCGTAGATCCTGAGACGCACGGAACGGGTATGCCGTCCCTCAAGGGCATCCAAGCTGAAATCGAACCCGCACCAGAAGAAAGAGTGCTGAGTCTGCAAGAACTACTTGAAACACATTTCAGGAAGACTTAAAGTGCCGACTGTTTTCCCGGTCACCTGTCCTGTCTGTGGTTGTCTCTGCGATGACATAGCGCTGGTTGTAGAAAATAATCTCATAAAGGAAGTCAAGAACGCCTGCGCAATGGGTGAAGCCAGATTTTTGGGATACGGGACGCATAGACATACAAAGCCGCTGATCAGAAAAAACGGCGAACTGGTCGAGGCTTCGCTGGACGAAGCGATCAGGAAGAGCGCCAAGATTCTTGCGGAAGCAACCTATCCGATCCTGTATGGATGGAGTTCCACCAGTTGTGAGGCGATGCGCGTTGGATTGGCGCTAGCTGAAGAGGTGGGCGGCGTTGTCGACAACTCGTCGACGGTCTGTCATGGCCCCTCGATTTTGAGCGTTCAAGATGTCGGCATTTCCTCCTGCACATTGGGACAACTGCGGCACAGAGCAGACCTATTCTTCTATTGGGGAAGTAACCCTTGGCACGCACACCCGCGGCACCTAGAAAGATATACCCTGTTCCAAGAAGGCCGATTCCGAAAGAGCGCTTGGAAGGGATACGTCGCAAAGCTCAGAGCCCTCTTAACCAAGAAACGACTTGTTAGAGCAACGAAATTGATCCTTGGGCGCGAGGTCTCGGTTCCTGCTAGCGTGGGTGAACACCTGCCTCACGGGTTGTATCAGCAGAAAAGAAAGATGATAGTTGTCGATGTCCGGAAGACCCGATCTACGGAGGCGGCGGACTACTTCCTGCAGGTGGAGCCGAACAAAGATTACGAACTACTAGAAGCCTTCCGTATGCTTATCCGAGATGAAGAACTTGATGTAGATGAAGTCGCTGGGATCCCTGTAGAAATTCTGGAAGAAGTCGCAGACGTCATGATAAACGCGGAACTGGGCGTCATCTTTTTCGGTGTGGGGCTGACCATGAGCGAAGGAAAACTCCGGAACATCGATGCTGCTTTGTCGCTGGCTCGCGATTTGAATCGGCGGACAAAATTCGTTATCATGCCGATGCGCGGCCACTTCAATGTCACGGGAGCGAATGTTGTCTCCACGTGGCAGACTGGCTTTCCATATGCCGTTGACTTCTCTCACGGTTACCCACGATATAACCCCGGAGAAACCTCAGTTGTCGACATACTCTGCAAAGGAGAAACCGATGCGGGACTGGTTATCGCCTCAGATCCAGTGGCCCACTTTCCCCACAAAGCCGCTCAGAGTCTAGTTGAGAATCCCCTAATCGTCATTGATCCCGAAGTGACCCCCACCTCCCTTATGGCAGACGTAGTCTTCCCTTCAGCGTTCGTCGGAATCGAGACCCCCGGAACCGCCTACCGAATGGACCACGTCCCATTGCCTTTGAAAAAGGTGGTGGAACCCCCAAAGACCTGTCTGCCCGATACCGAGATCTTGAGAAGACTTCTCCACGAGATCCGTGAACTGCGGAGGTCGCCAAGCTGAGAGAGCTTCTCATCAAGAACGGGTTGGTTTTTGACCCGCTAAACAACGTCGATGGCGAAAAGATGGACGTCGCCATTCGCGGCGAAAAAATCGTTGAGAAAGTAGATGAAAGAAAGGCCGAAGTGATTGATGCCTCCGGAATGATCGTCATGCCAGGCGGGGTTGATATTCACTGCCACATAGCAGGCGCCGAAGTGAATTCCGGCCGACTTCTCAGGCCCGAAGACCACCGCAAAGATGTAGAAGCCAAGACCTCATTGACGAGATCAGGTGTAGGCTATTCCATACCCTCCACGTTCACGACAGGCTATCGTTACGCACGAATGGGGTACACCACCATCATGAACCCCTCGATGCCTCCTTT
>JABAOF010017628.1_pt2 | contig 12402 bp, 14 predicted proteins | sample 7062171 | NCBI WGS metagenome assembly JABAOF01 (sample SAMN14538628, study PRJNA623070) | marine sediment metagenome | biome: marine biome [ENVO:00000428]; feature: marine pelagic biome [ENVO:01000023]; material: deep marine sediment [ENVO:00002113] | place: India: Gulf of Khambhat ... | reverse complement strand
CTTGTCTCCCACCATATAAGAATTATTCATGTCTATATCGAGATCTGCGGCCGCTTGCAGGGCCATGCCCGGTTTTGGCTTTCGGCACCTGCAGTTTTTTCTGTATTGAGGGACGGAGGAAAGACGGTAATGGGGGCAGTAATAAACACCGTCAAAATAAGCGTTTCGTTTGGCAAAGGTGGCTCTTAATTTCTGGTGAATATCATGAAGGTCTTTCTCAACAATAAGCCCCCGCCCGACTCCCGACTGGTTAGATACAATGACAGCTAAAAGGCCTGCCTCATTTATTTTCTTTATTGCTTCAAAGCTGTAAGGATAAATTTCTATCATACTGAAAGAGTTGGGATACCCCACATCTTTATTGATTGTTCCGTCTCTATCGAGAAAGACTGCTCTTTTTTTCATCATAAAAATTTCTGGCATGCCTCGAAGACTTCTTCGGGATCAATGCTTATCATGCATCTGTGATCAAACGGGCATTCTCTGTAGCTGCATGGCCAGCATGGAACATCTTTCTTGATGACAGCTGCAGGTTGCTGGAAAGGACCGGTGAGAGACGGGTCGGTCGGTCCAAATATTGCCATAACAGGTACTTTCAGGGCATTCGCTATGTGCATCGGGCCAGTGTCATTGGTGATAAAAAGATCTGCGTAGCTGATCAATCCTGCAAGAAGCCTCAGGTTTGTTTTTCCTGTCAGATTAAGGGGTTTTTTTGCCATGAAGGAAGCTATGGATTCAACCAGCGCAGCTTCATCTTTGGAAGCTGTAACCAGAATTTCTGCTTTTTTTCTATCCTGCAATAAGGTAGCGAGCTCTGCGTAATATTCATTGTGCCATCTTTTAGAAGGGCCATAAGAAGCTCCAGGATTGAGAATGATGAGAGGCTTTTTTAAATCAACATTTAAGGAGAGGAGCATCTCCTTAGCTTTCTCCTTTTGTTCCTTAGTTATGGGCAAGGATATCTTTGGAGGGGATGTTTTTAAACCCAAGCCTGAGATAAGGTCCAGATAGTAATTTAGCTGGTGGGGACAATCTTCCCCTTTCTTTAATGCTACTCCTCTGGTGAGAAGCACTCTTCGGCCATCTGTAGAGTATCCCCATCTCTCAGGGATTTTGCCTAGATAGAAAATAAGAGCTGAGGCGAAAGAGTTAGTGAGAAGGACTCCGATATCGAAATGCTGGCTTTTAATTTTCTGTATTGAATCCTTAAGGTTCTTAAAACCATCTGCGTTAGGAAGAGGGATGATTCCTTTAATAAAATCATATGAGGTGAAGAGATCTTTTACCCACTCCTTGGCAGCCACCCATATTTGAGCGTCGGGAAAGTTTCTGCTTAAACTATACGCGGAAGGAACTGCAAGGATAGAGTCTCCTATCCAGTTAGGTGCCCGAATGATTATTTTCATCTCCTAAATTTTATTCCCAAAGCCCAATATTGTCAAAATAACGCGGCATGTAGCAAGCATCTCAGACATATTAATCGCGGGGTAAAAATTAGACAAGAAAGAGGAAGATAATACTTCCCTGTTGTAAGAGAGAAACTTTTCCCCTGTATTTTTGGTTTAAGATTGCAGCCTTGCGAAAAAGGATGGTCTGTTTAGTCAGATACAGGGGTAGAAGGGCTCTTCTTTTTCTTGGGAGCTTCCTTCTTATTACTTTTGGGCTTTTCTTTGGCCCTTCTTTCTTTTTCTGTTTTTTGGTTTTGAGCGTAGTCAGTAATATACCATCCGCTGCCTTTGAATTGAATGGCTGGAGGCGAGAGGACTTTCTTTAGCAGACCCCCACATCTAGGGCATTCTGTTAATCGCGGCTCATTAACTTTCTGGAGGACCTCAAAGGAAGAGCCGCAAGCTAAACATTTATATTCATAAAGTGGCATTTTTTATCACTGAAAAATAATAGCTTCGAATACATAAATTTCAGCACCGGATTTCCAAGTATTCGGCGGAAGGCCAGCTTTCAGGCAGGCCTGCTGGAGAAACTCCTCCCTCGACCAGTTATTTTCGACAGGAACTTGAGGTAGAAGTAGCCCCTTTTTATTCCCTTTGGAGATGACAAGACCATGTCTTCCTACCCTGATAAGACTCGGGCTCTGAATTTTTTTTAGAGGAGAAAGAACAGAGATCTCTATCTCCAAATCATCAAGTTCTTCCTCAGAGACAGGGGGAAACCTCTGGTCTCTGACGGCAGCATAAACAGAAGTTTGAATAACAGCTTGGTAGAGAGGAAGGACGGGCTCGATGAACCCTATGCATCCTCTTAGGTAGTGCTTTTTTCTGAGGGTCACGAAGGCGCCCTTTTTGGTAAGAAAATTCTGGTTTTGGGTGCTGTAATCTATGATTTTTTTCTCTCTGATAAACTGATTAATGGCAGAACGGGCCAGCCGGAGAAGCTCTGCTTTTTCCTCTGGAGAGAGGCTGAATGCGGGATCGGGGATTTTTGTGTACAGAGCGGCTGCCAAATATCCGACAACTTGGGATTCTCCCGCTAATCGTGAGGAGTCGGTATAGTGGAGAATTTCAACTTTCGCTTCTCCTCTTTCTTGAGCATAGAGCAGAGACGAGACAACCGGGCCCCCTCCGCACATCATGTTTTCGCCTGCTTCAATCTTTTTGAGGAGAGTCTTGGTTTCGAAAGACTTAATCAGAGAAATTGTCTTGGAATCCGTATCGTTGGCCTTTTTCTTGGGAAAGTAATGTGACATATCAGTTGAAACAATGATAATGACTTTTTTCCCGGGCAGAACTTTTGACAGGGCATCTGCCAAGCGAGAAACGGTCTTTCTTGTGGGATAGCCCATTACGATAGGCACGATTTTTGCCTGAGGAAGGGTTTTCTGGATGAAAGGAACTTGAACTTCAACAGAGTGTTCCTGCTGATGAGCCTTGCGGACGTATTTGAACCTTGAAGCTTTGGAGATTTCTGAGGCAAGGGACTCATCGATTTCTGCCGTTCCCAGAGGTGTCTCGTATCCACCTTTGGGGTAGATTGAACAGCCTTCGAAGCCGTGAAAATGAGAAGGGGCGATGATTATTACTGATTCATAATCTTTTCCCTGAATCAGACGGTAGGCATGAGCAGCGGTCTGTCCTGAGAAAACATACCCAGCGTGAGGCACAATAAGAGCTAAAATTTCTCCGCCAGGAGAAGGTCTCTTTTTAACATTCTCGAGGAATTGGTCTATCTGCTGAGAAAGTGTTTCTGCATTTTTTTTATAAAACTGTCCGGCCCGGAGTGGTTTCCTTATTCCCTGGGACCAGGCGAAAGAGACACAGAGGCAAAGGGAGAGAAAGATAATCAATGAATTTCTTCTCATTTTTTTCTGTCTATCTTCAGATTGAGACATAAAAAACTATACAAAGAAATAGAGGAAAAATCAAATTTGGGGTCAGGCCTTATCACAGGGAATGCCATTAATATGCGGGGTCAGGCCTTGTCCAAATGAATGTCATAGGGGCAAAAGGTAGTATTTGGGGTCAGGCCTTATCCAACTAAATGCTTTAAGGTCAAAAGGTATGAAAGGTACATTTCCCAGTGACAAGGCCTGACCCCATCCCGGTGGAAAGGCCTGACGCCAACAAGGCCTGACGCCAACAAGGCCTAACCCCATGAAGCCGAAAATTTAGAATTTTTTGATGATTTTTGGTTAATAATGTTGACTTTTTTTGTGTTTTTAATAACAATTTAGAAGGAAAGTTAAGATGAATTTTTTCAGATCTCTTTTCGTCATCTTCGTTACTTCTGCCGCTTTCTTGCTTGGTCTTTATATAGGCGAAGAGAAAGTCAAGGCTAAGATTTCTAATTTCCAGGAAGATTTAGAAGAGAAGAAATAGAGCTCTTGCATTTCGTTAAATCCCTCTTTTAGTAACAAATTTATGGGGTCAGGTCTTGTTTTTTGCCTTTGCTCATACAAACGCAATTTATACAGATGCATTACATTGCGGGCTACTATGATCTTTTCATAACGGGCAGGAGAGCGTAGTAATCCCCTCCTTGAGACGTGAGATATCTATGTCGCTTTCATTCTTTGAATGAAATTTTAGTGCGTTGGATGAGATTATTGAGACAGGCAAAAAACCAGGACCTAACTCCTATTTAGACATTGAGACAGGCAAAAAACAAGACCTGACCCCCATTTATNNTCATTTTAGCGAAAAAGGGGCCTGTACCCGTTTTTCCTAGTAAGGCCTGATTCCGTCTTGGTTAAAGCAATCAACTCCCTACATTGACTAATGCAGAAGTCAAGCATATAATGAATTTGAAAAATCTCGTCCTGGAAAGTTTCAGAGACAAGCTCTTTTCCACTCGAGGCACAAGATGCGTTGGCAGATATATGGAATCATAATCGTTTTTGCTCTGTTCGTTCTTGCTTTAATCTTCAATCCGACTCTTTCTTGTTTCGGGAAGAAGCTGAAATCACCACTCTATCCTCTTTTCCGGAAAAAAAAGCGCAAGCTGAAGACAGAAGATTACGGTTTCTCCCTTGGCAATAAGAGGGCTAAAGAGAAGACTAAGGAGATGGCGCAGAAGCTGGGAATAAAAGATTATGGTTTCTCTCGTGTTGGTGATGCTAAAAAAGCTCCCCAAGAAAGAAAGCGCGAGCTTAAAACACACGACTACGGTTTTTCCCTTAGTGAGGATGACATTAAAAAGGAATCAGAAGAGGGAAAGGAGTAGAATGAGTCCAGACGATGGGGCGGTCAAAGGATAGACGAAACATCAAAGTTTTAAGGTTTTCTCTCTCCCTGATTTTTTTCCTTTCTTTATTTTTTCTTGTCTATTGCCGGCCTTCCCCTGTTATTCTTCTCCCTCTTCCTTCGAAGATCGAAAGGATAGAGGGGTATGCTTCTCTAAGAATCACAGGCGACCAAGGATCATCCAGGTCTAAGTTTTCATTCTTGTTCCAGCTTCCCCATCAGGGGCGTATAGAAGTATCTAATATATTGGGCAGAACAATTTACCAGATTATTGTGGCTGAGGATAAGGCGGCGTTTATCGTTCCTTCCAAGAAAGTCTATTGGCAGGGAGAGGAAGAAGAGATTATCCGGTATTTCCTGGGATTTCGGCTAAATCTTTATGAGATGATAAATCTTTTAAGCGGAAAGTGGGAGAGCGAAGTGATGAGAGATGAAGGCGAGGAGAGCATAGAGAGCTGGAGCTTTGCCAAGGATGAGAGGGGTCGAATAATGGCAGGCCAAAGAGGGGAATTTCATTTTGCTGTCCAAGAATTTTTTACAGATACTCCTTTTGCCCGCCTTCTCTCTTTTCAGCATCCTCTGAATAACGGGCGCTTAAAGATTCTTAGGATCAACCTTAACCGGCCTTTAAGAAAAGGGGCCTTTTCTCTTACTATTCTGGAAAAGTATAAGAGAAAAAGCTGGGCTGAGATCGAAAAGATATTGGCCAATGAGAATTAAATCCTTTGCCAAGATAAACCTTGGATTAGAAGTCAGGGGGAAAAGAGAGGACAACTATCATGAAGTAAGAACTCTCTTGCAGACAATAAATTTCTTTGATGTTCTGGAATTCCGGTCGACAGCGGAGGACAAAATTCTCCTTCAAGGAGATGATAAAACAATATCTTGGGAGAGGGATAACCTGATTTTCAAGGCAGCGCTCCTCCTTAAGGAACAGTTTCATGTATCCAAGGGGATTGAAATTAAGGTAGCCAAGAATATTCCTGCAGGCAAGGGCTTGGGAGGAGGAAGCAGCAATGCGGCCGTAACACTTCACGTTTTGAATAAAACCTGGGGGCTTCGGTTGGAAAAGGAAGCCTTGAAGAATTTAGGTAAGCAACTAGGTGCGGATGTTCCCTTTTTTCTCGAAGGCGGCCTATGCTTAGGATCAGGAAGAGGAGATGATATTACTCCCCTCTCTGATACCGCCACTCTCTATTGCCTGTTAGTCCTACCCTCTTTTTCAGTCAAGACTGCTCACATTTACAGCCATTTTCCGTCATCCTTGACTTCACAGGACAAAGACAGTAAAATTATCAAGTTTTTAGACAACAGAGAATTCGGTTTATTGGAAAATAGATTAGAAGAGACGGTTTTTCGCTTTTATCCTCAACTTAAAGCCATAAAGAGATTGCTCAGGGGCCAAGGATCAGAGTTGCCCTTAGTCAGCGGGACTGGTTCTGCCGTGTTCGGGCTCTTTTTAGAGCAAGAAAAGGCAGAGAAAGTCTTGAGGAAAGTGAAAAAGGACNNAGACTTTGCCTCGAGAGCGATACTGGAGGAATCTGAAGACTGGGGTGTAGCCAAGCGGTAAGGCAGCGGACTTTGGATCCGCCATCGGAGGTTCGAATCCTCCCACCCCAGCCAGAAGCCGCCAAGAAATTTCTTCCTTTTGGAGAAAGCCATCGAGGAGGAGATTGAGTGAGAAAAAAAGATGAAATGAAAGTTTTTGCTGGTTCTTCTAATAGTGGTTTAGCCCAGGAGATAGCAGATTTCTTGAAGATCGATTTGGGAAAATGTGTCTTAGAGCGATTCAGCGATGGAGAGATTCATTTTTATATTGATGAAAATATCCGAGGAGAAGACATTTTTGTTATCCAATCTGGCTCCTATGAGGCTAACTTTCACATGATGGAGCTTTACTTGATGATCGATGCCTTTAAACGAGCGTCTGCCGAAAGGATAACAGCTGTCATCCCCTATTACCCCTATGGACGCCAGGACTGGAAGGACAGGCCAAGAGTTCCCATATCGGCCCGGATTGTTGCTGACCTGCTGCAGACAGCCGGAGCTACGAGGGTTCTGGCCATGGACCTCCATTCACCCCAGATTCAAGGATTTTTCTCTATCCCTGTTGATAATTTGATGGCTCTTCCTGTATTAGCTAATTATATTAAAACCCTGAAATTGAAAGATCTAGCTGTTGTTTCCCCTGATGCCGGGGGGGTGGGGAGAGCCAGGCTGTTTGCCAAGAGAATGAGAGCCGGATTGGCGATCATAGACAAACGAAGGCCTGCTCCAAATGAAGCCAGAGTATTCCATGTGATTGGTGAAGTCAGAGATTGCGATGTTGTTATTCTGGATGATATGGTGGATACAGGAGGGACGCTTGTTGAGAGCGCTGAGGCTTTAAAGCGAGAGGGAGCCAAGAGAGTTTTTGCAGCCTGCAGCCATCCTGTGTTATCAGGGAAAGCTGTAGAAAAAATAGAAAATTCCAATTTAGAAAAGTTGATTGTTACCAACACAATCCCTCTGCAAGGGAAGTCGAAGTCGTCAAATAAGATCATGACCCTCTCTGTTGCCCCTCTTTTTGGAGAAGCCATTCGAAGAATAAATAAAGGACAATCAGTGAGTTCGCTGTTTATCTAAGGAGGAAAGAGAGATGAGTTTTAAGATTAAAGCGGAGAAAAGAGAAATATTTGGGAAAAATGCATCTCGTCGACTGAGAAGAGAAGGGATGATACCAGCTATTCTTTATGGGGCCGATGCCGCCAATGTCCCTTTGACTTTGAAAAAGAAGGATGTCTTTATGATTTTGAGGTCCGATACTGGAGAAAATACAGTTTTTCAAGTCTCATTCGACTCTGAGAGAAGAGATGTCATGATAAAAGAGTTGCAGAGGGATCCTGTTTCTGACGAAATTATTCATGCTGATTTTGTTCATGTTGCGATGGATAAGACCGTTCGAGTATCCGTGCCCGTTGTGTCCGTGGGAGAAGCCGTGGGAGTTAAGACAGAAGGGGGATTTGTTGATTTTATTACTCGAGAAGTTGAGATTGAATGCCTTCCCAAGGATATCCCTGAAAACATTGAGATTGATATAAGCGGCCTCCACCTCCGGCAATCTCTTAAAGCTGGAGAGATTACTCTTCCAGAAGGATTGGAGCTTATAACTTCCCCTGATACAATAATGGTCTTGATCGAAGTTCCTCTCAAAGAAGAAGAAATAGAGGTAGAGGAAGAAGAGGAAGAGGTGATTGGAGAAGAGGAAGAACCCGAAGTCATCGGAAAGGAAAAACCGGCAGAAGAAAAGGAAGAAAAGAGAGAAGAGGCCAAGGAGGAGAAGAGAGGAAAGGAAGAAAGGAGAGAAAAGGAAGAAGAGAGAGGAAAAGAGGAGGAAAAAGCAGAGAAGAAGGAGTAACATTTGTGGGCAGTTGTTGGACTGGGAAATCCTGGAAGACGTTACTCTGGGACAAGGCATAATGTCGGATTCACCTTTATAAGGAAAACAGCTAAGGAATGGAAGGTTAAGCTGAGAAAGAGAATATTTTTTTCAAAGGCAGGAGAAGTTGAAAGGGAAGAAGAGAAAATCATTCTTGCTCTTCCCCAAACATTCATGAATAGATCTGGTCTGGCAGTGAAGAAGATTTTGGAAGGAAGGGATATTAAGCCTGAGCATCTTGTTGTTGTTTATGATGATTTAGATATTCCTTTAGGAGAGATTAGGATTAGAAGAAGAGGAGGGCCTGGAACCCATAAAGGGATGAGTTCCATAGTCGAGGAGATTCGAACTGAAGATTTCCCAAGGATAAGAATAGGACTTGGCCCTTTACCAGACGGTGAAGATGCTGTAGACTATGTTCTTTCCTCTTTTGACAAGACAGAAGAACAACGTCTTGAAGAAGGCCTAAAAAATGCCAGAGAGGCCTTGGAGATGATTCTGTCGGGAGAAGTGGAGAGGGCAATGAATACTTATAATCATAGAGCAAAGCCCTCGTAGGATTAGATATAAGAGAGAAGATTCTCCTTGTTCCTTCTTTTAAAAGAAGGAGCTTTAAATCCATAAGGAGGTATTTATGAGACAATACGAAACAGTTTTTCTGATTGCCCCAAACCTTGAAGAAGAAGATACAGCAAAAATCATCACTCAAGTAGCAAGCATCGTTACCAAAAAAAAGGGGAAGTTGATCCAGGAAGACAGATGGGGGAAGAAGAAGTTAGCTTATCCAATCAAAAAATTCGAAGAAGCCTTCTATGTTTTTTTTCATTATGAAGGGAATTCGGATATCCCCTTTGAGCTTGAAAAGCGATTCAAACAAACAGAGGCAATCTTGCGTTTTCTTACCGTGAAAAAAGAGACTAGAGAAAATGTGCGGAGAAAAAGAAAAGGTATTCCAGCGGAAGAGGAAGTTACAGAGCCTGCCATGGAAGAAGAGATTATGGTCCCTCTAGAGCAAGAAAAGATGGAAATGAAAGAGGCAGTGGAAATGGCTGTTCCTTCTGAGGAAGAAGAGAAGAAAGAGGAAGAGATGGTAGTTCCTCTAGAGGAAGAAAAAGCTGAAATCAAAGAGGAGGGAAAAGTTGAAAAGGAAGAAGAAATTGCTCCTCCAATTGAGGAAGAAGAAATAGAAGAGAAGAAGAAGGAAAAGAAAGCGAGAGTTCCGAAAGAAAAGATTAAAGAAGCGAAAAAAAAGGCAGAGGAACCAGAAAAAGAACACAAAAAGGAAGAAGAGGTACCAGAGGAGAAGAAAGAGGACGAGCCTGAAGATTCAGACTCCAAAGAAATGATTAAAGAGGATAAATAAATATGGCTAGAGAACAAAGAGGTGATAGAGGCGATAGAGGAGCTTTCCGGAGGTATTTTCCCCCCAAGAGAAAGGTGTGTCGCTTTTGCCAGAGGAACGTGAGAGAGATTGATTACAAAAACGTTGATATATTGAAGAGGTATATTCTTGAAAGAGGAAAAATTTCTCCCAGAAGAATGACCGGCACATGTGCTTTTCATCAGCGGAGGTTATCCACAGCAATAAAGAGGGCCCGTTTGCTGGCAATGCTTCCCTACATAGAAGATTAAGAGATGAGCTAGGCAATTGGAGGAAAGATGAGAGTTATCCTGAAACAAGATGTAGAGAACCTGGGTAGCAAAGGAGATATTGTAGAAGTAGCTCCAGGATTTGGGAGGAATTATCTTATTCCCAAAAGATTGGCACTAGAGGTTACTTCGTCAAACATGAAGATGATCGAGATAGAAAGGCAGGCTTTGAAAAAGAAGCTCGAGAAAGAAAGGAAGTCTTTCGAAGGCCTTATCCAAGATCTCAACCAAGTTGCACTTTCTTTTAAGAGAAAGGCAGGGGAAAAAGATATGATTTTTGGCTCAGTAAGTTCTTCAGATATTAAGGATGCCCTGCATGAATTGGGTTTTGAAATTGATAAAAAAAAGATCTTGTTAGAGGAGCCCATAAAAAGATTAGGCAACTACAGCGTGCCGATTAAAATCTTCCAAGAGGACAAGGCAGAAATAAAAGTAGAGGTTATAAAGCCAGAAGAGGAGATAGTGGGAGAAAAGAAGGAAGAGGAAATTCCGGAAGAAAAAATGGAAGAAGTAGTGGAAGAGAAAGAGGAGCCGGAAGAAGAACCGAAGAAGGAACAAGAAGCACCAGACGAGAAGAGAGAAGAGCAAGAAGAAGCTCTTGAGGATCAGTTGAAAAAAGATGAAGCAGAGAGCAGGGAACCTGAAGACGAGAAAGAAGAGAAAAAGAAAGAAGAAATTCCTGAAGAAAAACAGGAAAAGATTGAGGAAGAGAGTATAAAGCCAGAGATAGAGATGGAAGAGAAAGAGGGAAAAGCATTAGAGGAGAAAAAAGAAGAAGGGGAGAAGCCTTCGGATGAAAAAGAGAAGGCCGAGTCTGAAGAAGCAAAGATAGAAAGGGAAGGAGAGAAAGATAAGAAGGAGGAAGAAGGAGAAAAAAAGAGGTCCAAAAAATAAATTTAAAAGGGGAGAGAAAAAGTGGAACTTGACTTGATGTTTTTGAAAAAAACCCCTCCTCACAGCCTTGAAGCAGAGAAGACTGTTCTGGGAGGGATACTCTTGAATAATGAAAATTTGAATCCAGTGCTTTCCATTATCTCTCCTGAAGATTTTTATAAAGAAGCTAATCGAAAGATCATTGACAAGATAATATTCTTGGTGGATAAAGGCCTTCCAGTTGATGTGGTTACATTAAGCGAAGAGCTTCAAAAATCAGGTTCACTTGAAGAGATTGGTGGAGCTTCTTATCTTTCGTCCTTGATGGATGGAGTTCCCAAGAGTTTGAATATTGAATTCTATGCTCGAATAATTAAAGAAAAGTCTCTTTTTAGACAACTAATCCTCTCCTCTGCCAAGATCATCTCTTCAAGCTTTGAGCAGAAAGAAGATGCTGACCAGCTTTTGGATGAAGCTCAGGCTGCAATCATTGAAGTGGCTGAGCAGAGGATAAAGCCAGGCTTTGTCCCTGTGAGTATGTTGGCCCCACCCACACTAGATATGATCAAAGCACTCCATGATAGGAAAGAAGCTGTAACAGGAATACCGACAGGCTTTAGGGATTTAGATGGTTTGACTTCAGGTTTTCACAACTCTGAGTTTGTAGTTATTGCCGCTCGTCCTTCAATGGGTAAAACAGCTCTTAGCTTGAATATTTCTCAATATGCAGGGCTGAAAACAGACTATTCTGTGGGCTTTTTTTCTCTTGAAATGGCCAAGGAACAGGTAGTTATCAGGCTGCTCTGTGCTGAGGCTCAGTTAGATCTAAAGAAGGTCAGGACCGGTTTTATAGGAGAAAGAGATTTCGAGAAACTCAAACTGAGTGGCGAAGTTCTTTCTCAAGCTAAAATATTTGTTGATGAGACCCCTGCTTTGACGGTCATGGAAATGAAGGCAAAAACACGAAGGCTAAAAATGGAGCAGAATCTTGACTTGTTGTTTATTGATTATATCCAGCTTATGAGGACTGGAGGGAGGTTTGAAAATAGAACTCAGGAGATGTCTTACATCTCTCGTTCTTTAAAAGAACTAGCCAAGGAAATTAAAATTCCCGTAGTAGGGATTTCCCAGTTAAGCCGTGCTCCTGAGAGAGGGCGGCGTGAGCCAATTCCTCAACTCTCAGATTTGCGGGAGTCGGGTGCAATCGAGCAGGATGCTGATGTTGTTATCTTCATTTATCGTCCCGAATTATATCATCCTAATGATGAGAGCATTCGGGGGATAGCTGATATAAATGTAGCCAAGCAAAGGAATGGCCCCACAGGGCGAGTTAATCTTGCTTTTATAAGAGAATATGCTCGGTTTGCTGACATGGAGTTTCAGTCTTTTAAATCATAAAATGTTCCTGAAAGCAAAATCCCCGCTTTTTTATCTCGATTCTTTCCTCGAGCAAGTCGGAGAAGTGGGGCTTCTGTTTTTCCAGACGGTAAAGAATCTTTTTAAGAAGCCATGGGAGAAGAGAATATTCATTCAGCAGCTTGAGGAAATAGGCGTCAGGTCTCTCCCTGTTGTCTCCCTCACCGCGGCCTTTGGCGGTCTTGTTTTTGGCCTTCAAACATACGTAGGGTTTCACAGGTACATAGGTCCTGGCTCAGAGACCTACGGAGGACCGATCATTTCTCTAGGCCTAAGCAAAGAATTAATCCCTATCCTTGTAGGTCTGATGGTTTCAGGACGAGTGGGTTCGGCTATGGCTGCAGAGAT
>JABAOF010012124.1_pt1 | contig 12402 bp, 11 predicted proteins | sample 7062171 | NCBI WGS metagenome assembly JABAOF01 (sample SAMN14538628, study PRJNA623070) | marine sediment metagenome | biome: marine biome [ENVO:00000428]; feature: marine pelagic biome [ENVO:01000023]; material: deep marine sediment [ENVO:00002113] | place: India: Gulf of Khambhat ... | reverse complement strand
TGCCGGCAGTCACCACGGCACCAACCCCAATAATCGAATCCCGCCCAATCACCGCTCGGTTCATGACCACGCTGCCCATGCCGATCAGCACGTTGTCCTCCACCTGGCAGCCGTGCACGATGGCGTTGTGGCCCACCGTGACCCCCGCTCCCAGTGTGAGGGGGCAGCCTTCGTCGGCATGCAGCACGGCGCCGTCCTGGATATTGGTCCGCGGGCCGATCTGGATCGGTGCCACGTCCCCTCGAATGACCGCATGAAACCAAACGCTCGATTCGGCTCCCAGCGTGACATCGCCGACGACCACAGCCGAGCGGGCAATGAAGGCCGATTCCGAGACGAGCTCAGGACGAAATTTGACCGGATCCGTTTCTTCCATGCCGATGCAACCCTTGTCATTCGCCCAAACTGCCGAGCTGAGCCAACAGTTCGCTCATCTCGCCCGCCGCGTGCGTTTCCCCCTGCTGCCGAGCGGCCTCGATACCGGTCCGCAGTACTTGGCGAGCGTGGTGGATCTGCTGGAGCTGCACGAGGAGCTGGCCGGCCATCAAAAAGGCCGGCACGTAAGGCGGCGAATGGTCCATCAGCCGCTGAAAATATTGCAGGCTCTGATCGCACCGGTCTTCCTTTTGCAGTTCCAAGGCCAGGCTGTACTGGAGGAAGCAGTCCTGAGGATCCTCGGCCAACATGGCCTCAATCTTTTCGCGACGTGACGGCTCGCCCATATCCCCAACACGATTCCTGAAAACAAGCGGCTCTACAGCGAGCCGGAAATTCGTAACAAGCTCCCTCGCGGCGTATCGGCCGGCGGGTCCGACGCCGGGTCCGCGGAGTTGTCCGGCGGCGTATCTGCTGCATCTCGCCTGCCGAAAACTGTCACCCACAGGTTGCCATTGGGCTTGGGCTCGAAAGCCATCGCGGTAGGCCTCTGCAGCTGGACGACTTTGGTCGCCGCCACCGCCGGTTTCCTGTCTCGCAATACGGCGTCCAGTCGAAAAAGCCCCCCTTGGTTCTCTGGCTGGCCCCAGGCGAAGTCCAGGGCATACAGCTTCCCTTCGTGAGGGCTGTAGGCCAGAGCGACAACATCGTGCAGTGGCAGGGAAAAACTGGCCAGCAGGTCGCCGTTGACCGGATCGTAAAAGCCCAGCCAGCTGTCGCGGGAGCCGTTGAGTTCGCCCATCTGAGCAACAACCAGCTGGCCGTCCGGGTTGATGGCAATTCCCATCGGCGCATCGACACCGGTCTGTTTCTTGGTCGGCGTGAAGGGTAGCAAGGAACCCCAGGTTCCTCCGCTTTGCAGGCTGCGTGCGATCCACCCCTGCTGGTCATCGCCCTGACAGGTCGCGAAGATCGCCTTTTTCGTGGCCACGACACCAAAAAAATCGCCCTCACCGCTGGAAGATGCTCTACCCCGGGCGATCGGGCCCAGAGTCTGCTTGCTCTGGTCCGCAGGGATCGATCCTCCCCGCGGTGGAACCGCAAAGACCTGCAACAAGTCGGCCCCCTCGGGCAAGCCTCCGCCACCGACCAGCAGCGTGTTCTGGTCGGTAAAGGCCAGTCCCAGCGGTCCGATTTCAAAAGGCTCGAAGGGACTGGAGTCACCCTGAGTGAATTTTTCCAGCGGAAACCCTGAGATGACCGGTTCCCCCCGATTGCCGACCACCCTTAAGACGCGTGCTCGACCACTCTCGGATACGAACACATCTCCCGTCCCAGGCTGCACGGCCACGCCGCATGGATTGAGCAGCCGCTGGACAACGGGGGTCACGGTGACGCGGGGGGCATCCGCAGCAGCGGCCTGGGCCACCAGCCAGCAGGCGGTGACCCACGCCAGAGAAAAACGGCGTAAAGCCAGACCGTTCGATCTGGGAAATGGTTCCACGTTGGTCGATCTGCCTTCCGCCGACACGTTTCCTTCCGCTCCTTCGCCTGCCAATCCGCCGGAGGCCACCGACCGGGGATGGGGGCCAGCAACGGGGATGCAAAGCGCTGGGTTGTAAACCACTTCAGGGCAGCGGCAGATGGGCCTGTTCATACGCGGTGATCTTGTCTTCCACGGCCAGGGTCAAGCCAATATCATCCAGGCCGTTCAGCAGGCAATGCCGGCGAAATTCGTCAATTTCAAATGTCAATCTCAGTCCATATTCATCGGTGACCGTCCGCGCCTCCAGATCGACATGCAGGACATAAGGCTCGTATTTCGCTGTCCGTTGAAACAGGTCTTCCACCACCTGCTCGTCCAACGTGATGGGCAGCATGCCATTTTTGAAGCAGTTGTTGTAGAAGATGTCGGCAAAGCTGGGGGCGATGAGGACGCGAAATCCATAATCTTCCAGTGCCCAGGGTGCGTGTTCGCGGCTGGACCCGCTGCCGAAATTGCGACGGGCCAGCAGCACGCTCGCACCGTCGGCCGCCGAACCATTCAGTTCGAATTCCGGATTGGGTGAACCGTCATCCAGAAAACGCCAGTCGAAAAACAGATACTGCCCGAAACCGGTCCGCTCAATGCGCTTGAGGAACTGTTTGGGTATAATCTGGTCTGTATCGACGTTGGCACGGTCCATGGCGACGACCTTGCCTGTGTGCCTGGTAAACGCATTCATCTGGAAATCCCCGCGTGGCCCCAATACGTTCTCGCTCTGCACCTGGTCAGTTACGATAATCCCAATCTCGCACGTCGACGAAGTGTCCGCGAATGGCGGCCGCGGCGGCCATGGCGGGCGAGACCAGGTGGGTGCGGCCTCCTTTGCCCTGCCGGCCTTCGAAGTTCCGGTTGCTGGTCGAGGCACAGCGCTGGCCCGGTTCCAGCTTGTCGGGATTCATCGCCAGGCACATGCTGCAGCCGGCCTCCCGCCATTCAAAACCAGCTTCGCGAAAAATGCTGTCCAACCCTTCTTCTTCCGCTTGTTGCTTGATCTGACCGCTACCCGGCACGACCATGGCCCCCACATGATCCGCGACGTGATATCCGCGCACCACCGCCGCCGCGGCCCGCAGGTCTTCGATACGGCTGTTCGTGCACGAGCCGATGAAGACGCGGTCGATCGTCAGTTGGGTGATCGGCGTGGCGGGCTGGAGGGCCATGTAATCCAAAGCCCGCGCCATGCTCTTCCGCTCCACCTCGTCCACCGCATCTGCCGGATCGGGCACCCGCCCGCCGACGGGCACCACCTGCCCCGGATTCGTGCCCCACGTCACTTGTGGCTCGATGTCCCCAGCCGCGAAAACCTCGACGCGATCATACCTGGCGCCCTCGTCGCTGGGCAGCTGCCGCCACCGCTGGACCGCTTCCTCAAAATGCTGCGGCGCAAACCGGCGACCGCGCAAATAGTCATAGGTCGTTTCGTCGGGGGCGATCAATCCCGCCCGCGCGCCGGCCTCGATCGACATATTGCAGATCGTCATCCGCTGCTCCATGGAGAGCCCGCGGATCGCGCTGCCGGTGTACTCCAGACAGTAGCCGGTCCCCCCGCTGGCCGTGATCTGGCCAATCAGGTACAGGACCACGTCCTTGGCTGTCACCCCAGGCGGCAAATCGCCCTCCACCCGCAATTCACAAGTTCGAGGCTTGAACTGCAACAACGTCTGCGTGGCCAAGACATGCTCCACCTCGCTGGTCCCAATCCCAAACGCCAACGCACCGAAAGCCCCGTGGGTCGACGTGTGGCTATCCCCACAAACAATCGTCATCCCCGGCTGCGTCAATCCCAGCTCAGGACCAATAATATGCACAATTCCTTGCTGGGGATCGTTCAAATCGTACAGCCGGATCCCGAACTCGCGACAGTTGTCTCGCAACGTATCGACCTGCTTGCGGGAAACAGGATCTGCAATCGGCAGCGTACGGTCGGTGGTGGGAACGTTGTGATCGGGTGTGGCCACGGTCCGTTCTGGCCGCCGCACCCTCCGCTTCGCCAGGCGTAGTCCTTCAAAAGCCTGCGGGCTGGTGACTTCGTGGACCAGGTGCAGATCGATGTACAACAGCGTTTGCCGACCAGGTTCGTCATGGACGATGTGCTGGTCCCAGATTTTTTCAAACAGGGTTCGCGGGCGCGGGGGGGAAGACGAGTCGGGGTTGACCATGTTGAGCGGGAAAATGGCTGGGGGGATGGAGACTGGCCCTTTGTCTGGCCACCTTGTCAGGCCACCTTGTCAGGCCACAAATTTCGCCCTTGCCACGGTAGCGAAAGTCGCCAAGACTTTCGGCAGCGTCGGAATGGGCGAAACTCCTGGCCAGCTGCGCTACCTGAAAGCTGCGCTACCTGAAAATCGACCGTGGACACCTTACCAGGCTGCCGCGGCGGCAGGCCGCTCGTATTATACCCCCTTGGGCCGCTCGGTTATACCAACGGCCCACGTCCTGCAGATGGGGCCCGCAAGCCGATGGGAAACCGGCCGAAGTACCCCCAGCCCGAAGTACCCCCCAGCCCAGCGGGGCCGCTCTCCCCCTTTTTGCTCAGGCCGCCCGCTGCTTGCCAACGGATCGGGCCAAGGCCTCGATCTCAGCGCGGCCGTACAGGTGGTAAGACAACGGGTCGTCCTGGGCCGTGCCCCGTTGGTGAAAGACGACCGATTTGGAGTGCAACATCCGCGGGATGTAGAACCAGGCCTGTTCAAGCGATTTCGGATCGACATCGGCCGAAATCAGGACCATGTCGGTATTCAGCAGTGAATTGGCCGAACGGGCCAGGGTATCGCAGGGTTTGCCGGGCAGGAGTTTGATTTTTCCGCCAGTGGCGGTCAGCCGCTGGTAAGCCGCTTTTAGCGACAACCCCGGCTCGGTGGTCCGGGCCTCGAACAGATCGATGCCCGTATAGGACACCCCCCGCCGGTCGCTGGCCAAACTGCCGGCCAAACCGACCAGCCGCGTTGCCCGGCGGGCATCGCCGACGCCAATTTCCACAATCCGCCGAACACCCAGGCGGCGGATGGCCCGATACAGCCGGCGATCTCCCCCCGGTTTGGAAAAGTATGCGAAATGAAGGTATTTTAAGAAATTTAACGGTGACAAAATCGGCATCCTCCCAACAGATTCACTGGCAACCATCAGGGGCAGCTACCGGCCGGTCAGCTGCCCGAGAAAAATGTCGGCCGAAGGTGTGAGGAAAGTCGAGCCGAATTGCCGGTAGCCGCGGAGGAGATGGCTGACGGCCCGGAGTGGACGGTCGTGCGAATTATGAGTGCTGGATAGTTTTGCAAAGGAGCAACGAAGCTGGTGGCATTTTCACCGATTTGGCAACCTGGCGGGGCGGCTGCCCCCGCCTCCCCGGCGGCGACTCGGCAAATCGTTACCGGCGCGGCCCACCGTCTGCAGGCCGCCATCGCGGAGGCCGCACGGCGGACCGACGACTGGCAGGACCAGCGGCTCGGTTATGCCCTGATCGACAGCGCCCTTTCCAACTGCCTGGCGCAACTGGCCACCACCGGCCACTGGGGTCGCGAGAACCTGCTGCCTTCGGACGAGCTGTGGAAAATCGCAGGAGAAGTGCTGCAAACTGGCGAGCTACAAAACCGAGCGCGCACCAAGCCCCTGGGGTACGCAGGCGACTTCCAACTGCTGGCCGACATCGTCGACGATCGGTGTGGCGACCACCCCCTGGGCAGGTTGTTTGATCGTTACTTCCTGAACCAGGCGGCGCCGCAGGCGGTTCGCAACCGCACCGTGCAGGGGGCGTTCGCCCTGGCAGATCACGTCGCTCAGCAAAAACGTCACGTTTACCGAATCGCCAGCGTCGGGGTCGGGACAGGGATGGACGTGCAGATGGGCGTCTCGATGTTGCCCGCAGAGGTACGTACGCGCGTGGAGGCCACGCTGATCGACCTGGACGCGGCCGGGCTGCAGTTTGCCAAAAACCGTCTTCTGGAAGTGATCGGCGAAAACCAGATCAACGCGACCCGCGAAAATCTGTTTCGCATCACTCAAACCAACAGAAACCAAGTCGTGCCCGCGGATACCGATTTCTTGATCTGCAGCGGACTGTTCGATTACCTGGAAGATAACGTCGCCACGGCCATGCTGAAGCTGTTCTGGGACAGCCTGGCCGATGGCGGCCTGCTGCTGGTCGGAAACTTTGTTCCCTACCATCCGACTCGAGCCTACATGGAATGGATTGGAAACTGGTATTTGCAGTACCGTACGCCGGTGCAGCTGAGCGCCATGGCGGCGGCCGCCGGGATTCCTGACCCGCGGCGAATGGTGCTCGCCGAGCGAACCGGGGCCGATTTATTCTTGCGGTGCGAGAAATAGCAGCCTGGAAATCGGGAAGGGCAAGCAGCCAAGCTGGGAAGTCGGGCCGCGTCCACCAGGCCGGCAGGGTGCAAGTCGCCGGTAAGGGAACCTGCCTGATTGGTGATCGGGTATCGGTCATTTATAGTAGAAATGGCGGGCGTTGCGACGTCACAAAGCGGGTCGAACGGTTTTCGCCAGCATCTTTTCAATCGTGGGGAATTTCATGGCGGATGATTTGTCGCAGCGGATTGAAGATCGTTCCGCGATCGTGGGCGTGATCGGACTGGGCTATGTCGGTCTGCCCCTGATCCAGGCCTTCGCGGCCGCCGGCCTGCGGACCATGGGATTCGATGTCGATCAGGCTAAAGTCGATCGCCTGTTGGCCGGGGAGAGCTATATCGGGCACATCCCCTCCTCGGCGATTGCCGAGCTGATTTTGACAGAGCGGTTTTTGCCCACTGCGGACATGCAGCGCCTGGGCGAGCCGGATGTGTTGCTGATCTGTGTTCCCACCCCGTTAAACGACAGCCGTGATCCCGATTTGTCCTATGTGGAAGCGACCGCACGGCAGATCGCCGGCTCGCTACGAGCCGGCCAGCTGGTCGTGTTGGAGAGTACCACCTATCCGGGAACCACGCGCGATGTCGTGTTGCCGATCCTGCAGTCAAGCGGCCTGAAGGTGGGACGCGACTTTTATCTGGCCTACAGCCCGGAACGGGAAGACCCGGGCAACCCGGATTTTTCGGCACAAGGCATTCCCAAGGTGGTCGGCGGCCTGGACACGGCCAGCAGCGACCTGGCCGCCGCTCTGTACAACACGGCTGTGGTTGCGGTGGTGCCTGTCTCCAGCCCGGAAATCGCCGAGGCATGCAAGATCATTGAAAACACCTATCGTTCCGTCAACATTGCCATGGTCAACGAACTGAAAATGTTGTTTGATCGCCTGGGAATCGATCTCTGGGAAGTCATCGCGGCCGCGAAGACGAAGCCGTTTGGTTTTCAAGCCTTCTATCCGGGGCCCGGTCTGGGGGGACACTGCATTCCGATCGATCCGTTTTACCTCAGCTGGCTGGCCCGCAAGAGCGGCATGGCCACACGGTTCATCGAATTGGCCGGCGAGATCAACCGCACAATGCCCGCCTACGTGGTGCAGCGGCTGAGCGAAGCGCTGAACAAACAAGGCAAGCCCATCCGAGGCAGTACGATCCTCCTGTTGGGCGTGGCCTACAAAAAAGATGTGGACGACCCGCGGGAGAGCCCTTCGTTTGAACTGATGAAACTGCTGGACGAGCGGGGCGCGGTGCTAAGCTATAACGATCCGCACATTCCGCGACTGCCTGCCATGCGGCACTACCAGGTCCCGGACATGACCAGCCGGCCCCTGACCGCCGAACTGCTGGCAGACCAGGATTGTGTGCTGATCGCCACAGACCACTCCGACTATGACTACGACTTTATTGTCCAGCATGCTCGCCTGATCGTCGATACGCGAAACGCCTGTGCGGCCGTTGGCGCGGGCCGAGAAAAAATTGTCAAAGCGTAGGCGGAAGGAGCAGGGGCAGGGGCAGGGGGGGGAAAGAGCACCGCGACAGCCGCCCCGCCCTCCCAAACCCCTCCGGCACATGCTTGCAGGCTAAAAAAGTACGGCGCCGCAGGCTGTTGCCTGTCAACGCTTGGTGGCTGACGAACAGACGGGGCATTCATCCAGCGGTATTGCCCTTTGTCCCGATTTCTTCCGCAGCTCGTCGCCAGGGACGGCAAGTCCGAGCTCATTATTTTTCGCTGCGAAACGCGGCGGAAGGTCCGGACTAATTGCTGGTCGCTTATAAGTCTTGGTCCGTGTTCGCGACCGCTGGGAGGGGGAAACCGGTAGCCTGAAAAAGGACTAAAGTTCGACGGCCTCCGCCCGCCGGCTGGCGACAGTAACTTCGTACAGGGCGGCGTACTGTTGAGCACTGCGTGACCAGGACCAGTCCTGTCGCATGCCGGTGCGGACAATTTGCTGCCAGGCCGATGGATCGTTGTGGAACAGATCGCAGGCTCGGTTGAGCGTTTCCAGGAGGGCGTCGCTGGAATAGGGGACAAAGGAAAATCCGGTTGCCGTTTTGTCGGCCAGCGTTTCCGGAGTGGTGTCGGTCACGGTATCGGCCAGGCCACCGGTTTGGCGTACCAGCGGTACCGTTCCGTACTTCAGGCTGTACAGCTGGTTCAGCCCGCACGGTTCATAGCGGCTGGGCATGACAAACAGATCGGCGCCCGCTTCGATCCGGTGAGCCAGCTGGTCGGAAAAGCCGATGCAGGCCGCAATCTGGCGGGGAAATTCGGCTGCCAATTGCCGCAACTCCTCTTCCAGCTCCTGCGATCCCGAACCCAGCACCGCCCATTGGACCTTCCCGGTGGGCGCCATCTTGCGCATCGTGGGCAGGATCAAATCCAAACCTTTTTGATCAACCAGTCGACCCACGATGCCCAACAAGGGTATTTCGGCGGCCACGGAAAGCCCTAGCTCTTTTTGCAATTCCGCCTTGCAGGCCGCTTTCCCTTCCCCAAAGGTCGTTTCGTCGTAACGGGCGGCAATCTGCAGATCCGTTGCCGGATTCCATACCGAGTAATCCACGCCGTTAATAATACCGGACAGCGTCTCGTGGCGGTGCCGCAGCAGGTCCTCCAGGTGGCAGCCTAGCGGCGGGGTCTGGATTTCTTGGGCATACTGCGGGCTGACCGTGTTGATCGCGTCGGCAAACACGAGACCCGTTTTCAAAAAATTGAGCTGGCCGTGAAACTCCATCTGCCGCCAGTTGAAGTACTTCCAGTCCAGGCCGGTCAACAGCATGTCCCAATGCCAGAACGTGCCCTGGTAGGCCAGGTTGTGGATGGTGAACAGCGTGGCAATCCGTTCGTAGGCGGGGTCCCCCGCATGTTCGATCCGCAGGTAAGCGGGGATCAGGCCGGTGGGCCAGTCGTTGAGGTGGACCAGGTCGATCTCCAGGTCCAGCCGCGCCATCGCCTGCAAGACCGCTCGGCAAAAAAACACAAACCGCTCGCAGTTGTCCTCATAGTCCCCCGCACTGTCGCCGTAGATCCCGGGGCGGTCAAAGTAGTCGGGCTGGTGGACGAGGTAGACGGGCACCGAGCTGCCGGGGAGGGTGCTGTGCAGCAGCGAGCCCCGGACCTGCTTGGCCCCGATGGCAACTTCCAGTTCGATCCCGGTCTCGTCCAGGGGCAAGCCGGCGGCGGCCGCGTCGCGATGGGCGGGCAGCATGACGATGGTCTGATGTCCCAGCCGAGCCAATTCTTGGGGGAGGGTCCCGCACACATCGGCCAGGCCGCCGGTCTTGGCGAAGGGCACCACCTCGCTACTGACCAGCAGAATGTTCACGGTTCCGTTCCTCCTCACCCCCCGTCGGCGGGGTTCGTCCCGCGGCCCGCGGGGGGGCGGTGCGGTCCGGCCCGCCCGCCGCCGGTCCGGCCGGGGGGGGGCGCGGTCAGGACAGGACTTCGACCAGGGCCTCGCACAGCCGCGGCATGTTGTCGGGTGTCATGCCGGCCACATTGATCCGGCCATTGCCTACGATGTAAATAGCATATTTTTCCCGCAGGGTATCGACCTGGTCGGGGGTCAAGCCGGTCAAGGAGAACATCCCGCGCTGGCGGGTGATGAAGGAAAAGTCGCGGGACAGGCCCTGGTCGGCCAGGGTTTGGACGAAGAGGGCCCGCATCCCGTTGATCCGCTGGCGCATCTGGGCCAGTTCCTCTTCCCAGCGAGCCCGCAGGGCCGCGTCCTGGAGGATGCCGGTCACGATCGCCCCCCCGTGGACGGGCGGGTTGGAATAGTTGGTGCGGACGGCCAGTTTCAGGTGCCCCAGGGCGGTCTGGGCGGCGGCGGGCGTTTCGCCCACCAGGGTCAAGCCCCCCACCCGCTCGTTGTACAACCCGAAGTTCTTGGAAAACGAGCTGCAGATGATCGCTTCGGGCACGGCCTCGACCACGGTCCGCAGGCCGGCGGCGTCTTCTTCCAGGCCTTCGGCAAAACCCTGGTAGGCGAAGTCGATCAAGGGCAGCAGTCCGCGGCGGGCGATCCGTTGAGCGATTTCCCCCCACAGCGGCTCGGCCGGATCGGCCCCGGTGGGATTGTGGCAGCAGCCGTGCAGGACGACCACGTCGCCGGCGGGGATGCGGTCCAGCGCCTCCAGCAGCGAGTCGGCGGCCAGCTGATGGGTGGCCGCGTCGAAGTAGGGATACTTTTCCAGCGGCAGGCCGGCCGCTTGAAAGATCCCCGGATGGTTGGGCCACGTCGGGTCGCTCAACCAGACCTTCGCCTCGGGAAACATCGTCCGCAAAAAGTCCCCCGCCACGCGGAGGGCGGCGGTGCCGCCGGGGGTGTGAGCGGTCACGGCGCGACCACTGCTGGGCAGGGGATGGCCGGCGCCGAAGATCAACGCCTGGACCACCTGGGCGAATTCCGGCAAGCCGGTCATGGGCAGATAGCCCTTGCTGACCTCGTCCCGCAAGATCGCTGCTTCCGCCCCCTTCACGCTCTCTAAAATCGGCGTCTGCCCCTGGACGTCTTTGTAAACGCCCACCGTCAGATTGATCTTTTCGGGGCGGGCATCTTTCTTGAAGGCCTCAGTCAAGCCCAGGATCGCGTCCGGTTTGGCGGGCTGCAGTTGTTCGAACATCGGCAAAGTGTCCTTTCCACCAGCAACGAGTTTGGCCGGCCAGGCGGCCCGCGCCACGCCCGCGACCGGGGCCGGCACGCCCCGTGGAAAACCGCTTGACGTCCAGCATCGGCGGGCTTTGCGAGCGGGGCGTCGGGCGGTGACCGGCGGGGGGCCAGGCAGGGTGTTCGCATTGACGGGCCGTGAACGGACATGCATCATAGGAAAGACGGTCTTCGTGGGCGAGTGGGGCAGCCTCCCCGCAATGCTCGACCTGGTGCCCCATGAGCGATTTTGGCGAATCCGACTCCCTGGACGTCCCCTTTCAGGTCCCGCAGCTGCACCGGCTGCGGTTTACCCGCGACGTGTTCACCACGGACCAGGATGTGCTGGCCGACCTGCTGGCCCCCTCCGGCGACCGGCGGCCCCGGGTCCAGTTCTGGCTGGATGACCACCTCTGCCGAGCTCGTCCGGGGCTGCTGGGCAAGATCCGCTGCTTCTGCGACGAATACGCCGACCGCGTGACGCGGGTGGGCAACGTCCAGCGGGTCCCTGGCGGCGAGGCGATCAAGAACGACATTCATGTGTTGGAGCGGATGTTGAAGGTCTTTCGCGCCTCGGACCTGGACCGCCGCAGTTACGTGGTTGTGATTGGGGGCGGAGCGGTGTTGGACGCGGTCGGCTTTGCCGCCGCCATCGCCCACCGCGGCATTCGCCTGGTCCGCCTGCCCACCACCACCCTGGCTCAGTCCGATTCCGGCGTGGGAGTCAAAAACGGCGTCAACCTGTTTGGCCAGAAAAACTGGGTGGGAACCTTCGCCACCCCCTGGGGGGTGATCAACGACGCGCGCCTGCTGGACAGCCTTGGCGAGCGGGATTTTGTGAGCGGATTTTCCGAGGCGGTGAAGGTGGCCCTGCTGAAGGATCCCCAGCTGCTGGACGACCTGCGGCGGGATGCGGCGGCCATCCGCCGCCGGCAGTGGGACAAGGCCCTGCCCATCATCCGCCGCACGGCCCTCTGGCACCTGCGGCACATTACCGAGGGGGGGGACCCGTTCGAACAGCGGGAGGCGCGGCCGCTGGATTTCGGGCACTGGTCGGCGCACAAGCTGGAGGTGATGAGCGGGTTTGAGTTGCGGCACGGCGAGGCGGTCGCCATCGGCCTGGCCATCGACACCGTCTACTCCTCCCTGGCCTGCGGGCTTGACCCCGCCCACGCCCGCCAGGTCCTGGCGTGCCTCGAGGCGCTGGGCTTTTCGCTGGCCTGCCCCGAGTCGGCCGACACGCACACCCTCTTCGCCGGCCTGGAAGAATTCCGCCAACACCTGGGGGGCCGGTTGACGTTGACCATGCTGAAGGGGATTGGCGATCCGATCGACGTGCACCAGATCGATCGCCCCCTGATGCGGCAAGCGATCGCCGAGGTCCGCCGCCAGGCGGAGTCGGTGGGGGCTGGGGGGTGAGGGAAGGTGGAAGAGGGAAGAGTCCCTCCTGAGCGGTCCCGGCGCGCCGGGACTA
>JABAOF010003580.1_pt1 | contig 12406 bp, 12 predicted proteins | sample 7062171 | NCBI WGS metagenome assembly JABAOF01 (sample SAMN14538628, study PRJNA623070) | marine sediment metagenome | biome: marine biome [ENVO:00000428]; feature: marine pelagic biome [ENVO:01000023]; material: deep marine sediment [ENVO:00002113] | place: India: Gulf of Khambhat ... | reverse complement strand
CTTCTAGGTGCGACCCTTGCAGACCGTATAGGTTCTATACGGTAGCCAAGGCTGGATCTAGGGTAGGATGCACTTCTAGGGTGGGATGGGGTAAGATAAACGAGCTTGATCTTGGAGACATTGTGAAGCGGCTGAATCCCGAATTCCTCTCAGAGAGATGGACACACACCCTACCTAACAATTCACCTTACAATGAAAGCATTTTGCCTGTGACGCCACTAATCGGTATGATTTTAGTTTCCCCTGTTTTTAGTCGTCGGCAGCGGGCTTCATATATGGGCGTGCAAACTAGGGCGTATTCGGTTACTTCGAATGTTTCTTCTGCGATCCTACCAACATCACGAGGTCTTGTTGCGGTTCTTTCTCGGATCTTGTCCAGTATGATGTCTGGTGAGATCTTGAGTTCTTTGACCCTGCCGGTGTCCCGTTTCAGAGTTTTCTTGGGTTCCAGCTCCGCCAAGCCGGATGGCAATCTTGTTGGATTGATTTCACGTCCCGTCCGATTCAGAGCCATCTGCGTTGCAGCTTTGTGGATCACTCTTTCTTGGGCATTGAAGACGATGGCCTTGTAAGGTCGCTTGAGGATTCCTTCTTTCGCAGCCTCGGGTTTAAAAGTCTGCCCAAAGGCGATGACTTCGCTTACTTCTTCGCCAATTTTAATGGTGTAAGTCTTCTGCTTATAGTAGTCCAAAAGGTAGGTCGCCTTTGCTACTATGAAAGGCTCGTAGACTAGGTGAACCGACTCACACTCAATTTCTTCACGTCGAGGCTTGATGAAGCCTAGTTTGGCAAAAAACTGAGTCTTATTTTTCTCTACAATGTTTTTTGCAGCTTCCAGATCGAAGGCGACTTTATGCACGATGAGGCTCCTATCCTCGATTCTCTCCTTCATTTCTTCTTTTGCAAGAGTTGACACAGCCAAGACATAATCACCGCTTGTTAATACGCCTATAACTCTAGTTGAGTTGAAATCCCCTTTAGTTTTATGAAGCCCCAATATTTTGTTAAAATATGGATTGTGACGTTGCGCGGTTTCAAACCTCGCCAATCTTAAGTAGAACGCTAGGGGACAGTGAACTCACTTGATGCTGCTGTGCAGTATAGACCTATAGTTGATTTTTCACTAGCGCGCGCGCATCGTGAACAAACTGTGAGACTTGCTTTATCCTTTCATGCATATGCGCTTGATGTTCTTGGATACCTATATTATTTGCTTGTTATCACACTTATTGCAGCGCAGAGTATGGGGTGGGTCGGCTGGTTGAGATACAGTAAGAATAACATACTGAGAGCCTTATTCGACAGCAGGGTTGTCTTTCCCTTTCTGCTGCTTCTAATAACACTGTTCATAAACCATTTCTTGGTGCGACCAATCTTTTCCGAACTCGACATATTGGAACACTTCCTATTTGGATTCGTTCTATCCGAAGCTGCAAGCCAAGTCGCAGCAGCCGCAGGTATAGAGGAACGGCTGGCCCAAGGCGCAGGCAGGATCCATGTGCGCCAACTAAACTTGCTTATCCGCTTTTTCGGATTTCTCCTAATCGGCGGACTCCTCTGGGAATCCCTCGAATACCTGCTCCTTCCAGCATTTGGAGTCCCCTACAACCCGTTCTTCGCTTTGCCAATCACACTTCATAATATCGACGGCATGATAGACGTAACCGTTGGAAGTCTAGGCTGCCTATTGGCATGGTATACAGCTAAGAAAAGAGGTATACATCGTGCCCCCCGGCTAACAGTTTAAATATCACCGCTGCAAATCCGCACATCAAGGTGAGCATAGTGACGCTTTGTCGACAATGTGGAGGGGAACTTCCCAAAGACGCGAATTTTTGCCCAGTTTGTGGCACTCAAGTCATAGATGCTAAACCAGTCGAAAGACACCGCCTACTCAAGGTGGCTGGAACACCAAAAGTTGTTGTGACCAATATCGCGCCAGGATCAGTCAAAATCGAATCGACAGCAAAGACCGACGAAGTAACTGTTGACCTAGACCTGAAATTGCCACAACACTTGGACTGCAACATTTCGCAAGATCAGAATGTTGTGACCGTTGCCTGCCGAGCAAAAGCAGGTGTCTGGAGCTGGCCATTGGCTGCCTTCAACTCGGGTCCCCGAGCTAACATTCTTGTCTCCGTGCCTTCCGAAGCAAATCTCGACCTAGAAGCACGAACAGGTCGCATTACAGTCTCCGGTGTGACTGGCACTCTTGCAGCCGAATCATCTGCGGGGTCGCTGCACATCCAGAACTGCGGAGGCGCCATCAAAACGAGAACCCAAGCCGGATCGATAAACCTCAAAAGTGTCGATGGAACGGTCACCGCGCGGAGTGCTGCTGGCTCGATAAAATTCTCAGGCACGTTGTCGAAGGGTGAAAACTGGTTCAGAACAAGCGTTGGAAGTATCGACCTCTCGCTTGAAGGCCAATCCGACCTGACCGTCGACGCATCAATACGCTTAGGAAGCATCAGATGCACCCCAGAACTAGCCAATACGTATCAAAGGCGAAATCACCTCACAGGCTGCATAGGTGCCGGAGCAGGAAGACTAATTGCGGAGACAAAGACCGGAAGCATAACAATCCGCCATTAAGAACCGAGTCTCCGCGAAGTCATTGCATGGATGCGAAGTCCGGGACGTTGATCGTGGAGGAAGCAGGTTGAAGATCAAACTAGCGAGCATATTTGTCGATGAAAACCTTCCCGTTTGCTTTACGCCTGGCATGAAGAGTAGACGTTGCACTCTCAACCTCACAACGCGCGCGCAGCAGGAATGACGTTTTCTATTTCAATGTCGAAAGGTTATGGGCACGATGAAAGCGTCTCTTAGCAGCCTCGTTTCCTAGATGTAATATTTCTCATCGTCTGTCTTCTTTATTTCGCCAAGGAACACTCCCGCAAAATAATTAAGCCATTGTCGTTCTTGCAAGTCCAATTCAGCCTCTTCAATTGACACGGCTTTCTCTTTTGAAGTGCCTCCGGCTCTTTCAATCTTAGAAATAATTCTATGGCGCATTATGAACTGAAACCCCGAAAGAGACAAATCATGAATCTCTCCTACACGCACATCAAGTCTTGATAGAGTTGAGGTCTTATTGTAGACATTCTATCTATCTTACTCATCCACCACTGCGTTAATCGCTCCAATTGCTTGTCGATCAATTTCAATTTTTTAGCCTCACAGCTCTCAGTAGAATGGCTAAAAAAACAAGCGACAAAACGCAGTAAAGCTTTCTGTCAATATTCTCTAGGAATTCTACCTCTAAATATAATACTCTTGGTCACATATTAAGCTATGTACACATGTGGTGAACACAACTGGTCTGACAGCATTGAGAAAATCACTCAAGACAGTCTCAAAAGCATTGTCACATGCATAGTTTTGATGGGCATTCCATTCATCCACGGCGAGTTACCAAGTTTTTAATACGGTACAAAGCCTAACACGCAGTCATTTAACTTCGGTGCAACGGGGGCGAACGGGTGATTCCATCTCGGCCTCCCAGACTTTCTGCGCACTCGCCAAGACTTAAGTCTAGTTGTGCGGAGCTTTTCTATTAGGCTTCAGGAGAAATACAGATGAGAAGGCGTTTTCTTGGGGTGGCAATCTTGTGTATGCTAATAGGATTTTCCGCGTCAATTTCGTGCATCAATCTGGCCCAAACAGAATCAGCAACTATTACTGTTCCAGACGATTATTCAACAATACAAGAGGCCATAAATAGCGCTTCTGACGGAGACACCATCTTCGTCAAGGCTGGAACCTACTACGAACACGTCGTGGTCAATAAGACCGTCTCAATTGTTGGGGAAGACGTGGATACAACAATCTTAGATGGTAACAACGTAGGACACGTGATCCATGTAATCAACGATAACGTCAGCATTTCAGGATTTACAGTGCAAAACAGCGGAGACATCGCTTGGCCTGCTCTTGAAGCTGGAATATGCCTGAACAGGACGAACAGCTGCAATATATCTGAAAACCGTCTCGTTGGCAACGGCTTCGCCGGACTCTCTCTGCTACACTCTCAGAGAAACACAATCGTCAGCAACAATGTGACTGGAGCAGATTGGGGGGGCATACATTTGCTCGACTCCCGCAGCAACATAATATCTGGAAACCGCCTGGACAGCAATGTATATGTAGGAATTAATGGTCACGCTTCATCGCACTACAACGTCATCAAAGAAAACGTCATATCAAATAGCACGTATGGCATGTTCTACCACAATTCGAATCACAATGACATTTACAGAAACAACATCTCCAACATAGCAGTCGAAGGGATAGAACTCCAAGACCAAGTGAGCTACAACGTCGTGGCTGAGAACATCCTCACCAACTGCACCGTCGGCATCAAACTACAAGGTCCAAACTATAATAACACTCTTTCTGGGAACACATTGACCAATGGCCGATCTGCAATCCACATTCTAAATGCGTGGTACACAGAAATTTTCAGCAACACGATAATCCACCACTACGGGAGCGAATGGGACGCCGGCATCCGCCTCGACTCAGCAGGATATACCAGCATACACTCCAACCTCATTCTTGACAATGGGCGAGGGGTACTCCTGTACACGAGTTCGCCGCACGTCTCAATCTACAACAACAACATAACTGACAACGAATTCGCCATCAGAGTGGCCCGAGGAGGGTCAAACTATCTAAACGTTACCCGCAACACCGTGATGCACAATCGAGGCTATGGCATCGGGCTGACCGGATTCGGAGGCGCGTCAAACTACGCCACCGTATCAAGAAACCTTATCGTAAACAACAGCGACGGCATCGCCTTGGGCCAATACTCAAACTACCACACGATACTGCAGAACAACGTAAGTCGGAATGGCTTTGGATTCTACATAGAATATTCTGTGCAGAACACGATCTGGGGCAACAACATTTCAGACAATGACCAGCAAGTTTACGTGTCTGCAGGCTCCGTCAACAACTGGGATGGCGGCTACCTAGCAGGTGGCAACTTTTGGAGCGACTACACCGGGGCTGACGCTGATGGAGATGCAATCGGAGATGAACCTTATGTTATCAACCCTGACAATCAAGATCGTTACCCACTCATGCAACACAGCGGGTTAGTCTGCGACTTAAACGGCGACGGACAAGTGGATGTTGCTGACATGGCGATGGCGAGTGTAGCCTTCGGTTCATACTTAGGACACCCCAGATGGAATCCAGACGCTGACCTAGATGGAAACGACCGCGTAGACATAAAAGACATCGCAAGAATCGCCAAAGACTTCGGAAAAACGGTTGGATAACCCACTTTCGCAGAGATCCTATACGACACTTCATCTTATGATGCGCATGCATGCAACTCCACGCTTCCATAAAGATTCGCCAAAGGAAATTCGTATGCATGCGAAAGTTGCGTGATGCGCAACCGAGCGAAAGGTTGATAAGCTATATTGTATCTAAAGATAACAGATAGTGGATTAACGCGCTTGAGGAGGGCCACAATTACCCCCTAAACCCGTGACGAAGAAAAGCGATCAAGCACAAAGAAGGAGCACATACAAATGGGGCTAGAACCAGTCAAATTAGGCAAAAAGATGGAGTTACAGTACATCCCTTTCTCAGAGCTCATTATTCCCTGGGACATAAACGTTGAATCAAACACCAATTCAGAACCAAGCGGCGATGGAGACTCCAAACGACTGGGAGCCCTAGCTTATGGATCAATGACACGCGGCAGCTTGAAAACACTTAAAACCATGAAGCAAGACAACCTAGACACTCTCAAAACCTCAATAGGTCAGTTCGGCCTGTTGAAGCCCTTAGAAGTTGCGGAGCTGCCAGAGTCATTAGGTTTCTTTTTTGGTAAGGGCAAATATGCAATAATTGACGGACAACGAAGATACTTCGCAATAAGAGAACTGTTAAGATTACCCACCGAGCAAGATGAAAGAAGGCGACAAGAAAGCATACGAACCCGCTCAGGAAATGCCCACATCGAGAAGGCGGAGGCCCAAGCACACGATCAGCTCGAAAAATTAAACATAAGAGACTACGTGCTCATTCCATGTTTGGTTTATCCATACAACACATACCTGCAGATGGTGAGGCACAGCACAGAAGGCGATCGAGTCAGCGAGGGATCTTCAAAGATCTTTCGTGAAATCGTTGAGAACATGCGCCAACAAGGAATCCCGGATTTGAATCCAGATGACCTAAGCAACCTCTGGAAAACACGAAACACTCTCAATGAAGAACAACAAGCCATAGAGAAAACACTTCAGGAAATCCGCACTAGAAAGAGCGAGGCCAGCCGAGCCTGTGCACGCGCAGAAACGAACATCCAGATGTAAGCATTACACTCAGCAAGACATCTGCGATTCATCTTTCGGATATGGATTGTCGATTCAAAAGGCTTTTTCATAAGGAAAATAAAAGAAACACTAGGCAAGGTGTGAGCGTTGACTCTGGGCTTTGAGGTGTTTTTTGCGTCCATTGCCGCTATTTTAACCATTGTCAGCTATAAAACCCTACGAGCGATCCGACACTTAGGCGTTGGCAAATCATTCTGGATGCCGATGTGCGTGTCAAGTATTATCTTCATAACAGGGTCTGCCATAGCAATCCTCGACGAAGCAGGTTTCTCTCTGCCGACTTACCAAACTGAAGTGGTGTTTACCACTCGAATCGTTGGTCTCATCATACTCACGTGCGGCGTCTACAGCTACTCCAGAAAAGTCACAGGTAGCCTAAAAGAAGAATTTTCAGTTCCAGAGCAACTACTCAAAGAGCGCCTCAACGCGAACCCAATCGACACGGGCAACATCTATTTAGAGATGCCTAGTCCTGCAGAAAACCTTCAGGAGAAACGAACCAAGAAAACTTCAAATGAAGAACCAACTCAAGAATGCCAACATCGATTAGGATATCTGCAGACACTCCCAAAAAACGCGTCCATCCCGAATGAGTGCTTAGGATGTGATAGAATAATAGAATGTAAGCACTCAGTAGCGAACGTGCTAGAACCCCGACCACCTGCGCCTTGATTTTTGCCAATTGCAGGTACGTACGCATCCCCCAAACACAAAAATCAGAAAAAGGGCGAGGCTAGTGCTTGCCCTCCATTGTTAGGCGCTCTTTCCCTTTTCTTGCCCTACTTCTTGGGCAATGTCACCAATCCTCGTCCTCTGCTTCCTCCCAGTCTTCATCTTCTTCGTCCCAATCTTCTTCCTCGTCGAGCAGCATCGTTAGACCTCAAAAATTCCCTTTAAGCACAAGGGAAGTATCTATGCTTTTCATCACGAGAAGAGCCGCAAATCGCCCTTTTTTCGCAAGACAAACCTTAAGAGACCTTTCTTTTTCTCCTTATGAATAGAAAAGCACAACCTGCTCCAATCACTGCAGCTCCACAGCCTCAAAAGACGAGCAGCACGTCACAACGAGTCATAGGAACAAACGTTGAAAATGCCATACGCGTGGGGTTTGAGGCCTACGTTGAATCCGCTTCAGACGCCAGCACCACGCAGCCAAAAATAACATTTTATAGCTGATTGTGAGATTCTGTTTTGCCCGTTCGTGAAGATGATATTATGATTGAATTAATCTTCCTTGGCAGTAGCGCGGCAATTCAGGTGCCATCCTTCCATTGCTCATGCAGTGTCTGTCAAACAGCCAGAAGAACCCCGAAACAGCGTCGAACACGCGCTTCAATCGCTCTAATCGACCAAGAGACTGTCCTTGTGGACGCAAGCCCCGACCTTGAGTTTCAGTTGGAACGTGAGTCAATAAGGCAAATTCATCGGATTTTTATCACCCATTGGCACTTCGATCATGTCGGGGGTCTCGCCGCGCTGGCAGAACCGTCATCGATCGCCAAATGGCCTCGCATTGAAGTCTACCTACCCAACCAAGTCGCCAGCCACTTTGATCAAGAACTCGCATACATGAAAAACCGAGTGCGAATCCACCCCATCCGTCCGGGAGACAAGGTTGAACTGCCCGATGCAACATGGCAAATCGTAAAAACAGCCCACACTCCAAATAGTGTGGGCTTCATCGTTGAGTCTTCCCAGAAGTTTGCCTATCTTGTCGACGGGGTGATGCCGCCCTCAGAAACTCTAGGACGCCTCAAAAACTTGGATTTTATAATCCTAGAAGCCACCGTCGATGAGCTGCAGGTAGCGAAAGGAGAGAAATGGATGAATTTTGCACTCCAACAAGCCATCGATTGCTGGAGGCGCATAGGAACCCAGAAGTGCATCCTGACTCACATATCCTGCCACAGCTGGAAAAACGGCGAGTTGGTTGGCGGCCTCTCAGAATCTGAAAGGCGCGAAGTCGAAGACCAGAATCCCGGTCTAACGTTTGCCCATGATGGAATGCGCGTAACACTGTAATTTCTTAAGCAAAGCATGCATTCATCTTAGTATTCTACGTACGCCTCGTTAGTTTATTATATCTTTTCAAAGCCTCCCACAAGCTTCGATGATGTTTCCATCAAGATCCACGAATTGAAAGCACGCAGTTTCATCATCCACAAGTTCAGGGGCCTCTTGTAGAACTTGGACGCCAGCTGCCTTTAGAGAGGCGCAAGTCTCAGATGCACTCTTTTCTGTTGTTAAGAAGAAGCTTAAACGGCTGGTTTGATTGTCCACAGAATTCGGTTTCTTGCCACCTTCCAGATACATGTTGATGTCGCCAGACTTGAGAAAACATAAGCTCGGTCCTAGATCCGCCGATAGCTCGAATCCAAGAGTCTTGGTATAGAACCTTTTCGCCCGTTTCAAGTCGGTGACGTAGACCGCTAGTGCACCAATGTTTTTAAAAATCATACCTTCATCACCTGACAATCTATGTGTTGAATAAAAGACGGTTTTGGTCATATAGATGCTTACGCGCGTGAAATGCTTGTGTTAGGTAATCTCATATGTTATTATGTATTGAGCATAAGTCGTAGTGTTTGGGACACGAATTTCAAGATAAGCTTGAACGAGTGATGTTCCTGTGCTGTTTGCTTGTGTGGTCATGGCTATGTAGATGGTTTCTGAGTCCTCTAGATCGTACCATGGTCCAGTTTCGTTTATGAATAATCCATTCTCTATGACTAATTGACTTGAAGTTCCATCCGTAACATTGTGAAAATAGATAGTGCAGTTTTGCAGGCGACCTATGCTAGAATCGGAGCATTTCTTTAGTCTAATCTTCCAAGAATCTGTATCGGTGTTGTTAACCCTGAGGACGTAATCATACGTGCATGCATTTGGCAAATAGACGTTTGTTATTCTGGTCTGGTTAACTTCGGCTAGTGTGCTGTCATCTACTCTGAGATTGACATATTCATTGTTCCTCTTTGATGTGACTTCTACGTAATAGTCAACTTCCAGGTAATCTGTTTCATTTACTACAGCATAGTTTGCCCAAGAGTAAGTTCCAGAGAGTGTTGAGTAAGAAAGCGCGATAGCTCCCGAGTTTGCGACATCTGAAGCTATAGTCTGCCTCACAGTCCCGTTTGACATTCTAATCTGGATGTTGACGTCACAATGGGCTTCAACGGCACTGTTCGTCTTGTTAACATTGTAATAGAATGCCCAGGTGCTTGCAGGTATTGATGAAACACCTGTCAATTGATAAATCCATTGGCCCATTATTTTTCTCCCACTTGTTCCAGTTCCAGCAGTGTGTGTTTCTCCAGCAGAATCAGCACTATTGAGTTTTAGAAAGCTATAATTGAGTCCGCCAATCACTATCAGCTCTTGATGTGCATAGAGTTTTTGAGCTCCACCTATTCGGATTTTTACTGATGCTTCATCAGCTTGTCCACCACAATGTTGTGAGTCTTTATGTTCTCCCATTCCCACCTGAACTCCTACCGTTCTTGTTCCTACAGGTATGGGATAGTTGTAGCATCCAAACTGTTCCAGCTGTCCCTGAGTGAAATGTGAGTAGCCCATCCCTAACATCCAAGCTTTGGGGTGGTATGTTGTATCGTTACCATATTCTCCAGTAGTGTTCCATGCACTTATGAAACCACCACTTGAGTTGTAGAATCTGACGATGAGTGCAACATCGTCCCAATCCCACTCAGATGGGTATAACCAAGCACTCGCATTTATTGCCGCGTTATCAGCGTCAATTGCAGCTACATAGGCAGTCAGACTTACATTTTGCCATACCCCACTATCGTCATTCGTGCCTGGAGCATCTTTTGTGCATACACCATAATTGCCAATTCTAAGGCTCCTATTTGTGAAGCTGTCACCCCCAGACGTAGAATTGAAAACTTCTACACTTGCTGCTGCGGGTCCCTCCACGGTCCATCCTGTCAAATTACCCATTTCAAAACCAGGATTCACTAGCAGTTCATCTGACCAAGCTCCTGTTGAACCGACACTAACTTTTGCACTCGTGCTGTTGGTGTAGATGATGCTTGTACCAGCAGTTCCATTTTGAAGAATTATAGGCGCTGAATTGCATGGTGAATTCGATTCCATAATCTGAAGATTGTAGGTTAAGGCAATTACACCAACCGCTGATCCAAGCAAAATGAGGAGAGCAATTGTTATAAAACCATGATTAGAAAGCTGCCTAAGAGATTTATTTTGTTGCATAGCGTTCGCTTACCCAGATAACAGAAAAAATTCACAATCTGAAATTATTTAAAGGATATGAATTCGAAATCCAAACGCAAACTCAGGCAGTTTCAATTCAAAGATGCACGAGCGCAGTCTCCAATTAGGGCGGAGCCTTCACTACTTCGTTAAGGTGCTCCCTGCTGCTTCTAGGGATCTTTCCAATCTACTTTCACACTCTTTTTGAAGCCAAAGCCATCTTTGAAGATACCACTTATTCTTCCAGATTTCTTTCTGTTCCTCCAGCCATTTTTCAGTCCCTACAGCTTTCTGCCTCCGGAGGTTTTCTAGTATTGGTAAGTTGTGGAGCCAAACAGGGTTGAAACAGAACTGAATAAGCATTGAGCAAGGAAAATCTGCACACTTCGCGCAGGTCACATGATGTTTCTGCGTGGCGCTGCATTTGTAGAGTTCACACCTCGTATGATGTTCTGAAGCAGCACATGTTCCACAGCGACAACCACAGCCATGACAATTCTTGTAGGCAAAATAATCAATACAAGCTCCACAATAGAGACCGCAGGGTGCAGCTAACTGGATTTCACCAGTCTTCTTCTTCAAGAACCTTCTCCTCAATTAGCTGTATTTCAGATAGATAATGTGGCTCAAGGATTTATCGTTTAGCATACACTTGAGAAAATTGAGGTTTTTTGGCGAAGTTATCTCAAGTCGTGCGGTTCGGACCAGCAGCCGTCCAAATTCCAGGGCGGCACAAACGTGAATCCACGGCTCCAAATACTGATCTTCACCCTTAGTTTCCATTTGTCAGAATCCCAAAACTAGCCACGTGCGAGCTTAGTAGTGGATAAGTTGCGAGAAATCGGTTCCTGCGACCCGTTAGCCGGCATCCTTTTCTAGCTGGGATAATGTTTAGAGCTGAGGAGTGTCAATGACACGAGAGTTAATTGAAGCGATTTTCGCTAGACGGAGCATTCGGAAATACACATCTGAACCTGTTGATGAGAAGGACTGTAGAACATTGCTGGAAGCTGCTATGGCAGCCCCGTCATCGTCAAACCGCAAGCCGTGGCATTTCATTGTCGTGACCAACCGAGAAACATTAGACGAGCTAGGCCAGGCGCATCCTTATGGCAAGATGCTTCTCGAAACACCACTCGCCATAGCCGTTTGTGGCGACACAAAAATCTCACCTCGCTCTTGGGTGCAGGATTGCTCCGCAGCAACCGAAAACCTGCTCATAGCCGCAACTGCCCTAAACCTTGGAGCTGTCTGGCTGGGCGTCTATCCGAGAGAGGAACGTGTCAGTGCTGTAAGACAAGTCTTGAAGATCCCGAACGATGTCGTCCCTCTCAACATTGTCTCGATAGGGCATCCTGCAGAAGTCAAAGCCCCTCGCACACAATATGACAAAGAGCGCATCCATCAAAACACTTGGTAACGCATGCATTTGGGGTTGCGTGGCCACGCAAAAAGTTAATAAAACCACGATGATTTGTAGAGTCCCAAAAGGTGCCAGAATCACATGGTCGAGGTGCTAATTTTATACTATTCACGGAGCGGAAGAACAGAAGAGTTAGCAAAAGCAGTCGCAGAAGGCGTTGAACACAGAGGAGGATCAGCGAAAATGAAGCGGGTTGACTACGCAACTGTTGATGACTTCAACTCTTGTGATGCCATCGCGTTTGGCTCTCCCAATTATTTTAGTTATATGGCTGGGCTCATGAAAACCTTCTTTGACAATGCTTTAAGTATAAGAGAAAAGGTGTCAGGCAAACCAGCTGCAGCCTTCTCCTCTGGAGGAGGATCAAGTGACGCTGCGCTGAGCAGCCTCG
>JABAOF010001731.1_pt2 | contig 12414 bp, 10 predicted proteins | sample 7062171 | NCBI WGS metagenome assembly JABAOF01 (sample SAMN14538628, study PRJNA623070) | marine sediment metagenome | biome: marine biome [ENVO:00000428]; feature: marine pelagic biome [ENVO:01000023]; material: deep marine sediment [ENVO:00002113] | place: India: Gulf of Khambhat ... | reverse complement strand
CGGTCATCAGGAATCATGGGGCGAGTTTGTTGATGTCAAGATCAACGCTCCGCAAGTCTTATCCCGAGAGCTTTCCCGAGCATCCAAAGGCATCGTGAGTCTCAGTTCCGTCACCGATCCTTACCAGCCTCTGGAAAAGAAGTATGAATTGACGAGGAAGTGTTTGGAGCGGCTGTTGATGTATGAATTTCCGGTAGTCGTCCAGACCAAATCGTCACTCGTCTTGAGAGACATCGAGTTGCTTGCCAAGTTCCCCGAATGTGAGGTTGGGTTCACAGTGACTACGGTTGATGACGAGGTTCGGAAGAAATCTGAGCTCCGTTCATCTCCAGTTGAGGAACGGTTGGCTGCCTTAAATGAGTTACACAACGAGGGTGTATCTACATTTGCCTTCTTGGGGCCAATACTCCCTTATATTACAGATAGCGAAGCAGATCTCGTCCATCTTTTTGAAGGTTTGGCCGAGGCAAAAGTCGATAGGATCATCGTGGATCGTCTTAACATGCGCTGGGGTGTGTGGTCGTCGGTTGTTCGATTCTTGAACGAGCACTACCCTGATTTGGTGGCCGAATACAGACGCGTATTTTGGTCTCGAAATGATTACTTTCGAAGATTGAAATCGAAAATCATGGAGTCGTGTGATGAGTATGAACTTGACTGCGAGTTCTGCTTCTAGTACTGCTAGAGAGTCTTTCTGAAGTAGTCGATGAAACCTTGGATATTTTGCATGATCACTCCTCGTCTGAGGATAAGATGCTTCTGGATGAAATCAGCTGCCAGTCTTGTCGCGGGGTCCTTCTCCAAGATCCTTTCGTAAATAGTCGCCATATCTTTTCCCTCTTTCATGCTTTCCAGTATGATCGCAGCCCAGAGATTCAGCTGACTAATGTAGGTCTGTAGTTTCTCTTTCGCCTTGCTCGTGGGGCCGAAATGGGAGTAATACAGCCATTGAGGATCCATTGATAACAATCTCTCAAGCGAGATCAAGGTCATTTCCAAGTTGAACGGCGGAGGGGTCGTCGGGATAATCGCATCTAATGGGCTCAAATTGACGCCCGCGGCATCGCCTGGGAAAATCCCCTTGCAGAATTTTGCGAAGAACCCTAACTCGTGAGAAGCATGGCCGGGCATCTCGAGGATCTCTAGCGCTGCATCGTCATCGAGATCGATGGCTGTTCCATCAGCTGCGGCGATTATTCGCTCTTCAGGGATTGGTTCAATCGCGCCGTACATCTCAGCAAGTTCGCCGAGAACGTGCTTCGTCTGTCTCCACAACTTTCCAGGATCGATGAGGTGTGAAGCCCCCTTCGAGTGAACTATTAGCTTGGCGTTTGGGAGATGGCGTAGAAGGGTTCCTGCTCCGCCTGCGTGGTCGATGTGGATGTGAGAGACTGCAACATAGGTGACGTCGTCACTTTTCACGCCGATCTCTTTGAGTCCCGTCAGCAGATTTTTCACCGTACATGTTGGGCCTGTTTCGATGATTGTTGGTCTGGGACCGGTTAATACGTAGGAGGCAATGAAGTTCTCGATGCCCATGGGTCTCAAGTCGATGAGATGAATGGCGTTGTTGAGCTTCTTGCTGTACATCTGTCTCCGCATTGAATAGCAGGGTTGTCCGATTATTAATGTTTCAGTCGATTTCAGATGTTGTTCTTTGGTCAGAAAGCCAAAGAAGCTTAATTGCGAGCACGTGAAAATAGAACCAAGACCGTGGACTGCGATATGTTGGTGAAGATCGTTCGCAGACTGACTATTGAGGAGATTGCTGAGCGAATCGAACGATTTGAGCGCGAGTTCGGCATGAGGTTCGACGATATCGAAGAGTCATTTCTTGATGGCGAAATCGGCAAAGTAGCTGTCGGGAAGTATTTTGACTGGGCTGGGTTGGTTGATGCTTACCGAGGGTACATGGAAGGCGGTGAACTTGACTACACCGTTGAACAGATTCGCGAGTTCGACTCCCAAGAGATGGCACTTCTAACCCCGAAGCGATTAGAATTGCTTGATAATCTGGCTAGATTGCGAATAGAGTCGATAAGTGATTTGGCGGGGAAAATCCATAGGAACGTGAAGAACGTCTATCAAGATTTGCAGGTGTTGAAAAAGCTTGGCTTCGTTACGCTGAAGAAGCGGGGAAGGCGAAATGTTGTCCCCGAGACCTTACTGGAAGAGATCACGTTTCTGATCTGATTAAGCATCAAGAAGGAATTTCACTGTCACACTTTTCTGCTCCTCTACAATCTCCATGAGATGATAGGTAACTGCCTTTATTCCGACCTTTTGAGGATGCTTTTCCGGGTCAAACGGTTCCCCCCAGATCCTGGCTTTCAGTCGCAAACTGCTAGGCGTCTTCTCTATACTTGAAACCTCGAAGCGCGAGTAGATGTTGTGAGTGACCTCAAATTGAACCAGAAGTTCTTCCAACCAATTGTAAAGGAGCGCTTGTTCATCTTGGCCTCTTACCTCTATAACATCCTCGACTGCGGCTTGTACTTCGCCAACCTCGGTCATGGCTTGAAAGGTGGCTAACGCGGCATTCTCAAACGCTTCTTCTAAGCTGGCGCCATAAGCCGCCACATATATATCGGCAGTATGTTCCAGATACTCAAACCGCTTTTGTGCCGGCACCGCGCTTACACTCGCTCGAAGACTGATGACTTGCTAAAATGATCTTGCCGAATCAAACCATTTAATGACGTAATTCAAAGTGCGATATAAGCGATTTTGGCGAGAATACCAAAGAACGCCGTGCGAGGACGGCTTCTCTCGAGGTCATGTTTTTTCGCAGATCGGAGTTGTAGGTTGAACCGAGAAAGCAGCAGTATGCGTATAGCTTCTCATCAAATGTCTCGTCGAAGGCCTTATTCGCCTCCAGATCTTGAAGCTCTCAGGTAGGTAAGACCGATGAAAGTCGTCTATCACAACATGTACACTCAGGTGTACTCCTCAGATCCAGCTTCGACGGCTGGGAGAATAGAAAGCATCTACGATGTATTGCATGATGATTTTAAATTCGTTACGCCCAACCCAGCTAGCGAAGAGGACGTGCGGCTGGTGCACCGAGATGAGCACATAGCGCGCATTAGACAACGCGATCTGACCTATCAGGTGGCGATGCTAGCAGTCGGTGGAGCCATAAGAGCGGCGGAGCTAGCTGTACACGGTGAAACAGCCTTCGGCTTGATACGACCTCCAGGGCATCACGCTAATCGAGATTCCAGCTGGGGCTTCTGCTACTTCAACAACATAGCGATATCGATAGAAAAGCTTCGATTGACGAACAAGATCAGCAGGGCGCTGGTTGTGGACATAGATTTGCACTATGGAGATGGCACTGACAACATTTTCAGCGGAACCCCGCAAGTGTCTTATTTCCACGTACCGGGTGGAAGCCGACAAGAATACTTGGAGAATCTCCTCCGGCGTTTCAAGGCCGAAACAGAGTGCGAGGTGGTCGCAGTGTCCGCTGGGTTTGACCGCCACGTACAGGATTGGGGTGGACTTCTTGAAACAGAGGATTATCGAACGATTGGAGAAGTGATAAAGGAATTCTCTGAAAGAACGTGTAGCGGAAGGCGATACGCGGTGTTGGAGGGTGGATACAATCTTGAAGTCTTGGGAAAGAACGTTAAATCTCTGCTTGACGGCATGCAGTAGAGACCCAAGACACCTTTGTCAGGTTTGGCTCCTTTTGAGTTTCTTCCGATACTTGATGGAGTACAATCGTCTTGCGAGTTCTTCTATGTAGTCGCCTCTCTCCAACGGGATTCTCCATTCCTCTGGAATGGCTTTGATTCCATGGTACGCCCCACTTATTGCCCCGGTCATAGCAGCGATTGTGTCAGTGTCTCCACCCAAGCTGACGGCGTAGACAATCGCTTCTTCAAAACTCTCATGATGACGCAAGAATGAGTAAACAGCGGTTGGAACCGAGTTGAAAGCTTCAACACCGTTACCCAGTTCTCTAGCCGCCTGCTGTCTGCCCGCTTCTTCCAGTAGCTTCCTTGCGGTCTGCAGTTTTTGCTTGTACAGTTCATTGGGCGTGAAGTCGATCAAACTCCTAAGAAAAACCACCGGGGTTCCTCTGAAAGACGGTTGGGCGTTCGTGGCTAGCGCGACCGTGTAGGCCTGAAGGGCTGCTCCTTGGATTCCAAGCTCATGGGTATGCGTGATACGGCTCTGGCTGCAAGCTACTGAGCGCAACGCGTCTGGGTCGTCATGCCAAAGAAGGCCGACTGGACCAACCCTCATAGCCGCTCCATTCCCGAAGGACCCCTCCCCGTGGTAAAGCTTCCTAGCGGCTTCATTCCACGCGATGCCAGATTTTATCCAGCTGAAAACCATTGGAGGTCCCGAGGCATAGCCCCGCCAAGGTTCACGTTCATAGTTTCCAATGAACGTCTGGGCCATGGCCTTTCCATCGAATCCTTCGTTTTCAATTAGCGATTCTGCTACTCCAATCATCATGTGGGTGTCGTCGGTCCAACGCCCCACAGAAGGTAGAATTCTTTGTTGCGGAACCCGACAGCCTTCATGCAGGCTGCCGACCGAGTCACCAATAGCGCTGCCAATCAGGCATCCGAGAAACTTCGATTTCAATGAAATTTCGAGCAGAGGCATTTTCAGGCTTCCAGGCATCACCAAATGGAGCATTTGCACGGCATTGTGAACCTTGCATCAATCCCAGATATAGCTATTCTTAGTTGCCAATTCAGAGTTCCTCTTTGAGATCGAGTATGTCCCACAATTCGTTCAGCAATCTCCCGGTTCCGATGCAGCTCAAAGGCAAGACAAGGCAGCCGTCCCCTTCTTCTTAAGAGCCTAATCCGCACCTTTGCAGTAGCAGTGTCCCAAAAAACTCTTTTAAAGAAGAGTGGTTTTCAATAAAACTGGACAGTTTTTGTCCAATCAAGAAAGGGACACAAAAAAAACCCTGCGAAGTCAACAACGAGACTTATTGAAGGTGAAACGCTGGAGAAGAAGATCAATGACTCCACGGCTTACAGGAGACCTGAAAGCAACCACTCTGAAGCTTATTGAGCGTATCGCAGCTTCTCACGAGAGTCGTGTCACTGCTGCGAGCTTCTACGGTCCTTGGGTCTCTGGATATGACGACGAAAGAAGCGATTTGCACATATTGTTGGTGCTTAATGGCTATCGTCTCCGGTTGAGGGCTTATCATAGAACCTTGAAAGAAGCTGAAGCCTACATACTGACAGTCGATCAAAGCGCTTTCGAGAGGGATGTGAGACAGGGGTGGCTGGGAGAGTTTGCGGCTGAAAAGCTCACGGTCCCATATGCCCCCCTGGTTGGTGGAGCGTATCTGTCCGATCAAGAGGTGGAAGTCAAGAGGCGAATCGTCTCGGAGCTTCTGGAAAACCTCATCGTGGAATTCCCAGAGCTATCCCATGAACTCCGAATCCATCCAGAGTACTTCATGTATGAGTCTATGATGCGCCGAGCTCGACTATTCCCGCCCCTGACATTCCGTTATCTCAACATGCTGAGAGACGGTCTAAGAAGAAAAAACACAGAGGCGATGATGAAAGGTTATTTGAAAGCGCTCCATCAGCTGGAGGCCGCGACTCATGTGGAATTTGCCAATGGATACATCAGGATCAGCCCCAAACTTATCAGAGCGACAAAGAGCCAGAGAGTTCGCATTCCCGACTTCCTGAAGACATTTCAGCGGGCGATGCTATTCAACATACTGAGTATTCTTCCCAAGATGATGCAAGCACTACTACACGAGGAAGAGCTATTCTCGGAGTCCCAGCAATCACCAAGACCGCGGTCGCCCCTCTTGCAACTGGAGAATCCTCGGAAATATCTGCTAATGCCGACACCACTCGGTTCAGTTGCGCTTTCAGACAAGACAACCATCGGCGACTTTGTGAAAAAGGCCTTTCCAAATGAAGAAGCCTCCAGCATTGAGATTGAAAAAATAGGTGGCATCATAAACGATGTCTATCTTCTCAAGACGAGAAGAAATGACACAGAGAAAAAAGTGGTGATGAAGCGATTTATCGATTGGTCAGGCTTCAAATGGTTTCCATTGGCTTTGTGGACACTAGGAACAAAGAGCTTTGCAGTACGTGGGCGCTCCAGATTGGAACGCCACTACACAATGAGCAAATTCTTACATTCCCAAGGTTTTGCAGTTCCCCAAGTCCTCTACGTAAGTCTTCAAGACCGTTTGATTTTTGAAGAGTTCGTGAGAGGCGAAGTCCTCGTCGAGACTATCAAGCGCATCATTGCCTCTCAAGGAGATGCCACACCGGAAATCGCCTTAGTCAAAGCTACTGGACAGTGGTTTGCAGAGGCCCATCGACTCAGTGTTGCTCTGGGAGATTCCAAACCAGAAAACATTGTCGCTACAGGAGAGGGAAGAATCTACTTTGTCGATTTCGAGCAAGCGACTAGAGATGGAGACCAAGTCTGGGACATAGCTGAGTTCCTATACTATTCCGGACATTACGTCTCGCCGGTTTCTCCGGCCACAGGGGCCGAAATAATTGCGAAAGAGCTCATCAACGGATACATAGCAGCCGGAGGAAAGGCGGAAACGATCAAGAAAGCCGGATCGTCGCGCTATGCAAAGGTCTTTGGCATCTTCACGCCTCTCCATGTCATCCTTGCGATTTCAAATGTCTGCAAGACGGTTGGTAAGACATAAACACGCTAACAGACTGTAGTCGGCAATATGCTATGAGGAAACGCAATGGCGAGAAGTAGAACGACACTCACCTTCTACGGCGGAATAGGGGAGATAGGCGGAAACAAGATTCTATTAGAAGATCGGAAAACCAAGATATTCTTAGATTTTGGGCAATCCTTCACCATGGGCGCAGACTACTTCGCTGGATGGCTTACACCGCGAGGGATCAACGGCCTAGGGGACTACTTCGAGTTCAACCTCTTGCCCAAGATAAAAGGAATATACAGCGAAAAGCAATTGCGGTTCACTGATCTCCCATATTCTAGCCCGCAAATCAACGCAGTGTTCCTATCTCACGCCCACATAGATCACCTGGGACACATCGGATTTCTGGACGAGAAAATACCAGTCCATTGTGGGTATGGGACACGGATTTTCATCAAGTCAATAGAGAAGACCAGCCCTGCCAACTTTGGCGAGCATTCGTATACGACTTTCCGAACCGGGGACCAGATAAGAATTGGACACCTCTTGATCGAACCGATACATGTTGACCATTCCATCCCTGCAGCCTACGGTTTCATAATTCACACCTTCCAAGGTGCGGTCGTGTACACCGGCGACCTCAGAGCCCACGGTCCACGAAAGGAGATGACGGCGGAATTTGCAGACAGAGCACGGAAATCTGAGCCTATAGCGATGATCAGCGAAGGAACCCGCATGGCTGAGACGGAACGGAGAAAGAACTACTCTGAATCAGAGGTGCGGAAGCTGAGTGACGAGATTGTTTCGGCAACGAAAAAGATAGTCTTCATCACCCGTTATGGTCGTGACACAGACAGATTCAGAACCTTCTACAGTGTAGCCAAGAAAAACGACAGAAAACTCGTCATAACCCCGAAAACCGCCTATTTGCTCAGCAGACTTGTCGAAGACAAACGTCTGGATCTTCCTGACCCCATGAAAGATGAGACCATTCTAGTCTACTACAAACGGAAAAGGACAGGAGACTACGTAGAAAAAGACTACTACGTATGGGAACGAGAATTCATAGAAAAGATGGTCACCCACGAGTTCGTGCACAAACATCAGCCCGAGATAATCATGGATCTAGATTTCTTCCAGTTCGCAGAACTCATCGACATAAAACCGGATCCTGGCAGCCACTTCATCCATAGCATGAGCGAGCCATTCAGCGAGGAAGATATCGAAGACCGGATCATGCACAATTGGCTGAACCACTTCAAAATCAAGTTCCACCAACTTCACGCATCCGGCCACTTGGACAAAAGACAACTAGCAGAGCTAATCAGCCACATCAAACCAAAGAAGATTTTCCCAATACACACCGAAAATCCGAGACTGTTCAGTAGGATAAACAAGAACGTGCAGCTGCCAAAACATGGCAAAAGATTTATGATTTAGACAACCAAAAGCGCCGATGTCTATCCGAATGGTCAGCGACCGCTCTACTCCACGAGACGCAAAATCGTGCCGTAGCGCAGAGCGGAAAGCGACGACTTGACGGAAGACACAAAGGTTGAAAGCGCTTTCACAAAACCTCACTGAAGGTCTTGGCCTCGGTTTCGGAAAGCCATCCCTCTTTCTTCAACTCTCTTAATCCCTTCTTAATCGATTCGCGTGACTCTGTTGTTCCCAGGATGTTAGCTTGTACTCCCGCATCATTTGTCTCGCGTTCGAATACGGGGTCTTCTGCGAGCAGGGTAGCAAGTTGATCAAGCAGAGTCGCGATGGCCTTCGAACGATGCTGAAGAAACGATTTCATCTTGGCCAGGCCGAACACCCCCTTTGCCTTTGTGAAGAGGCCCATGCTGCCTACGATCGACGGCGGATACACGATATACCTTCTCTTTTGCTTTGCTTCATAATCAGCTAAGTAGAGCGGAATGTGTACTAACACGTTGCTCTCCTGTTTCTTGGACATTCCCATTTCTTGGAGTTTGTCCAACGCCAGCTTTTTCAGCTTCACTTTTTCATCTATTTGATCTATAATTTCAGCTGTCATGTCTTGAAGCGACTCTCTTTGCTGGTCTTTCATCCTAATGCGGCCGTCACGGGAATCCTCAAGTTCATCAAGTTCCTTCTTCGCTTCCTCAGTTTTTGTCTCATAATCCGACCTAATCTTGGCTATCTCAATCTTCTTTGAAGCTTCGGCTTTCTTGATCTTCTTGTCCATCTCTTCAATTTTTTTCTTCACAGCAGGCAGCTCTTTCTTTGTGCTCTTCAGCTTTCGTTTCCACTGTACTTCGCCTCCCTCATCTTTACGGAGCTTGGCAGATTTTATTTCAGTCTCGCATCTTTCGATCTGAGTGAGCATCTGCTGCCATTGCTTGTCCAGTCTAACCCGATCTTTATGAAGATCGCGGAGTTGTCCCTCGTGCTTCTTGGAAAGCTGGGTGATCTCTCGGTCGCACATCTTCTGGATCTCCTCCAGTTTCTGCATAACAATAGGCTCAACAGTTGCGATCTTCTCGTCAAACTTCTTGCGGACCTTGCGGGTTTCTTTTCGAATAGCTTCCACATTTTCCTTGGTTGCTGTACTCAGCGATTTCATGCTTCTGCGCAAGTCTTGAATATCCTCTTCCAGCGATCTGCTAAGATCTGAGAGTTCTCTGAGGGAGCTTGAAATCAAGGGTTCGCTGATGCTTGGCGACAGGAAAGCTTTTCCAACTACGGGTTTCTTGATTTTTGTTGCTTCTTTGAGGTAGGATGTGAAGTCCTTGGTGAATTCAGGGTCTGTGATTAGACCTTCAATCGTGCTCTCTTCTTTCCCTGCGAAGTTCTGGAAGTAGTTAAGATTGTTGGACAGTGTGGCGGAATAAGCTTCAGGAGTTTCCGCGCTTGCTTGGATGTCCGTCTCGAACGTTCTGACTGCCGGAAGAACGTTGTAGTATATCGTATGTCCCGTAACTCCGAAGCCGTCAAATAGCAGCGTTCTTCCTTTCCATGGGATCAGCCATACTGGATAACACGTCTCGGCAAGGAAAGCGATTTTCTCGACCGGCTTCTTCAAAATGAGTTGTTCCCCTTTTTCTCTCTCTGATTCCGCGAAGTAGAAGACCGCTGCCATTTCCATATCTTTTGTGAATGCTTCAGTCCGATCTTGAGCCGGGACTGCAAAAGGGAGAATCAACCGCTTCTCTTCTTGAGACAAGTTGTTCACCTCTGGGGTAACCTGTCATATTATCAAGGCGTAAGTTTAAATGAGTTGTGAAGCGGTGATCGTAACGGTTCCATAGCTCCAATTTTTATACAAGCAGACCATAACAGATTCTTTCTAATGGAGGTAACAAGTTGGAAGAAGTTAGAAAAACGATGGAGAAACACGGAATACCGGGCAGAGACCTATACGAGTTGCCGACATCCACGAAGAGATTTCCCGACGGCTGCCACTACAGAATGGAGATTTCGGGGGTCGAACGTCCATCAACTCTTGAAGCTTTGATAGACGAGATGGAAAAGCGCCGCGTTCCGGTCCACAGATTGATTTCCATGGTGATGGGGGCAACTCTGCTCTCAGATGACGAGCTGGAACGGTTTGCGGAGTTGGCCAAGGAAGCCAAGCTTGAAGTCATAGTGACTCCTGGTCCGAGAACCCTGTGGGATTTGGGCAGGCAGGTCGCAACTCCTGAAGGCGCGCTTTCCGGAATACGCTTCCGGGGGTCTGACAATCTTGCGTACGTGATTGCAGACATTAAAAGGGCAATAGAGTTTGGGTTTAGAGGTTTCTTGGTCGTAGATGAGGGGTTGCTCTGGCTTTTGAATGAGATGAGAAAAGCAGGAGACCTCCCGAAAGATGTGGTCTTCAAGGTCTCAATTCTTGCCGGTCACGCAAATGCCGCGGGCGGCAAGGTCTTAGAGATGTTGGGCGCCAACACGTTCAATCCGGTTGCGGACTTGCCGATTCCGATGTTAGCTTCGATACGAAGCGTCATTGACCTTCCAATCGATGTGCACATCTACTTGTTTGATGCTTGGGGTGGGTTCAACCGCTTCTGGCAAGCTCCGGAGATTACTAGGACGTGTGCACCCTGCTACTACAAAATAGAACCTGGAGCGGGCATGGGGGCGCTGTACAAGCCTTGGGTGAACCCTGATCATCTCGCCTTCCTCGCGAGAGAAAAGGTGAAGCAAGCGGAGATAATCATCTCTCTGATCGAGAAGAACTACCCCGAAGCCAGACTATCTCAGGTCGGGGCGAAAGATCTGGCGATTCCGAAACCTCCCAAATGATCTGATTTCGATGGTCTCTCTTCACTTCTAGGCTCTGATGATTACTGCTCAACCTGTTTCGTGAAAGATACGCCCAAATTGTGATGAAACCAATAGGGGTTGCGCTGCTCCTAGATTGATAAGATGCTGTATTCGTGTTTCAGATCTAGTTGGTCCACTCTCTCCGGTGTTGGAATGCCATTCTCATCCCATCCCCTTAATGCGTAGTATTCATCAAGCATTTCATCAAGTATTCGCTTGGTTATCCGTTGCCCCTTCGCCACACCATCTAGCAGCGATTCTTTCATGAATCTGGGTGGTAACGTATCATCTTCCCGCGTGATGCCTTCTCGGACGTTGAAGAGTCTGGTGAGGTTCCATATTCTTTCGCCTATTTTCAGGTAGTCCTCAGGAGTGAAATCGAAGCCCACCGCTTTGTTCAGCAGGTCGGTGAAGTGCGTGCGTTTGAGCGGCATGAAGTCGCATAATGCCAGCGAGAAACACAGTGCTCGATTGTCTTGGGCGTGCTTCACGTAGCTTGCTCTTCCAGTGGATGAGTATCTGGGTTTCAGCCGTCCCTCAATCTCGGCGCTGACGGTCCAAGCTCTCTGGTGGCACGCTCCCCGATCTGATGTTGCATAGGCCAGTGCCATACCGAAGGCTCCACGAGGATCATAGCCAGGAACCTCTAGCCCTTTCACATGGACTGCAAACTTCTCTGTTTCTTTGCCGATTTTCTCAGCAGCTCTTTTGACGCCTTCGGCGAGGGTGTCTCCCAAGCCGTTACGATGAGCTATGTCTTCGATGATTTCTATCATGGAGTCGGCGTTTCCGAAGCGGAGCTCCTCGCCTCCAACATCATCTTTCTTGATGAAGCCTTTCTCGAAGCACTCCATTGCGAATCCTATGACGTTGCCCGTTGAGATGGTGTCCAAGCCAAGATCATCGCACAACAGATTTGCCTGCGAAATACTTTCCAGCGAGTTCACGCCACAGTTAGATCCCAGCAGCGCGATTGTCTCGTACTCAGGACCGACAAGCTCCTTGATCTCATCGTCGTCTAAGCCAATTCTGCTGTATTTCCAACACGCTATTGGACAATTGTAGCATGCCCCATTCTTCGTGACGATTCTCGCTCTCATAGTCTCTCCCGAGATATCTTCGGCCCTGTCAAAGACACCCGTCTGAAAGTTCCTTGTCGGGAGCAATGCTGCTTCATTCACCGGGCTAACCCAAACCGGGGTTCCATAATTACGTCTCAACGGCGTGAAGGCATGCTCCCGAATGATCTTGGAGGCGTCCTTCGCAGACTCTCGGAAACCCGCAGGATCAGCGTACGTGATTTCACGCTCACCTCGTACGGCGACAGCTTTCAGATTCTTGGAGCCCATCACAGCCCCGGACCCACCCCGACCCGCCTGCCTGAATAGATCAACAGTGATGCAGGCATATCGAACTAGACGTTCTCCGGCAGGCCCGATGGAAGCAACCCTGAATTTTTTCCCAAACCTAGCCTTCAG
>JABAOF010051013.1_pt1 | contig 12418 bp, 14 predicted proteins | sample 7062171 | NCBI WGS metagenome assembly JABAOF01 (sample SAMN14538628, study PRJNA623070) | marine sediment metagenome | biome: marine biome [ENVO:00000428]; feature: marine pelagic biome [ENVO:01000023]; material: deep marine sediment [ENVO:00002113] | place: India: Gulf of Khambhat ... | reverse complement strand
AACTCGAGACACGGCAGGAATACCCCCGTAAGCGCAGGTTTTAAAGGCGGAGAAAGTTGTGGTATGCCATCATAGACGCCTTTTCGAAATGTCGGGTTTTCAGTCTTAATATAAGGGTCCCTCGCTAAAAAATCAAGAAGATTTTGCTTGACAAAAAAGAAGGTTCTATTATATTGATAGTGCAAGAACAGTTGAACAGGGTTTTTTGTTGCCTAAAATCGACGTAACCGCCCAGTTGGCTTACTCTCCATCCTGTTGGCTGTTCTTGCAGACGATCAACGTTTTGAGGGTAGCTGACTGGGCTTTTAATTAGATCAGAAAGGAGGTGGTACAGATATGCGATGTGCCATATACGCTCGGTACAGCTCAGATATGCAAAAGCCTGAGTCCATAGACGATCAGATCCGAGAGTGCAAGAGTTACGCCGAAAAAAGAGACTGGGAGGTCTTGGACAATCATATCTACTCCGATTATGCCGCGACCGGAACTGACATCGGACGGGAAGGATACAACCGGCTCAAAGACGCAGCCCTGCGGCACGCTTTTGATTTCATCATAGTTGACGATCTTTCACGCCTCGGGAGAAACACCGCTGAGTCAATACGTACGTTTGGTGAGCTGACCTTTTGCGGGGTTAACATAGCCTCGGTAGCGGACGGAATAGACACATCCCAGAAAGGCGCCAAGATGCCCTTCTACTTCAAGAGCATAATGAATGAGTTCTTTCTGGATGATTTGAGGGAAAAAGTGTTGNNCAGGTTGAGAGAGGATACAGCGTGGGAGGCAGGCTCTACGGCTACAGATACGAGGAAATGCTTGACCCATCCGGAGTGAAGGACCGAATGGGCAGAGTGAAAAGAGTGGGAGTCATGATCCAGGTTGATCCCGAACAAGCAGAAGTAGTCAGGAAGATCTTCGAGATGAGAGCAAAGGGATTTGGCCTCCGAGCCATTGCCAAGTTCCTGAATGAGTCCAAGATCACTCCCCCTCGGCCCGAAAAGAGGAACCGAATCTCCCCGACGTGGTGCCCTTCATCAGTTCGAGCCATACTTCGCAACCCGAAGTATGTTGGAAAGTGGACTTGGAACAAGACTAAGTGGGTTAAACCTCCGGGATCGAGAGAGAGAAAGAAGGTCGAGAGACCTCCAGAGGAATGGGTCTCCAACAGGCGTGAAGATCTGCGGATCGTCTCTGATAATATGTGGTCAGCTGTTCGGGAGATGGATGAGCAGCAATGGGACCATCACAAGAGACGTGCGAATGGCCAGCTGGTGGGTCACTATGGAGGCAACACGAGGGAGAAATACCTTTTCTCCGGTCTTCTGAAGTGTGGCGTCTGCGGGGGTAATATGGTTGTGGTAACCTCCAAGAAAAGGGGCTCGTATCTGGTGTGCGGATTGCACCGGACGAGAGGAGATGCTGCCTGCCCCAACTGCCTGCACGTCGACAGGGGTCTCGTAGAGAGAGCGCTTTTATCCGGCATATCAAAGAGAATGCTGAACCCGAGAATCCTTGACAGGATCGTGAAAAAAGCAAACGACAGACTCACCAGAGAGCTGTCCAGAAAGCACCCTGGAGCACCAGAGTTGGAATCGCGGCGCACACAGGTTGCGGAACAGGTTGACAACCTCACTCAGTTCATAATGAAGGGGAACCGGTCACCGAGAATCAGTGAGCTTTTGATGCAGAAAGAGAAGGAACTGGCAACTATCGACCGGGAACTGGAGGGGGCCGCTGCGAGGGGTCGCTGTGTCGCACAGCCTATCCCTGGCTCTTGGGTCCGGACTCAGGTGGAGAATCTCAAAGCACTCTTCGACCAGTTTCCCGAGAAGACCTATCTGCTCCGGCAGGAGATAAAAAAGAGCCTCATCGACAAGGTTGTGATGAGGCCCGATCTATGTGAAAGTGACCGGCGAGGCTATGTCGCCGAGGTGAAAGCTGACCCGCTAAGTCTTTTGGGGACAACATCCACCGTATCACCAATCGGTCATAGCGAGCGCTACGGGGATTCGAACCCCGGTTTGATGGCTGAGAACCACCCGTCCTAGACCTGACTAGACGATAGCGCCGAGCTTTGCAGGTAGTTGGCTCACGGTTAACGGTGCACATCGAACGCCTTTGACTCTTCCATACCGTGGCTGGCTGCTCCTCATGTTCGTGCCGTGAACTGTGAACCGCAGACTATTCTATCGGAATCTGTACTTCGGTGACCAGTTGTTCTGGAGGAATGTCGGGACCTGCCTCCAGATATATCTCTCTCAGCGGTGCACCGCACAATTTGTATCCTTTCTCCTCCATCCACTCGAACATATACGGATACTCCTTGGCGATCTCCCCGTACGGTCCCTTCAGTATGGCGTACGCTACCTTCTGTGCCGGAAGCTCCTTCACCTTATAGCCTGAATCCGGCTGGAATCCCTCGGGTACGACGATTCCGATCTCACTTCTCAGGCTTGCGGCTGGCACTTTTTCCGGATCATCGTAGTAGATGCCCACCACGTCCCCGGCGAGCTGCTCGCTGGCACCGTATTCCCTCAGCTGGTAGAAAAGATTTCCCATTTGATCATACGGTCCCACGTGCTCCAGGTAAGCTATGGTCATCTTCTCCGCGGTCTTGCTGCGGATCTCATAGGGTTTTTTCAGTTCGGCCTTCTTCTCGCATCCAACCTGAAAGAGGAGTAAAAGACCCGCGATCAAACCGGCAAGGTGCAGCGCCCTCGTCAAAGCTTGCTCCATTTCCGAGGTTTCTGTATGTTTCAGGGTTCTTACCGTGAACTGTGAACCATGAACCGAGAACCCGATTTTTCTGGCTGGGGGACAGGGATTCGAACCCCGATAGACAGATCCAGAGTCTGCCGTCCTGCCATTGGACGATCCCCCAGTTTTCAGACACCAAAATAAAAAAGAGTACTGTTTTGTCAAGAAAATACTTGACAATCCCGTAGAGTTGATTTATTATTAAGTAAGACTCCCAGTTTATCGAAAGCGGATATTTTAAGTCGCCTTAATTAATTGAGGAGAAGAATCTCTTGAGTTGATTAAATCCAGCAGGCAGAATGCCTGTAAACCTATATCTTTAATGCTGATGCGTAAGGAGGAACAAATGAGGCTGACCTTAGTATTTATAGCTGTTCTGGGGGTGTGCATTTTGTGGCCGGCAAGTCTTTCCCAGGCGCAGTGCCCGGAGGACACAAACGACCTTGGCATTTGCGATACCTTGTACACTGAGGCCCACCCGCCCGACGTTCTCTTCACAGGTTCAGGGCATCTGGTGCGGGTTCCTGTTCGTGTGACCCACGATATGAGCGTCCAGCCGGACGGCGTCTATGACTCGATTTCGGCATTTGTTATTCCGCTGTGCTATACCCACACGAACTCTGCCAAGTACTGTAGTCTGAGCAGCTACTGGAATAACACCGCTTTGTGGCCGTGGCCGCACACCGACAGAAGCATCTTTCGGCACCTGGACGGCGAGATAAACTGGCTGATGGACCAGCATTTCGTCTTTCCCCCTAACGTCGTTTTGGATTTGGACGGCACCTCCCATTTCTGGTTCGCCCTGCTTCCCACAGGACAAGAGGATCCGAGGTGGCCCGGAGGTTGCCGCTGGCTTCTGTTGACCATGACCTTCAAGGTGGAAGACTCCGTCACCGTCTCCATCGACACCTGTTTCTGGCCGCCGAATTCTCGGCTGTCTTTCACGAGACTCGATGCGGTCCATTATACTCCGCGAGATAACATGCCGTATGACTTCTCCATCTCTTATACCCAAATAGGGGATGCCAACGCTGACGGAACCGTCAACGGATCGGACGTGGTCTACCTGATCAACTATCTGTTCAGGTTCGGCCCGGAGCCGGTTCCCCTGTGGGTGGGTGATGTCAACTGCAACGGGGATGTGAACTCCGGGGATATAGTCTATTTGATTAGTTATCTCTTTCGAGGGGGACCAGGGCCGTGTGAAGGTTAGCTTTGACGGAGTCAGTCCCAACCATCTGTCAAACCGGGGCTAAAGGAGGTATGATGAGATGAGAAAGAATCTTCTGTTCTTTGTGGCAGGAGGATTGTTTATCCTGTTGGGCTCCGCGTTTGCTCAGGCGCAGTGCCCGGAGGACACAAACGACCTTGGCATTTGCGATACCTTGTACACCGATGCCCACCCGCCCGATCTTCCCTTCACAGGTCCAGGGCATCTGGTGCGCGTCCCTGTTCGTGTGACCCACGATGACGCGACTCAGCCGAATGGCGAGCCAGACTCCATTTCAGCATTCCAAATTCCACTGTGCTATACCCACACCAACCCTGCCAAGTACTGCAGTCTGAGCAACTACTGGAACCGGCCCTATTTGTGGCCATGGCCGGCCGAGAGAAGTATCTTTCGGCACCTGGACGGCGAGATAAACTGGCTTTATGACCAACATTACGAAATTGGCAACTATACCGTGATTTTGGATCTGGACGGCACTTCCCATTTCTGGTTCGCCCTCATTCCCGAGGTGCCTTACCTTAAGCGGTGGCCCGGCGGTTCCCGCCGGCTTCTGTTGACTATGACCTTCAAGGTGCAAGACTCCGTCACCGTCTCCATCGACACCTGTTTCTGGCCGCCGAATTCTCGGCTGTCTTTCACGAGATCCGATGCGGTCCGTTATACTCCGAGAGACAACATGCCGTATGACTTCTCTGTCTGTTATACTGAAATAGGGGATGCCAACGCTGACGGAACCGTCGACGGATCCGACGTGGTCTACCTGATCAACTATCTGTTCAGGTTCGGCCCGGAGCCGGTTCCTCTGTGGGTGGGTGACGTCAACTGCAACGGGGATGTGAACTCCGGGGATATAGTCTATTTGATTAGCTATCTCTTTCGAGGTGGACCGCCCCCGTGTGAAGGTTAGTTTTGACGGAATCAGTTCCAACCATCTGTCAGACCGGGGCTAAAGGAGGTATGATGAGATGAGATGAGAAAGAAACTGCTGTTCTTTGTCGTAGCAGGAGTATCTCTTCTCTTATCTTACGCTCTTGCTCAGGCGCAATGCCTCGAAGATCCGAATGACAACGGCCTATGCGACACCATGTATGTGGAGGTCTGGCCGGGAGATGAGTATCTGGTCCCTGGTGAGCAGCACCACGCCCTTTTTCCTATTCGGGTCACTCACGATCTGCCCGACCCCGACATAGATTCAATCGCATCTTTTGTCATTCCATTATGCTATACCTCCAGCAATCCTGCTGCCCAGGCCCAGGTCGATCCATTCTATAACAGCACCGGCCTGTATTTCTTCTCTAACTGTTTTAACTCCGTCTTCCGGCCTCTGCCGGATTGCCAGCATCCCTTGGAGTCTAACTGGATGTGGTCGCTTTTGGGAACCGGCGGAGAGTGGGATAGCAGAATTGTAAATCTGGGGGATCAGCATTTCTGGCTGGCCTTACTTCCCAGTGGTTCAGATAACCAGCTGTTTTGGGAAGCAAGCAGAGTTCTTCTTGCTGCAATGACCTTCAAGCTGGAAGACAGCACTACCATTTGCTTTGACACCTGCTTCTGGCCGCCTGCCTCCCGTTTCGGCTGGTCCAGAAGCGATGCGGTAAGCTATGTGCCAAGAACCAACCTGCCCTACTGTGTATCTATCTTGCACCAGGCGGTCGGTGACTGCAACGCTGACGGTACAATCGATGTGTCGGATGCGGTTTACTTGATAAATTATCTGTTCCGTGACGGCCCGGCTCCCCCACTTCAGGTGGGTGACGTCAATTGCGACGGAGTTATACAGTCAGGGGATGTGGTCTTTTTGCTCAACTACCTGTTCCGAGGTGGTCCAGAGCCATCCTGTTGAAAGCTGCGAGAAGAGCCAAGCCATTTCGTCATTCGTGCTGGCAATAGTGGATGCGTCTACAATGCATTCAGTGACGCCAGCACGTTTTTTATTCTCGTTGAAGTATTTTTTTCTTGACAAAAATCATTGTGCCTTCTAATTTTGCTTCGTCAATCGTAGATGGTTCACCTGAAGGAGACTATATCCGTTATTCTAGCTTCACCACGCATAACTTTAGCCAGAAGGAGGTGAATTATGCCGGCAAAGAAAAAGACCACGAAGAAGGCGGCAAAGAAGACCAAAAAGAAAGCTCCTGCCAGAAAGGCGAAGAAGACCTACGTCTGCGTGCCTTGCGGCACCGAAGTAACGGTTACCAGACAGGGAATGGGCGTTACCCGTCTGATGTGCTGCGGTCGGGTGATGAGGCCGAAGAGCAAGAGAAGATGCTAAGCCGCTTTCTCCGATCTTATCAGTCATAAGTGATACGTAAAAGGTGAGACTCTATGGACGGAGGCTCACCTTTTCCTTATTGGGGCTGAAGCCAGGTAACGGAGGAGAAATTCGACCGTTTTACTCCGCTTTTCTCCTACCACAACCAGGAAGGATGAGATCCCTTCTTGGCGACCTATCGGGGTTAAGAAAGAGCGGAGATTCTTAAAATAGACCTTGTAGGGATAGTTTCGGATAAAAAAAGTTGGGAGTGGTGGAGGGGGGATGCCCGATTTTGGCGTCGGGTGGTCATGATTGCTCATAACCGCACCACTCCCAAACGTTGGTCTTTCCCATGCCACACTATATACGCAACTTTCTCCCGATTATTTTAAGCAATCTGCATGCCCACAGCCAAGAATTCAAAATGCTTCCACGTCTCAGGAGCGAGTTGAAAACCAGCGGACAAGCCCGCGGGAGAAAGTCCAACCGCCTGCGCTTGCATAACTCTTTGCTTACGAGAAGATTAGATCTGTCGTCAGTCCACCATTCAAGACAATTGGGTGAACCCGAACCGCGCAAAGAAAAGATCCGGATTTTCTCTTCATTTTGCGAATTCCAGGTCAGACTGTGCAATCGAGTTCACAGTCCGTGCAACTTGCGTAACTCGGGTTAACCCTTAGGCTTTGACCCTCTTCAGGTTTAAGCTTTTGAACTGATCCCCTTGCGTGCCAAGGCAGCCTCAGCAGCTCTGGTCGCCACCTCCTGGGAAACTCCGGTTATATCCATTATCTTGTCCACAGCCTGGTCTATCCACTTCAAAAGCTCGTTTTTCGGATATCGTGCCACCAGTTGATCGGTCACCTCATCGGCGATCAAAAGAACGTACTCCGCCAGCTTTTTCTTAAGCTCGGTATCAAGGAAGGGAATCAGATATTTCTTCACCGCCCATCCCAAAAGCAAAAGAAGAATGGCACCTAAGGCACCAAACGTGTTTGCCGTGATCCAATCCCCCAAACTCGAGAATATGTTAATCAACGCCATATCTCACCTCCTTAGTTTTTCCAATCGGGGCCACCCTGACCGCAAAATCTCGCCTCAGCGGGTAGGACAAACCCCGATTGAGAGTACCTCTCTTTGAACTATATACTCCTAATCTCGGATCAAAAGACGTTTCAATTTACCACTGCAATTCCCAACTTGCCAGATCCGGCACCTCTGTTTGCAGTCTCAGAACTGTCCCAGAGGGGCTGAAGACGTGAAAGATGTACTTGGTGTCGGAAGGATTCAGGCTGGAATTCGGATAGAGGTCCAGGTACCAGAAACCTTCAGCGTCGGTCACCGTTTGCTTGTAGTAGGGGCTGACAACAAGATTCTGATACTGCAGAGGCATTCTCTTTATACTGGCTTCGATCTTGGTCCCTACTTCGGGTTGATTATTTATATCGTAAACCCATCCGTAGACCCGACACAAACTCGCCTGCGGCGGCGTACCCGGATCAAATACCTGTGCATAATAAGCGGTGTCTGCGTCCTTCTCTACTACTAAAGTCTCGGGAATTGAGAATTGCCATCCCGGCTTGTACAGCCTCACGCAGTAAATGCCATTGTCCAGCGCGAAAAATCCGCGACCCTGTGAATCCGAGGTCAAAAGCCCGATGGTGGAGCTTTCTGTGGAGTCTAAGACCTGAATCTGGGCAAAGGCGACAGCAGAGCTGTCAGAGGAGTCCTTACACCTTATCACCACCGCGTTGGCTCCCGAGCCAGCACCAGAGGTCAATGTCCGAACCGAATAATTCCACACAAAGGAAGCACCCCACTGGTTATTCTCATTCATAGCCTTGATTTGAGAGGTGTCAACTGAAGCCGAAATCTCCTCTCCCAGGCTGTCTACGAACTGTATCCTTCTCTCCTCCTTGGCAATCACTTCATCATTCCAGGCTGACCGGGCAATTGATTCTGTATCGCAGGATGCTGAGACAGTCTGCAGGACCCTGTCGACCGTATCCACATACGCCAGCCGGGTCTGGTTAAAATTCGCCTGTGCGTCTTGATTCTTGATGTTGCTCCAGTCCGTGCGCATATAAAGTGAGCTGTCGCCCAGCACCAGCAGCGAGTCCACCCTTTCCGCCCTGGCTTTTGTCCACCCGGAGTCGGAATGAGCATCCGCGCAAGCATCCCTTACCACACCCTGCTCGTCCCCGGCCAGATAGCCAACATCAGCATCCACACCGGAGATCCTTGTTTGGGTGAGATTGATCGATGCTGATTGGTTTTTTATGTTGTTCCAGTCGGTTCGCATGTACAGGGAGCTGTCGCCGGTGGACAGAAGATTGGAAACGTCCGCTCTAAAGTTGGCTTTGTTGGTGTTTGTAATGGCGTTGGTAAGAGAGTCAAAAGTCTCTACCACCGTCCAGGACCAGGTTTTGATGTCACTATATGATCCGTCAAACTTGTAGGCCACAGCTTTGGCAATGTAGCTCCCCACGGCGTTGGAGGCGTCGGAGGCCTTGATGTTGGTGGCGTAAAAGCCCGGCTCCACCGAAGAGGTCAGCTTCTTGGTTCCCACATAAGTCCAGCCGCCATCAAGCCGCCACCATTTGATTCGAATGGAATCACAGTCCTGAACCGAATCACAACCTATGCTTACGGTTCCTATGGTGAGGCCTACGCTGTCGGAGGGAGAGTAGTATTCGGCCCAGACTGAAGAATTGAAAATGGAAAGAGCAGCGTTCAAGACAGAAAAGAGGATCAGCCTTGAGATTTTGCATTTTGCCTTTTGAATTTTGAATTTTCTCATCTGATGAATCCTCCTTCAACTATCCCCGGATCAATCTCAATTATCCCTCTGGTACCTTCCTCTTCGGTTGTATAGTGCATTCGCATGGTGTAGCGGTTGGAGTTAGTGCCGCTATAGCTTCCCCAGGGATCGGGAAAAGGATCTGAATACGGCATCCCTGCTTTCCACTCGTGAGACCCGGCCGGCCCGTTTCCCACATAGCACATCTCTTCTGAGGCACTGGTTTTGAAGGCAAACCAATAGTAAGCTGCTCCGCTGAGCTGGATGGTGGTCACATCCTCTCCACACCATTGACCTGCCTGATAGGTGATGTCCGTCCCCTCCCACAGCTTGTTTTCTGGATGACCATTGTCATCATCGTACACCGCCATGCGAAAGGTAGATCCTTTGCTTGAGGACCAGGTGAGTATTTCCAGGCGAGTGGAGGTGCCGTCCTCCGGGGCCTGAAATCGACAAGCATCGGCATAACCGGTGACCACCGCCCAGTGCGAGGGGCAGCTGTCCAGACCGAACCAGGCGGCCTCAACAGGAAAATCCAAAATGAAGAATGAAAGAAACAAAATCAAGAAGACTTCGATTCTGCACTTTGCACATTGAATCTTAGAGTTTGTCATATCCTCACTTTTCGTTTCCGGAGGACTTCGCAGATTTTCTGCCGAGTTCCTCTGCCCTCAGTTGATCTATCAATTCCCAGAAGATTTTCTCTGCCTCAGAGGTCTGAGCCAGTTTCTGTTTCAGTTGAATCGCCTTAAGCGCGTCCTGCACCTTCGGTACAAAGCCATTTTTCTCCAATTTCTCGATGAATTTATTGATCAGCATCTCCAGAACCCGAAGGTCGGATATCTGTCCTTTTTCGGCTTTCTTTGAAGTGCGTTTGGCTTTAGTCTTCTTTCCAGTCTTTCTTTTCACAATGCTTAGACCCTTTCCGATCTCAAAAATCTCATCTGGCAAGTCCTGGCCTCAGGGCAAGCCGCCCTGGACCTACAACGAGCTGCTTTCGGCTTTCTTCCCTAAACCGCTCTACCCCATCTCCACGACCACCAGATCCACCAATCCCGTCTTCTCAAATCCAGAGAACCTGGCGATCCTGAAACCGGTGTCGGTCTCCGTTCCCACCACGAAGCAGTTCACCTCGCTTTTGGGCATTACTATAACCTTGGGATTATGAATGACCTCCGGGAGTTGATTTCCTCTGAAATCATACAAATCGGAGAAATCAACCGTCTGATCCAGGCCTCCCAGGTTGTTTTTCGCCAGCACGACTCTTTTGGAGGTCTGTCCCATTTCGGTATATAGAAGGAGAAAGGATGCTAAAGACCAGTCCCCCCACACCACGAAATTGTGCACCAGCCAGGTTCTTCTTCCTCGAAGATAGTCCAGCGTTATATTCATAGCTCTCTCGATTTCCGAATTCGTACTTCTTACCTTACCCCCTATATCCCCCTCTCCACAACCTGGAGGGGGGGACTCGAAGGGAGAGGTTAATTACCCGATTTGGCGGCATACGGTGGCCGAAAGCCACCGAAGTCTTTTGTAAATCCTTTCAGAAGCCCGTATGCCTGATCTCGATAGGTGTTGCACATTCTCGACCAAGCCAAAGACAGAGAGTGAGCCTGCCAGCCTGTGCCAGAAGATAGGTTCTGAGTCATAGCCTCCATGGCTTTGACGTTGCATACGATGGAGACTGCCAGATAGGTCTCCGCGGTCACCAGAGATTGATCGGTAGAGTTAGCATAAGAAGAATCGATGCACTTTAGGATCTGGTCGTTAGCCTCTTTGATAGCATTCTCCATCACCTCATCACTTAGAAGTGCAAATTCCACCTGATAATCTACCAGAACCCACTGGCCGTCCTCAATGTCCCCTGAACTTAGTCTTTTTATCCTTCCCCTGGAATAATCCATCTGATAATCGGCGTCTCTCGTGTATATCCGATAAAAGAGATACCAGGCCACCACAGATGATGCCTGTGCGATGGAGCCGGTTGGTATGCGGGTTATCTTTCCGCCATCGTAGTGAACAGAATAGTCCAGGTTTTCCACATAGATCTCTCCCAGAGAGGAATCCTTTGCCACCACCACGGTATCTGGTATGAGGTCTTGTTGTGAGAGCTGCACCGTGTCGGAGGAAGCAAAGCTGATCATCTCGCTTTCAGGGACATTTTGCTCCTTCGCCTTCACCTTCTCGGAGCCCGACACAAGCAGGATGTGAGGTAGCTGAAAAGGTGTTGTGCCAACCAAGTGGCAAGCGACGTTTTCTTTACTGACCCTGCCAAGTTCGTGTTCCAGAATATGCTTCTTGACCAGGTCTATGTTCGTAAAACGCATCTTCCTGATCCTTCTTTACCTGGTTTTTTCCATTTCAACCGACCACAGAAGCTTTCTGTCTTAAGAAACCGCCTGAAGCCTGGAAATTCATCTACCTGAACTTCAGCCTTACATTTTGGGCGTCCTTCTATCTTATCGCCTTCAGATATTTAGCCTCCGGCACCGCGGTGATCTGTGTCCCCACCGGCGCTGTGCCAAAGGATACGGTAACCAGAATCCTTACCCAGAACTCAGAGACACCGTTGACCGAACATCTTTGCCAGTTTACGGGAACTGAGTTCAAATCCTGCCACAGAATGACCGTTTTCTCTCCAGAATCCAGATGGTAACTCCCGGACTGTGGAGTGAAATCGGCCCAGTTTTCACCATCCCAGTATTGCCACTTCACTTCGCCCCCGATGCCCGCGGTTGCCAGCATGACTCTTGCGAGGTTGAATTTGACATCCATTCCCAGGTAGAGGGAGTCGTTCACATCCTTGACCAGCGCACCAGAGGTGGGATGAAGCACGTCTGCGGGCGTGGAATCAGACGCCTGAGTCGTTCGGTCAGAGTACTCGGGCGAAGCGGAGTCGTCGTAACAGAAGACTATATCGAAAGGCTTTTGTCCCCACTCGAAAACGGCCCGTGATGCAAATGCCGAACCATCCTTATACGAGTAAAAGACCTGATTCTGTCCGCTGCCTATGTTACTGGCAAAGAAGACATAAGGTACGGTCTCCAGAAACCTTATAGTTGGTGATTCAGGCGGATTGCTGTCCACCGTGAACACCCCAGTCCAGTTGGTTCCGTCGAATTCCTTGTACAGCAGGGACGAAGTGCCGGGAAAGACAATTCCCACCTTGTTGTCGGAAGATAAGTCTGCACAGAAATCCTCGTCGATTTGGGAACCGGAATAGATTGTTTGCTGGGGATCCCAACCTGTCGCCTGAATCTCGTGAGAACGGTAAGCCAGAAGGGTGGAACCATCCGAATAGAAACAGTGGATGTAGGGCGGTTGGAAAAGCAGTTGCGAGAAACATGAACCGGTGCCGTTGGTCAGGCAGGTTCCGGGA
>JABAOF010003567.1_pt2 | contig 12419 bp, 11 predicted proteins | sample 7062171 | NCBI WGS metagenome assembly JABAOF01 (sample SAMN14538628, study PRJNA623070) | marine sediment metagenome | biome: marine biome [ENVO:00000428]; feature: marine pelagic biome [ENVO:01000023]; material: deep marine sediment [ENVO:00002113] | place: India: Gulf of Khambhat ... | reverse complement strand
GTGCTGGTAACGCTTATTTCAGCCGGCCTGATCTACTGCGGCGGCGGTGGCGGGGGGGGCAGCACTACCGCTGAGCCGGAGGCATTTAACTTTACCGAGGCGAATATGGTAGAGGCTGCCGGGATCGCCGGGACAGGCTCCGATCTCTACTATGAACTGAGCCTGGTCGTGCTGGAACTCGTCGGAGGGCTGTCGCAGGTAGGTCAGATAACGACTGCAGGCGAAATTCCTCTCGGGGACGCGGGACTGTGTTTCAATTCTCCAACCGGAACGTCCACAGTTACCCTTGATGACGTCGACGAAAGTTTCGATCTGTCCGCCGGTGACTCGGCAACCCTCGTGCTCAGCAATTGCCAACTGGAGCCTGCGGATTCCGACACGGTGGACGGCACGCTGACCCTCAACTTTTCGGCAATTGACCTGGTCTCGATACCACAGAGCGTAACGGCAGAGGTACTGCTCAATATCAACATAAGCTCGGACATAGATGGCACACCCGTTACCCTGAACTTCACCACCGATTTCCAGATGCAGGCGACAACGGACGACGATATCACCTTTAACATTACGATCTCCTCTCCGGACGCAAACGACATCATCGTTGCCGGGGTTGACGGGCAGACGATATACCAGCTCGGCTGTTTTACCGTCACGCTCACCTTCATCGAAACGGTCGCTGATACCTTCATTTTGGATGAAAACGGGGTGGTCAACGTTCCCGGGCAGGGTGTCATGACCTTCAGCAACCTCTCGCCCCTGGTGTTCGTCCCGGGCCTGTACCCCGATGAGGGGGCAACGCGGATAGACAGCGGCGGTACCTGCGCCGCCCTGGGTGCCCCCGACGGGGCGAGCGGTGCCGACGGCAGCTACATCATCTTCACAGCGGTCCCGGGGGATGCTGACGACGTGACCCTCGAGCTTTTCGACAGCAGCGATACCCTTCTGGAAACGGTAAATACCAACTACGGGCTCTTGTTCTTATGATTAGAGAGCATGCAGGCGGGGGGCGGATGTTCGGTCCGCCCCCCTTTTGCATTACCCATCCTGAATGACAAATCACCGCTCTTTCTCTCTCTTGTTCCCCGGTTTTTTCGTACGGGGACACTCAAGCGCCTGATTTGAAATATCTCAATTTTCCGTGAGTTTCGGTATTCCTGTAAGGTTCCCCCCTTATTCCTGGACGAACCTGTAGGATGCACGGAGAATGGGAAAAGGGAGTCTTTTCTCACCTGTGTAATCAGAAAGGAGGGCAGCATGGGAAAGAGAGTAACGGTCCTTTTTATGGCCTCGATTTTTGCCCTGGTGGCGATTGTCATGGTATCCGACTCCTCGGTGATACGGGAAGGGGAGAAATCCTACATCGTGGACATGACCGGCGAGAAGTGGGATGTGACCCAGGCAGTCACCCTGGGATTCGAACCGGAAGGGTTTCAGTACGGCATCGGGAAAAACGCCTTCACGCCCCTCGATGACTCGCACCTTACCGAGGGAGACGGGAATATCCCCGGCTACATGCGCGTCATCGGCGTCGGTGACGGCGAGTCGGCGAAAGCCTATTCGGTGGGGCGCCTGAGCCGCCACGAGATCGCAAACAGCGAGCTGGGCAAAGGGAAGGTTGCGGTGGCCTACTGACCCCTCGTCGACCTGGCGGCTGTGTACAGCCGCGAAATAGACGGCCGGGTGCTTACCCTGGTCCCCTCCGGGTGGACCTACCGCAGCACCTTCGTCCTCTATGACAGGGAGACGGAGACCCTCTGGTATCCATACAAAAAGGGGCTCATGGGGATCCAGGGGAAGTATTTCAAGCGCTGGCTGCCGGAGGTGACTTCAAGGGATACGACCTGGGGAAGGTGGTACGAGGAGCATCCCGAATCCAGGGTGCTCTGGTAGGGCCCCTTACTGGGGGATGGGTTCGCATCCAGCAAATCGGGAAACGCCGGGCGGCATTTTGCAGTATGATAGTGAGAGTTGATTTTGCCGATCGGGATTGAGCAGATGATACTTCTTGCATATGGCGTTCCCAGACGGGAGTCGGCATGAGCCTCTTTCTCCTCACCTTCTTTCTCGTCTACGGAGGCGTACACGTCTACAGTTTCCTGCGGGCCAGGCCTGCCTTCCCCCTTTCGCCCCTGTCGACGATTCTCGTTTCGCTGTTCATGCTTCTCATGGTTGCCGCCCCCGTTTTCGTGCGCATTGCCGAGAGAGCCGGTCACGGGGGGCTCGCCCGGGTCATCGGCTACATCGGGTACACCTGGATGGGGCTTTTGTTCCTCTACTTTTCCGCGTCACTGGTGGTAGACCTCTACCGGGTCGCCCTTTTCCTTGCCGGGAAAGTTTCGGGCCACTCCCTCGGGAGTATTTCCCCGGGGCCGCGCGCTGCCTTTCTTCTCCCCCTCATCTTTTCCCTGGGCGTGGGGATCTACGGATACTTCGAGGGAAAGAACATACGGGTCGAGCGGGTAACGATAGCAACCGACAGGATTCCCAAAGATATCGGCACCGTGAGGGTTGTGCAGATCTCCGACCTCCACCTGGGGCTTCTGGAGAGAGAGAAGAGGCTCAGGCAGGTCATGAGCATCGTAAAGGAGGAGGCCCCAGACCTCTTCGTGGCAACGGGGGATCTCGTGGACGGCCAGATGTACGATATCGGGGAGCTGGCGGACTTCTTCAATGACATCCAGCCCCGGTACGGGAAATTTGCCGTGACGGGGAATCACGAGTTCTACGCCGGCGTCTCCCAGTCCATCGGCTTCATGGAAAAAGCCGGTTTCCGGGTTCTCCGGGGCGAGGCGCACAACAACCCCGGAGACGTTATCATCGCCGGCGTCGACGACCCCGCGGGAGGCCGCCTTGGCGAGAACAGAGGGGCAGCCGAGCACGAGCTTCTCTCCGGTCTTCCCCGGGACAGGTTCACGCTGCTGCTCAAGCACAGGCCTCTTATCGACGAGAGGTCTCTCGGGCTTTTCGATCTGCAGCTCTCGGGGCACACACACAAGGGGCAGATCTTTCCCTTCAACTTCCTCTCGAGGATCTACTACCCGCGCAATGCGGGTTTTTTCAACGAGGAGAATGGCTCCCTGCTCTACGTCAGCCGTGGGACGGGCACGTGGGGGCCGCCGATTCGCTTTCTCTCGCCCCCCGAGGTAACGGTTATAGAGCTGGTATACGATGACGGTGCGGGTCGAAACGCCAAATCCCCTTCCCCGGAAAATCCCTAGGATAGTGTCTTTCCCGCTGGGGCCGAACCGGTTTATGTAGTACTATCGTATATATGCAACGACAGGTGGAAAGGTAAACCGGTGCACAGAAGGATGATAGACGCATGTTTTTGCGCAACGGGGTTCATTCTTGCCGTCATTCTCGCGGCGGGCTTCCCGATTATGGAGGTAGAAGCGATGGGCGAACTTACGATATCGAGCACGGCGTTTTCCCACATGGGCATGATACCGGAGCAGTACACCTGTGACGGGGAGGATGTGAACCCGCCACTTGTCTTCGATAACGTGCCCGAAGGGACGAAATCTTTTGCCCTGATCATGGATGACCCCGATGCACCCGTCGGCCTCTGGGTCCACTGGGTGGTGTGGAACATTTCGGGGGCAGCTGCAGGGATAGAGCAAAACACCGTGCCACCCGGGGCGCTTCAGGGGAAAAACAGCTGGGGAAGAAGCGATTACGGGGGACCCTGCCCGCCTTCGGGGACCCACCGCTATTTCTTCAAGCTCTATGCCCTCGATTCCCCGCTTCAGCTTGCAGCAGGTGCGACGAAAGAGCAGCTCGAAAAGGCCATGGCAGGGCACGTTCTCGGGAAAGCTGAAACCGTAGGCCTGTACCGCCGGGGCAGGTAGCCTGAATCGCCGCACCGGTCACCATCTCCATTTCCGGGAAACCGGTGCATCCATGAGACCCAGGGTAGAAAGCCCCGTTCATTTTTCTCTGCCCGTCAGCATCTTCTGATAGAATTTTCAAAGGGAACTTTAATCAGTCGGCTGTTCCCTTTTTCGTCTTCTATCAAAGTGCGCAATGGTGCGCAAGCCCGTCTGGCAGAAGGAGGATGTTTCGTGCGCGCACAGGCCGGTTACGTTTCTGCGGTCCCTGATGATGGGAGCCCCTGGCTCTTGAGCCGCAGGTGGGACCTGACCTTCATCACCCTGAGCGTCGTCGTCGTGACCCTGCCGTACCTGAGTTACCTGGGTATGCTCCGCCTCCCCTCTCTCCTCGAGCCCCTTTCGGGAATCCTCGGGGCAACCCCCGACAGCGTCAGCCGCAATATCGTGAACGCCGTCTGTGCGCTGCTCGTCGGCGGGCCGCACATGTACGCAACCTTTTTCCGGACGGCTCTGGACAGGGATTTTGCCAGGGAACACCCCCGGTTCCTGTGGTCCTCCCTCCTCATTCCCGCAGTGGTGGTTACGCTGGCGATGTTGAACCTGGCGCTTCTTCTGACCATCTTTTTCTTCTGGGCCTCGGTTCACGTCCTCCACCAGATCATCTACGTGACCGACCTCTACCGGCACAAAGGAAGCAAGGGCTTTTCCCTCTTTTTCCGCCTGGCCGACTACGGTGTCATACTCACGGCTCTCTATCCCCTCGCTGCATGGAAGATCTCCACGGGGAACTTCAAAATCGGGCCGAACGATTTGAGCGCGGTGGTGGGACGGGTATTTCCGCTGGGGCCCTGGATGATCTGGCTGGCCGGCGGTGCCTTCGCCCTCACCCTGATCGTCTGGCTTGCCGCCACCTTTGTCGCCTGGCGCAACAATACGCTCCACGTCCCCAAAACCCTGTTTATCGCTCTTACCGTGACGGCATCGTTTATCGCGCCGGCGCTGGGGAACCTGGACACGGCGTTTCAGGGCATGAACGTCTGGCACTCCCTCCAGTACCTCGCCCTTACGTGGATGCTCAACCGTCTGCGCTTCGACCGGGGCGAACTGGAGAACTCCCCCTTCGTAAAGCGCTTTTCGTCGCCCGGTTCCGCCCCCCGTTACTACGGGCTCCATCTCGGCCTGACGCTGGTCAACGTGATGGTTATCGGTATCCTATTCGCCCTTTTTCGCTATGTCCTGCACCATTCCTTCGACTTCGCCTTCGACCGGGCATATTACATAGCAGTGCTGAGCGTCCTCTGGATCCACTATTTCCATGACCACTATCTTTTCACCAAGCCCCGGGTCATAAGGGCGTAGATCCCCGCACACCCTTTTATTGCTGTCCGTCAGATGACGGGTCCGTATCCCCGGGGATTTTTCAGAGCGGGGACAGGGCGCTTCCTATCAGGAGGGTCGCCACACCTTCCAGGTTTTTGAGGGGACTTTTGATCAAAAGTTTCCCCTCCCGGGAATCCGCTTTCTCGATGATCCCGATCGCGCGGTCCCGGTTCATCCCGTCCCGGAAAGAGACGATCCTCTTTTCCAGGCCCTGCGGGCTCAGATCTGCGGGGAGCCTGGTAAACCTCACGGGGTAGCTTTGCAGGGAAACCTCGTGGGTGAGGGCGTCTGCAAAGTAGGCGGAGAACTTCTCATACCGGTACCGTGACCTTGTCTCCATCGTTTTGGGCCTTATGTGCCGGGGCACCGGGACGCGGTAAATGCTCATCGATCTGTGGGTCGAAAAGGGGCCGCAGATATCCTCGAGTTCGCCGTTCTTTTCCAGGCCGATGACGATGTCCGGCGAAAGGAGGTCGAGCTTGTAGGTCTTGAGCACGATGGCGGGGGGGGAGGAGATGAACCCGGATGTGTCCGCCACAACCCTGTCGCAGGACAAAAGGGCCCGGTCGGTGATGATTTTTGCCCCGGCAAGACAGGGCAGGAGGTTTCCCTCCGGCGAGAGGGTACCGGTGAAGTACATATCCTCGATTTTTACACCGTCCCAGCCTTGAAACTCCTCGGGCGGCCTGCCCCACGACACGGTCGTGGGGGGCCCGATGTGCGACTGACCCACGTCCAGGTCGGCTATTCCCAGGTCGCAGGAGCCGAGCAGGGCTCGAACGATGCTCTCAACGAGGGTGGTCTTCCCCGAGTCGACGCCGCCTATCACCATGATGAGGCGGTTCGCGGGGGCGTGGACGGCATCGATCAGGCTTCTGTCCGAAAGGAAGGCCTCAAGTGCGCTCACCGTTCCCCCTTTTCCCCGCAGCTCGCATACGGGGATATTATAGATACTTTCTCTGGCCTTGGCGAAGGGGAAAGGGGGTGTGGAACGAGCCTTTCGTTTTTCGGGTTCGACAAAATTTGCTACACTAAAATTTATATGATGAAGTGGATGAAGAAATACCTCCCCGGGGAGCGGCTTGCCGTGCTTTCCTTCGACGGGCTGATGATGGCCAGGTCGGTGGCACCCTACCTGCGCCTCCTGCGGCTCATCGAGAGGAGCAGGTTCATAAAGGGCCTCCTGCTTCAGGTAGACAGCCCGGGGGGAAGCGCCGCGGCCTCCGAGATGCTCTATTTCTCGCTCAAGAGGCTTGCCGAAAAAAAAACCGTCTACTGTTACACCCTGATGGCCGCTTCGGGAGGGTACATGGTCGCCTGCGGGGCGAAGAGGATTTTTTCCCCTCACACGGGTCTTTTGGGAAGCATCGGCGTGCTCTCGGTCAAGCCGGTTCTAAAGGACGTGATGGAGAAGCTCGGGGTCAGGCTCGAGGTCATGAAGAAGGGCGCGAGCAAGGACATGTCCCTTTTTCACCGGGAGCTGACGGACGAGGAGAAGGCGAGGCTCGAGGAGCTCCACGATGACCTCTATCAGCGGTTCATCGACATCATCGTGGAGGGAAGGGGGCTCTCGCGGGAGAAGGTGAGCGAGATGGCAACGGGGGAGCTCTACTCGGCAAAAAAGTCCCTCGACTACGGGCTCATCGATGAGATTTCCGACATGGAGACCGCCCTCGATCGGCTGTCCGATACAACGGGGGTAAAGAAGGAAAACACCGTCTATCTCAAGGTGAGAAAACCTCTCATGAGGCAGTTCATGGCTTCCGGGATGGCAGCCGCCGTAGATGAGCTCTACAGCCTGCTCATTTCCGAGCACTACAGAAACCTCTACTGATTCAAAGGTGTTGGGAAATTATCGGAAGCGGGGAAACCATGAAACGGTGAAGGCCTATCTAAAATAGTGTGCGTTGGTTCTCACAGGAACATGATCAGGAGGGTAATTCACGATGAAATGGCTGATAAAAACGGAGAACGATTTGGCTGCACTCTTCCTTCGCATTTTACTGGGTGTCGTGATGTTTCCCCACGGGGCACAGAAGGCCCTCGGCTGGTACGGGGGGGGCGGTTTTTCCGGGACCATGGGGTTTTTCACCACCAAGATGGGGATCCCCTATGTCTTAGCGCTCCTCGTCATAGCGGCAGAGTTTCTGGGATCCCTGGGGCTTATCGCCGGTCTTCTCACGAGAGTTGCCGCCTTTGGAATTTTCAGCGTGATGGTTGGTGCCATCTATTTGGTGCACTGGAAGATCGGGTTTTTCATGAACTGGTTCGGGAAGAACCCCGGGGAGGGATACGAGTATCACCTCCTGGCTATTGCCATCGCCCTTGCGCTGATGATAAAGGGGGGAGGCGCGCTCTCGGTAGACAGGGCGATATCGAGGGAGTTCAGGTAAATCATACATCATGCTAATTTTTAGAGTTTGAGCAATAGATCTGAGATTCGATACCGGTTCATCGCCACCCACCGGTAGGCCCTGCCAAACAGTGAGCCAAGAAACGGAACTTTCCACAAGAGACTCAGGCCGGAACGCCTGCCGTTCACGTTCAGAATTTCGATGATGGCCCTGTCGCCGGCAAAAACTTTTCCATCAGGCGTTATCAGCTGGATGGCGGAAGAGCACTCCTCATCACCGATCTCGGGGTGGAGATTTTTCCTCTCTTCTGAATTGCAGGGGATGAGATGCAATCTGTCTTTTCCAATCAGCGTTACGATCCAGCCGACCGATTTTCTGCAAAGAGGGCAGGAATCGTCGAATATGAGGGTATGGTTCTTTCTTTCCAAAGCAGTCTCCCGCATTTATGTTTACAATCATAAGATGAAATATTGTTAGGAGCGGTGCAGCGAGGATCTCTGGAAAGACATGAGCGCAACTATTTCGCAACTATTTATGGTTTATTCGCGCGGGTGAACGTGGTGAAATGGTAGTGAGGATTTTCGTGAATTAAAGTGCTCACCCTTCACAGTCGGGGAAAAGGAGGAACGTCATGGGAAAGGCGGTTATCCTGGAGGCGGTGAGGACCCCCCTCGGGAAGAGGAACGGGATGCTCAGCTCTGTTCACCCCGTTGAGTTGCTGGCGCGTGTCCTCGGTGCTCTGGTGGACCGGTGCGGGGTGCCCCGGGGTCAGGTTGAGGATATCATCGTCGGGTGTGTCACCCAGACGGGTCAGCAGGGGGCGAACATCGCCCGCCTCTCGGCCCTGCTGGCGGGTTTTCCCGTCCAGGTTCCTGCCGTTTCCATCAACAGGATGTGCGGGTCGAGCCAGCAGGCCATCCACTTCGCCTCCCAGGCGATAGAGGCCGGTGACATGGACCTGGTGATCGCGGCGGGGGTGGAGAGCATGAGCAGGGTTCCCCTCGGCTCCGATTACGGCGAGTTCCACCCGGCCCTCATCGATAAGTACGGTCTCGTTCACCAGGGGATATCGGGGGAGATGATGGCGGAAAACTGGGATATACCGCGCGGGGACATGGACCTTTTTTCTTTCGAGAGCCACAGAAAAGCCGGCGAGGCGACGAAGAGGGGGATTTTCAGGGAAGAGATCGTTCCCGTCCGGGTTCCCGGCGAGGGAGACGGCGAGGTCGTCCTCGATACGGACGAGGGGATCCGTTTCGACACGTCTCTTTTGAAGCTCTCGTCACTGAAACCGGCCTTCAGGGAGGATGGCGTCATAACGGCGGGAAACTCAAGCCAGATAACCGACGGCGCCGCCGCGGTCCTTATCTCCTCAGAGAAAAAAGCGAAGGAGCTGGGTCTGAAGGGTAAGGCCAGGGTCCTCCATAAAGTTGTCGTGGGGAGCGACCCGGTGCTCATGCTCGACGGGCCCATTCCGGCAACCAGGAATATCCTGAAAAAAAGCGGCCTCTCACTCAATGATGTCGATGTCGTCGAGATAAACGAGGCTTTCGCCAGCGTCGTCCTTGCCTGGGCGAAGGAGCTTGACCCCGACATGGACAGGGTAAACCCCTGCGGGGGAGCCATCGCCCTGGGCCATCCGGTGGGGGCGAGCGGGGCACGGATCATGGCCACCCTTCTTTCCGGACTCGATAAGCGGGGCGGGACCCTGGGCCTTCAGACCATGTGCATCGGCCACGGCATGGCCACGGCCACGATCATAGAGAGGGTCTGAGGGCAATTTTTGATGGAAAGACCCCGTTTCTCTTCGGCCCGTTCCTTTTTTTTATTGGGGGTCCTTTCGTACAGGATAACGGTGAAGGTGTTACCACCGCGCTCGTTTTCCTCGAGTTCCTTCACGTTGATCGGGGCATCGGATGCTCCGAATTCTACCGTTCATTCAGATATCTGCCTGACTCCTCCAAGCGTAAAATTTTTACCTGTTCACAACCGGTGGCCGGACCGATAAAGGTAAATTTTCGAGAATGTAAGGGATCTTCTGGCGCAAATATTTAATCCTATTTAAAGTGTTCGATAAAAGCGGCTATCGCTTGAACCGATGGAGGGCGAGGCAAAGATTTGTGAAAGAGGTTTTATGGTATATAATTGCAAGAACGTAATTAATTCAAGGGCTTCGTATGTTCAGCTATCGCTCACAGAGTGACATTCCCCCCTTCTCGATGATCGTGGGGCACGAGCTGCTCAAAAAAGCGCTCATTTTCAACGCCATCGACCCGGGGATCGGGGGAGTGCTCATCCGCGGGGAGAAGGGAACGGGGAAGACGACGGCGGTCCGGTCGCTTGCCCAGGTACTTCCCGAGAAGGTAGTGGCCGTTGGATGCCGGTTCGGCTGTTTTCAGGGCGGCGATTACTGCCGGGAATGCACGGGCGGAAACGGGCGCTCCTACGAGCGCCGGCGCGTGGATGTGGTCGATCTTCCCCTGAACGCGAGCGAGGACCGCGTTCTGGGAAGCATCGACATCGAAAGCGTCATCCGCGATGGTGTGAAGCGATTCGATATAGGTGTTCTGGGGGCTGCCAACGGTAACGTTTTATACATCGACGAGGTGAACCTGCTGGACGATAACATCGTGGATATCCTGCTCGATGTTTCCGTGAGCGGCGTGAACCGTGTCCGCCGCGAGGGAGTGAGCTTCGACCACCCCTCCCGCTTCATCCTGGTGGGAAGCATGAACCCCGAGGAGGGGGAGATCAGGCCGCAGTTCCTCGACCGGTTCGGGCTCTCGGTTGAGGTGGGGGGTTTTTCCTCCCCCGATATGCGCCGCGAGGTGGTTGAGCGGGTTCTTCAATGGGATAAGGGTATCGGCGTGGGGAAGCTTCTTCGCGAGGACGAAGAGCTCCGGGGGAAGATCGAGGCCGCCCGGAGGCTTCTCCCCCATGTCTGGGTGGATGACAGTGACATCGAGCGGGTGTGCGAGATTACATCGGGCCTTCACCTCTACGGTCTGCGGGGAGACATCATACTCATGAAGGTCGCCAGGGCCTCGAGCGCCTATCGCGGAAAGGACGAGATAGATTCCGAGGGGCTCGCCGACGGCTTCCGCCTCGCGCTTCCTCACCGGCTGAAGATGGAGACGGTGAAGAAGGATACGATCGAGAAGCTCAGAAGCATCTTCGAAGCGGACGGTGGAGGGGGGGATTCGGAACCGCATGCCATCACGAATTACCTCAGGTCGGGAGCTTCGGGGCACACGATGATCCTCTTCTACAAGGATGAGGTGGGCAAGGTGAGCGAGAAGAGAGAGCCAATAGAGAAGAAGCCCAAAAAGGAAGGCAGAGCAACGGGGGGCCGGGATGGTTCCTCGAGGGACAAATACAAGGTCAGGAGCTGCGATAATCCCAACTGTGATCTCTGCCAGGGGTACGTGGACTCCCGGGAATTCGACCCCGAGGAGGAGTTCAACCCCAGGTTCTTCAAATCGGCGAAAGACAGGATATTCAGGCGGAGGACGGGTAAGCGGAGCGTGACCAGGACGGACAGCCCTCCCGGGCGTTACGTGAGCTCCACGGAAAGGAAGGGCGGAAAGGTTGCCATCGATGCGACGATCAGGGCGGCAGCCTCATATGACGGAAGGGGGGGCGGAAAGTTTTCCGTAAGGCCCCAGGACCTGATGTACAAGCAGTATGAGAACAAAACGGGAAACCTCATACTCTTTCTCCTCGATGCCAGCTCATCCATCGAGACGCAGCAGAAGATCGGTTTCCTCAAGAGCACGGTTCTGTCGGTGCTCAAAGAGGCCTACATACGACGCGATAAAGTAGCGATAATCTCGTTCAGGGATCATTTTGCCGAGGTCATTCTCGAGCCGACGGGATCTATCCAGAAGGCGATGAGGATGATGGAAAACATAAGGTCGGGTGGAACCACCCCCCTCTCTATCGGGCTCTACGCTGCAATGAAAATGATGGAGAAGGAGAAGAGAAAGTCGAAGGAAAACCCGCCCTACATGATCCTGATCACCGACGGAAATGCCAACATATCAGCTTTCGGAAACGACCCCTTCGTGGAATCTGTGCAGCTGTCCCGGAAAATAAAGGAGATGGGCGTCACCTCCTGCGTCGTCGATGTTGCCAGAATGAACCTTGCCATGGATGCAGTGAGAAGGGCTCTGGAGGGCTGGGAGGTGAAAAGGGGTTCCTCCGATATCTTCTACAGCGGCCAATCCAAGATGCTCGCCGAGGCCCTCGGGGGAGAGTATCTGTCTCTTGGCGAGCTGATCCGGGAGACGCAGGTCGAGCTCTTGAAAGGCGGCCACCGGATCGTGTGAGGAGATTGCCATGTCTATGAAAAAAATTCTCGAAAGGTACGGTGATTTCGGGTCGGGGGGCCGGGTAATATTTATCGGGGGCAAACCGATGTCCATCAGGAGGGTGATGAGGAAGCTGGATCTGCTCCGGGAAGAGATCGGCCCCGTCGACTGCGGGAGCGTTGCCGATGAGCGCTACTTCGTGCGGTTTATCGACCTGGATGACCGGACCATAGCGGTCTTTGAGTTCGACTTGAATTACAAGGTGGTGGGGGAGGTCCGCTCGGATCTCTTGGAGTGGATGGGAGACGATTATTTTCGGGCAAAGTGGCGGGTGTATTGCCCGGCCGGAGGGGAGGAATGGCTGGGCCGAAACATGGCCAAATTTAAGAGATAAAAATAATAGATTGCCTTTGCAATGCGGAATTCGGAAATCGGAATTCGGAATGAAATCATAAAAACCAGATTCAATTTTGGTTTATTATTCCACACTCCGCATTCCGCGTTCCGAATTGCAGTTGTTTAGATATTCGACTGTCGATAAGGAG
>JABAOF010013567.1_pt3 | contig 12420 bp, 6 predicted proteins | sample 7062171 | NCBI WGS metagenome assembly JABAOF01 (sample SAMN14538628, study PRJNA623070) | marine sediment metagenome | biome: marine biome [ENVO:00000428]; feature: marine pelagic biome [ENVO:01000023]; material: deep marine sediment [ENVO:00002113] | place: India: Gulf of Khambhat ... | reverse complement strand
ATCCCCAGCGGCGGGACTGCGCCCTACACCTACCTGTGGAGTACCGGATCGATGAATCAATGTATCACTGTGGGTGAGGCCGGTACCTACTCAGTTTTGGTGACGGATGCAGAAGGTTGTACCACCAGCTGTGAGGCTACCCTGACAGTTGAGCCGTGTGGCTGCACTTTCACCATGGGCGGATGGGGCGCCCCGTGTCCAGAAGATCAGCAGGGCGACCCTTACTCTACACAGCCCGGCTGCATCCGTGATCACTATTTCTCTCAGGTATTCCCTAACGGAGTAATCATAGGTGACCCGGCCGGACCGAGTCTGGCGGGCGCGGGATCAATGGATCAGCCATCCGGTCAGAGCTTAACATTTGGCCAGGCAGGTTCGGGCGAGCAGGATGCCCAGGTTTCATCCCCGGACCTGGCGGGCTCCTTCGTGACTAGTGAGTGGTTCGCAGCACTCTGGACCACTGCAAGTGCGGTGGAGGCGTTCTTGCCTGCCGGAGAGACACCCGGAGTTTTGACCGCTGATTTGACCAATCCTATTTCAACCCCTGCTGGCGTTCTGGCTGGTCAGATTCTGGCTTTACGCCTGAATGTTGAGTACACCTGTGCTGGCATATTTGATTCCGTGGGCCTTATACCAGGAGACTACTGCTACGGCAACTTCATCATCACTGAGGACTGCGGCTACAGCAAATTTACCGGTATGAGCGTGAATACCTTCCTGGCCATCGCCGATTCAGCCGTTGGAGGCCTTGACGTACTGGGCAGTTATGGGGCAACTCTTTCTGACTTGAACAAGACGGCTACCTGCTTGAACCAGCTCTTTGATGACTGTGACCCATATGCCCCTGTAACCTGGTTGCCGACCGGCGCTGGTGCAAAAGTTGCTGCAGACCAAGGAGACGCGTCCGGAACCTTACCCAAGGAGTTCTCGCTCTCGCAGAACTATCCCAATCCGTTCAACCCTGTCTGCAACATCAGCTATGCTCTACCAACCGACTGTCAGGTAAGGCTCACTGTTTTCAATATCCTCGGACAGAAGGTGAGAGATTTGGTTGATGAGCACCAGAGTGCCGGATATAAATCGATCCAATGGGATGGAATGGACGATCGAGGTCGGGAATTGACAACCGGAATCTACTTCTACCGGCTGCAGGCGGGAGATTTCGTGCAGTCCAAGAAGATGGTGCTTATAAAGTAATCAATCTAAATTCCCCGCACCAAAAGCCCTCCAATCTCCGGATTGGGGGGCTTTTTCTTTGCCCGCAGAGCGCTTTGGAGTCAAAAGTCCCTCACAAACATCTCAGCCGCATCCTAGAGAGTGTGCTGACATCCGCAAATAGAGGTTTTGCGGCTTTTGCACCCCAAAATCCCGTCCACCGGTTCTTAGAGAATGTGAGCCAACATACAGTCAATCGGTTTTTGTTAGGTTAGAGCCCACCCAGAGTCAGTTTCTCTGAAGGCATTCATACATCCGTGGGTCGTGGCGAAATCATCTCTATAACCCCGGATGGTGTGCTAATATTGAACAGCCGCTTAGCAGAAGAAGTCGATTACTATAAGTTTTTTTCTTGACAAAAGGATGAAGGTTTGGTACCCTACAAACAGGTTATTCCTCTTATTCCGGTGTCTATTGAAGGATTGTCTTGTGCCAGGACTCCTTCAGATTGACGTCCCGGTCGGGAGGTGATGTCACGGATCAACATGCTAGATGCCAAGAGTCAATGAGCTGATTCGTTCGTAGAATGGGGAATTAGGGGAAAACATTGGCTGTTTTACAGAAAGGAGGGAAGCATGGATCATTGATCCAGAGGGGGTAGTTAACGGGTTCGGGGTGGGCTCATGGACGAACGCCTTCCTGACTCACATTTCAATCTTCAAAGCCTCAAGGCAGGAGGGAATGACCCATGTTAGCATGCAAGAACAATTCTGTCTTCAAAGCGGTGATATTTGTGCTGGCGGTGCTCTTTACGCTCGGCTTGACGAGCGCTGCGTTTGCGGGCAAGCCAGCAGCTAATCTCGATCAGATCAGGAATGGCCCTTACGATGATCCGTGGGATCCTGGCCACTGGGTGAACGGGAACGCCGGTAAGCAAAACGCGCATTACGTGGAGAAGTGGTCCATAGGCTACCGGGTGGTGATGACCGATCTCCCCACCGGTGTGCCAATCCATCTGACCCTCGGATATGATATCAAGCACAGCAGCAAGCATGCCATCGACTATCTCACCCATTTCCAGCGTCTCCACGATCCGTCGCATGAGGATGCTTTCGGACACCCTGAAGAAACCATAGACCCAACCATTGGAGTCCCGGGGGTCTCCGGGCCGGCTACCAGTACGTTTCCGATCCCTCCCCCAAGCTCGGCAGGTTCACCGGTGCCCGGCCAGCCTACCAACAGCTTCAACGCGCTGCCTGCTTCAGAGAGAGTGATGTCGCTCTGGAACGGCACGATCACCGGTGTTGCGTATGATCCCCCGGAAGGTAACCTAGCCGTTGCCAAGTCAGAAACGCGTATTGTGGTATCCTTCACCGCTACCAGTGCGACTGCAGTACTCGCGTGGGGTGGTCACATCGCCAGCAGGGATGATTGGGGTTTCGCGGCCGACGGTACTCCCAGATCGGCGGGCGGGATTAATGGGTCTCCTTATCACATGCGATTGAAAGACTGGAATCTCAACAATCTCGGCAACCAGGATCGGTCGCTGTCTGCCACAGCCGTCTATGCGCGGCCTCCGCAGTGTAGTTGCCCGGAACCCGATATCGTGTGTGTCGGCGGCGATGTGTCCTTCACAGTAACCGTGGACGGCGGTACACCACCATACTCGTACGCCTGGTGGAAGACTTCTAATCCTGGTGATATTCTCTCCACTAGCGCGACTCTCACAATATTAAATGCAACATTAGCCCATGATGGAGAATACATGGTGGTGGCAACTGACGCTGCCGCCTTGGCGTGCAGTTGCCGTGTGACTCTGACGGTGACTGAGGGTCCCACCTGCTTGGTCGAACCGCCCAGTGCGATGGTCTTCCACTGCGATTCCCAGACGTTCTGTGTGATCCCGGATGGTGGGACTGCTCCCTTTACCTATCGGTGGAGCACGGGAGAGATCACAGAGTGCATCACGGTGAGTCCTCCGCCAGGCTCGCATGCATATTCAGTTGTGGTGGAGGACGCTGAGGGTTGCACCACCAGTTGTCGAGCCACCTTGGTAGCGACATCCTGCGGCCTCTACTGTACCTTAACCATGTTTGAGTGGGGCTCTGAGTGTCCCGCAGATCAGCAGGGCGACCCTATGTCTACGGAGCCAGGATGCATCCGTGATCACTATTTCTCGGATGTGTTCCCGGAAGGAGTGGTGATAGGTGACCCGGAAGGCCCAGGCAGTGGCACCAATTGGTACGCGGCACTCTGGACCAGTGCAAGTGCGGTGGAGGCGTTCCTGTCGGCTGATGGAACACCCGGAGTTTTGACCGCAGATTTAACTGACCCTGTTTCAACTCCTGCCGGTGAGCTGGCTGGTCAGATTTTGGCTTTGCGTTTGAATGTTGGCTACTCCTGTGGCTGCATATTTGACAACCTGGACCTCTTACCCCAAGTTGCCTGCTACGGTTACTTTGGCATTCCTGATGCCTGTGGCAACGGCAAATTTGATGGGATCACCGTGAATCGCTTTCTAGCCATCGCCGATTCAGCCGTTGGAGGTCTTGACGTACTGGGCAGCTATGGAGCCACTCTTTCTGACCTCAACTTGACAGCTGCCTGCGTGAACGAGCTGTACGACGATTGCGACCCGTTTGCGAGTGGGGCCAGGAATGCGGCGGGTGCTGGTGCAAAACCTTCGCACGAGCAAGGAGACGTACAGGTAACAGTGCCGGAAAAGCTCTCGCTCTCGCAGAACTATCCCAATCCATTCAATCCCATATGTAACATCAACTATGCTCTCCCCACCGACTGCGAGGTGACGCTTGCTGTCTATAACATCCTTGGACAGAAAGTTAGAGTTCTGGTTGATGAATACCAGAGCGCTGGACACAAGTCAGTTGAATGGGACGGAAAGGACGACCGAGGTCGGGAGTTGACAACCGGAATCTACTTCTACCGGCTGCAGGCGGGAGATTTCGTCCAGTCCAAGAAGATGGTGCTTATAAAGTAGTCAATCGAAATTCCCCGCACCAAAAGCCCTCCAATCTCCGGATTGGGGGGCTTTTTCTTTGCAGTGGAGTGTCTTGACGTTGACAATGAATGGGAAGAACGGCTGCCCATACCCTTTTGGAGTCCCTCTCAGGCTCCGCAGGCCAAAGCCCGTGTCCACCGCGCAATTTTCTTTTGACCGGGGATAAGGGGTCATAGCAAAAAAAGGGACGCCTATCAACCTGCTCGGCGGTCAGGATAGGCGTCCGGTACTTTTCCGTTAAAGGGATGTTTTGGACTAAAACTCGGTCTTACCCGTAAATTTGAACTTGTCCATGAGCATGGCCGGAGCCAGGATGCAGCCAACGTCTTCCCACCAGGAGGCAACGATCTTCCTCTCCTTGGAGATCTGCAGAACATTGGAAAATGCTTTAAGCATGCTCTCGGTGAAGCGCAAGTTCTTGATTCCGTGTTTGACCTTTCCATCCTCTACCGAAAAGGTCCCGTCTCTGGTCATTCCGGTCAAAAGCGCATTGGTCGTATCCAGGAATCCGTTTATGTAATGAAACCTGGTTATCAGAATTCCTCTTTCCATCGACTCTATCATCTTGTTCAGAGAGGAGTCTCCACCTTGGATGAAAAGGTTCAATGCCAGACCTCCTTCAGCGCTGCCCGGGGTGAAGGCATGACCAGTTGATTTCTTCCCCTCTTTTTGAGCGGAAATGGAGTCGTAGACCACACCTCTGGCCACGCCTTTTTCGATCAGGCTAACCCTTTGCTTGGGAACTCCCTCAAAGTCGAAGGGAAAGGCAATTCCGCTCTCATCAAGACCGTTATCGTACATGGTGACGTTATCTCCCATGATCTTCTTTCCGATCCGGTTGGACATAAAGCTGGTCCCCTCCTGGAAGGCTTTACACCCAAACCCAATGTAATTCATCCACTCCACCAAAGCCGCCACCGCCGAGGGTTCCAGTATTACCTGATAGTCCCCGGGTTCCACTTCCTCTGGATCTTTGCTGTCCACGCATTTCTTGATGGCAACATCTGCCAGACTATCCACATCGATCTGGTTCGCGTCTCTGGTGAACTGATCTGAGAAGCCAGAGCTGTTATCTCCCATCACTATCAGATTCAGGTAAGCTGCAGTGAGGGGTTGATAGCAGGCAACTCCGTTGCTATTGACCACCGCTATCTCCGAATCACCCGTGGAAAAAGACCCCGCACAGCTAAGCCGCAAAGCTCTTGCTCTGTCAAAGATCTTTTTGACAGCCTCCGCCCTTTGTGCAGGGGAGAATTGGACGGTCTTCTCAAAATAGGTGTTGACTGAGGGAGCATCCTGCTTGGGGGGAAGGCCGGGAAAATGGGGATTTTCCTTTTGGTTTCCGGCGATCTCCGAGGCATCCTTGAGCCCTTTTTCAAGGTCTTCCTTGACAAAAGAATTGGTCGATGCCACCCCGATCTTTTTTCCCAACGCCGTCCGAAAATACACCCGGCTATTCCGCTCGGAGACGTTTTGATGGATGGTGGAGTTGGCGAAGCGGGTGAGCCCGCTTTCGCCGCCGATGTAAACCGCCTCGGTCTCATCTGCCTCTGACTTAGCTAGAACCGAGCTCAACAAGCTCAGAATGTTGTCTTTTCCTATCATTTGCTTACTCCCACTTTGACTTTGCGAAATCTGGTCGGTGAGGTTCCGTGTGCCACGTGCATGGTTTGCATGGGCTCACCTTTTCCACAGTTGGACACTCCCCAGATATGCCAGTGCTTGCGGCTGCACACTGCATCACAGCTATTCCAGAATTGGGGAGTGATACCGGTATAGGTGGCGTTTTTGAACATCTTTCCCAATCTGCCGTTTTTGATCTCCCATGCCGCCTCCACCCCGAATTGGAAATTGAGTCTTTTATCATCTATGCTCCATACCTTGTTGGTGTCTAAAAACAATCCCTCTTTGGTGTCGCGAATAAGGTCCTCTAATTCCCATTCCCCCGGTTCCAGGTTGATGTTGGTCATCCGAATCAACGGAATTCGATTCCACCCGTCTGCCCGCATGGTGCCGTTGCTTCGTTGGTTCACGACGGCCGCCGTCTCGCGGGAGGTCTGATACCCGACGAAAAGACCTTCTTTTACCAGATAAGCCCGTTGAGCCCTAACTCCTTCATCGTCGTATCCAAAACTGCCTAACCCTCCCGGCATGGTGGCGTCCGCCACTATGGTAACCTTCTCCGAGCCATACTGGAGCTTGTTCAGCTTGTCTGTGGTCATGAAGCTGCCGCCGGCTAAGCTCACCTCCGTTCCCAAGACGCGATCCAGTTCAGTCGGGTGGCCGCAGGATTCATGCACCTGAAGTGCCATCTGATTGCTGGCGATGATGATGGTGGTCTCCATTTCAGGCAGAGACGCAGCAGAAAGCAGACCAACCGCCTCCTCTCTTATTCTTTCAGCATTCTGCAGAAGTTTCATCTCCTCCACGAACTCATAACCTTTGGAGGCATAATCTCCCCCGTGAGAATTGGGGTAAGAGCGCTTTTGCGCATCAGAGCCCTCCACCGCGGTGGCGACGATCCCAGCCCCGCTCTCCACTACCGATTGTTCTATAAAAGCTCCTTCCGTGGAGGAAAATATCTTGTCCGTCTTAAAGAACTGCATAGAACCTTCCGCGACCTTTATTTTTGCATTCTTACGCATGATGTCGCATGCATCCAGAAGAAGCCCAATCTTCTTATCCATGGGAACCCCAAGAGGATCAATATCATAACTGCTCTTATGTGCATCCTGAACTACCTCTGTGGGGGTCAGCTTAACATCCTCTTTTTTAGCCACAGCAGAAGCTTGAGCAATCTCAATGGCGGCGTCAGCCACTCTCCTCATCTCTTCAAGGGTGAGAACAGAGGAGGCGGCAAAGCCCCAGGCTCCATCCTTGATAACCCTGATGCCGAATCCCTGGTCATCATTGCGAGACAGAGCCTCCACATTTCCATTCTTTACCTTGATATCTTCGGTGGACTTTTTCTGATGCCGGATGTCCGCGTAGTCAACTTTCTTTTTGAGATAGTCGATGATCTCCTTGATTTTATTCTTCAAGACCTCCTCCTTTCAACCAAGCAACTTGTCTCCCGGCGCTTGCACTCAAACAAGAGATTACTAAATTAAATCCTCCTTACACCGTTTGTCAAGCACAATAACCGCAGCGTTTCTTGAGAAAGTTTGGCTGGACTGTGTATCTGAATCTGGTGATAGGAGCCAGTTCAGACTCAGATGCCGCAGGATTTTTCAAGCGCACAGAGGATGACAAAAACTAAGAAACGCAAAACCATGTAGAAATCCAGAACTTTTTGCTGAGCCAGCCCGTAATAGGGTGCTGAGTGTTCTCATGCGGGTGTCGCTTGATAAGGCTAACGAGGCTGAGCCGATGGATTCTAAAAAAGTTAAAAAAGTAGTTGACAAGAGAATTGCTTTGTCTTATACTGGCTGAAAATTTCAAGGAAAGGGAGATTATTGGTTAGCGCAGATGTGCAAAAAACAAAAAGCCCGGTATCAGGAAGGGGGTGAGAAGGCTTAGCTTAGAGAAGTAAAAGAGGTGCGTATTCCAAACTTAACCATAAAGGTCAAACTAGAGGAGGGAAGGCGATGAAAAAGCTGTGTTTCTTTCTCGCCGTATCAGTTTTTGCGGCAGGTGCCGCTTACGGGATGGACATGTCCAATCATGTCGGATTCGGCGCCTGGGGCGGCGGGATAATGCCCTTGAACGGCAGCTTCAATGCTGACAACAATATTTCCGACATGGTGGGCTTCTTCGGATTCCCTGCGATGGAGATAAAATATGTGGTCATGGACAGGGTCGCCGTGGGAATCAATGGAGGCTACGGGTACATGCCCCTCAAGGACGAGAAAAAGCCGTTAGGTCTGGAGGATGCCACCCCGGCCTTCAACATACCCTACGTCACGGTCAATGGCACTTTCAACTTCGGCCCTATGATGAAAGCCGAGGACAATAAGCTTAATCCTTTCATCACCGCTGGTCCCGGGGTATATTTTTGGTATTTCTCCCGAAATGAGAGGACCGACAAGCTTTTTGCAGGCGAGGTACTCACCGGGGGAACACCCGAAGAGGAGATCAAGGCAACCAGCTTCGGCTTCAATGCCGGGGGCGGCGTGGAATATTTCGCCGCTGAGAAGGTGGCCGTGTTTGGAAGGGTCAACTACCACATGCTGATGACAAAGGACGAGGACAAGTTTGGCGAGGATTTTGGCAGCCACGGATTCTTGACCTTCGGCGCCGGAGTTACCTACTACTTGTTTGCTGGAAGCGAGTAGTCCTTCATTTGTTTTTACTACCCCACCCGAGGGACTGATCTCTCTCGGGTGGGGTTTGACTGTCACCAGAAAGACTTCACGCCTCACCGCAAGCTTCACTGCCCGAGAGATCGGGAGATTTTTGAGACCAAGGACGAATTTAACAGGAGAAGAAGGAATCGCTTTGCTCACCGATTCCTGTCGAGAGAGGAGTCCGATAGGGGAAAGGTACGTCTTTTTGCGATGCTTATCGCACTGGCAGCGTTGTTGCTGAGTGTACGCGCGCAGGCCTGAGACGACCGGCGCAAGGGATTTTTGCTGGGCTTCGGCATCGGACCCGGTTTCACGTCATTTACCCAGACGATCCAGGTTGGTGGCCTTTCCACCGAATCGCCTCGCGTGGACAAGATGGCTGTAATCACCGATTTCAAGATCGGTTATGCACCGGATAACTCTTGGGCGCTTTATTATACCAGCAAGGTGTCCTGGTTCGGAATGGAGAACGCACTCGGCGATCGGGTTACGGTGGCCAATGGGTTGGGGGCAGTGGCCGTCTCCTACTGGCTCAAGCCTCTGGCTCCCTCGCCATTCCTGGCCGCAGGTTTCGGGTATTCCACCTGGTTACTGCCCTTTGAGGATGAGCGGCCGGACACCTGGATGGGAATGGGTCTGTTCGCAGGCGGAGGGTATGAATTCTCCAAACACGCGAGCCTGGAGGCTTACCTGTCCTGGGGTAAGCCGGAAGATCAAGAATTCGGAGTCGAGGTGAGTTCGGACGCCCTGTCGTTCATGATTACCATCAATTACCTTGGCTACTGACACCATGCGCGCCTGATCGTTTGTCAGCTGGATTGCTGACCTTTACTTAGGACCAACCGCTTGGACGGGTTGGCTAAGTTCCTAAATGGCGACCTGCGCGGAGGAATCAGCGCTTTTATCCGGCTTCGCGTGAGACCATTGAAGGGAGTCTTGATGGCTCCGGGTGCGATGCCTGTGTCACTTAAGGGTTTGCTTAAGAGCAAGTTAGAAGTCTGTTCGTTTGTAAGGCCGTCTTCAGGCTTTCATTTCTCCAGATCCTGCCGATAATCCTCAAATAGTGACAAACAACCAGAAGTTATCCGTAATATAAAGTTATTGGAGTGGCGACGCAACCTGCCGGGTCGCATCGGACTTGACAAGGATACAGGGTTTTAGTATTATGTTAATGAAAGGCGAATAGAGGTATAACACCCGCACTTAACCCCGGAGGAAACAGGCTGATGCGTTTAAACGATTTGCCTAAACATTATGACCCCAAACTCACCGAGGACAAGTGGTATCAGTTTTGGCTCGACAAGGGATTCTTTCGTGCGGAGCCGAAGACCACCAAGAAGACTTTCAGCGTGGTCATACCGCCGCCCAACGTCACCGACGTGCTTCATCTGGGGCATGCGCTGAACAACACCTTGCAGGATATTCTGATAAGATGGAAGAGGATGCAGGGCTACGAGGCGGAGTGGCTTCCGGGCACGGATCACGCCGGAATCGCGACCCAGGTGATACTGGAGAAGAGTCTGGCCAAACAGGGCACCTCCAAGGAGAAGTTGGGCAGGGACAAATTCGTTCAACTCGCCTGGGAGTGGAAGCAGAAAAACGGAGACGCCATACTGAATCAGCTCAAGAGAATCGGCTGCTCCTGTGACTGGGATAGAACCAGATTCACCCTGGACGAGGGACTTTCTGAGGCGGTGCTGGACGTCTTCGTGCATCTTTATAATAAGGGACTGATCTACCGGGGAAAGCGGATCATCAACTGGTGTCCCCGCTGCCAAACCTCCATTTCGGACGACGAGACCGAGAGGGAAGAGAAGGATGGATCGCTGTGGTACATAAGATATAAGCTCAAAGGTTCGGATGAATACATCAGCGTGGCCACCACCCGACCCGAGACCATGCTGGGTGATACTGCGGTGGCAGTCAATCCCGATGATAAGAGATTTAAGAAGCTTTTGGGCAAATCAGCCATCCTGCCCATTCTGGACCGGGAGATCAAGATCGTGGCTGACGATTTTGTGGACCCGGAATTCGGAACCGGGATGGTCAAGGTCACCCCGGCCCACGACCCCAACGATTTCGAGATAGGGCAAAGGCACAATCTGGAACAGATCAACGTGATGAATCCCGATGGGAGCATGAATGAAAATGCTGGCAAGTTCGCCGGAATGGACAGATATGCCTGCAGGCAGGCTTTGGTTGCTGAGCTTAAGAAGAAAAAGCTCTTGGAAAAAACAGAGCCGTACAAGGTGCCGGTAGCCTTATGTTATCGCTGCGATACTGAAATCGAGCCTTATCTCTCCGAGCAGTGGTTCGTAAAGATGAAACCTCTGGCCGGGCCCGCCACCGAGGCGGTAAAGACCGGCAAGGTCAGATTCTACCCCGAACGTTGGGCCAAGACTTACATGCACTGGATGGAGAATATCAGGGATTGGTGCATTTCCCGTCAGCTGTGGTGGGGGCACCGCATTCCAGTTTGGTATTGCCAGGATTGTGATCAGGTCGTGGTTTCGAAAACCGCTCCGACTGAGTGCACCAAATGCAAAGGCAACAATCTAAAGCAGGATGAGGACGTACTGGACACCTGGTTCTCTTCCTGGCTGTGGCCTTTCTCCACCTTCGGCTGGCCCAAAAAGACTCCAGAGCTTGACAGATTTTATCCCACCAAGGCGCTTTTCACTGCCTCTGAGATCATCTTCCTGTGGGTGGCGCGGATGGTAATGGCGGGGTACGAGTTCATGGGAGAAGAGCCTTTCTCCGATGTATACATTCATGGAACGGTTCGGGATGAGTACGGAGTGAAGATGAGCAAATCCCTGGGCAACGGGATCGATCCTCTGGAGATAATCGATGAATATGGAGCCGACGCACTCAGAACCACCATGATGCTGGTCACCCCGGAAGGACAGGATACGTTGATAGCCAAACGGACTTTCAAGGTGGGTCAGCATTTTGCCAATAAGCTGTGGAACGTGTCCAAATTCGTGATGGCCAATCTGTCGGGCGAATTTGCTCCCCAAGCCGAATCTCGTTTGGAAGAAGGCGAGACCAAGCTTGAGGACCGGTGGATTCTGAGCCGGTTGAATCGCACGGTCAGTGAGGTCAGCGACCTGATGACCAACTACAGATTCAACAGTGCAGTGAAGGCCCTGTACGACTTTATATGGCACGATTTCTGCGACTGGTACGTGGAGATGATAAAGCCAAGGCTCAGTCTGCCAGAGGGAGACAAGGACAGACAAGCGGCCGAGAAGGTGGCTCATCTGGTACTCAATCATATATTGCGCCTGCTCCATCCCTTTGCTCCATTCGTAACTGAGGAAATCTGGAATCATCTGTACTTTGGGAGAGCGGGCGGTGAGTTTCCATCGGTCTCGAGCCAGAAATGGCCTGAGTGTCAGAAGGAACTGGTCGACGAGGACCTCGAGGAGACCTTAAACAGGGTACAGGATGTGGTGACCTCCATCAGAAACATCCGATCGGAGATGAACGTGCCTCCGGCCAAAAAGGCGGACGTTTTGATCAGAGTGGATAACAAAGCTTTGCAGAAGATATTGGAAGAGAACAAAAATCATATCCTGAATCTGGGCCAGGTAGAGGATCTCACAATAGACATGAAGATAAGCAAGCCGGATCATGCTGCCAGCGCGGTCATAAGAGAGGCGGAGATATTCATTCCCCTGGAAGGCTTAATCGATTTAGAACAGGAGCGGATGAGGTTGGAAAAAGAGATCTCCAGAGTCACCCAGCTTCTGGAGAAGACGAATAGAAAGCTCTCCAACGAGGACTTTCTCAGAAGGGCACCCAAAGAAATAATTGAAAAGGAAAAGGCCAGAAGACAAGACTATCGCACTATGGTGGAGAAGTTAAACAAAAACTTGGAGGGGATTGTGGGCTGGTGACGGCCCGGTTGTCTTTTTTTCCTGCGGTAAGATACGGCCGGATTGCCACATGGGGAAA
>JABAOF010019315.1_pt3 | contig 12423 bp, 13 predicted proteins | sample 7062171 | NCBI WGS metagenome assembly JABAOF01 (sample SAMN14538628, study PRJNA623070) | marine sediment metagenome | biome: marine biome [ENVO:00000428]; feature: marine pelagic biome [ENVO:01000023]; material: deep marine sediment [ENVO:00002113] | place: India: Gulf of Khambhat ... | reverse complement strand
GGGTTCGAATCCCGTTGTCCGCTCTTTTTTTTCGAAATCTAACTGTTTTTCGCTTGAGCCTCAATGCTCCCCGAAATTTTTAATTTATACTGGTGGGTAAGATATTGAAGTGACACCGATAAAAAGGAGGAGGATTAAACATTTTCTTTGATTGAGTTCATACAATTTGACTGAGTTCATACAATCTTTTCAATAAATATGCCTGATCATCTCTTAGTTGAGGTTTTGAATGTTTTTCGGTCTTATATATAATATGTTGATAGACATACATACTGAAACGAGAATTATCAAATGAACTTAAAGAATCATAGTGGCGGCTGGAGCCTGATTGTGGATAAAGATCCACTCAAAGGTTCGATGAATATGGCTGTCGATGACTATCTTTTCCAGTCTCTCAGTAAGGAACCTCAGACCTATCTTCGCTTTTACACCTGGGTAAGGCCCACGGTCTCTCTAGGCTATTCCCAGAGAATATTCAAGGTGGCAGACGTCGAATATTGCAGGAAAAATGGAATAGATATTGTCAGAAGGATGACTGGAGGGAAGTTAGTTCTGCATCATAAAGAAGTGACTTATTCTTTATGCTCTTCAGACAATGAAACATTCAGCATCAATGTTGCAGAATCGTACAAGCTGATCTCCCAAGCTTTGATGCGAGGATTAGAAAAGATGGGATTAAAGCCTTATCTGGCCGATTCCCCTCCAGATTCTTACGCCAAGGGCAATTTACCTTGTTTCTCTTATCCAGCACGAAACGAGATTGAAGTTTTAGGAAAAAAAATAGTAGGCAGTGCTCAAAAAAGAGTCGGCCCTAGGTTTATTCAACATGGGTCTATCCCTCTTGAAGAAGATGGAGGCCTGTTGCAGTCGATCTCGTTCCTGGACGGAAAAGATAGTGAAATTCGCCTCATTTCTTTATCTCAAGCCCTTGGAACAGAGGTGAGCTTTGATTGGACAGTTAAACGTTTGCAGGAAGGATTTGCTGAATTTTTTGGAGTCGTCCTCAAGCCAAAATTATTTAGTGAAAAAGAAATAGAGGCTATTCGCAAAATCCAAGAAGAAAAATACGAGAATAAAGCTTGGACTTTTCTAAGAAAATAAATCTATATTTTGTTCTCTGCAATCATATAAGTCATCGGTTTGAATTCAGCTATATTGAACTAAAATCTCGCCAAGTCTATCAAGCATCTTTTTTTCCGTTATGCCCAATAATATGGGAGGTCATCTAACAAAGCCGATTTCCGTCCATCCTCGCCAAAATCCCCCCGCCCTCCACCATGTGCTTCGGATGGACGGAAATCGCCGATACATTAAATAGCATTATTATGTAGTTTCCCTAATCACGGAAAAAAGATGCTTACCCAAGTCTAACTCAAATTGGAAATATTTTCGATTTTGTGATAGAAATATATCGAAATAAACAACAATCGGTCAGGCCAGGCGTTTGTGAAAACTGTTTGAAGGTTGAGCGGGGAGGATTTCTCTCCAACTCACAGCCAGCTCTTGCTTGTTGATTTTTTTTATCCTAAATGATAGTATTTTTTCTCCAGAGAGGGAATCCTGAAGATGAATGAAATTGATGAGCTCTTAAAACTTGATGACCAGAACTTGCCCGAAATGCGGTCTCTCCTTTTTGATGACTTGCACCAGAATGTCTTGAAAAATCTCTATCTTGAACTAGGAACTGGCCCTGTTCTCTATCTTCTCTCGCCCTCTTATTCTGTTGTCAATCCCACTCCAAACGAGACGATCAATGATTTCATCACTAAAAAAGAAAATATTCTCAATTACCTCAAAGAGTATATTGTCCAGAATCTGGCTGTTTATTCTGTTCTTTTGGATGTCAACAGCTACTTCATCGAGCAAAACAATTATCTGGTTCTGGCCAGATTAAGAGAAAGAGATTCAGGTGGCAGGCGTTACGAGATCAAATTTTACACCCATTCTCCCAGGGAATTGCTGACTCAGTACAAGGACAAAATTTATATCGGACGAGATTTTATCGACTTGTTTCACTTTAGAAGGAAATATCTAGGGGCTAAAGAATTAATCGTTTCCCTTAAAGATCAATATGAGACCCTTCTTGATAAGGCAGAGGATAAGCTAAAAAAACCGCTCGAGTATAAGTCCTTTTTCCAGGAGATCAAGGAGTATGTGAACGAGCTGCGCAGTGAAAGCCTCAACATACTTCAAATGCTTCCCCCCTACCTCGATTTGGATAAATTAGAGGCAAAGGATTTGATTGAGATCAACGCCCAATACCGCACTATCAATCATTACTTGATTGAACTCAATGATGAAGTGGCTGAATTCGAAAATCTTCTGCATTATAAGAAAGAAACGGATTTTGTCCGCTACGTAACAAAATATAAAAAAGACTTATCTAACCTCATTTCTTATTTCAACATCAAAATCAATGGCTGTTTATCTGAGAAGATTTATAACTTTAAAGCAAAAGGGGACTAAAAAAAATAAAAGGGGACTAAAAGGGGATAGTTCTATTTTTTGTTGAGCCACTCCACTTTTGCTGAAAAAATAGAGCCGCCCCCTTTTTATTCTTCAACCCTTATGGTGCCATAACTTGTGGAGAGAATGATGGATGGTTTTTCTGTTTCCTGGCTAAAAGCCTTGACAGCGGTGACTCTGTTTTTTTCCACAAAAGTCAGTTCAGCCGGAAGGTTCCATTTTATTTCCCCTCCTTCGTTACGTGCCTCAAAGGGATATTTTTCCCCTGGAGGCCAGTACAATCTTATGTTAGAATAGCGGCCTTTTACTTCTATTGGATAGGTAAGAGGAGAAGGTTCAAGCTTAATGTCTCCGTGGCGGAGAAGGAGTTCTGTTTTTCCTGTGAATTCAGCAAGATCGATTGGACTGTAAGAGGAGGAAATATAGATTTTCTCACCGACGATTGTCCTTCCGAGGACCCCAACGTTCCTTCCTTCGACAGAGAGATTGCCCTGGATATTATTTAGTTTAACTTTACCGTATTTGTGATTTATTTCCAGGGACCCTTGGGCTCCATCGACTTCCAATCTGGCATGATTTCCAGTGATTTTAGTCGGGCCAACGTCAAATAAGGATACATTCTCGTAAGAAGTTAAAACTTCTACATTTCCGGTGATATTTTGGCCGAAGATTTCAGTGTGAGAGCCTTCGACCTTGACATCCTGAGAGAGATCTTCTAGGCGAATCTTGCCGTGCCTGTGCTTGATATTTGTATTCCCTTGAACGTTTCCTATAAACACATTTGTGTATTTGCTATCTATTCGGCAGTCGGATTGGACATTTTCGACTTGCACTTCCTTATAGCTATTTTGAATGGTGATTTCTCCGGCTATGTCTGAAGCAATGATTTTTCCGTGGCGGTTATAGATATCTGTGCTTCCAACCTGTGATGTCTTGACAAGGCCGTATGAGTTTTTCACTTTGATCGCTGTACCTTCTGGCACAGAGATCCTGAAATTTGTTTCAAAGTTTTTTCTTCTAAAATCATTCCGGTTGGTGGAGACCATCAACTGTTGCTCATTTTTCTCGACAATCATTTTCAGGGCATCAGCGACTTCTCTAGCTTTTTCCTCGTTTTTCTGCCGGATTATTTTTTGCAAAGAGATGGTGATTTTCTCTTCTTGGCCGCCTTGGATTTCAATGTCTCCATGAGCATTATCAATTGCCAATTGAGGAGGGAAGGGAGGGTTGATCTCTTCGAATTCTTCATATGTAAATTCTTCAAGGTGGATAAAGAAGAAACCATCCCAGTCCCATCCCCAATCGATATCAATCTTTCCGGTTTGTGCGTGATAGAAGAAGACTCCGGCCCCTATGATGAGAATCAAGAGGATTATTTCTTTTGCTTTCATTTTCAATCCTGACTTGTCTCTGACTTTTCGGCGCTTTCCTTAATACCAAAATAGAGTTTCCAGGCTCCCCAGACGATTAAGACCACTGGCCATAAACGAGCCAGAGAATCCCAGATGCCAACATCAATATTGTGCAAGAGGAAGAGAAGGCCTATGACGATGAGGATAATTCCCCAGGCAAGAGGATCTCTTCGTTTCTGTTTTGCCATTCTATCCTCCTCTAACTTTCCTTTCTGGTCTTTCCGAAATAGTCAGCCACGAGTTTTACACCGATGACAATCACAGCAACAGGCCAGAAATCAAATACAGTATCGTAGCTTATCACCTCAAAATTAGCCAGAAGCAAGATGGCGCCCAGGATGATCAGTACAGCTCCCCAGAAAATAGAACCAGCTTTTAAAGTTTCTGGGAACTCTTCTTCTTCTTTTTCCACTTCCTCTTCTCCGAGAAGGAATCTTCGGTTAATACTTTTTGAAGTCTGGACAGCTTCGATGATCTGGTAGATGTAGAAGCCACCTAATATAATTCCAAGAAAAGGCTGGCCTTCTCCTGTTGTCTGCATGGTGACCAAACCGGCGAAAACAATCAGAAAAATTAAACCTTTCTGGATCTGGCGATTGTAGATCTGTCCGATTCCAAACGGAAAGAAGAAAGCAAGGACTCCTGCAAGAAAAGGTGATTTCGGTGGTCTTTTGACGACGACTTTTTCTTCCATTTCATACCTCCATTATTATCTGATGATTGATCCTCGTTCCCTCCAATGAGTTTTATATTTTTTAATGAAACAAGAACATTGTCCTTATAGGCGCCAAGGCTGTTTGTGAATGACTCTGCCTTGGCATAGAGTCTTTCCATCTTGCTGTAGCCAAGATGAACCTGTCGATCTATCGATTTATTTATCTGTTTTCTCTCGGGATGAAAGAAATAGAAAGAGAAGACAATGAGCAAGATCGTAGCTGCTGCGAAAACCGGTTGAAGGGAGGGACGAAGCAAGAAATCAAGGCCAAACCTGAATTTTTTCTTTTCACTCGGGATGGCGTAGAGTCGATCGAGTAAACTCTCGCTCACATCGAGCTCTGGAAATTCGGTCAAAGATTCTCGGCCCTCCTTGATGAAGGCAAGAAAATCAGAGCAGCTCTGGCATGTTTTCAAATGCTCTTCAACGGCTTTATTTTCTTCTGGGCTTAGATCATCCTCTAAATAAGGAGTTAGGAGTTCTTCTATTTTTTCACATTTCATTTTCTTTCTCCTTTTTCTCTCTGAGGATTCTAGCCAGTTGCAATCTCCCTCTATTCACCCGGGATTTCACAGTCCCTAAAGGGAGATCCATGATTTCTGCTATTTCATCGTACTGTTTCCCCTGAATGTCTCTGAGGATGAGTGTCATACGAACTTCAGAGGAGAGTTGGTTCAATCCCTCCCAGATCACTTTTTTATTTTCTTTTCTTAAAATTTCTTCCTCAGGGGCGTCAGAGTCTTCAGAGGCGAGATAGTGTTCATTGAAATCATCGCGTGTTTTCTTTTCCCATTTTGTTCTTCTGTATTGGTCGATAAGATAATTCTTGGTAATTGTCAGGAGCCAGGCACTGAAGTTTTTTTCAAGATCATATTTGACAAGAGAAGTGTAAATTTTGAGAAAGATCTCTTGGGTCATATCTTCAGCCTCTTCATAGCCTCCTGTAAACTGGTAAGCCATGTTGAATATCCTTTTGGAATAAGCATTAACTAGCATTTCCCAGGCTCCTTGTTTGCCTTCGAGACATTCCTGAACAATTGTTTTTATCTGCACTCACTTCACCATGATAGACGAGATTTTATAATAAAAAGTTCCGTCTTCTATTTATTCTATTTTTAGGATGATAAGGAGTCAAATAGGAGCGGTTCTTTATGCTCAGATTAAAAAAATAGAGCAGTCCCCATTCCAATAAAAAAATAGAACCGTCCCATTCCAAAACTCCTTGACTAAGAAAAAGAGATATGCCATTATAGTTTGTAATTTTAACCTTTTATCTTTTTCTTCAACTCTCATCCATGTCTGAATTTAAAACTACATACATCAAAATAGGGAGGCTGTAAATGGAAGGTATTGCTGGGTACGGGGCCTACATTCCTCGGAACAGAATCAAAGTCGAAGAAATCGCAAAAGTCTGGGGGGCAGATGCTCCGAGCTATAAAAAAGGGTTAATGCTCGAAGAAAAGTCTGTTCCGTCTCCTGATCAAGATACAATCACCATGTCTGTGGAAGCCTCGAAGTACGCCTTAAAAAGAGTGCTCATCGATCCTATAGAGATCGGTGCAGTCTATATCGGTTCTGAGTCTCATCCCTATGCCGTTAAGCCGAGCGGGACTGTTTTAGCCGAAGCTTTGGGAGCCACTCCTGAAGTTCATACCGCTGATTTTGAATTCGCCTGCAAAGCTGGCACAGAAGGGATGTATGTGGTCTTAAATTTAGTAAAAGCCGGAGATATCAAATACGGCTTGGCTGTGGGAGCCGATACTTCTCAGGGAGCACCAGGGGATGCTCTAGAATACTCGGCGGCAGCCGGGGCGGCAGCTTTTATTTTCGGCAAAGAAAAAGTTGTTGCCAGAGCCGTGGAAACCTACTCTTATATGACAGACACTCCTGACTTTTGGCGTCGGGAATATCAATATTATCCTCAGCATGGAGGACGCTTCACAGGAGACCCTGCCTATTTCAAGCATATCATCGGCGCAGCTAAGGGGATAATGGAGAAAGCTGGGATGAAGCCTTCAGATCTGGATTATGTTATTTTCCATCAGCCCAACGGAAAATTCCCCTTCAGAGTAGGGAAAATGTTAGGGTTTGAGAAGGAACAAATCGAGCCAGGCTGGCTAGTTAACAGGTTAGGAAATACCTATTCCGGGTCTTCTCCCTTGGGTTTGATAGCGACATTTGATATCTCCAAGCCAGGAGATAAAATTCTGATCGTCTCCTATGGCTCTGGAGCTGGAAGTGATGCTTTTATCTTCGAGATGACAGAAAGAATTGATGAAGTCAGAGATTTGGCTCCAAGGACAAGAGACATGCTGGATAATAACAAAAATTACATAGACTACGGTGTCTATGCCAAGTTTCGCCAGAAAATAAGAAAGGCCGAATAGGAGGAAGGAATGAGAGATGTTGCTGTGATTGGTGTGGGGATGACAAAATGGGGGGAACTCTGGGAGAAATCTTTGAGGTCGATCTTTGTAGAAACAGCTCTCCTTGCCCTGGAAGATGCCGGTGTTGACCGGATAGATTCTATGTATGTCGGATCAATGTCCTCAGGTATTTTCGTGGGCCAGGAGCATATTGCATCCCTTCTTGCCGACTATTTAGGACAAAATCCTGTCCCCTCTGCAAGAGTGGAGACAGCCTGTGCTTCGGGAGGCCTTGCCTTAAGGCTGGGATTCATAGAAGTGGCCTCTGGCATGAGCGATGTCGTCCTTGTCGGCGGTATAGAAAAGATGACCGATGTCAACGGCTTCGAAGCCACCTATGCTCTAGGTACAGCCGCTGACCAAGAATATGAAGGTTACCATGGAATTACCTTCCCGGGTCTCTACGCATTGATCGCCAGGGCACATATGGAAAAATACGGTACCACAAGGGAACAACTGGCCCTGGTTGCTGTGAAAAACCACCACAACGGCTCCAAAAACCCTCTTGCTCAATTTCCGTTCGAAATTACCGTGGATGCAGTCCTGAATTCGATTTTAGTCGCTGATCCGCTGAGGATCTTGGACTGCTCTCCGATTACGGATGGAGCGGCTGCCGTTATTCTCTGTTCTGCAGAGAAGGCGCGGGAAATGAATAAGCCCCTCATAAAAATAACCGGATCGGGCCATGCTACAGACACAATTGCCTTGGCTTCCAGGGAGGATATCACTTGGCTTGAGGCGACCTATCAGGCGGCTAAAAAAGCTTATGCCATGGCAGACAAGAAACCCGAAGATATTGATCTTGTGGAAGTCCATGATTGTTTCACGATCGCTGAAATCTGCGTCACTGAGGCTTTGGGGATGGTCGAGAAGGGAAAAGGAGGAAAAGCTGTCGAAGAGGGGATTACTTCCCTTGAGGGAAAAATTCCTGTCAACACGAGTGGAGGCCTTAAATCCAAAGGACATCCTGTTGGTGCTACAGGAGTGGCCCAAGCCATCGAAATTGTCAAACAACTGAGGGGAGAAGCAGGTGAGAGGCAGGTTAAAGAGGCCAAAGTCGGGATGGCTCAGAATATGGGAGGAAGCGGAGGAAGCACAGTGGTTCATATCTTTGAAAGAGATTAGGAGGCAAAAATGACGACACCATCGAGATACTGGCGAGAAATTCCTCAGAGATACAGGCTTGAAGCCAATAAATGTAAAGAGTGTGGGGTCACTTTTTTCCCGCCTCGTCTGATCTGTCCTCAATGCAAAAAGAGAGAATTAGAGCCAACAAAGCTGGCAGAGACAGGAAAAATCCTCTCTTATACCATTATCCGTGTTCCTCCCCATCAGTATGTCGATCAGGCGCCTTTTGCTGTAGGCATCGTGGAGCTCGACGATGGCGTAAAGTTGACAGCTCAAATTGTCGATTGTGCTTTCGAAGATCTTAAAGTCGGAAAAAGAGTCAAAGTAGAATTCAGAAAGGTTTTTCAGGAAGGAGAATCTGGCATTCTCTGCTATGGCTATAAGTTCGTTCCAGAATAAATTATCAAAAAAAAGAATAGCTGATTAAAGCTAGATCGTAATATAAGAAAAAGTTTTGGATATTAAGAATAGATAAGAAAGAAGCAGATAGTTGAAAGAAAGGATAATTTCCCCAAAAAAACAGCATATAGGGCTGAACTGCCAAAGAAAAAAGTGAAAATTTTCTTGCCTTAATGGGCTGATTAGAACTTTGGCCCATGACGGTTTACCATAAACGGAGGGAAGAAAGGCTTACTTTCCGAATTGAGAGAATATGCCAGGAGTTCGCTTTGATTTCGCGGTTGGTTGGAGGATTAAAAAGGCATAAAAAATATTACTGGTAGTTATAAAAAAACGAAAAAACGGCTAAAATATTACTCAGAGTAATATGACTTGGATTATTCACGCGTCGAGGTTGGCGCAGATGCAAGGCGCAAGGCATGAAGCTGTGGTCTACCACAGCGAATGCGCTATAACGCAGCAGATGCGGTGAAATCGGCTCGCCCGAAGAGTAAAAAATGCCGATAATAAATTTGAAAGGGATGAAGGAGAAGGCAAGAAACTTAAGTGTCTTCTGAATGCTATCAGAAACGAAACAGCATGGTGATATGAGTTTAGATCTGTCATTGTATCGGCAGTTTTTATGAATAATTCAGGAAAAGAGGTTTGAATCATGTATAAATTAGAAAGCAAAGCGGATACGAAAAGTGATGAATATAGAGAAAATTTCAAACAAATGAAAGCGATCGTAGAAGAATACAAAGAGAGGCTAGCCGAGGTTCAGAAGGGCGGTCCTGAAAAGTACCGAGCGCTCCATAAGAGCAGGAAGAAACTTCTGGCAAGAGAGAGAATTGATAAGCTTTTCGACAGAAACACGCCATTTCTGGAACTCACACCCCTAGCCGCATACGATTTATATGACAATGAGGCCCCTTCGGCTGGAGTGATCACAGGAATTGGCGTCATCCATGGACGTGAAGTGTTAGTCGTGGCCAACGACGCCACAGTCAAAGGGGGGACCTATTTCCCGATGACCATCAAGAAGCATATCCGCGCCCAGGAAGTGGCCTTGAAGAATCGCCTGCCCTGCGTCTATCTAGTTGATTCGGGCGGAATCTTCCTTCCCCGTCAATCAGGGACTTTTCCAGATAAGGAGCATTTCGGCCGCATCTTTTTCAATCAAGCTAGACTTTCAGCTCTAGGCATTCCTCAGATATCCATCGTCATGGGCTCCTGCACAGCAGGGGGGGCTTATGTCCCTGCCATGAGCGATGAGACTGTTATCGTCCGCAAGCAGGGAACCATTTTTATCGGAGGACCGCCGCTTGTTAAGGCAGCGACAGGGGAGGAGGTCTCAGACGAAGATCTCGGTGGAGCAGACGTCCATTGTCGTATCTCCGGTGTTTCTGATTATTATGCCCTCAATGATGAGCATGCCTTGGAAATTGCTCGCAATATTGTGGAGACTCTGGATCCACCCAACAAATTTGAATTAGATATGGCTGAACCAGAAGATCCTTATTATGATCCAGAGGAGATCTATGGGATTGTGCCGACGGATCTAAGAAAACCCTTTGATGTGAGAGAAATCATCGCCCGATTGGTGGATGGGAGCCGATTTCAAGAGTTTAAGGAGCTCTATGGGCAGAGTTTAATTTGTGGTTTTGCCCGAATCATGGGCTTTCCTGTTGGGATTCTGGCCAACAATGGAGTTCTTTTTTCTGAAAGCTCTTTGAAAGGAGCCCATTTTGTCACTCTCTGTTCAATGCGAAAGATTCCTCTCATCTATCTCCAGAACATAACCGGATTCATCGTCGGTAAGCAATATGAACATGGAGGGATTGCCAAGGACGGGGCCAAACTGGTCCATGCCACAGCCAACGCCGATGTTCCCAAGTTTACCCTGATTTTCGGTGGTTCCTATGGAGCGGGAAATTATGCCATGTGTGGCCGGGCTTACGAGCCGCGCCTTCTCTGGATGTGGCCCAACGCGCGCATCAGCGTCATGGGAGGAGAGCAAGCCGCTAATGTCCTAGTTACTGTAAAACTAAAGAGGATAAAAGAAAAGGAAAAGAAAATGACCGAGGCGGAAAAAGAAAAGCTGATGAAACCTATTCTTGAAAAATATGAATACGAGGCCAGTCCTTACTTTAGCACGGCTCGGCTCTGGGACGACGGTATCCTTGATCCATTGGAGACAAGGGAGGCTTTGGCCCTGGGCATCTCTATGAGTCTAAATGCGCCTATCCCTGATTTCAAAGTTGGCATTTTCAGGATGTAAAATGGAAGTCAAGAAATATCAGACAATCCTTTATGTCCCTGAGGAGGGAGTTGTCCGAATCTTCCTCAATCGACCAGAAGTCCACAACGCATTTAATTCAACGATGATCGGAGAGCTCGATAAGGCGATCGATAGAGTCAAAGAGGATGACTCAGTCAGAGTGATTGTCCTCAGCGGCAAGGGGAAATCCTTTTGTGCTGGAGCGGATATTAACTGGATGCGGGAGATCATCCATTATTCCTATGAGCAGAATTTGGAAGAGTCTCGCCAATTAGCAGAACTTCTCCATAAGATTTTTATTCTGCCCAAACCTACAGTGGCTATGGTCAACGGTACGGCTATTGGCGGAGGAAATGGATTTCTTTCTGCTTGTGATATTGCCATCGCCTCTGATCAGGCGAAATTTGGTCTCAGTGAAGTTAAGATAGGGCTCGTGCCGGCAGCCATTTCGCCCTATGTCATACGAAAAATAGGAGAGAGCAAAGCCCGGGAATATTTTTTAACAGGGAGCAGAATGTCGGCTCAAAAAGCGCTGGAGATAGGCCTTCTGAATGAAGTCGTCCCATCTGAGGAACTCGAGAGAAAGGTAGAAGAGATCGTCCAGCTCCTGCTCACTTCAGGGCCAGAAGCCTTGGCCAGTTGTAAGGAACTGATTACAAATGTTCCCCATATGTCATTCGAAGAAGCTAAGGAATTCACTGCCAGGATGATCGCTGACTTGAGAGTAAGCAAAGAGGGTCAGGAGGGCATGACAGCTTTCCTGGAGAAGAGAGAACCATCCTGGTCAAAAAACGCAAATAAAGAGAAGAAAATATAAAGCAGAGGATGGATTTCATGCCCGATTCCTTGATTAGAGACAGGTCAAAGGGAAATGGATTAAACTTTCCTTGAACGCTCTTACGAAGGTGTGATGAGAGTTGATTCTATTAGCGAGCTACTAGTGAGATATGTGTCATTAAAAAAAAGTTAGACTCGAGATGAAATACAGAGGCGAGTAATCAAAGGACACTAGATATGCTTAAAAAGATAGTTGTCGCGAACCGAGGAGAGATAGCGGTAAGGATCCTCAGAGCCTGCCGCGAAATGGGCATCAATACTGTTGCGGTTTACTCGGAGGCAGACCGCAAAAGCCTTCATCTCCAGATGGCCGACGAGGCTGTGTGCATCGGTCCACCGCCGGCCATCGAGAGCTACCTCGATATGGACAAAATAATCGAGGTGGCTCGCCAGACTGGAGCAGAAGCCATTCATCCCGGCTACGGCTTTCTGGCCGANNCCCGGCTACGGCTTTCTGGCCGAAAATGCCGATTTTTCTCGGAGATGTGAGGAGGAAAAGATTATCTTTATCGGCCCCAACTCCAAGGCCTTAGAGTTGGTCGGAGATAAAGTGCGATCCCGCCAAACCATGGAGAAGGCAGGGGTGCCGATCATTCCAGGAATGAAAAACATTCCTGAGAAGCTTTCAGAATACGAGGTCGAAGCCAAAAAAATAGGCTATCCCTTGATGATAAAAGCCTCGGCCGGGGGCGGCGGAAAAGGAATGAGGATTGTCCGGGAATCAAAAGAATTGAAGCCTTCTATTGAGGCTGGTATGAGAGAGGCGAAGTCGGCTTTTGG